>UMAR01016064.1_pt1 | contig 9711 bp, 8 predicted proteins | sample 1963761 | NCBI WGS metagenome assembly UMAR01 (sample SAMEA4835921, study PRJEB28245) | human gut metagenome | biome: gut microbiome; material: fecal sample | place: Denmark | collected 2008 | reverse complement strand
GTGAATTTGGCTGTTAGAGTTCTGTTAGAACTAACACCTCATTATTATTGTGCATATTCATCTTAATAGAGTATGTATTCTACAGTTCTATCTTTCTGTCTATTAATTACCTATATAAGATAACGGGTCTTATATTAGACTCCTATGGCCGTAGTGACGGCCTTTCATGTCTGTTTCGTGGTAATTTCCACGTGATAGATAGTGTTAATTATTCGGCTTTCCCCGTGCGTGAGCATCGGGAAAGCTTTCATTTACCGGAATTGAACAATAATAAATACTTCATCTTATGTACGGAAAATTGAGAATGTCGTTTATTTCGCTAGTGTTGTTTTTTGGTAGTGTGGAATGCTTCGGGCAGTTTTATTCTGCAAGGACTAATATCCTTGGTCTTGTTACGGGTAATCTTAATGCGGAGTTTGGTATGACTTTGAACAAGAAGTTTTCTCTTCATCTTCCAGTTCAGTACAATCCTTTCATTTACAGCAAGAGTAACAATACTAAATTCCAGAACCTGACAGTTCTTCCCGGTGTCCGCTATTGGTTTCGTGAGAGCTTTCGCGATCCGTTTGTGGGTTTCTCGGTTCTTGCCAGCCGTTACAACATCGGCAATATCTGGGACAAGTACCGTTATGACGGTTGGGGCTTGGGGGCTGGTCTGTCTTTCGGGTGGACCTATCCGATGGCTCCCCGTTGGAACTTTGAATGGGAGCTTGGACTTGCCGCGTTTTGGGCCAACCATGACAAGTCTCTCTGCAAGACCTGCGGATATAAGTTTGACCATGAGAGGAAAGTGTACCTGATACCCCATAAGATTTCAGTGAACCTTATTTATCTATTCTGACGGTTAGGGAAGTAAATATCAATTGGAAGGAGGAAAATAGAATAATGACGTATTTCGTTAACCATCTGTCTCTGTATAGTCCTAAAAACAGGGCATGCAAGAAATTATTGGATTTTATCAGTCAGTTTGAACATGTCCTTATCAAGGATGACTGCTCTCTGGATGCTTTGTCATCTTTGATTGAAGATAGAATCCGGGAAATCAATACTTCGCATCCTAAATTGCGGCCTATCTGCTATTCCCGGAATCATTCCCTTCAACGTATTACGGCGTCTGTCTTGCCGGCTTCCGGTGTACCGGATTATGTGTTCATCATGGATTTCTGCCAAGTGTGCAGCATTTTCCAGTATTCTGAAAAAGCGTCTGTTGTTCCAGGTGTCTGCCGTGTTTGCGGGTGTACCGAAAATGGCCCTTGTTATCATCCGGATTACGGAACCTGCTGGTGGGCTGATGAAGAGCATACGATTTGTTCCCATTGTGCGGAAAAGGCAGTCACAGAAGATCCGTTGACTACTCACTGTATAAATGCAAAGGAGGGTGGGAAATAATGGAAATGACCCAGCCTGTTTGGATATTCTTTGGCATAGTGCTTTTCATGGCACTATGTGGCATTCTGATAATGATAAGGGATTGAGAGGGTAAGTGATGACTTTATATATTGTGTTGATCAGCGTTTTGGGGACTGTTGTCTTACTGTGCGTTCTGCTCAGCGTTTATATGGCCGCCGAAATTGAACCTGATAATGATGATTTCTGACGAATTATTAACATGTAAAAAATAGAGAACTATGTTACAATCACAAGTAATTGGTAACCTGGGAGCGGATGCTGCCGTGGAGAAAGACAATGCGGACAGACAGTATGTGTGTTTCAGCATGGCACACAAGGAGTTTGGCAAGGATCATAATGGGCAGATGACGGAAAGGACGGTCTGGCTACAGATAAGGTGGTACGGCTATACGGAAAAGATGCTTGCCTGTCTGAAGAAAGGGACAAAAGTTTTCGTGAGTGGACGTATGTCCGTGAAAGCATACCTGGATAACAGCGGTAATCCGCAGCCGTCGCTCAATATATCCGCCACTGAGATAGAACTGTGTGGGACAAAACCTGATAGTGCATGTTCGTGATATTGGGAAGAGATGCCATGAGTGACTGTGAAGAGGGACTGACAGAGTATCTGAAGGGTGTCTGGCTCAAGATTCGTCCCGGACTTTCGGTAATGCTTGGCATTATCATTCTGATGAATCTTCTGTATGTTATGATTGTATTACTAAAGCATTGGAAAAATGATTGATAAAAGGAGACTGTTCCTATTTGGTACCCTTTCCACGCTTGTGCTGAGCTGCAGCACTCCCATTGTTTCCGTTTTAGAGAAAAACGGTGCCCAACGTGTGGGGCTGACGCAGATCCAGCGCAAGCCTAACAAAAAGAGGGTACAACCGGCTGTGATCGACACTACGCAGGTATATAGCAGGGAGACGATGCGGAAGCTGAAGGAGGGCTTCACGGAATATGAAAAGGATGATAATGGCGAGGAAATCCTAAGCGTATCGCTTGCTGACGTGCAGATTGTCGCAAAAAGCAAGAATGTTGCCGAGCGTGCGGGCAAGATTGCCATAGATTTCAAGGTTGATGTCCCGGCGGCCCTGATAGATAACAAGTGGCAAGTACAGTTGTCTCCGGTAGCATACAAGAACGGCAAGAGGATATGCTTTGACAAGATACTTCTTTCCGGCGCCCAGTTCCTCAGACAGCAGGAAAAGGGGTATCGGATGTACCAGAACTTCATAAGTTCCATTATTCCTGACAGCGCGTACATGCAGTTGCTGTTTGATGCAAAGGGCTATCGGAAGGCCCTTTTTGACATTGAGGAACAGTTCTATTATGCCTGGAGGAAAGAACAGTTGTCACAGACCCGCTTTATTGACTGGAAGAGTGTTCGCAACAGACGCAATCTACTGTTCAACGGTGTAATGGAACGTAACCGTGCAGCAGTGAGACCTGACAACTGGAAAACCGTTCTTCCCGCGTACTGGCTGGAGAGGGAAGTCGCCAATGCTCCAGGACATTGGGGAAATTATCTTTCCCCTAAATACCGGTTTGAACAGCGGCTTATTACGAAAGAGGACTCGGTGGAGATACAGAAACGTTTCTTTGACTGGAAAAAGAAGGCGGAGAATGAACGGAAAAAGGCCCTGACCCAAGAAAAATACAATGAATATGTCCGGTTTCCCAAGGAGCCGTGCCGCCTGGATACCGTAATACAGAACGGTGACCGGTTTGAATACTACTATTCGCAGAATATCGAGGCGGATGAGAATATACGTAAGATTGACGTGACTATAGACGGTATCGTGGTTGCGATGGACGAGAGCCGTTATCAGTTGCCCCAGAGCGACACGCTTACCTACTATATATCCTCAATGGTACAGTTCCTGGACCATGCGCCCAGATACAAACGGATAATAGTCTCCCGTCATGCTACTGCCAACCAAACCGCCTTTATCAGCTATAAGGCGGGTTCCTCGCTGTTTGACGAACGGATAGGGAACAACAAGGAAGAGATAGACAAGGTGATGGAGACGATGCACAAACTGACATATACCGGTGAGCTGGTACTTGACAGTGTACATATGTGTGCCACATCCTCACCGGAAGGTACAGACTATCTGAACATGCAGCTGGCCAGACAACGTGCAAAACAGCTCAAGTCGTATCTGATACAGCGTACGGATGACAGGGAAGCAGTCGCCCTTTTCCGTGCCGATGCGATAGGGGAGGACTGGACAAAGCTTGTCGGTCTCATCCGCAATGACTCGAATATTACGCAGCGCAGCGCGATATTGAATGCCATTGCATCTGTCAAGGAGAACGATGCCCGCGAGGAGGTACTCAGGAATTTCCATGATTACCGGTATATAAGGGAGAAACTGTATCCGCAGTTGCGTGCAGTGAATTTCCAGTTCCATCTGCACCGTAGTGAGATGGTGAAGGATACCATTCATACAACCGTCATAGACACAGCTTATATGGATGCTGTCAAACAGCTGGAGAACCGGCAGTACAAGGCCGCCCTGCCGGTACTCAGTGAATACAATGACCATAATACGGCAGTCTGTCTGATGAGCCTCGGATATGACCGCCAGGCTGTCGAGATACTGCGCTCCCTGCCGCAGAATGAGGATACCCTTTATCTGCTTGCGATTCTGTATGTACGTGAAAAGAGGTTTGAGGATGCGGTGTCCGCTTTCAGTGAGGCGTGCCGTCTTGATCCCGGGAAATGGTTCAGGGGAAACCTTGATCCGGAAATCTATCAGCTAATAAATGACTATAACTTAAATTTTGAGCAATGAGAAGAAACTTGAAAATCTTATTTTATGCCAGCCTTGCCGTATTGTTCTCTTCTTGTGAGAATCTTTTCAAGGAAGAGTGTGAGGCCAAGGGGTTTCTTTCCGCCACAGTGTCGGACAAGGGACCTGTACCGTCCACAACGGAGGAAATTCAAGTACGCTATTATGACTACCATACCGGTGTGGAGCATACCGAGAAACTGGGGGAACCTGACTATTTCGCTCTAGGCAACCGTTTTTTGTCACAGCTGGATGCCGGAACATACAGATTCCTCGCATATACCCGTTTCAACAACAAAATCCGTAATGCAGGCGACATCTCGACAATTGAGATTTATGCCGATACGGTAGTTTCGGCCAAATATGCCTGTCCGGTTATAGCGAATCCACAGCATCTGGTCTTTATGGGCAAGGAGAGTGGCACCATTCTTCCGGAGGATACAACCTATCGGGAGTTCGTTCTCTCGCCGATGGTGCAAAAGATCATATTTAATGTGACAATAAGAGGACTTGCGCCTGCCCAGACTGTTTCCGGGATGGAAGCCTTGCTCAAGGGAGTAATCATTTCCCGGAAGATATATACCAACCAGCCCCAGCCTTCCTATGCCGGTCTGGTCTTTGATTTTGCAGAAAAAGAGGGGAAATATACTTCCGAAGCCTATGTGTTCGGGCTTTCCAATAAGGTGGAAAACACGCTCTGTATGGAAGTTGTCACCAATTCAAAGAAATATTATCCGGAAGTGGACCTTTCCTCTGTCCTGGCAGATTTTACATCTGACGGCATCGTGTTCGAGATTGTCATCGACTTGAATGCTGGTGTCGATCCGGTTGTTACCATAGCCGGCTGGCGCGATCTGGACTGGGGAGAAATCCAACCCGTATTATAATTTTTTATTCACTAAATTTTTTTATATGAAAATCAAATTAGTTTCGGCAGCCCTGCTTGCACTGTTGGCATGCAGCTGCACAGAAGGGTTCAATGACAAGAATGGAGTTGACGGCACCAATACGATGCAGGTCAACGCGTACATCGGGAAGTCACCGGTAACAAGAGCTGAAAAGACTGCCTGGGAAAACAATGACCAGCTGGGCGTCTATGTCGTGGACAACTCCATTGACGTTCCGTACAAGGGTTCGGCATCCTACAGTAACATCCCTTTTGTCTTTACCGGTAAGGGATTCAAGAGCGACAATATCCTACTTGATGAGAATGAGGGTACTGTATACGCCTATTATCCCTATAAGAGCGACCTTGCGGACCCGAAGGCTGTACCGGTTGACATCAGCGAGCAGACAGACCACTTGTACGGGGAGGGAAACAGCAAGGTGAGCATCACTGCCCGTAATGTGGACATTGAGATGCAGCATGCCCTGACCCAGGTTGTCTTCAAGATCAGAAAGACTTCGGACTACAAGGGTGGCGAAGGCAAGATTACCGCTGTGGTTCTGAAGAATACAGGTGCGGCCAAACCGTTGCAGACCAAAGGCAGCTACAACATAGCTACTGGGGCGGTGACAACCACCCAGGATGGAGATGTCAGTTTCTCGGTCAACCAGACATTGACGGAGGACTATGTTTCCCTTTCCAGCATTCTTTTTCCGGTAAGCGCCACTTCCGGAAAAGACATGCAGGTTGTCTTCACGATTGACGGAAGAGACTTGAAATATGATTTCCCGGCAGGTACAGCATGGGCAGCCTCTTACCGTAACATCTATTCCATTTCCCTTGACGGAAACGGTCTTATTATCGGTGGTGGTGAGGACCCGTCCGGAGGCCAGTCCGGTGTGACAATCGAACCGTGGACGGACAGCCAGAATAATGACATTTCTCTTGTTCCTGTAATTTGAGAATGACGATTGATATACAGAAGCCTGCTTTTGATAGGCATGGCTTCTGTATATAAAATTGGGGGCTCCCCATAAAAAGAAAAAGTATGAAGAAACATTTTTTATCATATATATCTGTACTCCTGCTGGCACTCCTCCTCGGGTGTGAGAAGGACACCGGAACATCCGGTTCATCCCCTGTCTGTTTCTATCTGTCTCCAGAGCCATCCACCCGTGCGACAGATACGGAATTTGAGAAGGGGGATGCTATCGGAGTTTTTGCGGCCGCGCGTGATGACGAGTCGGTTCCGGCCCAATTGCATCCTTCCGGTAATTTTGCCGCCAACAAGAAATATATATTTGACGGTGAAAAATTTGTACCGGATGGGGAAAGCAACTCAATATTCATAACATCCTATCCCATTGACTATTATGCATATTACCCGTATGCTACTGTTGACAACCCTTTGGAGTTCACTTTCCATGTGGCTGCTGACCAGGAAAGCCTGACAGAATCAGACCTGATGTATGCCAGGAACACTGACGGCTCAGGCAAAAACAATATTCCTTTAACCTTTATCCACAAGCTATCGAAAGTTGTGGTTCCCTATAGCCGGGAGAATGTCGGGGGGGCTGCCGGAACTGCCGTTGTCAATGATGCATATACAGGCTGTATCATGAATCTTTCGACAGGAGAGATACGTACCTTGTTCGATGACGGCCAGCAGGATATTGTTATGTTCAAGGATGGTAACGCAGCCGATGTCAGCTTTAGTGCCATTTTCCCGGAACAGACTTTTAGTGCAGCCGACCCTTTTATTATTTTTGATGACTCGAAAGAGTTTAAATTATCTGCAGACCGTCTGTTTGAAAGCGAGCATGTGGTGGAATTGCCGTTTATGGGCAAGATCTTGGAGTACCAGTTTGCAGTGACTCCGATAGAAAAGAACATATCAAGTAAAGGCGGCACCTTTAACCTCGCAATTGCTTCTAAAAAATATTATTCTGTCAATGGTACATTGATACCCGGAACAGAAACGCCTCTTGATTATGACTGCTCATCATCTGTGGATTGGATAACGTTTGATAAGCCGACGCTGGAAGTTACAGTAGCTGAAAATACAGATACGGATAATAGTAGAACGGGAATAATAACATTTAAACAAGCTGAATCGGATAAACAAGTAAGCTGCACGGTAACCCAGTCTGCGGGTGAAATCACATATGGTGCTTGGACTGTTACTATCTCCGCTAATCCGACAACCATAGCTGCTGTGGGTGGTACGTCAACCCTGACCTATTCCGCTGTGCGTAACGTTCTGACCAATGGAACTGTTACCGGCACAGAGAAGGCTACTCCGACAATTAGCGGTAGTGCCACCGGCTTCACCCGTTCCGGCACTACGGTGACGGCTGCCAACAATACTTCTGCATCTTCCCGCAGTGTGACTTATACTGCCACTCATGAAGGCAAGTCCGCCACTTGTACGATCACCCAGTATGCAGGTAGTAAACAGTATGCTTCTTGGAGCGACTGGACTGTTACTGTATCAGCTAATCCGACTACTATTGCGCGGACAGGGGGTACTTCTACCATAACAAGGGCTGCTACCCGTACCCGCACCTGGACATGGAACGGTGTTTCCGGTTCCGGCGGTACCGAGACTGACAGTGGCACTCCAACATTAAGTGCAAGTGGTTCCGGCTTTACCTTGAGTGGTACAACGCTGACTGCCGGCAACAATACCACGACATCTTCCCGTAGCTGTACGGTAACTGCTACCCATGCCGGCAAATCTGCTACTTGTACAGTTACCCAGTCTGCGGGTGAGATCACATATGGTGCCTGGAAAGTTACCATTACGGCCAACCCGACTACCATCGCTGCTGCGGGTGGTACGTCAACCCTGACCTATTCTGCTGTCCGTGATGTCTTGACCAATGGAGTTGTCACCAGTACAGAGAAGGCTACTCCTACAGTTAGCGGTAGTGCCACCGGTTTCACCCGTTCCGGTGCTACGGTGACGGCTGCCAACAATACTTCTGCATCTTCCCGCAGTGTGACTTATACTGCCACTCATGGTGGCAAGTCTGCCACTTGTACCGTTACCCAGTCTGCGGGCAGCATGACTACCGAATATGGCAGTTGGACCACTAGCAGCCTTACAGTGAGTGCTTCTCCTAATCCTGTAGCCGCTTCCGGAGGAAACTCCGCATTGGGCTGTAAAGCTAACCAGACCCGTCCTAAATATACGAAGTGGAACGGTGTTGTCACCAAGACTGATACAGAGTCTCAGTCTGTTGCAGTAACAGCTACATGGAGTAAAGTTTCCGGCACCGGTTCGCTCAGCGGTTCTACGGTTTCCTTCGATAATAACACTACAACAAGTGCTAGAAGTGGTGTTTATCGTGCCTCCAGTGGTGGTAAGACGGCTGACGTTACGGTCAGTCAGTCTGCAGGTAGCATGACAACTGATTACGGCAGTTGGACTACTAGCAGCCTTACAGTGAGTGCTTCTCCTAATCCTGTAGCCGCTTCCGGAGGAAACTCCGCATTGAGTTGTAAAGCTAACCAGACCCGCTCTAAGTACACGAAGTGGAACGGTATTACTACCAATACGACAACTGAGAGTCAGACAATCGCAGTTAGTGCCAGCTGGAACAAGGTTTCCGGTTCCGGTTCATTGAGCGGTTCTACGGTCACTTTCGGTAATAATACCACAGCAAGCGCACTTAGTGGTGTTTATCGTGCCTCCAGTGGTGGTAAGACAGCTGACGTTACCGTCAGACAATCGGCTGGTTCTGTCTCTTATACATATACATTTACCTTTAGTGACGGCTTGACAAGTACCAGCTGGAGCAGCATAGCCGCCGGAGGTGATTCCAAGAGTTATTCAATTGTCTCTACCAGGGTCGTGAAGTGGAACGGCGTACAAACTGGCACAGAGAATGTCAGTTATTCTGGTTCCAGCAATGTGTCCTGGGCTTCTGTTTCCGGATCTAAGATAACTGTTGGAGACAATCCGAATGCTTCAGCCCGTAGTGGTGTGATAACGTTTACCCAAGCGTCATCCGGAAACACAATAAAGGTAACTCTTCTTCAACTGAAGAAAAATTCTGTAGACATTAATTAGTTATCTGATATGAAGAAAGTAATTTTTCCTTTAGCACTTTGTCTCATCACCGCCGCATGTGGCGGTGATGAGAACGGCGGCACGGAACCGGAGATGAAGATCAGCTCTTGTTATGTCGTAAGCAGTTCGTCCGGCCAATCCGAGAATTTTTCCTCTCCAGTCGGCATGTATATCACTTCGGAAGCCGGGCAACCTTATGAAGGAAGCGGTGTCTGGAGCGCAAGCTACAACTCTGGGGCGTGGGCAATGGATAAGCCCGTATATGTGACTAAAGCCGGTAAGGTATATGCTTATTATCCCTATTCGTCGAATGATTCCCCACCGGTCCTGCCGCTTGATATGACAAAGCAGACCGATGTACTATACAGTAGGGTTGCGTCTCTCATTGCGCCAGGTTCAGTCTCCCTATCTGTCAAATTCTACCATGCTTTGAGCAAACTTGTGGTTAGCGTTAAAGGTGAGGAGGTTACGGGGCTGTCTCTTTCTTCTCCGGTAACATGCAGGTTTAATATCTGTACCGGGGAGTTCACGGATTTACAATCCGGTCAGGTGGCTTCTAC
>UMAR01005357.1_pt1 | contig 9952 bp, 8 predicted proteins | sample 1963761 | NCBI WGS metagenome assembly UMAR01 (sample SAMEA4835921, study PRJEB28245) | human gut metagenome | biome: gut microbiome; material: fecal sample | place: Denmark | collected 2008 | reverse complement strand
AGCACGCCGTAGTCAGCGAATCCATCCGCCGCAAAATCCTCCGGTGTGACATTTACAACGATCGCTGAATTCGCGTTTTCCTCATCTCTTCCGTGGTTGCTCATACCATTTACCACACTCTGTCCTTCGCCGGACGATGCATTAACGACGAATCCACCCGGACACATACAGAAGCTATATACACTGCGCCCCTTGGTTGAACGGTATGTCATCTTATAATCTGCAGCCGGAAGCAGCTTCGCCTGCCCGCTCGTGCCGTACTGGCTCGCATTGACCATCGCCTGTGAATGCTCGATCCGGAGTCCCATTGCAAATGATTTTGCCTCCATCGTGACACCGGCCGCCTGCAACATAGCAAATGTGTCTCTTGCGCTGTGTCCGATCGCCAGAATACAGGCAGATGTCTCCACTACGATCGTCTGCTCGTTCTGCAGATCTTTAATCGTAAGCGACAGACATGTATCGGATCTATGGGAGATCGCGGTAAGCTGATGGGAGAAATGAATCTCTCCGCCAAAGGATCGAATCTCCTCCCGCATTTCCTTCATCACATGCTTTAATACATCCGTCCCGATATGCGGTTTGTTCAGATAGCCAATCTCCTCTGACGCTCCAAACCGTATAAAATCATCAATAACCGCCTGAATCCGTCCATATTTGTCCTTGATTCCGGTATTTAACTTTCCGTCCGAGAAGGTTCCGGCACCGCCCTCGCCGAAGGATACATTGGAATTCGCACAGATCGGTGTCTCTCCCTGCCAGAAGCCTTCAACATCCCTTGTCCGTTCTTCCACACACTTTCCACGCTCATATACAATCGGTCTGTATCCGGCACATGCTAATTGTAACGCCGCAAAATATCCCGCCGGACCAGCGCCAATGATAACTGGGCGATATATGGACACGTCCGTTTTCTCGTTACAATCGTCTCTGCATCGATGCGGAAATGTATATTTCTCATCTTTAGTTAACATAATATTTTTATTGTCTATTATGTTGCGAGGAAAATCCTGTGATCGTTCAAATTCCACATCAACCGTATAGATATGAAGCAGATTTCCCTTGTCTCTCGCATCTAAGGATTTCCGAACGATCTGATATGTATACGGATGATTCGTCCTGAGCGTCTTCTGTATTTTCTTTTTTAAAGCGCTTGTTTCGTCTTTTTGTACTGGTATCTTAATCTGGTTAATTCTTATCATGACATGCTCTCCCTGCGCGTAATCCTGTAAGTAACGCAAACGTCAGATTATATCCGCCGCAATCTCCATCAATGTCCAACATTTCTCCCGTCGCATACATTCCGGGATGTCCCAGACATTCCATCGTCTCTGGCTGAATCTCAGTCAGTCGGATTCCACCTGCGGTTACCTGCGCCTGTTCATAGTTTTTCAATGCACGGACATGAAATGGATATCGTCTGCAAAGATAATAAATCTTATGTAACTGGGCTTCTGTTAACTCTGTAAGCGCCTGCTTTGGCTGTTCACACGCGGTCTCCAAAATATACATGGCAAGCTTATCCGGCAAATACGCATTCAGATATCCATACAGACTCCGGTTCACATCTCTGCTTCCCTGCACAAATGCATTCTCTTCTATCTCCGGTAAAAAATCCACATACAGCTTAACACTTGATTCTTCTGATAAGATTCTGCCAAGTTCCGAAGATAAATTGAATATCATAATCCCGGATAAACCATACTCGGTAATCTGTAATTCACCGGACTGTTTCCATTCCGTGTTACCTTCTTCAAACCATGCCGAACATGCCACTCGAACGCCTTTTACCGCCTCGGTATTTTCCTCTGTCATAACAGCACATAAAGCCGGTCTTTGCGGCTCCTGTTTTACACCGAGCTTCTCTGCCAGTCTTGCGCCTTCCGCGCAGCCGCCAAGCGATGGATATGATCGTCCACCACATGCAAGTATCACCTTCCTGGCAATAATCTCCGTATTACACTGAATATGATATCCATCCTTTTTTATCCGAATATCTGTCACCGTTTCCGACAGATACGTGGTTACCTGCAATGCCTTTATTCGGTCTAAAAGTGCCCATACAACCGCTGATGCCTGCATTGATATCGGATAATAATATCCATCGATACATCTTGTATATACACCAATAGAATGCAAAAATGCAAACATTTCATGCAATGGTTGCTCGCCCAGACAGGTATGCAGAAATTTCTGATACGTTTCTGAAGACGAATGATAATGACCATCTTTCATATCTGTATTTGCCAGATTGCATCGACCATTGCCTGTGGCATATAATTTCTTGCCCAGTTTTTTATTTTTATCAATGATACAGACGGTGTTTCCGCCCTCTGCAGCCGCGATTGCTGCAGCCATTCCGGCTGCACCACCGCCAACTACACATACATCATACTGTGTTTTCATTGTTTTCCTCACTGTAAGTTTATTCTAGGTTGATAATGATTCCAGATATCGATACAGTTCCTTTTTCGAATCAAAATGCACATTTTTTAAGAGATCCTGATATACACTCGGATGTAATTTCTGCAAGACCGCCGCATCAATATCAGTATATTCATACACCTGTTGCGTATCTGCCTCGTACACTATCACACGTCCACTCTGAATCCCTACCAAAAATCCATTGTCTTTCCATTCTGTGTCAATGGAAATGGAATCCGCTGCAAGTTCCAGCTTCTGTCCCTCTTTTTCCTGCATACGTTGTTTAAAATATTCATTTGCAAGCAAAAAGCATAACGAAAAAATCCCTACAAATAATAGTACATATAAAAATAATTTCTTCATGGCACCAACTCCTTGAAGAAATTATTTCCATATTTGTATTTAATTATTCAAAGATAATCTTATCCTGCTTTGTCTCATCAAATACTGTTACAAATGTCTTTCCCGGATTCATCTTCAACTGCTTGCCATCAGCGGTATAGTACTTTACAACTCCATTATCCTTTCTCCATGAAATTGCTTCATACTCACCATCTGTAATATAATATCCGGTTCCAGTCTTATCCCAATCGATATTCTGTAAACCATCGCCAAGATCTGTATACTGAACGAACATAACAATCAGGTTCTTGTAGCGAAGCTGCTCATTTGTCTGATCATCAATCTGCTCTGTTCCATACTGGAAACGATAGTACAGTTTCTCATCGGCATTGTACTCATACCATCTTGTACTGCTGTCATTGTATGCAGTTGTCACTTTGTTTGCTGTCTGACCACTGCCAAGCGCTGTATCTTCTACATTGAATGCAAACGCCTTAGATTTCTCACCCAGATACTCGGTACTGTAACCAGCTGCCGCAATACCTTCCTTCAGCTTTTCGCTGTTTGTATAACAGTTGTGTGGTGCAACCCTTGACTCATCACGATAAAAAGTTGTGGAATCATACAGACCATTCAGGTTATTTAATCCTGTATCCTTAATCCATGATTCCGCATAGACAGACCATCCTACATGTGCATAAATACCGCCAAGCATATTTGCCATCTGTACATAATAATGTCTGGCACTACGAACTGGTCCCAGCTTTTCCAGATTGGAATAATCCTTAAATACACACATATATCGGGTAATACCACCCTCAACAAGCATCTCATATGTGATATCTGCCTGTGAGATACCTGATTGTGGCATTGCATCTACAATGTTATTGATCATGATACAAAGTGGTCTCTGATTAGAAAGACTCTCGTCAATCCACTCACCCGAAAACTCATTGATCACATAGCCTTCCTTTGTCGGTGCAAATTCAATATCTGCATCCGACATCGTTGCAGCCGCTTCGGTCGTAATAGTTGCCTGCTCGGTATCCTCCTCTTTCTTTTTTCCACATCCTGCCAGGCAAGATACGGTAAGTGCAGTTGTCAGTGCAAAAATAGACAACTTCTTTAACTTATTCTTCTTCATTGTCTCTCGTATATCCTTTCTTTGTTAATATTTCCTCTTGTAGTTTTTCCATATGCAGACGTTCTGAATCATCAATATGATCATATCCTGCCAGATGCAACATACTATGTGCCGTTAAAAACGCAACTTCACGTCGTCTCGTATGACCATATTCCTCCGCCTGCTCAGCAATCCGATCTACATTTAAAATGATATCTCCAAGCATCAGCTCTCCGGTGTCCTGATTGAAATAATCAAGTGGACTGTTCTCACAGAAATCAAATTCACCCGGCACTTCATACTCTATCATCGGAAACGATAAAACATCCGTCGGTGCATCGATATCCCGGTATTCTTTATTGATTGCCTGAATCCCTGCATGATCTGTAAAGATTACATTCACCTCACATTCATATGGACATTTCAGAAAATCCAGAGACGCCTCTATGATATCCTCTACAATGTCCTGATAATGTGCAGGAATTTCTGTATCCAATTCATTCTCAAAAAATACGCTCAATGTATCTCTCCTTTATTGCCTGTTACATTTTATCCCAAATGTATCAGATAATCAAGTTTTATCTTGTACAATTTAATGTTTATTCTGCGTCTGTTTTTTGTCCCGGCTATGTCGGTTTTCATATTCCTCATACGCATTGACGATTCGCTGCACAAGCGGATGCCGAACAACATCCTCACTTGTAAACCGTATCACAGAGATCTCATCAATATTATGCAGGACACGAAGTGCCACTTCCAGACCTGACTGCGCATCCTTCGGCAGATCCTTCTGGGATAGGTCTCCGGTAATAATTGCTTTGGAACCAAATCCGATACGCGTCAGGAACATTTTCATCTGCGCCGGCGTCGTATTCTGTGCTTCATCCAGCACGATATAGGCGTTGTCCAAAGTTCGTCCACGCATATACGCAAGCGGTGCTACTTCAATCAGTCCTTTTTCCATATTTTTCAGGAATGCTTCCGCGCCCATAATCTCATATAACGCATCATACAATGGGCGTAAATATGGATCCACCTTGCTTTGCAGATCCCCTGGCAGAAATCCAAGCTTCTCTCCAGCTTCAATCGCCGGTCTTGTCAGGATAATCCGGTTCACTTCATTATTCTTAAATGCTGTGATTGCCTTCGCCATCGCCAGATATGTTTTTCCGGTTCCTGCTGGGCCAACACCAAACACGATCATATCCTTGTCAATGGCTTCCACATATTTTTTCTGTCCCAATGTTTTCGCCTTAACCGGCTTTCCATTTGTTGTATGACAGATAATATTCGAATCTGCTGCAAGCGTCGATACGGCTTCTTCCTCGCCAGTTCTTGACAATGATATCGCATAATTCACATTCTGATCAGTAATCTCTTCCCCTTTATCTGCCAGAGCAACTAACTGTTCAATTACTGAAACTGCCCGTTTCACGCTGCCCTCCGAGCCTGTGATACGCAGCTTATCATCCCGTAAAACCACCGCTACATGATATGCCTTTTCCAGATTCTTGATATTGCGGTCGAACTGTCCGAACACCAGCTGAATCTGATCTGCAGGCACTGTAATTGTCTCATAATATGCACTCATAACTGTTCCTATTCCTCATTTTTCTGAATCGTCTCTTCCGGGATTACAAATGTCTCCGGCGCACCAATGATTTCCCTTACAACCAGTATTCCCGATGCAAGACATTCTCCATCTTTACACTCTATTGTAACATTATTTTCTAGTATTTCCACCCCTTTTTTCTTGAGGTCTGCAATATAAGTCTGCAACAGCTGTTCCTGCTTTTTGCGTGCCTCTTCCTCAGTATAAGTCTTTGTCTCATAAATCGGCTGATAATACTTTGTGACAGTCACAGAAAATGGCAGATAATATGCTTTTCCTATATGAAACGTATGCGTGGTGGATACCTGTTCATAACCGTCTACCAACTTTGGCTGATGCAGCGTTTTCACCGAATTTCCAAGCTGGATCGTTATTCCTGTCTTTTTCTTTTTCCCCTGTCTTTTCTGTGTATAATCAAGTGGAAATGCCTGTTGATACTGATACTTCGTCTGCGCATATACAATACCATCTGCCGCCACATAATTCGTCTCGATCAATTCTTCATATTCATTATAGATGTTTACAACTCCAGTAATCAACACATCCCCTTTTTTTACTTCATCGCCAGGATTAACCAGCTTTGTTCCGCTCTTGGCAAGCAGATCAAGCACAATGCCGTCCTTGACTGCCACTATATTGCACGGTGTATCAAACGTCGTTACTTCTTCCTTTTCTACCGTTTCCACAAATCGGACAACCAACCTGGTTCCCTCTACATCACAAGTGATCCATGCGATCTGGTCATACTGCATCCGCAATGTTTTTTCCAGTTCAGCAATCGAAATTGCCGCCCGTTTTGTCCCAATCGGCACGAGTGAATCACTGATATACGTCACGATTTCCTCCTCTGTATAGATAGATGTTCCCTCCACATCTATATGCCAGATAAAAAGAGATGAATAAAAAACGATCCCGGCGCACACCATCAGACTGACAACAAACGCCACCCGCTTCTTATACTTTCGTAAAAATGGATACAAGCCTGTCTCTGTTACAATACTACAGCTAACCTGACATTTCTCCTGCAGCTTCTGGACAGTCTTCCATGCTTTGTACGAGATTGTTGCAAATACCCCGGTCTTATCCATGATTACATCCGTAAACAAAATATCATTATGCTTACAGATGTTCAAAAAGCGTTCTACTTCCCAACCGGTTATATGAATGACACAGCGGTGTGCACAAATATCCGACCATTTACGCATGTTTCTCTGCCTCCTCCACCTTCCATCGCACAGCCGCAATATCACCACGAACCGTGATCTCCGCTCCATCGAACGATGCAATCCGAAGTGCATTTCCTTCAATGACGAGCATATTTTTCTTACATCGAAGCAGAACCTGCGTTGTGTCAAAGCTGACAATCTGTCTGTACCCATCCACATGTACACATGTCTGATCGTAAAAATGCACCTGCGTCATATTCCATCTCCGAACAGCTTTTATTTCCAATATATGCTTGTGGCGCTCTCATTATGATGTATCCAAAAATTTACACAATAAAAAAGGTGCTACTAAAATAGTAACACCTTAATGTCTGTATTATTTGAACTTGCGCTTTCTAGCTGCCTCAGACTTCTTCTTACGCTTTACGCTTGGCTTCTCGTAATGCTCTCTCTTACGAATCTCCTGCTGAATACCGGCTTTCGCACAGTTTCTCTTGAATCTACGAAGAGCGCTATCTAAAGTCTCATTCTCTTTTACGATTACGTTTGACATACTTCTCTCACCCTCCCTCCAGTTGTAAAATATCTCGTGTTTGTGCGTTTCATAAACAACTGTTTGGGTATTTACCAAATTGCACAAGTTAGATTATAACACATAAATCAAATTCGTCAACCAAAAATTGAAATTTATTGTCATGAATTTACATTTTTTCTTATTTCACTTCATCTCTGCTTGAGAAGATGTGATCGATCAAGCCATATTCAAGTGCCTGATCCGCCGTCATCCAATTGTTACGATCGGTATCCCGCTCGATTTCTTCCATGGACTTACCTGTATTCGCACTTAAAATACGATTTAAACGTTCCTTTGTACGAAGGATATTATCCGTTGCAATCTTCATATCCGTTGCCTGATTGTTTCCTGGAAGTCCACCCAATGGCTGATGGATCATAATCTCGGAATTTGGAAGCGCAATTCTCTTTCCCTTTGTACCACCAGCAAGAAGGAATGCACCCATGCTGGCTGCCATACCAACACAGATCGTTGATACGTCACACTTGATATAGTTCATTGTATCGTAGATACCAAAGCCGGCAGATACAGATCCGCCCGGGCTGTTGATATAGAGGCTGATATCCTTGGAAGGATCCTCAGACTCCAGAAACAGAAGCTGTGCGATAACCAGACTTGCAGTTGTATCGTTTACTTCATCTGCCAGAAAGATAATTCTCTCCTTTAACAATCTTGAATAAATATCGTAAGCGCGCTCGCCTCGGCTCGTCTGCTCTACGACGGTAGGTACTAATGCCATATTATGTTCCTCACTTTCTATTTATGTCAAAAATCTATGAAAGCTGTGCTTCAGCTTCCTTTACACCAGCATCCAATGCATCCTTGATGCCTGCCGGGTTCTTACCACCTGCCTGTGCCATGTTTGGACGGCCACCACCGCCACCACCGACCATCGGTGCAATCTTCTTGATAATATTTCCAGCATGCGCGCCAGCCTTCACTGCATCATCCGTTGCCATCACAATCAGGTTTACCTTATCTCCCATGTCGGAAGCTAAGATGACTACGCCAGATGCAATCTTTGTCTTCATCTCATCACCGAGATTACGGAGTGCATTCATATCAACACCACTGACAGATACCGGAAGTACCTTGTAATCTCCAACAGAAACAACGTCAGACAATACATCGCCAACAGCCGCCTTTGCCATCTTATCTTTGAGCTTCTGGTTCTCAGACTGTAACTGCTTGATCTCTGCAAGCATGCCTTCGATCTTCTCTACAAGGTTAGCAGGCTCTGCCTTTGCAGCAGCACTTGCCTGTTTCAATGTATTCTCTAAGTTATGATAATATGCAAATGCACCGCGGGAAGTAAGTGCCTCAATACGACGAACACCCGCTGCAACACCCGCCTCTGACACGATCTTGAATGTTGCGATCACGCCTGTCTTTTCTACATGTGTACCACCACAAAGCTCGATAGAGAAATCGCCCATATTGACAACTCGTACCGTCTCGCCATACTTCTCACCAAAGAGTGCCATTGCCCCTGTCTTCTTTGCTTCCTCCAGGCTCATAACCTTTGTTACAACCGGAAGATCCTCAGCGATTTTCTCATTGACAATAGCCTCTACCTGCTCAATTTCTTCCTTGCTGAGTGCCTGATTATGTGTAAAGTCAAACCGGAGACGATCCTGATCTACATAGGAACCTGCCTGCTCGACATGTCCACCGAGAACCATCTTCAATGCCTTCTGTAGCAAATGTGTTGCCGAATGGTTCATACAGGTATGCAGACGCTTATCTGCATCGACAGAAAGCTTTGCAGTATCATGAAGCTTGATCTCACCATTTTCTACATATCCAATATGTGCGATCTTACCACCGACAACCTTGATCGTATCTTTGACGATGAACTTACCAGTTGCTGTCTCGATCACACCGGCATCGCCGCACTGACCACCCATAGTCGCATAAAATGGTGTCTCTTTGACAAGAATGGAACCATTTTCACCTTCGGAAAGGCTATCTACGACTGCATCTTCGCCTGCGATTGCCACGATCTCAGATTCGTGTGTCAGTCTGTCATAACCAACAAACTCGGTTGTGATTGCAACATCAATCTGCTCATAAACTGTCGCATCGGCACCCATATAGTTGGTTGTCTTTCTTGCTTTTCTTGCACGCTCGCGCTGTTCCTGCATACAAGCCTTGAAGCCTTCCTCATCTGCAGCAAATCCGGACTCTTCCAGAATTTCGACAGTCAGATCAAGAGGGAATCCATAAGTATCATACAGCTTAAATGCATGCTCGCCAGAAAGAGTTTTCTCTCCCTTTGCCTTCATATCTTCTACATAACCGTTCAAGATAGAAAGTCCCTGATCAATCGTCTTGTTGAAGTTTTCTTCCTCTGTATTTAACGTTGCAAAAATATGCTCCTGCTTTTCAGCAAGTTCCGGATAAGCATCCTTGGATACTTCGATTACTGTCTTGGAAAGCTCTGCTAAGAAAGCTCCCTTGATACCAAGCAGTCTGCCATGTCTTGCTGCACGGCGAAGCAGACGGCGAAGCACATATCCTCGTCCTTCATTTGACGGCAGAATACCATCGGATGTCATAAATGTAACCGAACGGATATGGTCAGTGATAACACGGATGCTGACGTCTGTATTTGCGTCTTCTTCGTATGTAACACCTGCCATCTCGCAGACCTTGTCACGAAGTGCCTTGATCGTGTCTACATCAAAGATAGAATCTACGTCCTGTACGAC
>UMAR01062783.1_pt1 | contig 9987 bp, 2 predicted proteins | sample 1963761 | NCBI WGS metagenome assembly UMAR01 (sample SAMEA4835921, study PRJEB28245) | human gut metagenome | biome: gut microbiome; material: fecal sample | place: Denmark | collected 2008 | reverse complement strand
CCACTTGTACCAGACATATCTCCATCGCGCCTCCAAGTATTTGGATTGTTTTCATTTCCCTGCCAGCCGTAAGTCTGTACATGGGTTGTGTAAACAATGCTTCCACTGTATGGCTTATTTGTAAGCTTGATGTTGATACCTTCGAGTCTCTTTGCCTGTCCGGAAGTACCACTCATCTGTCCGTTATACTTCCATCCCTGCCAGCCAAAGGTCTGTACGTGTGTGCGGTATGCAACATTGACATTTGCCTCTCCAGCCACACTTGGATTTGTATTTGAAGTTGCCTGATTGCCAACCACTGGAGAAGAACCAGCCTTTGCAATATAACTCTTTGCCTGATGTACGCCAGATGCTGCGTTAACACCTGCGTAGTTGACACCCGGTACAGCTGCGCCCTTCTTCACTACCACGATCTGGATACCTTCCAGTCTCTTTGCATAACCTGCAGTTCCAGATGGTGCGCCATTCTTCGCCCAGCCAAGCCAGCCATATGACTGTGCATGCACTCTGTAATAAACATCGTACTTATCCTTATCTGCGCCTGTAAGCTGGATCTTGATTGCCTCTAATCGCTTTGCTTCACCCTCAGTTCCGTTCATCTCACCATTTGCGGACCAAGGCAACCAGCCGTAGCTCTGGCAATGGGTTGTGTACTGGATTCCAAGGTTGTCATTTCCGTAAACACGGATCTTGATGCCTTCCAGTCTCTTTGCCTTGCCACTTGTACCAGCCATCTTACCATTTACAAACCACTTGCTTGCATTGTTCTCGTCGCCCTGCCAGCCAAAGGTCTGTACATGGGTTGTGTAACGGATTGTCACATCCGGTATTACAACTGGTTCTGGCGTCGGTGTTGGTGCTGGAAGCTTTGCGATTGCTTCCTTTTCAAGAACGGTCTTGCAGACGGTACATTCCTTATGTCTGCTTCCCTCTGCATCGACGGTTGCTGTCTTATCTACGATCCAGTCGCTGGATGTGTGATCTTTCTTAGCGATTACTTCACCTGTTGCAAGCTTCGTGTCACAGTCCACACAATAAGTATCACCGGTATATCCTGCTTCTGTACAGCTTGCTTTCTTTGCGTTTCTGACTTCTGTTTTCTCATGCTTACAAACCTTCTTATCGCATATTACATAATCAGAGCAATGGCTAAGTACCAATGTAACCATTCCATCCTTTACTACAACACTGTCGATTGGCTCTAATACATTTGTCTCTTTGTTGATATGGTAGTAATAAACCGTAGTTCCATCAACATACTGGTCACCAACTGCGATTGTTACCTTCGTATTCTTTGGAAGTTCACCATCATGTGCAAATGCCACTACACACTTCGTTGCATCTGGATCGGTCAATTCTTCAACTACCTTCTGATTTCCATAGCCTACTGCATCCTCAAATACTTCCAGCTTCGTGTTCACGCCGCCTGTAACCTCTGTTTCCTTCAGGGAATCTGCATCAAAGCTCCATGTATATTCTACCGTTCCGTCCGATGCTTTCTTGCTGATCTCCAATGAAACTTGTGCATCCTTCAAGCTGTTCAATACATCTGAAGATACGGTTGTCTGACTGTCATCTGTGTAAGATGCCTGAATGTTGCTGATCTGCTCCTTACCGTCATTATCCGAGTTATATTGTGATACAACATCAATACTCTTCTTGATTGCATCCTCTGAGATGCCACCCTTTTGTTCTACCTTGACTGTCGCATCCGCTACTTTTCCAGCCGTGTCCTTATCTTCTGCTATTATAATTAACGTGTCATCATCGGTTGTATCTACGGTCGTCTCAACCTTCTCACCATTCTCCGTTGTTTCTTTCTTTGATTCTAACGATGTCTTTGTCGTTGTTACAACAACACCGTCATTGTCCCCTTCTACCCACAAATAATAAGTCTGTTCTTCATTTGCGAGATTATTAAATGTCACACTTGACATCTCATCCGCGATTGGTGCATCGTCCAGATCACTATAGACGACAAGTCCTGCATTCTTCGTTGCTGTAATCTCTACCTTGTTCTTTGCAGGAACATTGAAGCTGTACAGTTTACCAGTTGCTTCTTTGTACGCTACCTCATAATCTGCATCCTTATATGGTCGCTGAACCGTCAAGATTTTATCCACTGATGTGGTATATGATTCTGGTAATTCGATTGCCAGCTCTGCATATTTTCCCAATGGCACAGCGGAGTTTATTTTTTTGATTGTCAATGTTCCATCCAAATCACCACGTTTGTCTGACATCAGATACAGATCCACATACGCCGACGAATCATTTGTATATATGTAATTCATCGTATCATACCAGACATCCTCGTAAGTCTGGAAATTACCATCCTGATCAAAAATCCAGATTCTGCCTTGGAACGTATCTGCGGTAAACTTGATATCTGACCACGGCTCTACAACATATTTATACAGCTTTCCAGTTGTTTTAGCATAACTTTCTTCTATATTTCCTGTGTTCGCATCTTCACCCTTGCATTTGAATACATATTTCTTTTCATCCTGATTGGTAAGGGCAGTCTTCTCTTCTTTGATTGTTTCTGCTTCTGCCAGATTGGATGTCAGCAATCGATCCTCTTTTACATCGGATAATGTAAGTTCAATCTCTGCATCCGGATTCTCACTATCCTGTGAAATCAGAATATATGTTTTTTCTCCATCCACTAGATAGTAATCATTCTCATACGCCTTGTTTTCAAATGCATATGTTCCTATTATGTATTGATTCTTATCAAATACAGTCACAGATACATTGGAAGCATCCTGTTTGGATGTCAGACTCAGACTATACATACCCGGAGCATCCAGATAATACAATTTCGCATGCTTATATTGGTAAACCGTAGATCCTCCCATTCCATCATAATACGTTACATCCTTCATATAGGATTGATCTGATTCACTGTACTGATACGTCACTGTGTTACCTTTTTCCAGCTTTTCTGCTGTGTCAAACTTTGCAGAAAGAAGTTCAACCTGACTTACATCGATTGTTATCGTTTCCGAATATTCGCTTATACGACTCCAAATATAATACGTCTTATCCGTATCTGTTGTATTTACTGCAGATACTTGATTGTTACCCTCTATTGCCTTGTTAAAATCCTCCTCATACAAATACATATACCAGCCAGATTCTTCAGACTTGAACATATAGGTTGTATGTTTTGGAACAGTAACCTTCATAAGATTACCATAATCAAAAGAGAAGTTATTGCCATAGCCTACCAGATATGCATATTCCTTTTCAAGCTTTGGCAACGTAACTGAACCCGCCTGTATGATAGCATCCGATATCTCAACTGCACTATCCTTTAACGAATCAATCTTCGCCATCTGATTCAAAGAAATCTGAATCGGCAGCAATTCCTCGGAACCCTCGATTGCAATATAATAGGTTCCTTCTGTAAACCGATCCATTCTTCGAGTATAGTTTCCTGAATTAACCAAATGATTTCCACCAGATACATATGCGTCATATTTGTCATAATAACTCCAAACTGTAAATGTCCAGCTTCCATCACCGTAAGTCTCACTATAACTCGTATCCAATGTATAGACTTCATTTTCCGGTACAGTAAACTTCAACCAATAGCTTTCTTTCTTCGTATTCTTTACTGTGTTTGTATTATAATCCCATACTGCAAACGATATATTCTGTTTTTTCAAATCGCTAAGCAGCTTTGCATCCTTCAATGTAAGTTCTGCAATATCGGCACTCTCGATCGGAGTTGCTGGTGTCTGCTGTTTGAACTCACCAACCGTAACCTTCGAGAACGGACTCTTTACAAACACATAATAGGTCTTAGCTTCATCACTGTTGTTCTGAAGAACGCCCTTTATCGCATTTTCGTTCCAATTACTGGATCGTACATAATCCGATGTATCGACCATAGCTCCACTTACCTGCTCATAAATGTCAACTCTTCCCTTATCTGCCTCAATTGCAGCTTCATAGTCCACAGGAATCGTGATCTGATACAACTTACCACAGAACACACTTCTGTCAATCTTCACAATCCGCATATCATCACCCGATACAGCATCTTCCGTTGCTGCTGTTATCGTTTGTGCAGAATCCAGAATATCCTTTATTTCCGGCACATCTTTCTCTATGAAGATTGTAACACCCTGCATATCTTTTGCTTCTGTAACCGCCTGATTATCTACTGTGTATTGAAGCTTAAAATAATAGGTTTTTCCGTTTTCCAGATTCGATGTCAATACATCTATCTTATCATGGTTATTCGTGCTAACTGTATTTGTATATTCCGATATATAACCGCTTTCGTTCAACGTATACTGTTGCAGTTCCATAGACTTAAATGTATTCATATCTGTTCCAGTATACTTTAATCCAATGGCATATGTTCCCGCATCCGGCACAGTAAACTGATATACATGTCCATTCCAACAATCAGTTTCTCCCGCATAATTCGTATATTCTACCACCTGCGCATCCGTTGTAACCGTATTATCGCCAACCTGTAATGCCGGTACTTCACTAAGCGAAGTATTCTGAATCAATTTCACAGATACTGTCGCATTCTCTGCCTGTTCTTTCGGAATCCATACATAATATCTCTTTGCAGACTCAGAAGAATTATTAACAGCATAGCTGGTCGTAGTAACCGTTTTGCTATTTTTATCATTCGCCAGACTCTCATATACATAATACTCTTTATAACTCGTATCATTTTCAAGCTTAATTACCATGCTCGTCTTAGCTGGTACATCAAATGTCACAAACGCACCTTTCTTTGCCTCAAATATTCCAGGATTATAATGGGAATTATATTTTGCTGCATCAATAAAGCGGGAATCATTTTTCACAAATATAATTGTATTTTTCTCTGTCACAGATACCGCTTTTTCTGCACATTCTGCCAATGATTTTATATCTGTACAGTCAATCGTATACATTTCTGTACCATTCAACGCATAAATACCAATATAATATGCCTTTTCTGTATCTGTATCATTATTCAAAAGCAAACTTTGTGCATCTCCGTCCATCATACTTTCCTGCACTACGAAACGTCTTTCATTTAAAACTGCCATACTACTTGCGACTGCACCATCTTTTCCTTTTTCTACAACATTGACCATTTTCCCAGCCGCCACAGTTATTTTATAAATCCGGTAATCATATCCATATTCACCAGCTTTCCACCTGTTATCCGCTGAAGTTGATGTATATGTTTCTCCTTTTGTCAGCTCCTTAATTGGAAGTTCAGATAACGCCTTCACAGTATCAAGTGAAATTGACAAATTCTCAGCATGATTTGTATTCTTTATAAAGATATAGCCTTTCTCCAAAATAAATTGCTCTTTCAGGGAAACGTCGCTATAATATATATCCGAGGTAAATCCATAATTACCATCCTGATCCAACGGATAAAATTCAAACGAAGAATCGCCATCCTTCTTATCAAGATTTAATGTATAATATCCAGCTTCCAGAGATGTTTTATATAGCCATCCATTACATACACTCCCATTATTCGGTGTTACATTCTTTAGATAATTATCTGCGCTCGTATCTAATGTTACTTTCTGATTTAATGTAATCTCTGTAGCCTTTTCCTTATATTTACTGACTGGTTTTCCAAGTATGAACGAGATATTGTATGTATCCGGAACTGTCTTCTCATCCAAATCGTTATATGGTATCCATAAATAGATTGTCTCATCTTCTGGTGCATAATAAGAACTGACATGCCCTTGTGAATATCCCATATCTACGCTATCCTGCTTATACCAAAGCAGTCCCCGATTCAAGTCCATCATAACGCCAAGCACCTGTCCAACACTTATCTTAATCTGATACAAAGTTCCCCGATCTGTTCTCGTATATTTTGTATCACTTTCTGTTGAAGAATCTACATACTCATACGAATCGGTCGTCCATGTCTGCTTCGTCAACGTCACATCCTCGCCTTTGGTCAGGTCTACCGACACATACTCACCTGCCGCAATCAGATCCGACAGCTTCTTTGTGTCTGTTGTACCAGTTCCGGTCTCTTCCGCCCGTACAACCAGGTACTGGTTTGAAATCAATGGCAGCGCCATACAGAGTGTCAGTATGACCGCCATCAACTTCTTGCAAACTTTCCATTTTTGCATACGCTTCTCTCCTCTCAGCTTTTTATTTTTGTTTCTGGGATTACCCATTGTTCGTATCATAGCATATAAAAATGGCATTTTTTACACTTATGCAAAATTGGCAAGGATTTATGCAAAATTGGTATTTTTTACAGATTCTTTGCCATATAGCCAGAAACTGGAAACCAAAAATTGTATAGCTTTCCACAGATTTGTAAATCCTTTCTAGTAGTGAACAAAAGGATTACAGGAGATACGAAATTATGGCTGGAAATAAAGTAGTAATCTGTGGAGTCAACACAAGCAAGCTCCCACTGCTTTCTGAGGATGAAAAGCGGGCACTCTTCGCCCGCATGAACGCAGGGGATAAAAGTGCCAGAGAAGAATTTATCCGTGGAAACCTCCGACTTGTTCTGAGTGTGATCCAACGGTTCTCCGGCAACAACATCGAAAGCTCCGATGACCTTTTTCAGGTCGGCTGCATCGGGCTGATCAAAGCACTGGATAATTTCGATCAGACACTGGATGTCAAATTCAGTACCTACGCTGTACCTATGATAATCGGCGAATGCCGCCGCTACATGCGCGACAACAACACCATCCGTGTCTCGCGCTCTCTCCGGGACATCGCCTACAAAGCAATCTACACGCGGGATATCCTGACGAAGAAAAACGACCGCGAACCAACGGTTGATGAGATTGCCAAAGAATTAGAGCTTCCAAAAGAAGATATTGTGACCGCCTTAGATGCGATCGCCACACCAATGTCCCTGTTTGAGCCGGTCTATCAAGAGGGACAGGATGTCTTATATCTGATGGATCAGGTCAAAGACAAAAAGAACAAAGAAGAAAACTGGGTACAGTCGCTTGCTTTACAGGAAGCGATGCAACGGCTCGATGAGCGGGAATTAAACATTATCCGTCTGCGTTTCTTCGAAGGAAAAACACAGACGGAAGTTGCCGATGAGATTGCGATCTCACAGGCACAGGTCAGCCGATTAGAAAAAAATGCTTTAAAATCCATGCGGCATTATCTGTCGAACGAATAAAAAACAGGTTCCATGAAAGATCTTTCATGGAACCCATTTTCTATATTTCTATTATTGATTATTTCTTGATATATGCCTGTGTTCTCACACTGGTAATACCCTGATATCTCGTTGCTGGAGCCTTGCCGTTCTTCGGTACAAGCACGATCTGGATACCTTCCAGTCTCTTTGCAAGTCCTGCAGTTCCTGCTGCTTCGCCGTTCTTTGCCCAGTTCAACCAACCATAGGTCTGTGCATGTACACGATAATAAACATCGTAATGTGCTGCCATCTCGCCAGTCAGATTGATACGGATTGCTTCCAGACGCTTTGCCTCTCCGGAAGTACCACTCATCTGTCCATCGTGTCTCCATGTGTTCTGATTGTTCTCATTTCCCTGCCAGCCGTATGTCTGCACATGTGTCGTATAGACAATGCTTCCACTGTATGGCTTGTTCGTAAGCTTGATGTTGATGCCTTCGAGTCTCTTTGCCTGTCCGGAAGTACCACTCATCTGTCCGTTGTACTTCCATCCCTGCCAGCCGTATGTCTGTACATGTGTCCGGTATGCGATATTTACATTTCTCTCACCTGCCACACTCGGGTTGGTATTAGACGTTGCCTGATTGCCAACCACCGGTGAAGAACCAGCCTTTGCAATATAACTCTTTGCCTGATGTACGCCAGAAGCCGCATTCACTCCTGCATAATTTAATCCCGGCGCTGATGCACCCTTCTTCAATACGACAATCTGGATACCTTCCAGTCTCTTTGCATAACCGGCAGTTCCAGATGGTGCACCATTCTTCGCCCAGCCAAGCCAGCCGTAAGACTGTGCATGCACTCTGTAATAAACGTCGTACTTCTCTTTATCAGCGCCTGTGAGCTGAATCTTGATTGCCTCCAGTCTCTTTGCCTCGCCTTCGGTTCCGTTCATCTCGCCATTTGCCGACCAAGGTAACCAGCCGTAGCTCTGGCAATGGGTTGTGTACTGGATGCCAAGGTTTACGTTTCCGCTGACGGAAATCTTGATACCCTCCAGACGCTTTGCCTGTCCGGAAGTACCAGCCATTCTACCATTTGTAAACCACTTGCTTGTGTTGTTCTCGTCACCCTGCCAGCCATAGGTCTGTACGTGGGTTGTATAACGGGTTGTAACATCCGGAGTTGGGTTCGGATCTGGATCTGGGTCTGGGGTTGGATCTGGATCTGGATCTGGATCTGGATCTGGAGTTGGATCTGGATCTGGGGTCGGAGTTGTCTTTGTAACTGTTACATAAAAACGTTGTGTACGTTTTCCATCATTCGAACGGGCTAATACAAAAGTTTTTCCTACTCCAACTGCCTTTGCTTCACCAGTTCTCGAATCTATTGTAACAATATCTTGATTTGCACTAAGATAGTTAACACCTTTGTTTGTTGCATTTTCCGGAAGTACCGTTCCTGTTACTTTAAAGGTGTCTCCAACCTTCAATTTTGTCTCATCTACATCTGCAATTACTTTTATATCATCTGCATAAATCGTTTCGTCATCATCACTGATTAAATTGAAATGATAACCGTTTTCCTGTGCATATTTATGAGCAGCACTATTTTCTACACAGTTAATGGTTAAAAATTCACTTACTGACGTTACAGAATGTCCTAAGTCAGAATTCCATCTTGTTTGGCAACATAAATTTTTACCAATACTTTTTACCGTCTTTGGAATCGTCAAATTCGCTAAGCTACCACATTCATCAAATGCATAGTCTTCAATTGTTGTCACACCAACAGGGATTTCAAGTGTACTCAGCTCATGACTACTTTCAAACGCATGACTTCCAATCGTTCTTATCGTTTCTGGGATTTTTGTTCCATAGATTCCTATTATCAGCTTATCCGTATCTGTCTCGATGACTGCATTACAATTATCACGACTATCATATACAGGGTTTTCAGGTGAAACCGTAAGCGTTGTAATTCCACTGCTCATAAATGCATTTCCGCTAAGCTTCGTCACATTCTTCGGAACCTCAAATGACTTCAATCCCTTACAGCTCTGAAATGCTTTTTCTCCAATCTCAGTCACAGAATCTGGAATTGTTAATGATGTCACATTCTCACAAAATCCAAATGCACCCTCACCAATCTTTGTGATATTGTCTGGAATGTCAAGTGATGTAATATTAGCCCATTCAAATGCATATGCCGGGATTTCTGTGATTCCTTTTGGAATATTGAACGATGCCAATGCATAACAGTCACCAAATGAGTATGGTTCTAAATCTGTTACACTATCTGGAATGTGTACGTTTTTCAAATTTTTACATTCGTAAAACGCACTTTCCCCTATTTTCTTAACAGTATCCGGAATCGTGACACTCGTCATTGTTTTTTGATAAAACGAATATTGATCAATCGATGTAACTGGCTTTCCATTAATCTCTGCGGGAATCTCCACGGCATCTTCATTCAGCAAATAATCATAAATCATATATCCGCCATTTTCCGTGTCTTCCACATATTCGAATCTTCCATCTTCTGTTTTCATAGCAGATTCTTCCGCTTTCACGTCTACTTTGAACACCGACATACTAGAGATCACGCACAAAAGTGCGAGTAACACAGCCAATACCGATGCTCTTCTTTTTCTTTTTTGCATCTTTTTCCTCCCTTTCTTTTATCCCTTCCACCAAAAAAATTGCACGCAAAAAACACCACGCACACATCGACTGCTCCTGCATCCCTGTTCTGCCTGATCTCGTACTATGTCTCTATGAAGTTTTTTCCGTTTGCTGATATTTTGAAATGGAAATAATGATGCTGTATCCTGATTTCTCAGTGACTGCAAAGAAACTGCATTCTGC
>UMAR01017594.1_pt1 | contig 10341 bp, 8 predicted proteins | sample 1963761 | NCBI WGS metagenome assembly UMAR01 (sample SAMEA4835921, study PRJEB28245) | human gut metagenome | biome: gut microbiome; material: fecal sample | place: Denmark | collected 2008 | reverse complement strand
CTGCCATTATGGGAAGACACCACCATGTACGGAAGCGATTCTGGAACAGAAGATTGCACGGGTTGTGATCGGATCGAGAGATCCGAATCCGAAAGTGTCCGGCAAAGGAGCAAAGATTTTACGCGAGGCAGGCGTCCGGGTGGAAGAGGATTTCCTGCGCGAAGAATGTGATGCGTTAAATCCGGTCTTTTTCCACTATATCACAACAGGGCTGCCCTATGTGGTGATGAAATACGCAATGACGGCAGACGGAAAGATTGCGACAAAAACAGGAGCATCAAAATGGATATCCGGTGAGGAAGCAAGAAGTCTGGTACATGAGATGCGCCATGACTATATGGCAATCATGGCAGGAATCGGAACGGTTCTGGCAGATGATCCGATGCTGAATGTGCGTCTGGAGGGAAAGAAAAGTCCGGTCAGAATTATCTGTGACAGTATGCTCAGGATCCCACTGGACAGTCAGATCTGCCAGACAGCAGGGAGATACCGGACGATTGTTGCATATGCCGGTGAAAAGGGGAATGCGATTTATTTAGAAGAGAAAAAACGCAGTCTGGAAAAGCTTGGAGTCGTGCTTCTCAGAGTTCCTTCGGAAAAAGGGGAGATCAATCTGCAGCTTCTGATGAGAAAGCTTGGAGAGCTGGGAATTGACAGTGTACTTATTGAAGGCGGTGGAACTTTAAATGAGGATGCCCTGCAATCCGGTATCGTAAATGAGGTGAAAGCTTTTATCGCACCGAAAATTTTTGGCGGAAGAGGCGGCAAGACTCCGGTGGAAGGCTTTGGAATTGAGAAAGTAGACGATGCCATCAAGCTACAGCTTATGAGAATCTCGCAGGTTGGAGAAGATATTCTGGCAGAGTATAAGGTTTTGGAGGAAATGTAAATGTTTACAGGAATTGTAGAAGAAACCGGATCTATCCGGTCACTCCGACTTTCTGGATCATCCGGGAAGATTGCGATCCGGGCAAAAAAAGTACTCGGTGGAACCAGGATCGGAGACAGTATTGCGGTAAATGGTGTCTGCCTGACGGTGGTTTCTCTGGAAAAGGATGGATTTACCGCAGATGTGATGGCGGAAACAGTGAGAAGAACCAATCTTGGTGATACGAAGATTGGTGAGAAAGTGAATCTGGAACGCGCGATGGCGGCAGATGGCAGATTCGGTGGACATATCGTTGCAGGGCATATTGATGGGACCGGAATGATTGAAGAACTCAGAAAGGAAGAAAATGCGGTATGGGTAAAAATCCGGACAACGCCGGAGATTCTGGAACTGATCGTAGAAAAAGGTTCAATCTGTATTGACGGGATCAGTCTGACAGTGGCAGAAGTAAGTGAAAAAAGCTTTCAGGTATCAGTCATTCCTCATACCGGAGAGGAAACCACACTGCTGAAGAAAAAAGCTGGGGACAGGGTGAATCTGGAAAATGATATTGTAGGGAAGTATATTAAAAAGTTTCTTACACCATCGGAACCGGCTGGAAAATGTGGTGGACTTACCATGGAATTATTAGAGGAGTATGGAATTTGATGCGAAGAAATTTCGGGACCGGAATGGAGAGCATACAGAAGAACAGGATAAAAATGAGTTATAGATCGGACAGGAGGAAGTAACAAATGGAGAAACAGTATCAATACAATAGCGTAGAAGAGGCACTTGAAGAATTGCGCCAGGGAAGGATCGTTCTGGTAACGGATGATCCGGACCGGGAAAATGAAGGAGATATGATCTGCGCGGCGGAATTTGCAACTCAGGAGAATATCAATTTTATGGCATGCCATGCGAAAGGGCTGATCTGCACACCGATGAGTGCAGCGCTGGCCGGACGGCTTGGGCTTTCACAGATGGTCTCCGAAAATACAGATAACCATTCGACTGCATTTACGGTATCCGTTGACCATGTGGATACGACAACGGGAATTTCAGCAGCAGAGCGAGGATATACTATGCGCAGCCTGACAGAAGAAGGAACGAAACCGCAGGACCTTCGGAGACCGGGGCATGTATTTCCGCTGGTGGCAAGGCATGGAGGTGTGTTGGTAAGAAATGGTCATACCGAGGCAACGGTTGATCTGATGCGTCTTGCCGGACTGAAAGAATGTGGAATCTGCTGTGAAATCATGGAAGAGGACGGAACGATGATGCGGACAGAGAATCTCTGGAAGCTGGCGAAGAAGTACGACCTGAAATTTATTACGATCAAAAATCTGCAGGATTACTGCAGGATCCATGAAAAACATGTCGTAAGGGAAGCATGTGCAAAGATGCCAACCCAGTATGGAGAATTTCAGATTTATGGGTATGTGAATGACATCACCGGTGAACATCATGTGGCATTGGTGAAAGGTGAGATTGGCGATGGGGAAGATGTTCTGTGCCGTGTACATTCCGAGTGCCTGACCGGCGATACTTTTGGATCTCTCCGCTGCGATTGTGGAAAGCAGCTGCAGTCGGCGATGCAGCAGATCGAGAGAGAAGGAAGAGGAGTTCTTCTGTATATGCGACAGGAGGGAAGGGGAATCGGTCTGATCAACAAGCTGAAAGCGTATGAACTTCAGGAACAGGGATACGATACCGTGGAAGCCAACATCCGTCTGGGATTTGCACCGGATCTTAGGGAATACTGGGTAGGGGCTCAGATTCTATCGGATCTGGGAGTAAAATCACTCCGGCTTCTTACAAATAATCCGGAGAAGGTATATGGACTTTCCGGTTTCGGGCTTGCAATCCATGAGAGAGTACCGATTGAAATAGCACCGCAGAAATTTGATGCATTTTATATGAAGACGAAGCAGGAAAAGATGGGACATATCTTTAAAGAAATCAAATTTCAGTAAAAAGAGAATAAACAGTATTTATCATAGAAGAAACACTTTAATTACAGGAGGAAAAAAACATGAGACAGATCAATGTATTAGAAGGAAAAGTAGTAGCACCAGAAGGAATGAAAGTAGGAATTGTTGCTTCAAGATTTAATGAGATTATTGTTAATAAACTACTTGGTGGTGCGGTAGACGGGCTGGTACGCCATGGCGTGGAGGATGAAAACATAACGGCAGCATGGGTACCGGGAGCATTTGAGATTCCGACAGCAGCTTCTAAAATGGCGGCATCCGGAAAGTATGATGCGGTGATCTGTGTGGGAGCAGTGCTCCGTGGAGACACGACGCATTATGATTATGTCTGCAATGAGGTATCCAAAGGGATCGCACAGGTCGGACTTGCAACCGGAGTGCCGGTATTATTTGGTGTGATCACGACTGAAAATATCGAGCAGGCAATTTCAAGAGCAGGAAGTAAAGGCGGAAATAAGGGATATGACTGTGCACTTTCTGCAATCGAAATGGTAAATCTTCTGAGACAGATGTAATTTCCGGCTGACGGTTACAAAAAGAATCCTGTTTTCCGGCAGAAAAAGGGCAGATGCCGGGATTTACTGGACATTTATGCAGGAAAAAGGTATCATATCTGATAAAAGAAATCTGTAAAAGAAATAGTAAAGTTTCAATTCAGAGATAATGAAGGAGAAAATGAATTATGTATACAGCATCATCTGAGAGATATGATACCATGGTATATAACCGTTGTGGGAAAAGCGGGCTTTTGCTGCCGGCAGTTTCTTTAGGACTTTGGCACAATTTTGGAACCAATGCGGATCCGGAGAATATGAAGGCAATGTTGAGGACAGCATTTGATCTGGGAATCACCCATTTCGATCTTGCGAATAACTATGGACCGGAATACGGAAGTGCTGAGACGAATTTTGGGAAGATTTTAAAAGAAGACTTTGCACCATACAGGGACGAGATGATCATCAGTACCAAGGCTGGCTATGATATGTGGCCGGGACCTTACGGGAACTGGGGAAGCAGGAAGTATCTGATCGCAAGCCTTGACCAGAGCCTGAAGAGAATGGGGATGGATTATGTAGATATCTTCTATCATCACAGAATGGATCCGAATACCCCACTGGAAGAAACCATGGGAGCACTCGATTCCATCGTAAAGAGTGGGAAGGCACTTTATGTCGGAATTTCTAACTATGATGGTCCGACAATGGTACGTGCAGCGGAGATTCTGGAAGATCTGAAATGTCCGTTTGTCATTAACCAGAACCGGTATTCCATTTTTGACCGGACGATTGAACAGAACGGCTTGAAAAAGACGGCGAACCAGATGGGAAAAGGAATCATTGCATTTAGTCCGCTGGCACAGGGGCTTCTGACAGATAAATATCTGCACGGAATACCGTCAGACAGCCGGATTGCTGTGGATGGAAGGTTTCTACATGCCGATGCATTGACGAAAGAAAAGCTTGCGCAGATCGAGGCTCTGAACAAGATGGCAGGTGAGAGAGGACAGTCTCTTGCACAGATGGCACTGAGCTGGATCCTGAAAGATGAGGATGTGACCAGTGTGCTGATCGGAGCGTCCAGACCGGAGCAGATCATTCAGAATGTGGAGATTGTGCAGAATACGAAGTTCACCCGGGAAGAACTGAAAAAGATCGATCAGATCAGCAGGGGCAATCTGTAAGTGAAACCTGTGCGAAGAAATTATTTGCAAAGGACGCAAAGGAAATATTGAATAAATGATTGACAGGAAGCAGCCATTGTGTTATTATAGTCCATGGTTGCTTCAGCAATCAACAATTTCATATAGGGGATTGGTCAAATGGTATGACAGGAGTCTCCAAAACTCTTAGCGGCAGTTCGATTCTGTCATCCCCTGTAACTTGAAGGACTCAGTTTGAGTCCTTTTTTTATCTAATGGACCAAGTGCGGAATGGTGATAGCGCAAGTCCAAATCAACTCTTCATTTCCAAAACAAAATAATCATCCCGCTAGATATATATATTCGACATAGTCACTATACATAGTGCATAAAAATAAAAGAAAATAATTGTAAAAAATGCCAAAAATTCAACTGCACAAAAGCACAAAATCCGTCAAAAAAGAATCTCGAATGCTACAAACTAAAAAAAGTGTCAAAAAATAGAAGTAAAAACAGCTAAAGAAAATAAAAGAAAAACAGATGAAGATAGTGAAAATAGATAAAAAAGCAAGTGAAGGACTTTGCAAGGACATGGAAGTAACCGCTACCGGTTCTGGAATTAAAGTACCGGTTGGAGAGCAGACCCTTGGACGTCTGTTCAACGTACTTGGAGAAACCATCGACAATGGCGAAGAAATCAAAGAAGATACCGAACACTGGGTGATCCACAGAGATCCGCCGTCATTTGAAGACCAGAGCCCGGTTGTAGAAATCCTGGAAACCGGAATCAAGGTTATCGACCTGCTTGCACCTTATGCAAAAGGTGGTAAGATCGGTCTGTTCGGCGGTGCCGGTGTAGGTAAGACTGTACTGATCCAGGAACTGATCCGTAACGTAGCCACAGAGCACGGCGGATATTCCATCTTTACCGGTGTTGGAGAACGTTCCCGTGAAGGTAACGACCTCTGGACAGAAATGAAAGCATCCGGAGTTCTGGATAAGACAGCCTTAGTGTTTGGTCAGATGAACGAACCACCTGGAGCACGTATGCGTGTCGCTGAGACAGGACTTACAATGGCTGAATATTTCCGTGATAAAGAACATCAGAATGTGCTTCTTTTCATTGATAATATTTTCCGTTTTACACAGGCAGGTTCCGAAGTATCCGCACTTCTTGGACGTATGCCATCAGCCGTAGGTTATCAGCCGACACTGGCAACTGAAATGGGTGAACTGCAGGAGAGGATCGCATCTACAAAGAATGGTTCTGTCACATCCGTACAGGCTGTTTATGTCCCTGCTGATGACCTTACAGACCCGGCACCGGCAACTACATTTGCTCATCTGGATGCAACAACCGTACTCTCCCGTAAGGTTGTAGAACAGGGTATTTACCCGGCAGTTGATCCACTGGAATCTAACTCCCGTATTCTGGAGGCGGATATTGTCGGAGAAGAACATTATGAAGTTGCAAACCGTGTAACAGAGGTTCTGCAGAAATACAAAGAGCTGCAGGATATCATCGCAATTCTTGGTATGGAAGAGCTTTCCGATGAAGACAAGGCAACGGTTATGAGAGCAAGAAAGATTCAGAAATTCCTCTCCCAGCCATTCTTCGTTGCAGAGACATTTACCGGAGTTCCGGGAAAATATGTACCTCTGAAAGAGACGATCCGAGGATTTAAGATGATCCTCGACGGAGAAATGGATGAGTATCCGGAGAATGCATTCTTCAATGTAGGAACGATTGATGAAGTCATCGAGAAGGCAAAGGCTGAAAAAGCAGAATAGAGGTGCCAGGTATGGATACATTTGGACTTAAAATCATTTCCAGTGACCGGGTATTCTATGAAGGACGTTGCAGAAAGATGATCGTGCCGGTACCGGACGGCGGTGGAATGGAAATTCTTCCGCACCATGAAGATATGGTGATCGCTGTGGTGATCGGTGAGGCAATGCTTCAGTTTGAAGAAGGCGAATGGGTGAACCTTGCGGTCGGAGCCGGATTCCTTGAGATCGTCAACAACCGTGTGACGATGCTGGTGCAGACGGCAGAGAAACCGGAGGATATCGATGCCAGACATGCCCAGGAGCAGATGGAGTATGCAGAAGAAAAGCTTCGCCAGAAACAGAGTATACAGGAATATTACCGGACACAGGCTTCGCTTTCAAGGGCGATGAACCGGTTGAAGGTGTCGAAGCGAAAAAAATGGTAAATAGGAAACAAATTTATGTGGAAGCGCGTAATCTACTACAGATTGCGCGCTTTTTCAATACGGAATTTTTGACAAAATTTATTGGGAAAAATGGTACAATCTTTTACAAAATAAAAGTTCCGATACAGGGTAGTTTGTGGTAGAATATATAACAGTGTGCGTGTACTGAGAAAAAGGATTTTGAGGTGTTCAAATAGAGTGTATTTCATCATAGAAGGAGCAAAAACGTGGAAAAAGAGGAGCTTACGCAATTATTTAATTTCTTTCGGGAGATTGATAAGGAAAAATTTATTGGAAGGCAGACATATCTGACGGATGGGGTGCGTAAGGAGAATGACGCGGAGCATGCGTGGCATATGGCAATCATGACGGTTCTGCTTGCGGGATATGCCGATGAGAAGATCGATGTTCTTAAGACAGTGACGATGCTTTTGATCCATGATATTGTAGAAATTGATGCGGGGGATACCTATGCCTATGATGAAGATGCGAAGAAGACGCAGAGGGAACGGGAAGTGAAGGCTGCGGACCGGATTTTCGGACTTCTTCCGGAAAAGCAGGGAAAGGAATTTCGGGCGCTCTGGGAGGAATTTGAGGCACAGGAGACTGCTGAGTCGAAGTTTGCCCGGACGATGGACAATATCCAGCCGATCATGTTAAATGCGGCTACAGACGGCAAAGCGTGGGAGGAACACGATGTTCATATTGAACAGATCCTGAACCGTAACCGGAATACGGCAAAAGGCTCAGAAGCGATCTGGGAGTATGCGAAAGAAGAATTCTTAAGACCGAATCTGGAAAATGGCAAGATAAAAAAATAACATAAAAAAAACAAAAATCCCCCTTTTCATTTTCGTGAATATGGGGTATCATATACTACAGAGCGCAAAATATAGTGGAGAAACTTAAAAGTGACACTATATTTTGTGGAGCGATGGAACAAAGTTAGGAGAAAGTTGGGATGGATTTGGAAGTAAAGACGAGAGTAATCAAAAGAAACGGTGAGGAAGTAGACTTCCAGCTGGAGAAGATTGTGAATGCGATCAAAAAAGCGAATGAAGAGGTTGAGAACATCCACAGGATGAATGACTTTCAGATCATTGCAATTGCGGAGAAGATTGCACAGCAGGCAGAGGAATTTACGCATGCAGTGAATGTGGAGGACATCCAGGATATGGTTGAGACCGGCATTATGGAGATGCGTGGTTATGAGGTTGCCCAGAAGTATGTCCGCTATCGCTATAAGAGAGAATTAACCAGAAAGTCGAATACAACGGATAACGGAATTCTTGCATTGATCGATCATATGAACGAGGAAGTAAAGCAGGAGAACTCCAATAAGAATCCTGTGATCAACTCTACACAGAGAGATTACATGGCAGGAGAGGTCAGCAAGGACCTTACCAAGAGAGTCCTTCTTCCGGAGGAAATCGTCCGTGCACACGAAGAAGGAATCATTCATTTTCATGATATGGACTATTTTGCACAGAAAGAGCACAACTGTGATCTGATCAACCTGGAGGATATGCTCCAGAATGGAACTGTCATCAGCGAGACGATGATCGAGAAACCACATAGTTTTTTTACCGCGTGTAATGTGACCACACAGATCGTTGCACAGGTTGCAAGTAACCAGTATGGCGGACAGTCATTTACGCTGTCACATCTTGCACCATTCGTAGATGTAAGCCGTCAGAAGCTCCGCAAGAGTGTCATTGAAGAAAGAATAGAATCCGGAGAGGTTCTGGATGATGCGATCATCGACAAGATCACAGAGAGAAGGCTTCGTACCGAAGTACAGAGCGGAATCCAGACGATCCAGTATCAGCTGATCACACTGATGACCTGTAACGGACAGGCACCTTTCGTAACGGTGTTTATGTATCTGGATGAGGTCCCGGAAGGAAGAACCAGGGATGACCTTGCGATGATCATCGAAGAAGTGATGAAGCAGCGTATGCAGGGTGTTAAGAATGAAAAGGGTGTATGGATCACACCGGCGTTCCCGAAGCTGATCTATGTACTGGATGAAGATAATATTACCGAGGATTCCAAATACTGGTATCTGACTGAGCTGGCTGCAAAATGTACGGCAAAGCGTATGGTGCCGGATTATATTTCTGCAAAGATCATGAAAGAACTGAAAAACGGAGATGTTTATCCGTGCATGGGGTGCCGCTCATTCCTTACCGTAGAAGATTCCCAGAGAAATGCAGACGGAAGTCATAAGTTCTATGGACGTTTCAATCAGGGGGTTGTAACGATCAACCTGGTTGACGTGGCATGTTCAGCAGAGGGCAATATGGAACGTTTCTGGGAAATCCTGGATGAGAGACTGGAGCTTTGTCACAGAGCACTCCGGTGCAGACATGAACGCCTTCTCGGAACCGTTTCAGATGTTGCACCGATCCTGTGGCAGAACGGGGCACTTGCCCGTCTGAAAAAGGGTGAGACGATTGATAAGCTGTTATTTGACGGATATTCCACCATTTCTCTTGGCTATGCAGGACTTTATGAGATGTGTATGCGGATGCTTGGCAAATCCCATACAGATCCGGAGGCGAAGCCATTTGCACTGGCAGTTATGCAGCGCCTGAATGATAAATGTAAAGAATGGAAAGAAGCAGAAAATATCAGCTATTCCGTATATGGCACACCGATGGAATCTACCACATACAAGTTTGCAAAATGTCTGCAGAAGCGTTTCGGAATCATTCCGGGCGTCACAGATAAGAACTATATTACGAACAGCTATCATGTACATGTTACTGAAGAGATCGATGCATTCAGTAAGCTGAAATTTGAATCGGAATTTCAGAAGCTTTCACCGGGTGGGGCGATCAGCTATATCGAAGTACCGAATATGCAGACCAATATTCCGGCGGTACTTTCCGTATTACAGTACATTTATGAGAATATCATGTATGCAGAGCTGAATACCAAGAGTGATTTCTGTGAAGTCTGCGGTTATGACGGAGAGATTAAGATCATCGAGGACGAGACCGGAAAGCTGGTATGGGAATGCCCGAACTGTGGCAACCGGGATCAGGATAAGCTCTTTGTAGCGAGAAGAACCTGTGGATATATCGGAACCCAGTTCTGGAATCAGGGAAGGACCCAGGAGATTAAGGACAGGGTACTGCATCTGTAAGGATGGAAATGTTTTTGAAAAAATAGTGAGAAGATATAATAAAGGACACGGCTTTCGCTTGGCGAAGCCGTGTCCTTTATTATAAATTATTTAAAATTAATTGGATAAACGTCTTTTATCAAACCATCCTGGTCATAAGAAAAATAGATTTTTTCGACCATTTCTTCTTTATTGATCTTAAAAGTCACAAGAACTGTTTCAGAATCATCTGTTTTGGAGTCAAGCGAAATATCTTTTACAGCTATTTGGGTATTATTAACAGCTGCCTCTGACAGATAGGTCTGACCATAGGTTGAAACAAAATATTCTAATTGGTCGCGCTCAAAATATTTTCCTACAAGCTTGTTCCAGTTCTCAAGAATTTTCTCAGAATTGGCGAAAGCATCATCAGAATTTGCATCAGTATTTTCACCGATTACATTAGAAGCATCCGGAGAGTATAATTCTTCATTTGGCGCAGTAAACATTGCAGT
>UMAR01018462.1_pt1 | contig 10362 bp, 10 predicted proteins | sample 1963761 | NCBI WGS metagenome assembly UMAR01 (sample SAMEA4835921, study PRJEB28245) | human gut metagenome | biome: gut microbiome; material: fecal sample | place: Denmark | collected 2008 | reverse complement strand
CAGCCGCCGGGGCGGCGGGAACCGGAGCCTTGGGCGGCGTCTGAGCGCCGGCAGTGCGCGTGCACACCCAGCTCATCAGCGAAACCAGCAGAATGATGCACAGAAGTCCCGCAAACACCGTTCCCAGGCCCATCAGCACGACAAATAAGTTGGAATAGTCCATTTCTTCCTCCCTCATACTCTCTTTGCGCAGACGGTGCATATCCCGGAAGATTTGTCCTTTGTCTGTTGTCTGCGCGGACAAGGCGTGGACAAATTCCTTTGATATGTTGTTCCATTATACACACAGATGGTGAATCTGTCAACAGTAATCCGTCACAATTCTAACAATTTGTGCATAATGACAAATGTGCTCGGCGGCACGCTTATATAAAACCACAGAAAAAGCGCACCTCCCACAGGGGAGATGCGCCGATCCGTTATCTGTTATACATAGCCGTACAGGCCCCGCACGGAGACCTCGCCGCAGCGCAGCGTGTCCACCGTGCCGTCCCGGCGGCGCACTACAAGGCCGTACTGCCGGTCAATGTCCAGGGCCGTCACCGTCTCCCCGGTGTCCGGGATGCGCAGCGTCTGCCCCAGATTCAGGCACAGGCGGCGATAATCGGCGGCGTAGACCGCCGGGGTGTGCAAGTGTCCGAAGGCCTGGCACAGAGCCTCTGCCAGGGCCGTTTCCAGGGCAGCCCGGTCTGCGGGATAGCCCTGGGCCTCCAGGGACGTGGCGATCTGGGCCACCTCCGGTGAAAAGTCATCGGGCCGCTGCCGCAGGTTGACGCCGATGCCGATGACCACATAGTCCACTCCCCTGCCGGACAGCGACGCCTCCGTCAGAATGCCCGCCAGCTTCCGCCCCTCCAGCACCAGGTCGTTGGGCCATTTGATCCGCACCGGTGCGCCGGTGACGCGGTGGATGGCCCCGGCGGCGGAGACCGCCGCCATGGGGGTCAGGGGCAGCAGGTCCTCCGGCGTCCCCTCCGGTCGCCACAGCACCGAGAAGTACAGGCCCAGCCCCTCCGGCGATTCAAAGCTCCGGCCCATGCGGCCCCGACCCGCCGTCTGCCGCCGGGCAATCACCGCCGTGCCGCTGGGCGCGCCCTGGGCCGCCAGGCTCTTGCACACGGTGTTGGTGGAGTCCACCGTGTCATAGTGGAAAATCTTTGGCTGCTCCATCCGTACTGCCTCCCTTCGTTTTTTCCCATGGTAACATGGATTTCCCCGGACGTAAAGAGTCCGATTGCCCAAAGAGGGGTAACATCATGTGCAGCCCCCTGCTTCCCGAAAGTGAAAGCAGGGGGCTGCCTGATCCGATTACACAAACCACTCGTTTTCCGCCCGGCGGGTATAGACGTCCTCCAGCTCATGCTGGTGGAACAGGTATCCCGGGTCATCAAAGTACTTGGCCCCGGAGGGGCATTTTTTGACGCAGGCGCAGCACTTGATGCAGATGCCCCTGACCTGGGACACGTCCGCCGGGTCGATGGAGCCCATGGGACACAGCTCCGCGCACAGGCCGCAGCCGCCGCACCTGTCCGGGTCCGTTTTAGGCTTCACCTTCAGGATGTTGATGGGGTTTCCATGGCGGTCCCGGGGGGTGTAATAGGGGCGGATGGGTGTTTCCCCCCGGACCAATACGGGGGCCATTTCTGTCCCGGCTTGTCCCGCCAATTTCTCGCAGATTTCCCGGGCAAAAGCGGCTTGTCCCGCCATGTCCCCACCGTCCGGACGGCCCGCCCCCAGGGTGCGGGAAAAGCTGTGCTCCCCCACGAAGGCTCCGGCCGCCACGCAGCGGAAGCCGTCCTGCTGGAGGATGTCCCGCAGCTCTATGAGGGCGTCGTCATAGTTCCGGTTGCCGAACAGCACCACCGGCACCGCCAGCGCTCCCCCGCCCCGGATCTTTTCCCGCAGGAACGGCAGCAGCACATTGGGCACCCGCCCGGCGTATACCGGCGTTCCCAGCACCACCAGGTCCGATTGGGAGAAATCCAGCTCCTGCTGCCGGACCTGGGGCCGGGTGAAGTCCAGACTGCGGCAGGGCGCCGCCAGCAGCCCGGCAAGCTCCCCGGCAATATGCGTTACCGTGCGTTCCGTGGTTCCGGTGCCGCTGAAATATACGGCCCAAACGGTTGTCATGATATTTCCCCTCTTTTGTGTATTTTTGTGGGTTTTATAGGCTGAAATCTTCCTCTTTCAGCCCTTCGGTGGCCAGCTGGGCCGGACGGGGCGGCACCCGCTTCAGGGGGTCATACCGGAAACGGAAGCAGTGATTCTCCGCCGACACGATGCCCTTTTTCACGCAGGCCACCTGGGTCTCGTTGATGCGGACCCCCTGGGCGCAGTAGGCGCACCGGGGCTCGATATCCTTGCGAAACAGCATGAAACCGCCCTCCTTACAGCGTATCCAGCCGCACCTTACCGTCCTCTGCCGTGGCCCGCAGCTGGGTGATGGGATGCTCAAAGCTGTCGATGATCTGAACCGCCATGGGGTCCTCCAGCTCCTTCTGGATGCAGCGGCGCAGATTCCTGGCCCCGTAGGCGGCGGAATAGGAGGAGTGCACCAGGTAGGAAACCAGCGCGTCGTCATAGGTGAAGGTATACCCCTTCTCCCGCAGGGAATCCCGCAGCTCATCCAGCATGATCCGGGCGATGGCGGCGAAGTTCTCCTCCGTCAGCTGGTGGAAATAGACGATCTCGTCCACCCGGTTGATAAACTCCGGGCGCAGGAACTCCCGCAGGGCCTTCATGGTGCGCTCCCGGCCCTGGTCATCGGCGCTGCGGCCAAAGCCCACGGACCCGGCGGCCTTGTCGGACCCGGCGTTGGAGGTCATGACGATGACGGTGTTCTCAAAGTTCACCTTGCGGCCATGGGCATCGGTGACCTCGCCGTCGTCCAGAATCTGCAGCAGGATGTTCAGCACGTCCGGGTGGGCCTTCTCGATCTCGTCAAACAGGATGACGGAATAGGGCTTGCGGCGGATCTTCTCCGTCAGCTGGCCCGCCTCGTCATAGCCCACATAGCCCGGAGGGGAGCCCACCAGGCGGGAAACAGAGTGCTTCTCCATAAACTCCGACATATCCAGGCGGATCAGGGCGTCCGGGGTGTTGAACAGGTCGGCGGCCAGCTGCTTCACCAGCTCCGTCTTTCCAACGCCGGTGCTGCCCACGAAAATGAAGCTGACGGGCTTATGCTTGGGGGAAATACCCACGCGGCTGCGGCGGATGGCGTCGGACACGGCGGAAACCGCCTCGTCCTGGCCCACAATGTGCTGCTTCAGCCGGTCCTCCAGCTGGGACAGGCGCTTGAACTCCTCTTCCTTGATCTTGCTGGCGGGAATCTTGGTCCACATCTCGATGACCCGGGCGATGTTGTCCATGGTCAGCTGGGGCATACCCTTGGCCTCCAGGTCGGAAAGCTCCTGCTGCAGCCGCAGCTCCTGGCTGCGGAGCTGGGCAATGCGGGCATAGCGGGCGTCCAGCTCCTCCTGGGTGAACTCCTGACCCTCCGCCGGCTGGGCGGACATGAGGTTCTCCCGCTCGAAGGTGACGTTTTCCAGGTCCCGCTTGACCTCCATCCGGCGGTTGATATCCGGGTCGTGAAGGTTCATATCGGAGCAGGCCTCGTCGATCAGGTCGATGGCCTTGTCCGGCAGGAAGCGGTCGGTGATGTACCGCTCGGACAGCGCCACCGCCTGGCGCAGCACCCCCTGGGGGATGGAGACGCCGTGGTAATTTTCATAATAATGGGCGATGCCCTGGAGAATTTTCAGGGTATCCTCCAGGCTGGGCTCGTTGACGGTCACCGGCTGGAAGCGGCGCTCCAGGGCGGTGTCCTTTTCGATGTGCTTGCGGTATTCGTTGAAGGTGGTGGCGCCGATGACCTGAATCTCGCCCCGGGACAGGGCGGGCTTGAGGATATTGGCGGCGTTCATGCTGCCCTCGGCGTCGCCGGCGCCCACGATGTTGTGGACCTCGTCAATCACCAGGATGATGTTGCCCAGCTTGCGGATCTCCTCGATGAGGCCCTTCATGCGGCTTTCAAACTGGCCCCGGAACTGGGTGCCCGCCACCAGCGCCGTCAGGTCCAGCAGGTACACCTGCTTATCCCGCAGCTTGAAGGGCACGTCCCCGGCGGCGATGCGCTGGGCCAGCCCCTCGGCAATGGCGGTTTTGCCCACGCCGGGCTCACCGATGAGGCAGGGGTTGTTCTTCTGGCGGCGATTCAGAATCTGCACCACCCGCTGAATCTCCTCCTCCCGGCCGATGACCGCGTCCAGCTTGCCGTCCCGGGCCCGCTGGCTGAGATTGATGCAGTAGCTGTCCAGGTACTTGTGCTTTTTATCGGCCTTGCGGCCCTTGGGGGCCTCCTCCCGGCCAGAGGGGGCGTCGGACTTCTCCGCCGGGGGATTGCTGCCGCCGAACAGGCGGTTCAGGAAGGGGAAGGTGGCGGTCTTGCCGCTTTCGCCGTCGTCCTCGTCGTCCTCATCCTGGGGGGCAGGCATGTCGCTGAGCTCCTCGGCCCCGCCGAAGGCCTGCATCATCTCGTTGTTGATGTTCTCCAGGTCCTCCGGAGAGATGCCCATTCGCTTCATCATCTCCTCCACCTGGGGCAGGCCCAGCTGGGCGGCGCATTTCAGGCACAGGCCCTCGTTGACCATCTCGCCCTTTTCATTCTGCCGGGAAATAAAGACCACGGCCACATTTTTCTTACATTTGGAACAAAGAGTCGGTTGCATGGTTTCCCTCCGTTATCTGGGTAAATTGTTCACAGCGCCGCCAGAAGGCCCAGCGGCGTCTGGGTTGCAAAGAATTTCAGCAGTGTGGTGCTGTCAATCAGTTCAGGGGTCAGAAGCCAGCCGAAGCGCTGCATGGCCCACACGGCCACAAACAGCGTAAGGCCGCCGCACACAAGGCCCAGAGCCGCGCCCCCCAGACCGTTGACGGTGCTGATCAGGGGCAGCCTGGTGACAATGGCATTCAGCGGCTTCATCAAAAGCCACAGCAGCGCCAGCAGAATCAGGAACACCACCACATACACCGCCGTGCTGGCCACGGAACGGGCGATGCTCTGGGCCACGGCCCGGATGACGGTCTCGCCGGTTTGCTGCACCCGCTGGTGAACGGTATCCAGCATCTTCTGGAGGCTGTCGCCCCGGAAGCTGAATGCCTGGAGCATCTGTCCGGCGTCGGCGGCGTGGCTCTCCTCAATTTTCTGCTCCACCCGCTGGGTCACCCGGGGCTCGATCCACTGGGCCACAGGCTCCGTCAGGTGGTCAGCGGCCCAGGAGGCCCCCAGCAGGGCCACCACAACGATCAGCAGGCCCGCCAGACTTTTCAGCAGGCCCCGCTTGGCTCCCAGCCAGGCGGCGGCGATCAGGGCCGCCAGCACCAGAATATCGGCAAATACGGACATGGACACTCTCCTTTCGGGGTCAGGGCAGGAACACGCTGGCAGCGGCAGAGCCCGCCAGCACCGCAGAGCCGTCGCTGCGCATCAGCACATCACCGGCGCTGCTGACGCCCTGCAGGGTGGCGTATTCCTTGAGGTTTTTGTTATAGATCACCAGCCGGTCGGCAAACAGAACCGCCACATACCGGCCGCAGGCGGACATGCTCAGCACATCGCCGTCCAGGTCCAGGGACCCCAGCTCCTTGCCGTCGCTGTTCACCGTCACCAGGCGCAGCTGGCTGCCCACCTTGTAACGGCCCAGCAGCACGGCGGCATAGCCGTCGCCGCCCAGGCTGCACCGGCGCAGAACGCCGCCGTCATAGCTGTAGGACGCGGCGGCCCGGCCCTTCTGGTCGATGAAATGCAGGCTGTCCTCCGCCACGGCGCAGTAGCGCTTCCCTACCAGCCCCAGGTCATACACCGCCACGCCGGCCAGGTCGCAGGTGGCGTAGGCCTCCTGCCGGTCCAGCTTATACAGGACGATGCTGCTGGTGAAGGAGCCCTGGGACTGGCCCATGGTGACGGCAGCCATCTCCTTGCCGTCCCGGGACACGGAGGAGGTCATCAGAAAGCTGTCGGCAGAATGGAAGGCAAATTCCTTTACACCGTCCTCGTTGTAGACCTCCACGGCGGCCTTGTAGCCCCGCTCGTTGAGGGTCACCGCCAGGCGGCCCTCCCGGGTCAGGGTAACGGACAGAATCTCGCCGCCGCAGGTGATTTTGCGGACCAGGCCCTGGGCATTGAGGACATACACGTCGCTGCCGCCGATGTCGTAGGCGGCGGCCAGGCTGCCGGTTCCGGCCACTGTACAGGATGTCCACTTTACAGTCTCGTTGCAGACCACCTGGCCGTCCTCCTGCATCACCAGCAGCTGGCTGTTGGTGACGATGGCCAGGCTGCCGTCCAGAGAGGCAAAGCAGCTGGTGCGGTCGGCGGCGTAGTGGTACAGCTGGGCGCAGCCGGTCTCGTCCTTTTTGGCCCGGGCATAGGTCACGCTGCGGCGCAGCCCGTCGAAGGCGGTGGTATCCGTCAGGGCAGCGATGAGCACCACCGCCAGCAGCACCACGGCCACCGCCGCAAACCATATGGGCTTCAGCTCCGGCCGCTTCCGGCGCTGCACCCGGCGGGGCGCCTCCTCCTGGAGGTTGCCCTGGTCAAATTCCATCCGGTCCATTGAGTCTTTCATCTTCATACCACACCCTTGTCAGGTACAGACCTCCCGGCGGGGCGGTGGGCCCGGCCAGGGTACGGTTGCCGCTGTCCAGGATCACAGGGATCTCCTCCGGCGTCAGCTTCCCCTCCGCCGCGTAGAGCACCGTGCCGGTGATGGCCCGTACCATATTATACAAAAAGCCGTTGGCGCAGACCTTCAATTCCAAAAGTTCCCCCTGCCGCCGGACCCGGCAGTAGTGGATGGTGCGGACGGTGCTGCGGACGTTGGTGCCCATGCTGCGCACGGCGGCAAAATCGTGGGTCCCCTCGAACATCCGGGCCGCCCGGTCCATGACCTCCTCGTCCAGGCGCTTGGGGTAAAAATACGCCCTGTTCACATAAAACGGGTTCTTCACCCGGGAATTGTAGATGCGATAGGTATACTCCTTGCGGATGCAGGAGCCGATGGCGTTGAAATCCTCCGCCACCTCATAGGCCGCCTTTACCACGATGTCCTCGGGAATATGGGTGTTGACGGCGAAGGGCAGCCGGTCCACGGGAATACGGGAATTGGTGCGAAAATTGGCCACATAGTGCTCGGCGTGGACCCCGGCGTCGGTGCGGCCGCAGCCGGTGCACTTGATGGGCTCGCCGCACACCATGGACAGACCCCGCTCCAGGGTCTGGGCCACGGTGACCTCGGTTTTCTGCACCTGCCACCCATGGTAGGCGGTGCCGTTGTACATCAGGATCAGTGCGATGTTGCGCATAGCGTACCTCTTTCAGATTCCCAGCCGCCCCAGGGCGATGACCCCCGCCGTCAGGGCCGCAAACCCCGCCAGGACCCACAGGTCCGCCGGGCGGAAGTGCAGCACATGAAGGGCGGTGCGGCCTTCGCCGCCGTGGTAGCAGCGGCACTCCATGGCCGTGGCCAGCTCGTCGGCCCGGCGGAAGGCACTGATGAACAGGGGCACCAGGATAGGCACCAGGGCCTTGGCCCGCTGGAAGATATTGCCGGATTCAAAGTCCGCGCCCCTGGCCTTCTGGGCAGACATGATCTTGTCCGTCTCCTCGATGAGGGTGGGGATAAAGCGCAGGGCGATGGACATCATCATGGCCAGCTCGTGGACGGGCAGACGCAGCTTCTTCAGGGGGGACAGCAGGCTCTCCAGTCCGTCCGTCAGGGAGATGGGGCTGGTGGTGTAGGTCAGCAGGAAGGTGCCCATGATGAGCATCACGATCCGCAGCACCATGAAGATGGCGGAGCGCAGACCCTCCTGGGAGATATGGCTCAGCAGCCAGCCGGCGCCCAGGGGGGTACCGCTGGTGAAGAACAGGTTCATAATGGCCGTGAAGGCCACGATGACCCAGATGGGCTTCAGGCCCCGGGTCAGGGATCGGAAGGGCACCCGGGAGACGATGATGCACAGGGCCAGCAGCGCCGCCACGATGGCGTAGGTCACCACTCCCTGGGCGTTGAACAGGGCCACAATGTACAGGATCACCGCCAGGAGCTTGGTGCGGGGGTCCAGCCGGTGGATGAAGGTATTGCCCGGGAAAAACTGGCCCAGGGTGATATCTCTCAGCATACGCCCGCCTCCCCTCTTATGGAGAGCAGGGCCTGCTCCAGCTCGTCCACGGTGTAGACCGCGGTGTCGATGTTCAGGCCCATGCGGCGCAGGGCCAGGGCGATCTTGGTGGCCTGGGGCACGTCCAGGCCCACTTCCTCCAGGTCGGAGGCCCGCCGGAATACCTGGCGGGGGGCGCCGTCCATATACACATGACTGCCCCGCAGCACCAGGATGCGGTCCACGTTGCAGGCGATCTCCTCCATGCTGTGGCTCACCAGGATAACGGTGGTGCCCCGCTTGCGGTGATAGGCCCGGATCTGGGCCAGAATGGCCTCCCGGCCCCGGGGGTCCAGCCCTGCCGTGGGCTCGTCCAGGATCAGGACCTTGGGCTCCATGGCGATGACCCCGGCGATGGCCACCCGGCGCTTCTGTCCGCCGGACAGCTCAAAGGGCGACTTTTCCAGCTGGTCCTCCGTCAGGCCCACCAGGGCCGCAGATTCCCGGACCCGGCGGTCGATCTCGTCCCGGTCCAGGCCCATGTTGCCGGGACCGTAGGCAATGTCCTTGTACACCGTTTCCTCAAACAGCTGGTACTCCGGGTACTGGAACACCAGGCCCACTTGGAAGCGGACCTGTCGGATTTTCTTGGGCTCGGCCCAGATGTCCTTTCCGTCCAGCAGGATGCGGCCCTGGGTGGGGCGCAGCAGTCCGTTGAGGTGCTGGATCAGGGTGGACTTGCCGGAGCCGGTGTGGCCAATGATGCCCAGGAACTCGCCGGGCATGATATCGAGGCTGACATCCTCCACCGCGCTGCGCTGGAACGGAGTCCCGGCGCTGTAGGTGTGGGTCAGGTGTTCTATACGAATGATCGGTTCCAACTCTGCTTACTTCCCTTCCGCGCCATGGAGCGCCTGGAATATGGCGCGGGCACACTCATCAACCGTGATCGCCGTCAAGGGCAGATCCATGCCGTGCCGGTTCAGCCGGCGCAGCAGCTCCACCGTATCCGGGGCCGCCAGGCCCAGGGCCTGCAGCTCCTCCACCCGGGAGAAAATTTCCCGGGGCGCGCCGTCCATGGCCACCACGCCGTCGTTCATGACGATGACCCGGTCGGCGTCCTCCGCCTCGGACATATGGTGGGTAATGTGCACCACCGTGATGCCCCGCTCCCGGTTCAGCCGGTGAACGGTGTCCAGCACCTCCCGGCGGCCGGAGGGGTCCAGCATGGCCGTGGCCTCGTCTAGGACGATGCACTCCGGCTCCATGGCGATGACGCCGGCGATGGCCACCCGCTGCTTCTGTCCGCCGGACAGCAGGTGCGGGGCGTGGCGGGTGAACTCCGTCATGCCCACCGCCGCCAGGGCGTCGTCCACCCGGCGGCGGATCTCCGCCGTGGGGACCCCCAGGTTTTCCGGGGCGAAGGCAACATCCTCCTCCACCACGTTGGCCACGATCTGGTTATCCGGGTTCTGGAACACCATGCCCACCCGGCGGCGGATCTCCAGCAGAAGCTCCTCCTTTTTCGTGTCCATGCCCTCCACATACACCGCGCCGCCGGAGGGCAGCAGCACGGCGTTCATATGCTTGGCCAGGGTGGATTTGCCGGAGCCGTTGTGGCCCAGCACCACCACAAAGCTGCCCTTTTCGATGGACAGGGTCACATTGTCCAGGGCGGTGGTCCGGCGCTGGCCCTCCTCCACCGGGTAGGAGAAGGAGAGGGCGTCGGTCTGAATCATTGGCTGCATTGCTTTGTCTCTTTTCTGCGAAATTTTATTTGCTCATCCAGCGGCCGGTGGCCCCGCAGGGCAGCGCCATGCCGGAATCCGTGCACGGCAGGCCCAGCTCGTCCCAGGTGACGTGTCCGCCGAAGCGGCGGCCCACCAGCATTTGCAGGATATAGCCCAGCACCGACGGGGCCAGGCCCGTGGTGTAGGAGTTCAGGATCACAAACAGGGGCTTATCGGACAGCACCCGGGCGCAGAGCTTCACGAAGGGATAGAGATTCTCCTCCAGCTTCCACACCTCGCCGCCGGGACCCCGGCCATAGCTGGGGGGATCCATGATGATGGCGTCATAGGTCTTGCCCCGGCGAATCTCACGCTCCACGAACTTGGCGCAGTCGTCCACGATCCAGCGGATGGGGGCATCCTGCAGACCGGAGACCCGGGCGTTTTCCTTGGCCCAGGCCACCATGCC
>UMAR01024876.1_pt1 | contig 10413 bp, 7 predicted proteins | sample 1963761 | NCBI WGS metagenome assembly UMAR01 (sample SAMEA4835921, study PRJEB28245) | human gut metagenome | biome: gut microbiome; material: fecal sample | place: Denmark | collected 2008 | reverse complement strand
AAGCCAAGAAGCAGTTGGAAGAAGAAAGAGAACGACTGCAGAAACGTGTACAGGAACTGGATGAGTTGATAAACGACGAGAAAGAAATCCTGATGAAAAAGAATGTTCCGGTGGAGCAAATGTTGAAGTATTTAGGCTATGAGAATCTGACACGAGAGATGCTGGAAGAATATGTGCAGGGAATATATGTGTATGATGACGGGAGAGTGGAGGTGGAGTATAAATAGCAACAAATTAGCATATAATAACAATAAAATTGTTGATAAAAAGCAATAATGATGTATAATTATATAAAGAAATGGAAAGGAGATGCAAAAAAAATGTTGTTAAACTTTAAAATGGAAAACTTTAGGTCATTTAAAGATGAGACTTTTTTTACAATGCTTTCAAGTAAACAGAAAACGCATAATGATTATGTGATAGATAAAAGTGTAAATGGTAATAAGTTAAGAGTATTACCAATGACTGTCATTTATGGAGCAAATGCATGTGGAAAATCCAACATTGTGTTGGCAATGGATATATTAAAAAAAATGGTTATGAAAGGAACCTTAAATTGCAAAGAGCTGGAATCTTATAAAAGTATGTTATCTTTTATTAGAGATACAAGTTGGTATGATCCGGTTTCTTTAGAAATTACATTTTCCACTCAAAATAATATTTATAGATACGGAATTAAGTTTACGGATATTGATGTATATAAAATTGAAGAAGAGGTTCTTTATGTTAATGATGACTTGTTCTTTTCACGAGATGATGAAAATCAAATTTATGTGGATGTAAAGAAATTAGTAAAAAAAGGTTATATTAATAAGGATGATGCGGATTTTTCTGAACGCTTGATTCACAAATTGAACCAGACATTGGATAAACAAAAGTTAGTTGTAGCAGGTGCAATTAGCAATTTGTTTGATAAAAAATATTTTGAGGATTTTAATTTATGGTTTGAAAAATTTAATGTTATTATGAATGCAAATGACATGAATTTTAGACAAAAAGACTTAAAGACGATATTTAATAAAAAACCAGATAAAGATATTCGTAGAAATATTTTCGAAAGTGCCTCAGTTAAAGAAGTTATGAATATAGCTGAGTTTGGAAATCAAAAAATTGGATTTATGGCAGAAACAGATAATGATGAATTATCTATGTGTTCAATGTATCAAGTACCATTAAGAAAAGATGAGCAACCACAAAAAAAATATGCAATATCCATGATTGTAGATTCAGAGCTGATGGAATCGAGAGGAACTATCCATTTGATTAGATTGTTACAACCGTTTATAGATGTTTTAGATAATGGCGGGGTCATTGTTTTGGATGAAATGGATGCTTCATTGCATTTTGAAATTGTTGTATCGCTGATAAGAATTTTTAACAATAAAGATATCAATAAAAATAATGCTCAGTTAATTTTCAATACGCATAATCCAATATATTTAGACGGTGAATTGCTTAGACATGATCAAATTGTAATGGTTGAAAAGCGAAGGAATGATATGGTGAGCGAGATATATTCTTTAGCAGATTACAAATTACGTCCAGAAGAAAGAATATTAAAAAATTATTTGAATGGAAAATATGGAGCATTGCCACATATGGATTTGGAAATTGCATTTAAGCACATATTGGAAAGAGAGGCGAATAATCTTGAATCGTCCAAAGAACAATAAAATACGAAGACCACAATTCCTCTGCATTGTAGGATGTGAGGGAAAAAACCAGGAAAGAATATATTTTGATAAAGTAGCAGAATTAGTGAATTGCGTTGAAGAAAGAACGCATGATTTAGTATTTGATTATGCGGAACCATATGGCGGAAATCCTAAGTGTGTGGTAGAACGAACTATTCAGAAATCTATTGGTAAGGAAAACAAAGTATCTGTTTTTGATTATGACGGAAAAAAGGATAAGTATGAAGAAGCAATAGATTTGGCAATAGAAAATAAGATTGAATTAGGATATACAAATTATTGTTTTGATTTATGGCTGATTCTTCATAAAGAAGACTATTTTGATATAGTACAAAATCAGGATGCATATGCTGATAAATTACGACAAGTTTTTGGGTTAGCAGCAGATGCAAACATAAAAAAAGAAAAAAGGGTAACGGAAATAGTCAATCAAATCGGATTATCTGATATAAAGAATGCAATTCAAAGGGGTAAAAAAATATCAGAGGATAATCAGGGTAAAGAGGCAAATAAAACGCCAAAAGAAAACAGATATTATGATAATCCAGATACGCAAATGCATGTGTTGCTACAATTTTTATTTGCGAAAGTAGGAATAAATATTGACGCATTAGGATAGAAAAGATGTAGCAATGACGTTACATCCTCCCCACCTACTTTGTGACAATTATATAACGTCCTCTATACAGAAATATGCGGTTTTAAGCCATTTTGGTGGCAAAAGAGCCGCATATTTTTTGTAGCAATGACTTGACATCCTCGGGGGCACTTTGTTTGGAGAATAGTTTTCCAAAATGAAAATGTTGTAGGTATGAGGAAAACATGTTATGGTATGTATACAATGCGTAAAGAGGAGCAGAAAAAATGAAGTACGAACATATCACAGAGGGCCGTTTCATAGATCGTCCTAATCGGTTTATTGCACATGTGGAGATCAATGGGCAGGTGGAAACGGTTCATGTAAAGAATACAGGCAGGTGCAGGGAGCTTCTGGTCCCGGGTACACAGGTTTTTCTGGAAAAGAGTAGCAATCCGGCGAGAAAGACAGCCTATGATCTGATCTGCGTAAATAAAAAGGGCAGGGGCCTGATTAATATGGATTCTCAGATTCCCAATAAAGCAGCACTGGAGTGGGTAAAGGCAGGACATCTTTTTCCGGAAAAAGTTCAGGTAACGCCGGAGAAGACCTATGGAAATTCCAGATTTGATCTTTATGTCTGTTCAGAGAAACGCAAGGCTTTTATAGAAGTAAAAGGTGTCACTCTGGAGTCGGATAATATAGCACGCTTCCCCGATGCACCGACAGAAAGAGGTGTGAAACATCTGAAGGAGCTGATCCATTGTATGCAGGAAGGATACGAAGCTTATCTGCTTCTGGTGATCCAGATGAAGGGAGTTGACAGGTTTGAGCCCAACTGGGAGACTCATCGGGAATTTGGAGAAACCCTGCAGGAGGCAAAAAAGGCAGGAGTGCATATTTTGGCCTATGACTGCCTGGTAGAACCTGACAGAATGGAAATTCAGGATCCGGTACCTGTATGCCTTGCTTCTGACTGGAAATAAAAAAGTATTCCCGCAATCAGCAGGTCCTATTCAAAATTCCATTGCCGCAGGCAATCTGGAATGAATTTTGGCTACGTTACTGTGAACAGTAACGTGTGTTTTATATTTCAGAGCAGTAAATAATTGTAGACATGAAAGTATATGAAATGTATAATCTGTATCAGAAGTTTTGTTGACAGATTTATAGGAAGATCAGTCAAAAAACTGAGATGATTATGAAAAAAGTTCCTGTAAAAGTTTTTTACGTGGGACTTTTTTTGCACCGTTTTGATGTTTACCCGAATTGGATAAGCCCTCTGTTTTAATTGGGAAAACAAGGTCACTGACACGCAGGTTATGAAACAGTAATAAATGGAAAGGAACTGGATATGAGAAAAAATCGAAAGAATGACTCCCATACCCGCAGAAAAAGAATTTGTATTGCAGCACTTCTTCTGGCAGGCAGCCTTATACCGGGAGGATGTGGAATAAAGAAAGAGAAAACATCGGACAGTGAATTGCCGGAGATTGTTATCGGAATAGATTATTTTGAACCTTACAGCTATCAGACGAGTGATGGCGAGTATAAAGGTATTGATGTGGAACTTGCAGAGGAAGCCTTTCAGAGGCTGGGTTATCAGCCTGAATTTGAGAAGGTTGTCTGGGAAGATAAAGAGAAACTTTTGTCAGATGGAACAATAGACTGTCTGTGGAGCTGCTATTCCATGAATGAAAGAGAAAACAAATATCAGTGGGCAGGACCGTATATGTACAGTCGTCAGATGGTGGTTGTAAGAGCCGAGAGTGAAATCCGGACACTTCAGGATCTGAAAGGGAAGAGGATTGCAGTTCAGGCGACTACAAAAGCAGAAGATCTCTTTCTTCATAATATAAAATCAGATCTTCCGCATGCAGAACAGGTGAACTGTTTTTCTTCGTCGAATGAGCTTTATGCTGCACTTAGAAAAAATTATGCAGATGCGATTGCGGGACATGAGGCAATGCTTGGCAGTCTGATACAGGATGGCAAGGGCGCTTACCGTATGCTGGAGGAAAGTCCTTATAAATCAGAACTTGGAATTGCTTTCAAAAAAGGAACTCACGAAGAATTGGCAGAAAAGCTTACAGAAACGCTTACAGAGATGCAAAGCGAAGGGATTACAGAAAAAATAGTTACAAAATACGGATTGGATGCGGACGAAACTCTGCCGGGAGGAGAAAGTAAATGAGCAGACAGATAAGAAGGCAGATACCGCAGAAACAGAAGAAAAAGAGGGTCGACAGAAATGCGTGTTTGCTTGTGTTTATTCTGATTTTTTCCGGAATACTGACTTTTCTTCTGCTGACAGCGAGAGATAATAGCAAGCTGAACAGTACTCTGGATGAGACCTTTGATTTTGTAAAAAACCGAATTGAAAGTTATGAGATTTATAACACCAATGATCAGGTGAAAAGCCTGGTACGTCTTTTGGACAAAACAACAGAATTAAGCAGAGTCATAGAACAGGAAGGAAATCTCAGTACAGAAATGCTAGACGAATATGCCAGGGAACAGCGCCTGACAGGAATCCTTGTACTGGATCAGAATCTGAAGGTGACAGAACAGAGTGCAAAAGATGGAGATACTATGTCGCTGTGGCAGAAGCTGATCAAAAGTGATTATGTACGTGATATTGCAGAGCATCCGGAAAAGACTTATACCACTCGTCTGAGAAATAAAGGAAAGATCTATGATTTTGCGGCAGTGGCAAGACAGGATGCAGCAGGTATCCTGATCACATATGCGCAGAAGGAGGAAGTAAATGAGCTTAACGGAGATCTGACGATGGCATCGTTATTTTCTGACTTTCCTTTTGAGATGAATGGAAGTGTTGTGATCTGTGATGATGATAAGGTTGTCAGTACAAACAGACAGGAGCTGACTGCCCGCTCTATAGAAGAAGCAAAAAGTCAGTATAAAAATAAATTTGAGGTAGATGAGAATGGAATTGTCCATCTTCGTTCAGAGACAGGAAACTGGTTCGGACGTCGGGAGAAGATCAAAGACTACGATGCATATATCTTTTTCCCGGAAAGTCAGGTGTACATCACACGAAATATTATATGTGTGATTTATGTGCTGCTTGCACTGCTTCTTTTCTTACTTTATCGGGTGAACAGGAGCAGAACAGAAAAGAGAAGTATCCTTCAGGACCAGAAAAGACTTCGGGTGATCAATGCACTGGGGCATGCATATGCCTCTATTTCTCTTGTGAATCTAAAAACAGAGGAAATCGAAATCCTGAAATCTTCAGGAAATATGAAGCCAGATCAGAAAGGGGATATGCTTTTCAAAGCGCATCAGGAAGAACTTATAAGGCAGGTGATTGCAGAGCCATTTCAGAAGGCATACTGGGAATTTGTCGATATAAGTACGGTGGCAAAACGTCTGGAAGAACGTGAAACGCTGAGTTTTACAGCTCGGACAGTGGATGAAAGATGGATGACAATGATCATTGTGCCACAGGGATATGATAAAGATGGGAAATTGTGTACAGTTCTGGTTGCAATCCGTGATGCGACAGAAGAAAAAGAACGTGAGATTGCGCAGGATAGGAATCTGAGAAATGCACTTGCGGCTGCAGAACATGCGAACAGGGCGAAGACTGTGTTTCTGAATAATATGTCTCATGATATCCGCACGCCGATGAATGCGGTCATTGGATTTACTGCGCTTGCGACAACACATATTGACAATAAGGAGCTCGTTCTGGATTATCTGAAAAAAATCCATATATCCGGTCAGCATCTGCTCAGCCTAATCAATGATGTGCTGGATATGAGCAGAATCGAGAACGGTTCCGTACGGATTGAATATACAGTTGTACACCTGCCGGATATCTTGCATGACTTAAATACAATTATACAGGAATCTGTACATTCTAAACAGCAGGAGCTGTATATTGATACACAGGATGTACTCCATGAAGATATCATTACCGACAAGTTACGCCTGACGCAGGTGCTTCTGAATATCAGCAGTAATGCTGTGAAATTTACACCGGTCGGGGGTACGGTTAACATTCGTGTTTCTGAGAAACCATGCAGAAGAGACGGATGTACAACAGTGGTATTCAGTGTGAAGGATAATGGAATTGGGATGTCGCCGGAGTTCAGGGAGCAGGTGTTTGACTCATTTACAAGAGAACATACCGTTACGGAGAATGGAATAGGAGGAACCGGTCTCGGAATGGCAATCACCAAAAACATTGTGGATATGCTGGGCGGTACGATTCAGGTTGAAAGCGAAGTAGGAAGGGGAACGGAGTTTACGGTTATGCTTGAATGTGAAATATCAGGGACGACTGTGAAGGAGGAACCTGATTCGGAGCAAAGAGAGCCCCTTAAGAATGAGAAGCAGAAAATCCGGGCAGAAATCCAGAGGCGTTATGAAGGGAAGAAAGTTCTTCTTGTAGAGGATAATGAGCTGAACCGGGAGATCGCAACAGCGATCATGGAGGAAATTGGTCTGGATGTGGATTGCGTTGAGGATGGTACAGATGCTGTGAATATCATGTCATCTGCAGAAGGCAGAAAATATGATCTGATCTTCATGGATATTCAGATGCCGAAGATGGATGGATACACCGCAACCCGGGAAATCCGTACATTGAATGATCCGAAATGCGCAAATATACCAATCATTGCGATGACTGCCAATGCTTTTGAAGAAGACCGTAAAAAGGCAATCAAAGCGGGTATGAACGCTCATATTGCCAAACCAATCAGCGCAGATATAATTCTGGAAAATCTGGAGAGAATGCGCTAAAACAGAAAGTATTTTAATGAACCTGCTGAGAAAAGTTAAAAACTTTTCAGCAGGTTTTAATTTATCCAAAAAATTACATGCATACTGTCAGAAGTGCTAGTGTAAATATCTGAGCGTTCACGTATAATGTAGATAAACAAAAAATCTTCTCACAAAATTAAGTAAAAAAGAGTCCGAGGAGTACATTAAAAAAGAAAGGAGATGTTTGTATGAGTAAAAAAATGAGGTTGTGGATGGCAGGAACAGTAGGAGTCTTAATGGCAGGCTTTATGAGCGTAAGTGTTTATGCCCTTGAAGAAAAGGATGTTATTGGAACCTGGTATGTAAATGAGCTTTCTATGGGCGAAGGTGCATCCTTTCATCCGGGGGCAATGGGAATGGAAGTGACCGTGGACATTAAAGAAGACGGTAAAATGGAAACAACAAGTTCTGTTTATGGGGAAGAGCCTGAAATAGATGAATCAGAGTGGAAAATAGAAAATGATAAAATTTTGATGACTCATAATGATCAGACAGGGGAATGCGAGTACAAGGACGGTAAGATAACCTTAACAGCAGATGGAACGACAATGATCCTGAGTCAGGAAAAGGAAGAGTATGAGCCTTATGTACCGGGCAAACCGGTAGAAAATCCAACTATGAAGGATTTTGAAGGAGAATGGAGCTGTACTCTGATGGAAGCATTTGGAATGCAGATGCCAGTTAATGCTGACTTTACAGGATTTGAAATGAGTATGTCTGTGGAAGATGGAAAGGCTGAAATTATCTTAATAGAGAGCGGAGAAGAGACAAAAGTAGAACTTCAGGGCGACGTGGAAGGAAACGCACTGGTATTAAAGGCTGTAACAGAGGATGAGGCAGGAACTATGTTTTTCAGTCTTGATAATATGAAGTTCAATTTACTGGATGATGGAAAACTGTGTTTGATAGCAGAAGACGATGCAGAGGAATCTGATGACGGCGAAGAAGCAGATGATTCTGAAACAGGTGAAGTTGATTTTTCCGTAAAGACATATTTTGAAAAAATAATTGTTACAGAATAAGGTAAAATACTGCCGCACCATTCCGGTGAGGCAGTATGGGTTTTCAGATAAAAAAGGAGGATAGGGTATGGGATTATTTGATAAGAAAATCTGTGACATCTGCGGAGAGAAAATTGGGTTATTGGGAAATCGAAAACTGGATGACGGAAATCTGTGTAAGGATTGTGCGAAAAAATTATCACCATGGTTTGAGGAGCGGCGGCATAGTACGGTAGAGGATATCAAACGCCAGCTGGAATATCGTGAAAAAAACAAAAAAGCGGTAATGGACTTTTGTATAACCCGTCAGATCAATACCAGAAATTACAATGTTTTTATTGATGATAATAAGGGGAATTTTACTGTTGCGCGGAAACTGGATGTCAATGAAAACCCGGACATAGTTCCTTTATCAGCCATTGTACAGTGCAGAGTTGATGTAGATCAACAGCAGCATGAGGAAACATATACAAAGGATGGAGAAACTGTAAGTTATCAGCCACCGGTATATAAATATGAATTTGATTATACCATGCGTATTAAAGTGAGAACTCAGTGGTTTGATGATATGGATTTTCGCTTGAATACTTTCTCTATAAGCAGTGATAACAGAAGGGAATTGATGGAAGTGGAGCAGACTGCTTATCAGATTATTGCGGCACTGACACCAAATGCAGCCGGGATGCAGTCCGGAATGTCAGGAATGAACATGACCGGAGGAATGCAGTCCGGAATGCCGGGAATGAACATGAATGGAGGAATGCAGTCTGGGATGCCGGGAATGAACATGAACGGAGGAATGCAGTCTGGGATGCCCGGGATGAATATGAATGCGGGAATGCAGCACGGGATGTCAGGAATGAACATGAATGCGGGAATGCAGCCTGGAATGACCGGGATGAACATGAACGGAGGGATGCAGTCTGGGATGCCCGGGATGAACATGAATGTGGGAATGCAGCCCGGGATGCCCGGAATGAATATGAACGGAGGGATGCAGTCTGGGATGCCGGGAATGAACATGAACGGAGGAATGCAGCAGACGGGAATGTCAGAAACGAACATGACCGGAGGAATGCAACAGAATAACAGTTCGTGGAAATGCCAGTGCGGTGCAGAGAATACCGGAAAGTTTTGTGAATACTGTGGTCAGCCAAGACCGTTTTAAGCAATGGGAAACAGAGTGGACAGGATTGTTCACTCTGTTTGTGATAAAAACTCTGAAAATAGATGATTCTTCTGAAAACTATATGATAAAATGGTACTTTATAGTATAATTATTACAAAAATAGGTTGGGTGTGTTTGAAAAATCATTCCTGCAAATTGTGACGCACATCTTGCGTAAAGCATTTTTCAAACCCGCTCCGGTAAGAGAGGAACTTTCATGACATACAGTAAAAAGAGGACTCTGTCATATGGAGTGATTCTGATAAGTGTGTTGCTGGCTTATTTCTGCAGGCAGGTGAGAACGGAAAATGTTTTTATGAGAAATCTGGCAGATCAGTGTCGTAGCTGTATTTATCTGGGAATGTACTGTGCCTGGGTGATTTATCTGAGAAAACATGTAGTACATAAAAAAACGCGCAGATGCCTGACTGCAATTGGCTGTCTGATGGTATTCTGGTTCTTTGTGCGGACAGTAAAATTTCATATTTTTCATGATCCTCTTGGAGAACATATCTGCTGGTATCTATATTATATTCCCATGATTCTGATTCCGGTTCTGGGTTTGGCAGCAGCAATGTTTTTGGGCGAAAAGGAGGAAGAGAAAACGGTCAGAAAGGTTATAATTTTATTGACCGTGGCAGCGATATTGATCGTAAGTGTTTTTACAAATGATTTGCATCAGCTGGTATTTCGTTTTTCCAAACAGCCCCCATTTTCGGATGAAGATTACAGCTATGGCATTGTTTTTATGGTGATTCAGGGATGGATTTTGATCTGTCTGACAGGGATGGAAATTATTCTGATCAGAAAAAGCAGAATTCCGGGAAAGAAACAGTTCTGGCTGCCAGTGATTCCGGGAATATTACTTCTGGGATGGAATATCGGAAATATACTCCGCCTGCCTTTCATCAAAATCATTGCAGGGGATATGACGGCAGTGTGCTGCCTTTTAATGGCAGCAATTTTTCAGGGTTGTATATTATGTGGATTGATACAGACCAATAATCGATATTTTGAATTATTCCAGACTTCCGGAGGACTGGATGCAGAGATTACGGATCATTCTTTTCAGCGCTATTATCATTCCGGTGACTTTCCTGAGTTGTCGCCTGAACTGCGTAAAATCATAATAGACAGATCATCCGTACAGGAACAGGGAATCCGGATCAACCATATTCC
>UMAR01023420.1_pt1 | contig 10489 bp, 9 predicted proteins | sample 1963761 | NCBI WGS metagenome assembly UMAR01 (sample SAMEA4835921, study PRJEB28245) | human gut metagenome | biome: gut microbiome; material: fecal sample | place: Denmark | collected 2008 | reverse complement strand
CAGCTCTCGTATTCGGCGGACACCTTGTCGTATTCCTGCTGCCACTCGGCAGCGGAAAGAGCCATATAATCCATGATGATTCTCCTTTACAGGTAATTTATCCGATTAAAGTAACTGCATTATAGCACAGGGAAAAATCAGGCGCAAGTGTCCACATATAACAATCATTTGTTTTGCCTGCGGCAACAAGTTGACTCATTGAACAGATTGTACCGCCCCTCGCCGCAAGAGAGAGGGGCGCTGCTTTTTGGCAAAAGCGGGAAAGAAAACGCGTCAGCACTAAACATAGTGCTGACAGTGCGTCCAAATCAGGCAAAAAGTAAGGCCGCGGAAAGCACATCGCTTCCCACGGCCTTGATCGTTTTTATAGAATTGGTCTTGTCACAGCTCGGTAAAGGTGCGAATTTCGTCGAGCTGGGCGTAACGCCGCGCGTGTGTTGTGCTCACCTTTCCGGCGCAGACGGGGCAGCCGCACTGCTGCGCGCCGGTGCGCGGATAGATGACGGATTTCCACACGTGTCCCATGGAGCACTGCCACCAGAACTTTTTGTTGCTGCCGGGCGTGACCATCTCCGGCGTCAGCGCGCCGTTGAGCGACGGGTGCCACTGCGCGGCAACGCCGGGACAGAGCGTTTTCAGATTGTTGAAGCCTTTGAGCACCTTGCGTCCCGCGCAATAGGGACATCCGGTCTTGCGCTGCGTGCGCGACGAGACCGTGGCGCGGTAGGAATGTCCCGGCTCGCAGCGCCACCAAGCGGGACGGTTGGAACTGACGGCGACATCGCTGGGCTTCAGGCACCCGTTTTTGCGCTTATCCCACTGCGCGGCGATCTCGGGCTGGAGGTGGGCAAGGTCATTTTCGCCCGTGACGATCGTCTTGCCCGCGCACACGGGACATCCGTGCCCCCACGCCGTGCGCGAGGCGACGGGCGACTGCCACGAGTGCCCCTCCGGACAGCGCCACCAGATGCGGATCTTCGAGCCCGTGGAGACGTCGCGCGGCGAAAGCGGGCCGTTTTCACACGTCCACCGGACTTTTTTCTTGCTGCCGTAGGAAACGGTGTCCGGCGTGAGCGGAAAATTGCGCGATTCGTCCCATTCTTTCAGTAAGTTTGTCCTTTCATGCAGCATGCAGAACTCATAAAATGTTTGTCGCATGTTCATCCCCCTCTTTTCGGCAAAAAAGGTTTCCCGCCTGTACCTTGCTTTCAGAGAGGGCCGGGCAGTGCAGGAAGGGCGATGCCCTTCCGAATGATTTGCAACCGGCTGTCATAACCGCACACGGCGGCCTTAGCCCCCTCTGGCTTTGCGTCCCTGCTTTTCAGCAGGTTTGCCAAACATTGATTTGCTTGTCAGATCAGTACAGGCGCTTTCGCGCCGGAAACGGGGAAGAAAAAACTTCCGCTTTGACAGAATCAATGAAAAAAGATTCGCCGATCCTGCTATATCTGTATTCTATTACGAACTTTCCGTAAAAACAAGGCAGGTGACAAGACAGAATTCGGAAAAGTGATATAAAATTTGAAAAAATCTGAAAGAAATTAACGAAATATTGGCGTTTTTATGCTGATTCTCTATGTTTTCGACGCGATGGAGAGGACTGAAACCGCGCGCGGCGACGCGACCGAAACCGCGCTTTCTTGACATCTTCCGCCGTTTCGGTATGATAGAGCCATCCCGTTTTTTGGAGGCAACTATGCATTCAGTGACAACTAAGAAGGCCGCGCTCGCGGCGCTTCTCGTTCTGGCGGCGCTCCTTTCCATCTTCGCGGTAGGGAAGAGAGCGTCCGACCCCGCGTACCATCAAGCGTCCATCGACGCGCTCGCGGAAAATCAGGAGACGGTGCTTGAGCTGACGGCGGCGTCGACCGCCGCAAGCGCAGCCATCACGCTCCTGCCGGGCGACACCGCGACGCCCATCGCCGAAAAGCTCGCCGACCTGAGCGGCTATTTCCTCATCGTGCTCTGCGCCATCTTTCTGGAAAAGTATCTGCTGACGATCACATCCTACGTGTCGTTCACGATCCTGATCCCCGCAGCCTGCGCGCTTGGCATCGCTGCGCTCTTTTCCGAAAAGCTGCGCGCCGCGCTGGGGAAGCTCGCGTGGCATTTGCTGCTCTTCGCGCTCGCCATCGCGTTTGCCATTCCCGCGGGTGTCAAAGTCTCGAGCATGATCGAGGACACATACCGCGCTTCGATCGAAGAGACCATCGCAAACGCCGAGCAGACGACCGAGGACATCCAGTCCGCCACCTCGGGCGAGGCGGACGAGAGCGAAAAAAGCGGCCTTTCCGGCCTCTTTTCCAAGGTGACTGAGGGCATCACCGGAGCGGCGACCGCCGCGGTCGAGCAGCTCAAAACGGTCCTGAACCGCTTTATCGAGGCCCTCGCCGTCATGCTCGTCACGTCGTGCCTGATCCCGATTTTAGTGCTGCTGTTTTTCGCCTGGCTCGTCAAGCTGATGCTCGGCATCGAACTGCCGCCGCTGCGTGTAAAGCTTGGTGACGGCAAGGCGCACAGCGCAAGCGGCGCGCCGCGGATATGACCACATGGCCATCGTAAAAAATATACGATAACTTAAAAGTGCGGCGAGCGCAGCGATGCCGCTTTGGGGGGCAGCAAGGTTGGCAAAATCTGGCGACGGCAGGGGATTCTACCAAGACTGCATTCAGATCAGGGAGCGACAGCGAAGATAGAAAAAAGTCAAATCGTTTAGAACCATCACCCGGCAGGTACCCGATTCCGCAGACTGAGCAGCGCTTCAAGCCTCAAAACCGCAATGTCGGGGGGGCGAGAGGGTTCCCCCTCATCCTTCCCTTGGGATTCAAAAGGGGACATTCTCTTCGAGAAGAGAATGTCCCCTTTATTCGCTCTCCCCTGCGGGTTAGCAGGAGAAAACTCCGCAGCGCGCTGCGCGCGCTGCTGATTCACCTTACCTCCGCAAATCACGTCGTCAGAACGACACGACTTCCTGCGCGGGCTTCGACGTGGTGGTGATGTGCTCGACGTACAGCACGGGGCCCTCGCCCTCGTAGGCGTCGAGGTGCTCCTTTTTGACCGTGGCAGTGATATCGACCCAGTCGCGATTCTTGTAGGCCTTCAGGCTGTCGCCCTTGGCGACGATGCCGACGAACTGGATGTCGTTTTCGCAGCAGGTCATCACGAAGCGGCCGGGGCAGTGGATGCCCGGGAACTTCTTCGAGTGGCACATGATGAGCTTCATGTGGACCTTTTTGCCATCCCAGCGGTCGGGATGGTCCATCGCGTCGACGTACCACACGCCGTAGTCGTCGTCGGGAATGTCGATGAGGTCGGGCGTCATGTCGAACGGGCACTCGTCGCCGGTCAGGTAGTCCTCGCTGTTGCCGTCGTTGTCCTCAAGGTAGATGTCCGCGCGGCGGTTGACCATGCGCAGATTGCGCGCGCGCAGGCTCTCTTTGAGCTTGTCGTCGCAGCGGTTGAAGACGATCATGTCTGCGTTCGTGATCTTTTCCATCATGAGCTGACCCATGTTCTTGACGAACAGCTCGAACGTCGGCGCATGCACGAACGTCATGATCTGATAGAGCACCCAGTTGGCGGGCAGCACCTCGCGGTAGAGCTTTTCCATCTGCCACATGCCATTGTACTCAATGAGCACCTGCTTGGGGCGGTGCTTCTTTTCAAGCTCCTTGCAGAAAGCGAGCGTCAGCTCCTCTTCGTCGTCTACCGTGACAACGGTGACGTTGTCGAGCGCCTTCTTCTCGTATTCTTCGTCGCCCTCTTCGCAGCAGATCAGAAGCGTCCTGTCCTCGCGGGCGAAGCCGTCTTCTAAAATGCCGTTGATAAAGCTCGTTTTGCCGGAATCGAGGAATCCGGCGACCAGATAAACAGGAATATCCATGCCTTACACTCCAAACAGTTCTGCAAGGCCGTCTTCCTTGAGCTCCGCGCCGATAACGCACAGACGGCCCGTATAGTCGGGATGGCCCGCGCGGACCTCATGCTCTTCGGGCACGTAGTCGAATTCGAGCCAGCCGTCCTCGCCGTTCACGATGCCCTTGGCACGCAGGATGTGGCCGTAGTCGCCGCTGTCGAGCTTGTGGAGCATGTCCTCAAGAGCTTCCTTGCTGAACTTCTTCGGCGTCTCCTTGCCCCAGGAGGAGAAGACGTCGTCGGCGTGGTGATGATGGTGATGGTGGCACTCGCACTCGGGATCGTCGCACTCCTCACCGTCGTGGTGATGGTGGTGATGCTCGTGCTCGTCGTGCTCGTCATGGTCATGGTCGTGATGATGCCCATGCTCATGGTTATGCTCATCCTCATCGTGGTCATGATGGTGCTCATGTTCGTGGTCGTGCTCGTCATGTTCATCGTGATCGTGATGATGGTGATGCTCATGCTCGTGCTCGGCCTCTTCGATCTCGTGCTCGCGGCGCATCTTTTCCAGAAGCTCCTCGCTGAGCGACACCTTTTCGATGGCGGAGAGGATGGTCTTGCCGTCCAGCTCGTCCCACGGAGTCGTCAGAATGGCGGCGTCGGGGTTCTTCTCGCGCAGCATCGCGGCGGCAGCCTCGAGCTTTTCCTGCGAGAGCTTCTGCGTGCGGGAAAGAATGATCGTGCCGGCGGCCTCGATCTGGTTGTTGTAGAACTCACCGAAGTTCTTCATATAGACCTTGACCTTGCTGGCGTCGGCCACGGTGACATAGCTGTTGAGCTTGAGCTCGCCCGGGCACTCGTCGACCGTGCGCTCGACGGCGACAATGACGTCAGAGAGCTTGCCGACGCCGCTCGGCTCAATGAGGATGCGGTCGGGGTGGAACTGCGCCACGACCTCTTTGAGCGCCTTGTTGAAGTCACCGACGAGGGAGCAGCAGATGCAGCCCGCGGACATCTCGGAGATCTCGATGCCGGACTCCTTCAGAAAGCCGCCGTCGATGTTGATCTCGCCGAATTCGTTCTCGATCAGCACGAGCTTTTCGCCGCTGTAGGCTTCCGCGATCAGCTTTTTGATGAGCGTGGTCTTGCCGGCGCCCAGAAAGCCGGAGAAAATGTCAATTTTCGTCATAAGAAATACGCTTCCTTCTTTTTTATTGATTTCCAAACCTATATTATAAGCAGAATTTGTGAACGATTCAAGTCTTTTCCACGCAAAATGCGCCTTTTTCCCGCTCACAGGCCCATACTGGGCAGCGGCACACGATGATCTAAGATCACGTGTCCGAAGCAGATAAAGCGCTTTCCGCTCTCAGGGCCGCAGACGACGTCCGCGCTGCGGTCCCGCCCCAGAGAAAAGAGGTACGAAACGCCGAGCGGGTCGCGGTAATACTGCTTGCAGAGCATGTCGCCCCCGACGCAGAAGATGCCCACGTCGCCCGCATGCAGCGGGTCGTGATTGAGGTAGGCGACGCTGCCGCTGTGCAGCACGGGTTCTAAACTGTCGTCGCGGATGCGCACGGCGAATTCCGCTCCCGGCGGCACGTCGCCGTGGTCGACGATGTAGTCAAAATCCTCGCCGAGCACGGGGGCGGCGTAGCCCGCCGCCTCGATCGAGCGGTAGAGCGGGATGCGGCGCGGCGCGCCCGCACCGTCCTGTCTCGCGTGCATCGTGCACAGGGCGCTGACGAGGCTGCCCACCGTCTCGCGCTCGAGCGGCGAGAGCGAGCGGCACTTTTCGATCAAATCCTGCTCCGCGCGCGAGCAGACGAAGCTGCCCGAGCGGAACGAATCGCGGTAAAGGTAGTTCGGGTCGATCTCAAGCGCATCGAACAGCCGGAGCAGCACCTCCTCCTTCGGCGAGCTGACGCCGTTTTCATAGTTGCTGATGGCAGAGGGCGAAACGCCAAGCTCCTCCGCCAGCGCCGCGCGCGAGAGATGAAGCTCCTCACGCCGCAGACGCATTTGTTTGCCAAAACTCATCAAGATTCCCCCAGAAAACGCAGGTTGCGACAAGATTTGACTGTATTCTATCGCAGAAGCTTGTAACTGTCAATCAATTATAACAAGAATCTTGTAAATTTATTCTTGACATAGCAAGATTCTTGTGATATCTTGATTTTGCTGACAAGTTCTTTGTACTTGCCAGCATGCCGCGGCAATCGTTCTCCTCAGTTTGCCCGCGGCGCACGCCGCCGATACCGGTACGGCGGCTGATCCCCGCAGCAGAAAAAGAAAACGCGCCGCCCTGAAAAGGACGGACGGGAAAAAATAGAGAGAAAGAAAATATCGAGCCAGCCTAAGGGCAGCTCGATATTTTTGCTTTTGTGGTAAAACGACGAAAGTGTGATCTCGACGCAGGCCGCAGAGCGGCTCTGATACGCCACCGGCGTATCGCTTACATTTTCCAAACCACTACAAAACAAAAAGAACGAGCTGACTTTCATCAACTCGTTCTTGGTGGGGGAAGGTGGATTCGAACCACCGAAGTCACTGACAACAGATTTACAGTCTGCCCCCTTTGGCCACTCGGGAATTCCCCCATCTGAAATTGTTTGCTTGTCGGTGGAGCTGGTAGACGGATTCGAACCCCCGACCTGCTGATTACAAATCAGCTGCTCTACCAGCTGAGCTATACCAGCATCTCAGCAACGAACAGATTGTATATTACCAGACTTCGATTCGTTTGTCAACAGGGAATTTGAAAAAAGGAGGAATTTTGTTGTACGCAGGAAAAAGACACCATGATTCGGTGCACGCGGTCTGCTCACTCTGCGCGCAGGACATTTACGCGGGAGAAACGCTGTGGTACCGAAACGGCGTGACCGTCTGCGCGGACTGCTTTCCGCGCTTTGCGCGCGAAGCGCTCCGGTCGTTTGAATACATATTAGGGGAGGCGAGCACGCTATGACGCTGTATCAGATGTCGTTTGTCTACCGCGAGGACGCGCTGCGCTTCCGCATGCGCATCACGGTGCTGCGCGAGCAGGCCAAGGCCGCGCCGACGAGGGAGGAGCGCGAGCGACTCAAGCGGCGCATTTTGGAGCTCCAGCAGCTTCAGCGCCAGTCGCGCGAGCTGGCCGAGCTGACGCAGCACTATTACGAAAGGGGCTATTGCCGCAATGAAAAGTACACCTTATAGTATGCGCAACAATGAAGTTTACGGCGATATGACCGCCTGGATCGCCGCGCACGCGGGCGACAACGAGAGCGACCTCATGCGCCTCAAGCGCAATCTGCGCCTTGCCCGCGAGGAGGAGCTTACCGCCCGCCAGCGCGAGCTGCTGCGCCTGCGGTACGAGGAAAACATGACCGTCACGGAGATCGCCGCGGCCATCGGGCGGGACAAGTCCACGGTGTCGCGCACGCTCTCCCGCGCGCGGAGAAGGCTTTACAAGTGCCTCCGCTATGGGCTATAATCAAAGGGTAACAAGCGAATAAGACCCGCACGGGTACATAGAATAATGGTCAGTGCGGAGAAAAGTGAGGGCAAGAGCTATGCTGCACAAAGCGCTGCAAAACAAATGGGCGCGCGTCCTGATCGCGGTTTTCGCAACATTCCTCTACGCGCTGGGCGTGAACCTTTTCGTCGTACCGATGGGCCTCTACTCCGGCGGCGTAGTCGGATTGAGCCAGATCATCCGAACACTGCTCGCGCAGGCCGTTGAGCTGCCCGCAGGGGTGGACATCGCCGGTATTTTGTACTTTCTCATCAATATTCCGGTGCTGTATCTCGCGTGGCGCGACCTCGGGCGCGCGTTTTTGATCCGCACGCTGATCTGCGTGGGCGCGTCGTCGCTCTTTTTGAGCGTGATCCAGTCGCCCGCCGTGCCGATTTTGGACGATCCTCTCGCCTCGTGCCTCGTTGGCGGCATTCTGTGCGGCTTTGCCCTCGGCTTAGCGCTGACCTGCGGCTGCTCGACCGGCGGGCTCGACGTTGTCGGACTGTGCCTCACAAAGCGCGGCAGCCGCTTCACCGTCGGACGTTTTTCGCTGGGCTTCAACATCGTGCTCTACATCGCCTGCGCACTGCTCTTCGACATCCAGACGGCCATCTACTCCGTCATCTACACGGTGTTCTGCTCGCTCTTCATCGACCGCGGGCACCAGCAGAACATCAATGTGCAGGTGCTCATCTTCACAAGGGACGCAGACCCCGAGCTCCCGCGCAGCATCATGTCGCGCCTTGGCCGCGGCGTAACGTACTGGGAGGGCAAGGGCGCATATACGGAGAGCGACATGCGCGTGCTGTGCGTCTGCGTCTCGAAATTCGAGGTCGCGGAGCTGCAGGAGACCGTGCGTGAGCTCGATCCCCACGCCTTTTTCATCGTGCAGGAGGGCGTGCGCATCGGCGGCAATTTTCTCAGAAAGATCTCGTAAATCCTTTCGGTTTTCCCCCGAAGACGCTTTGCGCAGCATAGCGTCTTCTTTTTGTTTATTTAACTATTTTGAAAAATCATCCATGTTTTCTAAAACATTCAAGGATGTTTTATTGCGCTTTTTTATCAATCGTGATAGCATTACCTCAAACTTTTATTATGCCGCAGCAGTGTTCTTCCCCCGAAGACATGCGGCATGAAAAAGTCCCGCAGCGAATAAACAATCATCAAACCCCAATGAGATGTGGAGGGATCGTTTCATGTTTGACCAGTATTTTGAAAAATTTGATTTAGCCCCCGAGGTCACCGCAGCACTCAAAAAGTGCAAGTGCATCGCCTATGCCGAGACGAAGGCGGAGCTCGAGGAGATGGCCTACGGCCCCACGCACACCTCCCGCTATGACGTGGTCTACCCCATTGAGGGCAAGGGCACGGTCAAGGAAGCGGAGGTCGTGCGCTGCAAGAACGGCTGCGTCGTCAACTTCATGGAAGACTACATGCGCCGCCGCGACCCGAACAGCATGGCCATCGGCGACGATCTGCCCTCCGACAAGCCGCGCTTTAAGGACCGCTTCGGCTATGAGTTTTCGTCCCTTCGTCAGGAGACGCTCGACTGGCTCTCCACGCAGCAGGTCATCATGCTGCCGTTTTCCGCCGGTCCGCGCGGCCACGGCTATCCGAGCCTGATGATCTGCCCGCTCAATGCCGCGTTCTTCGCGCTGTCGCTGGCGAACATGCAGGGCTTTACGAGCATTGTCGATGTGCCTGAGCACTATAAGCCCCGCGCCATCATCTTCGTTGCGCCCCCGTTCCGCCACACGCACTTTGACGGCAAGCAGGTCGTCGTGCACAACCGCTCCAAGGAGATGCACGAGGTCTGGGCCTACAACCTCTATCCCGGCCCCAGCGCCAAGAAGGGCGTTTTCTCGCTGCTGCTCGACATCGGTGAGCAGGAGGGCTGGGTCTGCTGCCACACGAGCGCGGCCATGGTCGAGACGCCGTATGAGTGCGAGGTCGTGTTCATGCACGAGGGCGCGTCCGGCGGCGGCAAGAGCGAAATGCTCGAGGACTTCCACCGCGAAGAGGACGACCGCCTGCTTATCGGTACGCATACGGTCACGGGCGAAAAATATTACATGACGCTTGGCGAGAGCTGCAAGATCCACCCCATTGCCGATGATATGGCCTGCGCGCTCAAGAGCTTCCAGGATCCCGAGAGCGGCAAGCTGCGCATCCTCGATGCCGAGGACGGCTGGTTCCTGCGTATGGACGGCATGAATGCCTACGGTAACAGCCCCCTCTATGAGCGCATCTGTATCCATCCGAGCGAGCCGCTGGTCTTCTTCAACATGGACGGCGTCCCCGGCGCGACCTGCCTCATCTGGGAGCATGTGATCGAGTCGAACGGCAAGCCCTGCTCCAACCCGCGCGTCATCTTGCCGCGCAAGATGGTTGACAACATCGTGCCTGATACCGAGCCCGTCGAGGTCGACGTGCGCAGCTTCGGTGTGCGCATGCCGCCCTCTACTGCGAAAGACCCGAACTACGGCGTCATGGGCATGCTGCAGGTTGTGCCGCAGTCCATTGCCTGGCTGTGGAGACTCATCTCTCCACGCGGCTTCAAGAACCCGTCCATCGCCGATACGAACGCCGGCAGCGGCCTGAAGGCCGAGGGCGTCGGCTCCTACTGGCCGTTCGCCACGGGCCTCAAAGTCACGCAGGCGAATCTGCTGCTCGAGCAGATCATGTCTGCGCCCAAGACGACGAACGTGCTGATCCCGAACCAGCACATCGGCGCTTATCATGTTGGATTCATGGGCGAGTGGCTCTCGCGCGAATACCTCGCGCGCCACAACGGTTTTGTGCGCGAAAAGCATCTGGTCCCCGCGCGCTGCCCGCTGTTCGGCTACGCGCTCGATGAAATGAAGCTCGACGGCCAGTTCATCCGTCAGACGTTCCTGCGCCCCGAGACGCAGTCCAAGCTCGGCAACGCGGGCTACGACGCCGGCGCCAAGATCCTGACCGACTTCTTCAAAGAGCAGCTCCAGCAGTTCGTTTCCGACGATCTCGACCCGCTGGGCCGCGAGATCATCGATTGCTGCCTGCATGACGGCACGCTGGACGATTATCTCCAGCTCACGCCGATAAAGCTGAAGTAATTTCAGAAAATTGCAGCACACAGTGCTGCACGGATAA
>UMAR01003280.1_pt1 | contig 10495 bp, 18 predicted proteins | sample 1963761 | NCBI WGS metagenome assembly UMAR01 (sample SAMEA4835921, study PRJEB28245) | human gut metagenome | biome: gut microbiome; material: fecal sample | place: Denmark | collected 2008 | reverse complement strand
TAACATACGGGTATACCACGCCCGCCTCCGTCCGCATCTCGACAAACCTATGGTATTCCAGACGCGTATAAAACTTGTCGTTAGCCGCATAGCTGTCTTTAAACACAACGCCCGTTATATTTCCGTTCTCGTCCTGCTCCGTCACGATAAAATCCATAGGAGTAAACATATCAAGCCCGCTGCCATTAGGCTTTATGATTACCGTGCCATAAGCACAGCCATACTCTACCCAATGGCGCAGGCTATAATAGGCTTTATCAATCTGCTCCTGCAACCACGCCCCGCGTGCGCCGCCGTCAACCTGGATTTTAATCCCCAGCGTGACGAGCCGCGCCGTTTCGGAGCATACCGCCTTTGCAAAATTTATAGTCTTTATTCGGTTTTCTGCGTCTAGCCAGTATGGCGCACCGCGGTAGATGTTGGCACACTCTACAACCTTTGCCATCATCCGCGCTGACGTGGTATCCTTTACCCTAAAATCTTTCTCCGCCTGCTTTTTAAAAATCATGCCTATCCACCTTTTTACTGCTGATAAAATTCCCATTTCTGTATCACCTATGCCGTATTGCCCCGCCTGTTAAATAATGGCTCAAATGCGTACCGTGTGGCCGCTATAGTGTGGTCTGCCTGTCCTTCTGGATATCCACTGATGATGTTCCCGTCCTTATCCCTGTCATACTCATACTTTGTAAACTCATCATAGACATTCGGTGTACGGTGGCGGTCAATAACGATTGTGCGCCGCTGTAACCACTTAAAACCATACTCCACGCTACCCGGTCCCTTTGCAGCCCCCGTTGCCGGAAGTCCCATATCTCTATAGTCATTGATTGACTTAGGCTCGGCACTGTCGCAGATGATCCGGTAATCATCGTATCCCTGTTCTTTTATCCACTGTGCCGTCAACTCATTGCTCGTCTTATGCACATAGTTTTCGTCAATAAAATAGATTTTCTCTCTTGTGCTGTCGTAATACGCCCGAATAAAAGCATATGCGTCTGGATACCAACCGAAATCCACGCCTTGATATATTCTATCCATGTGTGAGATTTCCTCGTCTGTGATTTCCCGTAATTCCAGATATTCAAAGACGTTTCCGCCGTTTCCGTTTGCCTTCCCCATGTACTCATTATCATACGCATCTGGATTGACTTCCTTCAGATGTTCGGCGTCACTGATAAACTGCGCTCCTAGCCAGTCTGGATCTACATCAAGGTATGTGCTTCTAACCACCATAGCATCGTCATTCTTTGTTTCCGCTTCATTCGTATATTTATTCGCCCAGTTATTCTTACTTCTAGGAGGGTTGAATGACTTGAATCTATATGCCTTGTCTCCGCCACGGATAGCTGACTGCTGTATGCTTCTGGCTTCCTCCGGCCCCGCAAATTGGTCTAATTCTTCCATCCATAAAATACCGATATAGCCAAATTCCGGCTTGATTGACTTGATTTTCAACGGGTCATCAGCTCCACGGAAATATATTTTTTGCCCGGTCGGAATATGCGTAATCTCAAACGGGGATACTTTAAAACGAAAATTATCTTCCAATCCCAACTTTGCAATCGCCCATTTCATTTGTGCGTACACGGAATCTTTGATAGTATTCCCAACTTTCCGTAACACAAGTGCGTGCATATTCGGATTATTCTTTATTAACTCCGGTATAATGCAGGAAATCGCGGAGGACTTGGCTGAACCTCGTCCCCCAGGCAAAACATATTCTGAATGTCTCCCTTTCCTTACATCCCGTATCATCGGGTGAAACACATCTGCAATCACATCAAGGTCTATATGATAATCTTTTGAATTTTTGGCGGCTTCTGCTGCCTTTTCTTTTGCATCCTGTTCTTCCTTTATCGCTAACGCTTTTTCAAGGTCGTTCATCGCCTTAAGTTGGTCGGAAAAATCAGGGGCAAATCCAAAGGAATCCGTCAAAAGGCCATTTGCAATTTTGGATCGACGTACCTGAATTTCTGTCAGAGACATAATATCTCTTCCGGCTTGTTTTTCGATTTCCCCCTGCCGTTCTGCTATATATGCTGAAACTCCACGCTTTTCCAAGATATTTTTTCTTGCATTTTTAATGACTGCATCAGAATATTTGGCTTTTCTGGCCGCATCGGATAAATTCCCGCCATTCTTCAAATATTCATCCGCAAATGCCTTTTGCTTTGGTGTTAGCATTCTCTCACCGTCCTCTACTTCTTTATGAGACAAAAAATACCACCAGGGAAAGCGATATAATCCCAATTTGACATATGATTTTTATCACGTCACTCTTCGTCCCGATCATAAGCCAGAGTAGGAATGCTATTATCATTCCTGACGCGGAAAGATACCACGGTATCATTTCTCTAATCATCCTGTCCCCATCCTTTCGTCTGTTCCCATATGTCCGCCAAACACTTTACCGCCTCAATCGCGCTCGCTGTTCGCAATATCTCGTAGTCCTTCATCCTCCATCCGTTCCGCCCGTTTTGAAGTGTAGGTGTTGTTAAGATCCACATCGTTATCATCCTGTCCTGCTCTTCGCTGTAAAATTGGCTGGTAGAAATTTTGATTACGAGCCCCGTTGACAGTATGGCGCGCTGAAGCTTTTTCATGACGGCATTACAATTCATATCACACCCCCATACAGTTATTATTCTATTTTACCATTCTCGTTTCCTGATCCGCGTACCCCTTTTACACAATTGCATGTCCTTCCAGTATCATATAGCTGTTGTATAGACATATCGTTTTCCTGCGATACCCATAAAAATCTTTCCTCCCGATAGGGATGTTGCATATCTTTGAGATGTTGTCATACCCCAGCCCTGATGTCAGGCTAAAAAACAGATATTGCGCCAACTCTGCATATGCGCTTTCCGCAGCCAGAAGCAGCAGTTCCAATTCCCTACCCTTTGCGTTTTTGCACTTGTCTTCTATTTTTTTTACCTCATTGTATGTCAGACCGTAACCATTAAAGTATGTGTCCCTTGTTCCCACATTCCCCACCTTCTTTCTTTTTGCTTTATTTTTTTGTTACCTTATCCAACTCCCGCAGGATATATCTGTGCAGACAGAGGGAACCAGCACACAAGCTGGCGCGCCGGATCCGACCGGTTAGGTGTAATTCTGCGGCTTCCCCTCTGTATTTTTGTTAAATATCAGTTTACTTTTCTTACTCCTTTAAATCCTCATTTTCCCAATCAAGTTTCTGACCGCAATCAGCGCAATAATATCCTCTTACGTCATCAATTCCTACAATTCCGCAGCATGATGGACAAATAAAAATATCACCGGTCAATTTATCTGTATTTCCTCCGAGCAGTGGTTTCTTAGGTATTTGCTTTTCACAGGCCAAAATTGCACTCTGCAGAATAACAATATTCCTTTTCCCCGCATCACTTTTAGAAAACCCTGAATTGGTAATTACATCAATCCGATGTTCACACTCCTTTATGTGTTTCTCTATTTCAGTCATTGTTCCTCCTTCAAATCCTCACTCTGTTTCCAACACATTCAGTATCTTTTCCACTGCCTTGTCCCAGAACAGGTTTGCAAATTCTCCAACCGTACTGAACTGGTCGTCTCCATCAAAAAGACTTACTTCGTCACCATACGGACTTGCTGTCCCAATTTCTGTCAGAGTTTCGTATACCAAATCATCGACGGTTTCCTGTGTTCCTGCGTACTCACATCCCCTGTCCAGAAACTCTTGCAGATTCTCAATAGTTTTTTTTGGAATTTTTGCCATAATAATCCTTTCCGGCTACTCGCCTAAATACTCGCTTTTTGTTTTTATAAAATAAAACGAATCAATCACACATTCCAAAGAAAATCATAGCCAAGCAAATTCTTAACGTTCTCAATGAAAAGGTAAGTGGGTTTATTTTCTTCCTCGAGCTGTCCGATAAGGTACATAACTCTGAAAAACAGGCTCGAGCGGTTTCCTTTAAATCCAATTTGCTTTCCTGCGACAGAAATGTCCTGACATGGGAATCCGAAGCACCAGCAGTCTGCCCTTGGAATGTCTCTTGCATATACTCTTCGAATGTCATTTGCGTACCATTCTCCATTTCTGTATTCCTCCTTCAATATTTCTTTTTGCCGTTTCTTCAATGGCACTTTTCCTAATGATTCTCTTTGTTTCTGCGTGAGTAGGTGCATAGATATATAGCTTGCCGTTGCAAATTTGTCAAACTCGCAAAATCCAACACATTTATGCCCCGCCAACTCCATTCCTTTTCTAAACCCGCCTATCCCCGCAAAAAATCAATAAATTGCATTTTTTCTCCTCACCTCTTCCATGTCGGTTCTGCCTGCTCCCACACACGTTCCACCATGTCGCACTGGCAAACAATCTCTGTTGCCCACTCCCGGATTTTCCGAAGCCTATCCGCATCCGGTGCGAAGCCTGCACACTGTTCGATCGAGATCGCCAGCTCCATGATCCGGTTATCTGCCGCCATCCATACCGGTTCGGCATCCGGCGACTTTTTAATCCATATTGCCATTGTCCTGTCTCCTTTGTCCTATCCTGTCAATATCCTGCTCCAGGACGATGCTTTCTCCGGTTTTATAAATCCGGTACAATAGCACACCCGTCAGGACTACTAATACAGTTATTATCTTTCGCATTTTTACCTCCTGAGCGGCTCACGTTCCCGCTCCCTGTTCCTCTGCCACTGCAAATTCTCCATTCTTCAGCGTATAAAACGTATTTTCTTTTATGCGCTCACCGTCCACTTTTTCCATCTTTGCACAAACTAAATTGTTAGAATCGTCATACTCGGCAAGGACCAGATAACAGCCTTTTTCTCCTCTTGTTTTTCCGCGTCTTCCCCACGATACGGCCACGCCGTCTTTTCCCGTATTGGTTGCAGCGCTCCAGTCTCCCGTGTTGGTTGCAGCGCTCCAGGTTCCCGTGTTGGTTGCAGCGCTCTCTCCATTTGTTCGTTTTAATGTAACTTCAACAAATGCATTCACAAAATTATGTATTGAGAGCTTCGCGCCAATTTTTAATTTTGTAGTACAAAATTTTCGTCCGTCGTCCGTTTTTTCGTCCGCAAGCGCTTCGACTTCCGCGAACTCGTTTATTTCAGCGTTATCGTTTACAAACCCGTAATGCTCAAGCACATCAAACGGATTCTTGCAGTAGTGCATTCCAGTATTGCAAATTTTTGCTTCCGGCTCTTCAAACACAGCATTTTCCTCGTATTGTTTGCCCCGGCAAATCATACCGGGATTAAAAGCCTTATATCCAATTTTGTCCATGTTTACCTCCTTAGCGGCGCACATGCCCGCTCCCAGCTCTCTGCCCATCCGTCCGGCTCCGCTCTCATAATTTCGTAGCCGTCTTTTGTCTTTACGCCGTGGTATACGCGGCTGGCTATGGTCTCTCGGGACATGCCCAGCAAATACATAAGCTCTTTTGCTTTGTACCGTCCCTGGTACTCATCGTTCTTGTACAGGTCGTACAAGATTATCTTTCGTCCCATTCCGCTTTCCTCTCTTCCTGCACCACTGCGGACTGTTTGCCACTTTCTGCTCGATTAGTCGCATATCTGCGATGCACAGCCGCCGGTATCCGTCCTGTTTCTCCTTGCGGACCAGTACGCAAGATTCGCAGCCATCGCAGTGCGGCAGCGTTGCTTTTATCTTGCTCCTGTAGTCCCGCTGCTTCTGCCGGTATGCTTCCGGATCTGCCTGCCGCTGCCGACGCTTTAACAGCGCCCTTATATCCGTGCCAGACATGATGCAGTCTGGATGCTGGCAGGTCTCACAGACCGGATAGGCACAATCCTTTGTTGCTCTCATACTAGCCTCACTTTCCCAGTAGGGCAGCTTCCAGGCTGTCCATGTCGTAGTCTACTTTCATGAATTGGTTATACTGGTCAACGCTGGTCTGCTGCCGCTTTGGCGGCTTCGGCTTCTTGTACTTTTCTGGCAGATACTCATCAAATTTCAATTTTCGCAGAAAATTTTCAGCGTTCAGTACATATTGTGGCTGCGTCCCGCGTATCTGGCAGGCTTCGGCGTAGTTCTGCGCTGCCTGTACAAGATCATTCGCAGTTACACCCATCCGCAGGGTGTTTAAGTATTCCACAGCCACTCCCGGCAGGTCTGCTCCTGCTTTCGGGTAAGCTGCAGCAAAGTCCTCAAACCGCTCTGGTTCCTCGCGCGATATTGTTTTGGATTCGTATTCGGATTGGATTGGATTACGGGGACTATTGCAATCGTTCGATATCATCTGATTGCAATTGATATCATCTGATATCAGATTCTCGCAGTTGCTTTCTTCCGCTGGATATTTGCTTTTCTTTGCTCTCACTTGCTGGTGATCTCCCCAAGTTGCCATGTGTAAGTACGGTCGTCCCTGAACGTAATATTCTCGGACCAAGCCTACAGACGTCAACTTCTGCAGGGCATCAGCAATCGTCTTATTTGTAATATCCTTTAGCGGAAAGCATGTCCCGCGGATAATCGCAGGTCTTCCGTCAAATCTTCCATAATCGTCACACGCTACGATCAGGCGGTAGAACAGGACTTCCTCGAACCAGCTCAGTTGGTCAATCGTATCTGATCGGCAGATACTTTCCTTTAAAATCCTGTTCGGCATCTTATCCGCCTCCATTCAGGCTCGCAAGCCATTCATCCATTGTGATCTGGTTCTTTTCCAACTCATTTTCCCGTGGCTTCTTATCTTTTCGCAGATACCGTTTCGCTGCATCCACATTCATGCGATTCTCAACAGTTCGGGAACTTTCTATTGCCATCCAGTTGCGAACCAGATTCTTTTCATCTTCCGCCGGTCTAAAATACCCTTTACCATCCTGCAGATTGATAATCAGCTCCGCATCGCAGTCGTTTTTATTTACTTCTGCGATCAGCCGCCGCACCATCCGATCACTCATGTGCGTTGTGGTCTGCAGCCAGCGTCTGGAAACAGCATTTTTATGCCCGGTCGGGATGTAATCTAAAATGTTCATGATCTTTCTCCCTGTGGGGTGTGCGCCGCTTGCCCCCGGCGCTGGGGTAACAGGAGGTATCCTGTCATGCCCGTGATATATACGCCCCAACAAGTCCCGAATCAGTAGTTTCTTTCGCCTTTTGGCGGGTGTTTCAACCCATCACTGGCTATCTCCGTATAACTCCATAAAATCTTCAAATCTCATGGTAACGAGCCAGCCGCAATTATTTTTTCGATGGAATACGGTCGGCTTCTCGTCTGTCTTTGCATCCGCAACAGACTGCGCCAAAGCATCATACAGGTTCAGGCGCTCTACCCGCTTGCATTCGATGTGTATCCCCGGTAGCCCAACCACATCAGCGTCGCCGTTCGAACCACAGTATTGTTGCCCTCTGCGCGCTTCATAGCCGTATTCCTTCAGTTTCCGCGCAAGCTCTCGTTCTCCACTCGCGCCCTTGTTCCTGCTGTTCGTTTTCCTCATCCTCCTTGTAGATAATTCCATATACTTTATACATTTTTTGGAAGCTCTCCCTCCCACGCTGATGCGCATTTGTGTGATGCTCCCGGCATAGGCATATCTTTCGATGGTCCGAATCGTCTAGGGTATTGCGGTTGTTTCCCATGCCGATAGCATCCCAATGATGTATTTCCCCATCTCTTCCGCATATCGCACATTTTTTATGCTTTATACAAAAATACAGGTATCGGTTAATATCATCGGTACGTTCCACAGCGTTATCCGTTAATGGGATTCCATTTTCCACCGCGTACTCCAATATGGTGTTAATAAACTCCCGCGCCGTATCCATAGAGCAGTCTGCAAGGCTAAAATATCCGCATCCTGTTTTCACTATATGTAAGTATTTCAACCACTCCTTCTGCTCCTCTGGAAGATAGCCAGTATAAGACGCTATGTCACGTATCGTGGCATATGCCTTTTTGCGCTGATCGGCGGAGATATGACGTCCATCATCCAGCCGGATTTCTGCGTCCTTGATCTTTTTTTTACTAAGGACTTCGCCGAGGCCTTTAATTGGGACGGAAATGATCAAGTCTGTCCCCTTTTCGGTATCCTTGTACTTTTCTATCCTCACAAACGCATTCATGCGCTCGCCTCTTTATCGGGCAATCCTTTGAGCCGTTTAATGCAATCCTTTATCTGGAGGTTGCTTAAGTGTCCAATATCAGATACTCTATAGGTTTTTAAAACCGCGTTCGTGCCGTACCCAGTACGCTGCAGCTGCTCCCGCATCTGCCCGATCAATTCCGCCCGCTGCCTGTCTACCGGTGTATCTTCTACCTGCTGCATTGCAGGCGCAGCGGAAGGATCCGTGTACTTCGTCCTGTCTGCATCCCAGTACACATCCGCACCAAACCCAAGCTGTTTACATGCTACAGATATGGCGTCTGTGGTTGCCATCTTATAACATTCATCGCTTACATAAATGCCATCTTTTTGCTTTGCTGCAAACATGCTGCCGCCGGTTCCTGCGATCGGCATCGACCATTCGCCGTCAATCTTTACATACAGCTCAATGTCCACAAAGGCTGCGACCTCATTTCCGCAGGTCTCAAGCCATTTCCTGACCGGCTTGTAATACCATCCGATTCCGCAGGCTCCGAACCGTTCCGTCAGCAGCTTTATACGCCACATCGGGTTGATGTCCGTCTTTCCTTTCAGCCTCCCTGCTGTGATCGCCCGCTTTGCACTTTCCGGGACGTTGCGGCAAGCGTCGTAGATTGTCATGTTTTCCATCAGATCATCTCCCAGTCGATTCCAACACTATCCAGATACATTTCAAAGGATTCTTTTCCTTTTTCTGATAATGCCACTCTGTATTCATACAGCTGCGTGTCCTCTTCGGCGTTCGGGGTCAGGCTTTCGATTACTTCCTGCGCTCCGGTTTCCCGCGCCTGCTCTACGGCTATCTGCTTCTCTTCTTCCAGCTGTCTGCGCTGCGCTTCGAGGGCTTCCTCGGCCGCCCGGCGCTGCGCTTCCCGTTCCTCCAGCACCTTCCGTTCGGCTTCCAGCTTCTCGCGTTCCTCCCGGCGGATGCGCTCCAGCTCTTCCTCTCGCTTACGCTCCTGCTCTTTTCGGAGGATTTCCGCTTTCTGTGCCTCGTAGGCGTTAATGCAGGAGATCGCTTCCGGAAGGCTCAAGGTCTGCTTGAACACGTCCAGTGCTTTCGTCTCGGCATCCGAGTGCATCCCGTGGATGGTATCCAGTGCAATCCGTGCCGCCGTTGCCTGCGCTAAAACCTCTTCCCGGATTGCCTTTTCTTTCATGGTTGCGTTTTCCCATTTCGGGTTATAAATCCGCTCCAAAGGGATAATATCCGCCAGATCACCGACCAGCTCCGTGTAAATGGCTTCGATCAACGCTTTTTTCTGCGCAATTCGATCTTCCTCAAAGGCTTTAACCTGTCCGTCAATCAAGGTGATCGGCTCGTCAAACAGGTTAATCAGCTCTTTTGCCTTCGGCTCAAAAGCATCCCAAGGAGCCATGTATTTCTTTTTCGCATCTCGGAGATTGTCATTCAGTTCTTTCTTCTCCGCCCGGAGCTTTGCCAGCTCTTTCTTAGCGTATCCCTTGCTTTCCTCTGTAAAGATTGCGCCGTCATACTCTTTCAGGCGTTCCTTTATGTAGCCTTCTACCTCTTCAAAGTTGCAGGATACTGTACCCTCATGCTGGACAATAACTGCTCTTACTTCTTCCATTGCTTTTTCCTCATTTTCTTGTTATAATAAAGATGATCTCTACAAAAAGATCATCCGATGCAGAGCCAGTCCGCCAAGATCACAGCTCTGCATCATTTTTTTTGACCATTTCCCGCGCGCCGATCAGAAACGCTGCCGCAGCAGTAACTGCCAGCGTCGCTGGGAAACACTGCAGGTCTGTTGTCTCCCACAGGATCACTGCCGCTGTTATGCAGTTTGTCCCAATTCCGAACATTAAATCTTCCATAGCTTGTTCACCTTACTTTCTTTCTCTCCCGAACATCTGTAAGATCTCGTCATCCGTAAAATGTAATACTCTGTCAAGCGCCCAGATCTCTCCCAACCGGATTGTTTCGCCCTCTGCTTTCCGCTTTACGAGGGTGTTTCTGTTTATTATGTTCCGGCGGTCAAGGTCTTTCCCTGTCAGCCCGCTGCGTGCCAGTCCGACATTGATGACGCGCCGGACGGCTTCTTTGCGGTCCGCATACACCCCAAGTGCTTTTGTTTTCGGCATCTCTTTCACCTCCACATCCAATATAGATTTGATAAAATCAGCGCGACCATCGTGATTTCCCACGCTATGCGCCATCTCTTTGTCTCCTGCTTTGCTTCTTCGATGACTTCTACTGCAAAGCTGTCTTCTCTTTCGTTAATATCCATACCTCCTATCTCTTGCTTCCTGCTTATCCCCGTCCTATACTGTACTCACAGGCTCCCGCCAGAGCCGAGTACAAAAGAAAGGAGCAATTCTATGCAGACAAATTCTGAAAAACTTCTAAATTTTATGAGAGAAAACCGAGAACGAAAAAATAATCACTT
>UMAR01027998.1_pt1 | contig 10832 bp, 7 predicted proteins | sample 1963761 | NCBI WGS metagenome assembly UMAR01 (sample SAMEA4835921, study PRJEB28245) | human gut metagenome | biome: gut microbiome; material: fecal sample | place: Denmark | collected 2008 | reverse complement strand
TTTGGCGTGCCAGCTGCCGTGCCCGTATTGGTGGAACTCTTGCTGCTCTTGGATTTTGAACCAGAGACAGTCAATCCACCGCTAAATACAGATAGAACAGTACCAGCAACCCCGAAATTCAGTGTGATCGGAACCTCGCGCTTCAATCCGTCAATAGCTTTGCTGACATTGGCAATCTTGGTCTGACAAGTAGATGTGTCCAGTGTGACAGGAACATTACTTAACGTTTTAGTAAACTGCTCCGCTTTCTGGTTCTGCTCATCGATCTCGCTCTGCGCCTGACTTGCATCAACAGTCAACCCGATGTCAGAAAGCATTTGTGTCGTTTCTTTGGCCGTATGTTCAACACCATCGATCCTACCTTGTGCGTAATCAAGTGCAAAAGTAGAAATCTCCAGCGGAGTCGGGTCCTTCAACTGCTCCTTTTTCTGTGTAAGCTCAGTAACTTTGTCTTGTGCTTGTTGCAACTCGGCGGTCAACTTATCAAGATTATCCTTACCGTTGCCATCGGCATCATAAGAACTCTGCGAGTTAAGGGCTTCGTTATATTCCTTCTGCTTCTCTGTAAGCTCTTCCTGTGCCTTTGCAAGGTCATACAAGTTTTGCGCACGGCCTGTTGCACGGATTGTATCCGTCTGGCTTTCCGTCAAAACACCATTCGCCTTTGTAGCCTCGTCGATAATCTCCTCAATGCTCTGGTTGATCTGGCTGGCATCTGCGCTGGAGAAAGTCTCTTTCAGCTTTTCCTTCAAATCGGTCAACTGCTCGTTCAGTGCCTGCCAAACAGGGTTACTCTCCGCGTCATCGCCCAAGGCGTCCATCTGATCCTGAATGTCGTCGATCTGCATACGCAGGTTGTCAACCGGGTTGCCCAGCAGGCTGCCCCAGTCAAACTCCCAGCCGTACTCCTGCAGCTCACCCCAAATACTCTGCACATCCTCCATCGAAAGGTGGAGCGCATCCGCAAAGTCCTTTGTGGTTTTATTGGCTGCAATCGTAATCTGGTCCTTGGCATCCTTGCTCATAAGACCGGCCTTGATCGAGTCTTTCAGGAAGTTGTTCAACCCGCTTGCATCAGCACTGCCATCACTGGCCTGCTTAAAGTAGCGGTTCAGGCGCTTCATGTACTTGGCGATATCGCCATGATAATCCTCTGGGATCGTCAGCTCGACAGCAGCCTTAAACTTTTCAGTACCGATCTTACCATTCTTCAAGCCCTCGGCAATCGTCTGCTTTGCTTTGATGATGCTATCATACATATCACCGGACTCGGTCGCGTTCTGCGCATTGACCCAATCTTGATACGCACCGCTGTTCTGCACAAGCAGGCTGTATTGCATCTGCAGGTTTCGGCAATTTTCGCGTAACTGCTTGCTCTGGGCCTCCAGTTCGGAACGTGCCTTTTCAACCTGCTCTGCATTCTCGCCTTCCAGTTCGCCATTCTGCTGCACCGCAGTATTCAGCGCCTCCAAGTCAGCCTTGACCTGGCTGTACTTCATCTGGTTCTGGCTGTAAGCGAGTTTGATATTGGCCTCAGCCTCATCGATCTTAGCCTGTGTGATTTTCTTGGCCATGTCAGTGTTCAGCTTCACATAGCCATTCTCAAAATCAAGCGCAGCAGCGTACTCGCTCTGCTCTTTGATCAGCTCGGAATAACTGTCGCTGGAAACACCTGCCGTTGTGCTCTGGCTCTGCATTGCTGCCGTAACCAGGCTGATTGCCTTCGTTGCATTGGTCGCCGCAGAAAGCGCACTTGTGGTGAACTCGTTGGTGTACTTGACACTCTCGCCGGTGACAAGTCCCGCCTTGACCAAAATGTCGATCAGGTCGCTCATGGAAATGCCAAGTTTGTCCGCGGCAGACTTCATGTTGTCGTAAGCCTGTACCTGTTCTTTGGTGTAAGCAGTAATTTCCGTACCGGCATTCTCCAAGCTGCCAATATCAACCAAATCAAGATCGTCCAGTCCGTTAAGACTCTGCACGCTGGACTTGATCGTATCAATGGTGTTTTTCGCATCTTCTTCGGTGATGTCAAGGTATTCGGTCAGCGCAGCTGAGCCGTCCTTAATGGCAGCATTTAAGCCGATTTGCGCAGCCTTGAGCTTGGTGGACTCCTCCAGCTGGTCGGAAATGGAATCAAGATACTGCTTTACATACTTGTCTTTGTCACTGTACAAATCAAACGAATCACTGTCATTCAGCGCGTCTCTTGCAGCTTTTGCTTTCTGTATAGCCGCAGAGATAGCAGTGTCGTCGCCCTTGGCCACAGCATCGTTATATTCGGTCTGTGCGTCCTCAAGGTTTTTGTACAGCTCGGACCATGTATCGCGAAGCTGAATTTGATACTTGACTGCGGTTTCAGCTTCACTTCCCCATTTATCAATAATAGACTGTGCTGTTGCGACACCATCAGCCAAATTATTCGTGATTGTATTAAACAAATCGTCGCCCAAGAAATTAGTGCGGTCATTAGCATTGCGAACATCAGTCATAAAATCATTTAATACATCTTTAGCGTCTGTTGCATTCGCCTTTATATTAAATGTAATATCCTTTAAATTCGTGCCATCGCTTAAACTTGAATCTCCAGCGAAAATACTAAGCCCACGATCTGCATATTTTGCAGCAATTTCCTGCAATTTTTCTGCTCGAGTGTCACTAACCTCAAAGAACCCACCAGGCTGTATATTAAGTTCTTCAAGCATCTTTTCCTGTGCGGTATTGATGGATTCGTTGTGTTCATTCAGATAATCTTTGGCTTTCTGGTCAGCGATACCATTCAGAATATCTAACTGCTCTTGATATTTTCCATTAACAAGGTCAATACCCGCTGCTTCGTCTCCATATTTTTCAACCAGCTCATCCTGAATACTAATAAGCTGTTTACGGACATCATAGGATTCCTGCTCACTCAAGTTGCCTTTATCGAGAGATTCTTTCAGCGAAGAAATCTGAGTTTTATAGTCGTTAATAGCAGCGGATTGCTTGTCTAACGCCGATCCTGCTTCAAGAGCTGCCTGACGTAAATCTTCTTGATGCTGAATAGCCGACATAATGCTTTTTACGACAAAGTTGATCGCAGCAGAAGCAATCAGGGTCAATCCCGCAGAAGCGATTGCGGCACCAATGTCTTTTAAGCCACCAACTACAGAATTAGAAATCTTAGCAAGACGAGTTTGACTTTCAGCGAATGCGTCAGTAGAAAGCGCAGCAGCATCTGTTTGTTGGACATAAAGTTTTGCTTGAGAAGAAGCATCGGACATAATATCAACAAATTTTTCGTTCGATACTTTTCCTTGACTATTCGTAAACTCATCAATGTAGGATTGTATAGCTTCTGTGTCTTTCTTTAATTGCTCTTTGGTTTCAGCGCTTCCCTGCATTATGGATTTAAAGAAAGCAGAAATATTTCCATTTGCCGTTTTCCCGAAAGATTTTGCACTTCCAAAATCAAGTTTACCATAACCAAGGGACTCCATCGACTTTTTCAATTCTTTAAAATCATCAATGGTTTGACCCAAAAACGTAAACTGTGTCTTTCCAAAATGTTTTGCATCTCCAGTTGTTCCAAATGCAGTCAATATCTTTTTTGTTTACCTTTTTATTGCAGTGTGATACAATGAAGGCAAGGTTATAATATGGAATAAGGAGATGTATAAAATGTCTGAACGCACATGGTATGTATGTTCTATTTGTGGTAAATGGACTAGTTCACGAGATCGGTTTCCTATTTGCGAATTCTGTGGCAACGAAAATGTCATCATTGTTCCCCGTGACGAAATCAGTGAAATTCAAAATGACATCAGAAAATTACCGGAAAAGGATCAACAAAAATATCTCACAGAAGAACCCAAAAGTGATTTTTATAAGATGGGTATCATGACAACCGAATACATTCGCCAAAAATATGTCTTTAACGATCCACGCTTCAGCAAGTCAAAATTCAACGAGCGTGAACGCAAGGAAGAAAAGGACTGCCAAGAATTCAAGGAACGAAGCAAGCGCGATGTCGCCGCCTACTACGGTCACCCAACCATCACCTGCCCAACCTGCGGCAGCACAAATACCAAGAAAATTTCCGGTCTCTCCAAAGCAGCATCTGTTGGCCTGTTTGGTATCTTCTCCCAAAAGGTTAAGCACCAGTTCAAGTGTAATAGCTGCGGCTATGAGTGGTAAGATTTGTGAGGTGGTCTTATGTCTCATCAAGAACAGCACTACGCCGGAATCCATTACCACGATATCTTAGATGTCGGATTCTCATGGAAAGACCATCCGCCGCGTCCATTTAACTCGTACTTCCCCGGTGCAATAACGCGAACCGAATTCAAAAACTGCCCCGTGTGCGACACAAAGATGCTGACATATATGCATTATCCTGTAGAGAAGCGTATACGTGCTGTGTGGCAATGCAAGGTGTGCAACAGACTGTTTGTATTCATCTGAACCCCCTACAAACAACAAAAGGCCGCTCCATATCGGCGCGGTCTTGTATTTTTCGTGTTCACATTTTCTGGAAATCAATCGTTCCACGTGATGGAATTTCAAATGATATAATCATATCACCGTTATAATTTGTTATTGCCAAATTTCCTTTAGATATAATATCCATTCCGATAAGAAATTTTGGGCCATTTTTGTAGCTTGCAAACAAGTCAATCATAACATTTTCCACCTTGACATTGTTTTCTAAAGTTATATCAACAAAATAATACGGGACATTTACAGTACCACCAGCAGTGTATGCCTCATGTGTATCTTCTGAATCTGCAAAGCCGAGATATTCTTTTACATCAACGGTCATAGCTGATTTAGCACACCCTGTATCTATCAAGCCCCAACCTACATACTCCCTATCATTAGCAGACACTTTTACCTGTACATATGGCGCGTGTGTGTCAGGATTGCACGATACTGTAAAATTATTCATTTCACTGGTCCCTGTTTAAACCCGTACTTTTCCGCCAATTTATCAAGGTTAAGCGGCACGTCGTAGCAAAGAGTACCGTCTCCAGTATAATTTGGCAACTTTCTCATGTCATCAGCGACAGCAACGACCTTACCACGATACACTGCAACAGAACGGCCGTCATACTGCTCAAAGAGTTCATGCTTATGTTTTTCAATCCAAAAATGGTTATACCAAAGCCAAAATTCTTCTTTTATTTCTTTAATCATACCACATCAACCTCCTCTTAACAATACTTTCCTTACAATCTACCTATTAAAATTTTTATAACCTTCTCGTGGCTTTCCCACGATGTTCTGACTGTCTTTCCTCCCATCCGGCCTAAGCCGTAGAATAGGGCTACCCATACAGTCGATGAACCAGAAACCCAGAGGTCACACCCTCCATCTGTGCAGTAAGCTACACGGGTCTCCGGCTGCTGATTAAGCATTGTTTGCGCGACTTAGCACTGCCGCCGCATAAGCTGACATAAAATATTAAAGCCAGCCGTCGTTATGACAGCGGGTAGTTTTTCGCCGTAGGTGCCGCCCTACGGTTATTCTTTTGTATGTCAACTTACGCGACTACAGCTTTTATCTCAGCATATCGCATCCGTGTTGTTGTTTCAGCCTTTCGGCACCTTCACATGAGATTACTCCCCTGTTTTGGTCACACGGCTCTTAGCCTTTCCCAGCAATTTGGGTATTTTGTACACCAAGGTTGCATCCTACGCAGCTATTCCCGTTGCGTAAGTGGGCATATTTACACCGGCCTTGGTATTTGTCATAGATGCAACTGCAGACAACGCCGTGGCAATCGTCGGCATCGCATCTCCCGCTTTAACTAATCCGTCCGCAAAATCAAGCGCGGCCGTTCCCATATCAATAAAACCTTTAACAACTCCACTATCAAGCACATCAGACGAGAAGGACTGGAATGTGGCCTGGAATCTGGACAGCTTGCCCTCGATACTGGAGAGGTAGGTGTCTAACTCCTTAGTTGCACTCAGTATTTTTAGGGCGGTCATAACTCGCCCCAGCATTAACATATTCTACGGTTGATCAGGCCGTTATAATTTCTTCAATGGCACCACAACGCACCATCTCATCAAACAAAAAGGACTCCATATTGTCCGCTTCCCAGTACGGTATGCGAATCAATGGGATCCCATGCGTTTTACAGTATTCTGTTTTTATAGCATCATGTCTTACAGTGACTTCGTATGAGTTGACAGCATCTTGGTTCGACTTCATACCTCTACGAATCACAGGCCAATAATGTTGCTCGCCATCGTATTCGATTGCTATATTGTAGTCTGGCAAATAAATATCAAATGGTAGAGGATTCTTGTCTTTACAGTCATTAAAGCGTTTCTGCATTTGAATATTATATCCCCAAGACTCAAGAATAAAGCTTGCTTTTCGTTCATTATTATATGCGGCACATCGTGGACATCCAGTCCTTTTATGTAATATTTTATTTGGTGCGGCATACCATATGAAATTGTGCTTTTTGCAGAATACTTTGATTTTTTCATGGTCTGTTTTGTATGGCTCCAAAGGCTGTAAATCTGGGTTTACCCTTGACAACTCTTCCAAAAATTGTGCGTTTGTTTTTGTCATTCGTTCAAGATTTCTCTTTTTTGTGCATTTCGGACAGACTCTATCTGTATGTAAGGCAGAATCTGGAGTCATATCCCATTTATGCCCACAAACCAAGCATTCAAATTTAATTGGAATAAAGACTCCAACATATTTGCCCAATGGTCTTATCGTCGGTTTTTTATTGGCTAATTCTTCTAAAAAATCTTCGTTGCTTTTTGTAGAATGCAAATTAGCTATTATCCTTCCACATTCCGGGCAGCCCTGACCAGAGAGTAATCTGTTCGGTGTAGACTTCCAGATAGTTCCATCAATCTTACACCTACACTTAATATGAGAGTTGGCGTATGTGTATTTTCCTAAAATTTCTATGTTTGGTTTATTAAGTTCTTTAATGAAACTTTCAGTCGTTCTTCCTTTCCCTGCGCAATATCTACATCCGTGACACTTCCGTAATGTTTGCAGGTCCATACTTTGTACACCTTTATCTTGATGTTTTTCGCATATAAAATCAATGATTGACTTTATTCCATTAGATCTTAAATTTACAAATCTAAACATTCTATCTTCACACAATTTTATTACAACATCCTTACTAACTGAATGATTGCTTCTGCGTCCTTCCCTACAATACTTACAACCATGCCCACGTCTAAGATGTGACAAATCAATATATTGTGTCGGTTTATCTGGATGTTTATTGCATGTATACGCCATCTTTTTCGTAACCATCACATCATGGTCGAGCAGTGTATATCCATGGTCAGCAAATTCTTTTGCTGCCTGCTCATATGTTACTCTGGGTATAAAAATCACCTTCCTGCAAAATTTTCCTATAAAATAAAAAAGCCCGTGTGATCGGCACGGTTTAAATAAAAATATGTTAATGCATCTCGTACTTTCATACGATGTTAAGACTATTTCTTCACCCTCTGCATTGCAGTAGGGGCATACCTTTTCCGTTTAAGGGGGTCTCACCCACGCCTTTATTTGCGCCGTACTCCTGTTGCGGTTTCCCGCCAAGGGATAGTCGTTGAACCTTCCTCCATTTGGAGGCTTGGCTGCATGAACACCCATTGTTACGATACTTAGGCTTTTAACCATATACCATCCTTGCGTTATTTCTACTTTCGCCCCATCATAATGTCGTTACCGCATTATTGTGGTGCAAGGCTTTAGGGATTACCTGCAATTAAATATGTTCTTTACGCACATTTCTGTACGTTCAGGCAGTTCTGTTTGCCTGCGCTATTTTTAGAAGTTTCCATTGCCTTTCTGGCGTCTTCCCAGTTCTCCATCATACTAGAGAAAATATTGGCGCGGTTTTTGCCAGCGATTTTATCCGTCAGAGTGGCTTTTTGAATGTCAGATAGCTGTGACCATTTAGCAGATAGTTCGTCCATGATCTGATATGTAGATTTGAATGTAGCATTGTCACTTTCCAAAATATTCACACCAGATATGGCCTTGATTTCAGCCTGCAATTTGGCTGTGCTCTTAACTACGGTATCAGTTTCTTCGCCCATGGATTCAAGCTCGGACGTGGCACCACGAATCCTAAGCGCGATCACCCGCAGCCCAGCGCCTACGGAGTCTGGATCCTGGACAACATCGTTAGCAGCAACAATCATACCGATCGATTGGTCAATGTCGTTGCCAGCAGTATGCAAAGACGAGGCCGAACGCTTCAATGCCTCTGCGACCCCTGCGGATGTAATGCTAAAGCTATTGCCAACGGCATTGTAGCGATCTGTGATCGTTAAGGATTTGTCAGCTTCAATATTAAACGCTTTCATTGCAGAGATAATGTCAGACGTAGCATCGTCCATGCTCTGTACGCCGTCACCAACTTGCTTGAACATAACGGCGGAATCGGAAATCTGCGTTGCCTCTTCCAAGTTGTATCCCAGTCGGGCAAAATCAGCTGTGGCATTTACAACATCGCTAATGCTAACACCCAGATTCTTCGCTCTATCTCCGGCCTCACTCAGGAACTTACTGTATGCTCCGCTCGTCTCATCCGTAACCTTTTTCAGCTCGGTCATGGCGCTGTCAATGTCCACAACATTCTGATACACCTGACGCAGTCCCTGCTGAAACGCATTGATCACCTGATTCGCCAGCTGACTCTTGATGTTGACCTCAAACAGCTTCTTGAGCTTGACACTCAGCTTATCCGTCTCCAGCCCAGCATCCTGAATATATTTCTTCAGTTCAGACCAGTCCTTAGTCATCTGGTTGGAATTACCCTGCGTAAAGTCGTTCGCTTTAATCTTATCGCCGTAATTATTAAAGAAGTCTACGAACTTCGCATAGGCTTCCATATTGGTAGAAATCTTACTGTTCGCATTAAAATACCGCTGTGCCGTGTACATGGTATTCTGCATACTTTTTTCATAAGTATTTGTATTGCGCAGCTCCTGTGCGGCGGCCTTAGCCTGGCGTGTATCACTCACAACGTTACGGGTCTCAATCCCCAGCGCTTTCATAAGGCTCGTCAAACTGTTGATTGTAATGCCAGCATCCTTACCAACGCTCTCGAATTCTTGGAAAACATCAACGAGCTGCTGATAGTTCTGTACTCCATTTTCACCAGTAGTGCTCTTGTTGATCTCTTTTAATTTCCGTATAAGCCTATCATAGACACCGCCATCTTCTGCCAATGCTTTAAGATCACCACTCTTTGGATTTGTCTCAAGCAGAGACTTCCTCCGGCTGTTAAGCTGTTCAATGACAGTAGGCAGAGATTTAAAGGCGTTTGTAGACATATTCTTTGCGCGGTCTACATTGGTATTAAAGCTCTGGAATGCCAGGTCAAGGTCATAGAGTGCATCGTGATATGCTTTCAAATCACCCGTAGACAAACTGCTTTCAAATTGTGTTTTAGCATCACGAGCCTTTTGCATCGCTTTCTGCAAATTATCATAGACATCGCTGTTCATCAAAGAACTATATCCGCCTGTGTTTGCAGTCTCGTTTTTCGTCGTCGCAGTTTTCATACGTCTCTCGTAGTTGTCAAAACCAGACAGTGCCGACTTAACTTTTGTAAGTTTTTGGACAAGAGAATTCAACTTATCTTCAAGACCAGATACAGCCTCTTTATATGCTTTTACATTGCTATCTGTAACGCCTTCATCAGCCAGCTTTTTTTTTGCATCAGCAACAGCTTCCAACTGCGTGTTATATTCACCTACGGCTGTTTTAATGGCGGCAGCATCTTCAAAATTTCCATAATCAATGCTTGAAAAGTTCATCTTGAGCTTGCTGAACTTGTCGTCGATTGTATCAACCGAATGTGTCAGCGAATCCTGCATAGACTTTGCGCCAGCCGCCACCTGATTTTCAGCAGCTAACACGTCTCTGCACTCGACCTTCAAACTGGCAAGATCCTTTTGAACAGCAGACAAATCAAGGACATTTCCTGTACCTGCTGTCAAAAGTTCATTAAGCGAATCCTTATCTTTTTCTAAATCTGCGGAAAGCCGACTCTTCGTATCAGCATCCTTAATACTGGCAATCTTCTTCTCTAGTTCGCCGATATCGTTGCTCATCGCGGAGATTGTCTTTTGGGTCACTCGCACAGATTTGCCAATTTTAGCTTCCAGCGCTTTTGCAATCTTGTCAGAGGATTGCTCCATCTTGTTGGCGGCTTCCTCCAACTTGCCGGTAAGGTCTTTTTTGTCAGCAACCTTTAAATTTAATCGTAGCTTCTTAGAAATTTCATTAAGGCGTGTCTGAATTTCGCCAATCTCAGATTCATCTAAGTCAAGATTCAACTTCGTCGCAATCTCTACGGTCTGGTCTTTTAACTTTGATGTAATAGAGTCAATATCAACAGTGTTGTTGAGCTTTACATTTATACCAACATCAATATCCCTCTCCAACATCTCAATTTGGTTTGAAACACCCATCAAATTTGTTAGTACCACCTTGACAGGAATCAGCCCAACGCTCGCCCCTGCCGTTTTCAGTTTACCCGGCAAGTCGCTTACATCCGGTTCTACCTTTACCTTAATACTTAAATCTTCTGCCATACTATACCTCCTATGGCCCTCGGCCTTTCTCTTCAACAGTTATTTATAACTAACCGCTCAAGACAAAGGCCGAAGCCTCTGCCCAAACAAATCATTCAGGAAACTGTTTCTTTATAGCTTTTTTTATTTTTGCATTTGCTCGGCTATTTGACCGCGCCACTTCTTCTTTCGCATTTGTAACAAACGGCCGTGGCTTACGCCAATTTGTATAGCGGGATCCCCATGGGTTAGCAATGCCTTTGCCATATCCTT
>UMAR01048081.1_pt1 | contig 11065 bp, 18 predicted proteins | sample 1963761 | NCBI WGS metagenome assembly UMAR01 (sample SAMEA4835921, study PRJEB28245) | human gut metagenome | biome: gut microbiome; material: fecal sample | place: Denmark | collected 2008 | reverse complement strand
CACATATACTTTTTGGTGTATATGTGGCAGCTGATAGATGGACAGAAAGGTAAATGATATGAACTCAAAGAAGATTTTTCAGTGTGAAGTATGCAATATCCGCATAGAAGACTGGGTAACTGTGGAGCTTGACCCAGATGATGTACACCAGATAGATATGCAGTTTTCTTACTGCCCGAAGTGCGGAACGCCTTTGGGGAAGGAACTGTATTTGAATCACAGAGAGCAGGCTTTGAACAGTGTTCACGCCGTTGCAGGAACAGATACCTGTGACAGCATCAGAGTAGTAACAGATTTCGGCATCATTGCCCTGCGAGTGAACGAACCGTTCTATTTGCAGAAAAATCGTTACAGAGTATCTATTATCACAAGTAAAGTAAGCAACAAGTTTTTTTATAACGTGGAAATTTGCCAAAACAATATGTGGCAGTCCACTGTGATTTCAAAATCTACTATGACAGAGTGCCTGCTGACACTTGCGAAAAAATTGCAGAATGGAGAGGAAATCGTGAAATGAATGCAGTTACATATGCAGTTTTTACAATGTGGGGCATGGTTCTCGGAGCAGGACTGCTTCGCATTTTCCAGTTGATTTTTTGAGAGGTAAGATATGCTGGAGATTTATTTGAAGACTTGCAATTTCTATGTTGCAAAGAGTAAGTTCGATATGGAATACGGACGAAAAAAACGATTCACAACAGCTGAACCGGAACTCGTTCTGTTGGATATTGGCAATCCGGAAGTGCAGAAGCATCTGGATATGGGTGTCTATCGGGGAGAGGGCTTTGACAGTCTGTGGAAGTTTCTTAAAGGCACGAAGCATACAGATATGGAAAATAATCTGCTCTGCTTTTCTGAACTAAGGGAAAGTGCAGAAGCCGGACGGCGTATCTATCTGTTTGACCACTATGCAGGTTCTTCGGAGAGATACGAATATCTGTACAAGGAAAGAAAAGAGCCAGAGCTGTGCTGGAAGCTTGTGATAAAGTATACCATTACCAGAAGACTGACATTGAAGAAAATGGGAGAACTCTTTCCAGAAAATAAGGTGATTTTGTACGCAAAACAGCATCATCTGCTCAGTGATGCAATGCTGAAAGTGTTGAGCAGAGCAAAATAAGAGGTGATAGCGTATGTTGACAGAGTATGTAAGCGATGAACAATGGAAAAAAGAAGCAGTTTATGAAGTGGGCGATGTTGTGTACAACACCAGAACTGTAAGCGGTAACAAAGGCATCTATTCTGCTGGTTCAAAATTTCGTATTTGCGATATTCAGGCAAGCACAAGCACAAAAAAGCTGAAAGAATATGATGTCAGCCGATTTGTCACAAAGTATGTTTCTTTCGTTCTGGCTTCGGAAGAAACAGATGACCTCATTCGTTGTCAGGCTGGAGAATTTCGGCTGTATCACGAGGGAGAAAAAGCAAAAGAAAACAATCTGGCAATCCGATTGCTGGCAGCAGGAAGTGTGCTACTCATCTTGATGATACTGACAGTAGTCATAATTGCAGTTTTTTTTGACAAAAGCAATCGAATTGCATGGGCGGTAGCGTGGACAGTATGCGGAATTACAGGTGTCTATACCGCAGTGTTGTATTTGCTTTCAATGTACGGATTTAACCGGATAGACAACAGTCTGAGCTATCGTGCTGCAAGAAGAGAAAAGGAGTGCCTGCGATGAAAGTAAAGCGGAAGGAGCAGGACGTTTACACGCCATTGTCATGGTGTGACAGAATGAACTCTGCATATCAAATGAGCATCAGAAACAGCGTGTCTGCCGAAGCAATCTTGGATATTCTGACTGCACCGAGTACGGATTCACAACAGGAGTTGCAAAAACGAAAAAACGGCATCTTCTCTTTCTTGAAACCAAACGCAAAAGTCAATACGTTCCTGAAAGGTCTGCCAAACAGTGAGCTGTTTGATGCACTGGAATCTATGGCTGTCATAAAGAAATGGAGCTGGAACAAGCAAGTCTTCCGACTGGACAACGATTTTGTCCATGAGCTTCTGAATACAGAAGAAGTGTTCTATGAAAAAGATTCTTGGAAGTTCCTGCCGTATCAGCTGTTTTATCTGGACATTGAAGACTGTCCGGAATACTGTGAGATGTTTTCCTGTCAGGGCATCTTTGTCTATGTTCACAATCTCTTTGAGGACGGAAAAGAAAAGGTTGTGATTCGCATTTACCGAGTGAATCAGGATATGTTCATCAAAGATATGTTTGAACTTGGTAACGTATCAGACCAGCTGGGCTTTTGCAATTTATCAGATACCAAAGAGGAAATCTATCTGTCCAACGGAGAGGAAAAGAAAATCACATCAAATATCCGAGGTCTGATGACAATGGTTGTGCAGATTCTCAATTACCTGTCTTCTGTTCAGCCGGACATCGAAGAAAATCCTCAGACGAAGAAAACGTACCGCAAGCCTGCTCCGCATACTGAGCCGAAAAACAAATATTCTGAAATTCAGAAATGGGACGTTGGCGTTCGGTTTGGTGCAGCTTTTCGTGCTTGGAAAAAAGAGCAAGAAAGTACCGTGCCAAAGGAAACGTCTGGAACACAGCACTCCAGACACGGCAAAGTCAGACCGCATTGCAGAAAGGCTCACTGGTCGCACTTCTGGTATGGCAGCGGAGAGAACAAAGTAAGAAGAGCGAAGTGGCTGAGCGAGTGCTTTGTTGGCGTAAGAACAGAAGAAATGCCAGCGGTAATACATAAAATTGAAACAGAACAGAAAGGGGAAGTGAAATGAATAAAGAAACGGTTCTTCTCGTGACAGCGATGCTGACAGTCACCTGCATCGTTTGTTTTGCCAGAGATAAAATTTTGGAAAGCAAGAATCAGACTGCTGCCAGCAGTATTTCAGAATCTGCGGAATCCGAAGATTCCATGACATCTGTTTCTCCGGATATTGACATCAATTTCAATTCTGGAAATGATGTGGAATCAATATCAGATGAAAAGCTCCGTTCCATTGCAAATCACGATTTCAAAACCGCAGACTTTGTTCACGACCTTGCCTGTCAGCCGGACTTGTTTCAGACGGAATGGTACGGTGCAGGAACTGATACCGAAGAGAAGTTTCTCTACGCTCCTGTTTGGTTTAACGAGGGAGCAAACGTCAAGAAGGCTATTTCTGCGGAAGAACTGAAAGACTTTGCAAAGCAACGTAATGAAGAAATTGCTGTAAGCAGTGCTGATGCAGAGTATATCTTCTGCGGTGAAACAGACGATTATCTGGAATACAGCGTTCGGTTTACCAGCCATAATGAATATTATGACAACGACAGTCTGGTAGGCAACGACACCTACAGGGCATATCGTGTTATCTATCCGAAACATACAGTCATGCTGGAAAGCAACTGCTCTCTGACACAATATTTTGCAGGAACGCCTACGCTGGAGAGCGTTCAGTCCTGCTTTGACTTAGAGTTCAGCCTTGATGATGAACCAGTTCTGTATCGGGAATATACAGAAACGGACAACGCATTCCAATGCACTTACTATAACCTCACATGGGAAGCATTGCAGACGTTTGATGTTGCAGATGATGCTGCTTCGATTTTACAATTGAACAAGAATACGATTCTTCTCGACAAGAAGACAAATCAAATCACGAAGCATTCAGAACCAGTCAAGTCAACGACAACAGAATGAATTGCTGTCGTTTTGCACAAACATTGTGATACTTACATAACGGATATTCTACAGAGTAAACATTGAAATATGCTTGACATTTGTACACTACTGTGCTATAATAGACAATGTAAGGAACACATACGAACGACCGAAAGGAATGGTAAGTATCATGGCAAAGAACACAGTATGGCATACAGAATACAGTGCATGGTCGCTGGAAGCGTTGGTTGAAGAAATCAATCGCCTTAACTATTGGGAACTGGAAGCCTGCAAAGAACTGTGCAAACGTGCAAAGCTCGAAGCTGAATGGGAAGATGCTGATGCAAATACTTTTGAGAAAGTCATCTATCATGCTGCTGAAATTCTCGGCGTAGTCATTGGCTAAGTGATGCAACAGGTTTATAACGAATGACGAGAGGTAATTGAAAATGAAAGCTAATCACGATTCAGTTATTGGAAGAAACGAGAGCATTACGATGACAAAGAGATTTAGAGCTTGCGGTCAGATTGCAAACAGCGTTTACAGCGATTCAAAAGAAGAGCTGATTAAGAAGGTCGTTGGTAAAGAGGTCTTCGGGCTGGATATTCTTCAAGAATATCGCAACGGAAGATGGACAACGATTGGAAAGTTTAACGTGCATATTGACTGAAAAGCAAAGGAGAAAAGGTGCATGGGACTGAATGAAATGACTGCCGGAATGACACCGCAGGAAAAAGAAATCTATTTCGCACACATGGAAAAGAGACACAGGGAAGAAGCCGAGAAGATTCGGCTGGAGAAAGAGCGAACAAGAGCGTATAAAGAATCTTTGATTCAAGACATTCTGGCGAAGGGACTTAACCATAACCAATATACCGAAGAACAGCTTCGGGGCAAGTCAATCAGAGTGCTGGAAATGATGTGGTGAGGTGAGAACAATGAAAAAAGGCACGGTTCTGTTGAATACAGAAGCTTTGGCAAACGACCCCTTTCGCATGAGTATTTTCATGGGAAGGTACAAAAACCACAAGAACGACACCATGAAGTTGTTGGTTCTGGACAGTGGCAGACCTACGATTATCCGAGAAGAAATAAAAAAGCTGTGTACCACACTGATTCCGGTCGGATATGTGGACATCATGGAAGAAGTCAAAGGCATCATGCTGAAAGCTTTTGAAAAAGCGGAAGCAGACCTGCCGAAACAGGCAAAGGAGCATATTGCATGAGCAGAGTGGAAGAAATTCGGGAAGTTGTGGAAACCGTTGTAAATGGAGAACACAATAACGTGTACAGAAATCTATGCAAGGCAATGAAAGCATATTCTGTGGAAGAATTGACAGAATACTGCATCGCCATGGGAGAAGCAGGAACGCTTCACGCATATCTGACACAGCATATCTTGGATATGGCTGTTGTTAAGAAAGTATGGGGAAAGAAAGGAGCTTTGGCATGAAACCGGAGCATGAAATCAACTGGAATCAATACGAGTTCTCGAAGCCGATGGTAGTGCAGATGCACGATAGGGTAACAGATGACCTGAGAATCGGAAGCTCACCTGTATTGGTAGACTTTTCTGTTTTTTCTGATGCAAAGAAACTGACAGCACTTGCTATCAAGGCTGGAGTTTACGACAAGTACGACAAGGCATACATTCTCCTGAATCTTGGTTGCCTGCAAAACCTGAGAGTGGGTGTTGCAGTAAATCACATGGGAGAGGTTCGCATGACAGTTCGGGTATATGGCAAGAAACCAGAAACCTTTGAAATCAAGTTATCTTTCCCTGAACGAGTTGCTCTTTTGGAGTGTCTTGACATCGTGTGTATGCGAGAGGTCGGAAGTACGCTGGAAACACTTTCTAAGAGTGCATATGAAGAAGTGGAGCAGGAAGATTTGTATAATGCAGTCCGTTGCTTCTACAGAGATGGTGTTCCGGTCGCCAGCAATTTGGACTACTTTCAGATTGAGAGGAATCTCATGGGGACAGTACAAGTCAGCTATGACATGGAAACCCTCTGCACCATTCGTGATGTAGAAAAAAATACATATGCAGTGGAAGGACTGAAAGAAAATCGTTTTCGTTCCGCTATCAGCAGAGGCATCAAAAGTGCCATTGCAGATGCAACCGTCATGTAAAGGAGCTTATGTGAGCGAAGAAGAAAGGCAAGAAAGAGAAAACGAGCTGACAAAAAAGCTTTCTCTTGTCGAAACCACACATCTGATGCTGTTAGCGTTTATCGTTCTCGGTATCATAGCAGTGGGTGAAACTGGTATGTTGCTTTACACCTTGATTGCATTAGGAATCATACAGTGTGTTTCTTTTGAAATCACAAGTTATGTGTTGAAAAAGGACATCAAGCAGTTAAAGCAAAAAGAAGATAAGTAATTCATGCTGGATTATCCGGCTGGATATAAATTGAACTAGGAGTGATTATCATGAATGAAAAGAAGTTCACAGTTCGCATTGACACAATCAGTAAGGTAAAGGAATTTGTTCGTCTGGTATCAGCTCACAACGCAGATACCGAACTGCGTTCCGGCAGATTCGTGGTCGATGCAAAGTCTATCATGGGCATTTTCTCCCTGAACATCTCTGAACCTGTGGAGATGCGAGTATGCGGTGATGAAGATGACATTGAAAAGCTGGAACAGGACATCAAGCAGTTCATCGAATCGTAAAGGAGAAAGGAAATGAGCGAAGAGAAGACAACATATAAGGGATTCTCTGTTGGTGACAGAGTATATTACTACAAGAAAGGGTGTTGTCCCAGCTTGCCAAGCTGCCTGATTGGGGCAATTCTCAAAATCCAGACAAGCAAGGAATCCGCAACATTTGTGGTGTATGACGAAAAGGACAATATTGTCGATGTGCCATACGAACATATCTTCAAGAATCAACAGCTGTGTTTTGCTTATGCAGCAAGCCTCACCTGAGAAAGAACTATGCAATGAAAAAGTCTGGAATACCGATAGAGATTCTGAATGTGTGTGATGTAACTAATTGTCGTACAAGGATTTGAAGCTAATAATATTATTATGGTTTCAAAGCGTGGAAAAACATTATTCTCTATGAGATATGAAACTGTAGAAGAAGCTAAGAAAGCTTTCAGAAAAATTCAGGAATCGGGAAGTATAGTATCTCCCTAAAAGAGAAGTTGCCATATAATAATTGAATAAAAGAATCACTACTCAGCTTACAATCGTGGGCTAAGTAGTTTTTCTCATATACAAACACTTTTGAAGTCGTTGACTTTGAAAGCATATTTTTATATAATAAAAATTGCGGCGTGCTGCTGCATTTACGAAAAGGAGAGAAATCATGTTAAAGTGTGCATCATTTTTTGCTGGCGTAGGTGGGATTGATATTGGCTTTGAAGAGACTGGAAAGTTTGAAACAGTCTATGCCAACGAGTTTGACCGATACCCAGTAGAAACATTTGAACTCAATTCCAAAATCAAGGTAGACCACAGGGATATTTGTGAGGTGAAGCCGGAAGAAGTGCCTGACTTCGATGTCATGCTGGCTGGATTCCCTTGTACCGATATTTCTGTTGCTGGCTATCAGAAAGGACTGTTCAATGAAGATGGCTCATATACACGAAGCGGACTGTTCTTTGAACTGGTTCGCATCATTCATGCAAAGAAACCGAGAATCGTCTTTTTGGAAAACGTCAAGAATCTGGTTGGACACAACAACGGACAGACGTTTCAGGCTATCAAAGAGGCGTTGGAGCAGGAAGGGTATCATAACCCGAAGTTTGCTGTTCTGAACGCTATGGAGTACGGCAATGTGCCTCAGAATAGAGAACGTATCTATATTGTGGCATTCCGTGATGAACATGAGCGAAAGGAATTTGAGTTTCCGCAACCGATTCCGCTGACAACAAAGTTGTCCGATATTATCGACTTTGATTCCCAGCTGGACGAAAAGTATTATTACACAGAGGGAAAATACAAGGGCGATATTTATGAAAAGCTGGTGGAAGCGATGGACGATGCAAACACGGTTTATCAGTGGCGTAGAAAATACGTCCGCAAGAATAAATCTGGTGTTGTTCCGACCTTGACAGCGAATCAAGGCATGGGCGGTCACAACGTATGCTTGGTGAAGACGAAGCACGGCATTCGTAAGATGACACCAAAAGAGTGCTTTAATGCTCAGGGATTCCCAAAGGATTTTCAGCTCCCAGATACGCAGGCTGAAAGCAGACTTTATAAGCAGGCTGGAAACTCTGTATGTGTTTCCGTGATTCGCCGTATTGCAGAAAATATCGCAGAAGTCGTTGAATAAATAAAAAAGAACCCTGTTCCAATATCGTGGAGCAGGGTTTTGTTTTACTCTGATTGTTCAAGTTCGTCTGCATCTGGCAGACCATAGAAATTTTCGTATGTGCCACAATGACAGAAATCTATGCTATATTCGCCTTCTGCCTCTTTGGTGAATATAACACTGTCAATGTCAAACTCCTGTAACATCTTGTAAGTGACTTGCTTTCCAACTGGAAGTTCCAGAACCTTGCGGAGCAACCATTCTCCCAGAGCATTGTTAGGATTGCTCATGATTGCCTTGTCGTCAGACTGGCATATCTTTGCACTCAGAACTTGACCGTCAGGCAGTCGCAACTTAAATGGCACATCTCGTGCAGGAAAAAAAGGTCGATTTCTTCGCCTGTCCTCTGCTGGATATGGTATGTACAGTTCATTTTCGTCACGCTGTTTTTCTACATGAACTACTGTGCCGTCCTTTCGTGTACGGTTTGAAGTACGCACACCATTCCACTGATTCAGACCGCTTTTGTCTGCAACAAACTTTTCTCCATTTCGCTTTGTTGAGTACAATCTTAGACAAACTTGCTCCTTTTTTACCTCTGGTTTGCTGTCAATTGCACTGATGTAGCTCTGTCCAAAGAGCAACGTCTCCAAAACGGTGTATGGGTCGTCAAGGATATTGACATCAAATGTGTCCAGCGTTTCCATGTCATCAAACAGCATATACAGCGTGTTTTTGGACGTGCTGAAATGATAGGTGTGGTGTCCGTCAGAAAAGTAAGTGTTGTTAGCGTTACCACGACTTTCATCTATTACAATGTTATCTATATCAATCTTGTCAAATGCGGTTTCACAAATTTCCATAGCATTCGGGATTCTTCGGATAACATGATATATCATCTGCTTAATGTCATGCAGGTTCATTGTCGTGCTGATACGAAGATTTCGGTATTCGGCAATACGCTTTACCAATTCTATGCCTGTCAGGTCAGCGTATTCCTTTTTTAGCTTTCCAAACTCAGCGACTTTCTGGTCGTTCTGGTCTACCCACGTTTTCAAGCCTATGCCGATTTTATCTTTCTTGGCATCGGCAGAGCAATCTTCTCTGGAGAGGTTTTCTGCTTCAAAAGCCTTGCAGAAAATATTCTCGTGTCCACGATAATACAGCATTGGCTTATCGCTGGCTGAAAACAGATTTGACAAACTGCCGACTGCTGCCAGAAGCCGTTTGTATCGTTCCTGATTCTCTTGTGGTTGATTCTCATAAAACATAATTATACCTGCTTTCCGGTGCATTGTGTTGCATAACACTTCTATTATAACATATTTCCAGAAAAATTTACAGTATGCCCATATAAAACAGATTATATCTGCTGTAAGATATGATATGATATTGATAGAATCTATCGAAAAGGTATGGTGTGAAATGAGAGAATTTGTAAAAAGCATGGAATGCAATCAAAAGCTGATAAATCAACTGGGCTATTCGTGCAGAGGCAGAGGTTCTTCTCTGTTTGATAAGTGGACAAGCATCAGAGATTACGAAACAGCAAAGAAGATGCTGTCAGAAACAACGATAGAAAACATTGCAGATGAAATCGGATTGATTGGAACAGCCTATTTCCTCACAGAGCAGTGTAAGAGTGTGAAATATCATTCGATTGCACACGAACTGGAATCCATTCTGGGGGATATGTTCTATTGCATGGGAATCCGGAATCGCATTCAGGTGTCTATCCTTGATGTAAAGGAAAAAAAGTTGGGGTACGACCGTTCCAAAACAGTCAAAGTGTTCCGAAGTGATGCTCCAGAAGTTGTGCTGTGCTATATTACCGCAGAAACGACAGTGTGCGATGTTCCGAAGAAGCAGGCAAACAGTACAGGAAAAGGATTGCAGATTACAGGTATCACAGTCAGCAAGCCTAATACACCTCTTCTGAGCCTGTTCTCAGGGGCTGGAATGGATAAGGCTGTGATATTTGACTGGGTAAAGAGAACACGGCTTACAGAGCTGCGTAAGTGCGTTGACATCGCAATGAATGTACTGGTAGATGCTGACGATGACAGCATTAGTGAAAGCTGTCGTGTGGCAGCAGAGTTTTCTGAAAAGGTGCAGAGCCTCACCAACACTTATGTGCAGGAAATCCAGAAAATCCAGTGATAAATGCAGGTTTTATAAAACATTAACAAGTCCGTAAAATAAATAGCAATATATCTGCTGTAAGATTTGCTATAATGATAAGGTCAGCGGAAGTCCGCTGAAATATATCGCTCGTCTGCCATGAGTAGAAGGAGTTTCCGAGGACGTATGTGAAAAGCACCACGTCCTTTGTTTTTTACAGGGAACGGAGAGATAACGATGTCAATTACATTGGAATGCAGAAAGACGAAATCTGAAATGGAAATCGGCTATGGCAATTTCTTTTTTCTCAGAGCAAAAGTAGCTGAACTGTTCGACAAGAATGTTTGGCAGCAGTACATGAAAATCATGGAGATTCCATACGGAGATGACCGCAAACAGGCTCTGGAGAAGTGGGACGAAGACATGGACAGAATCCTGCAAGCCAGTGAAATGCCATCAGGTGTAAAAGACTTCCTGTTCCAGTCAGATTGTGCTGGGAATATCTCCAGAAGTGCTTGCGTGGCATTGTATGAGCGAATACACAACTATGACAATAACATCGCCTATGGGTTTCGGATTGTGAAAGACAGCTTCGGAAACCTGATAAGGCAGGAACTTGGTTTTCAAGACTTTGTGGAACTGATAAAAGAGTGTATCGACACAAATTGTGACCTGCTCTGGTCGTAAAAAAAGAGCTGGTGCGAACCAGAAGCTCTCAGAAAAGCTCTGGGACATTCGCACTAAATCAGGGCAACTCATTGCCCTTGAATCGAGACAGTATGCGTAATTCTTTCCACGGAAAGTTGTAGATACTCTCGGTGAGGTAAATCACTGTGATGTGATTTGAAACTCTGTACAAAAAATCCGTACAGACATCTTGTAAATATGTACATCTTTGCTGTTACAGTCTATGCGTATGTGCAAGGTGTAAGTCCCCCGAAAACAGGGAAGAACGGCGTACACACGGTTACAGTCTATGCGTATGTGCAAGGTGTAAGGCAAGAGTAGCCTCTTAGTACCTTTGACACCGGCGTTGCAGCTCGTGCGTAAGT
>UMAR01040610.1_pt1 | contig 11150 bp, 9 predicted proteins | sample 1963761 | NCBI WGS metagenome assembly UMAR01 (sample SAMEA4835921, study PRJEB28245) | human gut metagenome | biome: gut microbiome; material: fecal sample | place: Denmark | collected 2008 | reverse complement strand
GATGCGGCCATCGTCGCCAACCACCATTTCGTCGTGCGCCTGGGAGCCGGGACGCATCGCCTCAAGGAAACCGTCCCCGATCTCCACGCCCTTGATGGCCTGGACGCCCATGACGGCACTGGCCAATGCCGCGTCCAGCCTGCGGTCCGATTCAACGTACGTGCCGATTCCAGCCGGAACACCGTATACCACGACCTCGATCACGCCGCCTAAGGTATCGGCGTTCTCCTTGGCCTCGTCGATGCGTGCGATCATCTGCTGTTCGGCCGTCTTATCCAATGTGCGCACCGGCGAAGCGTCCAATGCTTCGAGGTCCTCAGGCTTCGGCAGCACCGCATTCTGCGGGTCGGTGATGCCAGCACCACCGATTGACAGCACATGGGAGACGGTACGTATGCCCAACGTCTGCTCAAGGAACTGCTTGGCGACCTCACCTAAGGCCACACGCGACGCGGTCTCACGTGCGCTGGAACGTTCCAGCACTGGACGGGCGTCGTCGAAACCGTACTTGCGCATGCCAGTCAGATCGGCATGCCCCGGACGGGGACGGGATAGCGGCGCGTTGCGGCCTTCGCGCGGAATGTCATGGTCAAGCGGATCGGCGCTCATCACCTCGGTCCATTTCGGCCATTCGGTATTGGCGATCTCGATGGCGACGGGAGAGCCGATGGTCTCGCCGAAACGCACACCGGTGAGCATGCGGACCTTGTCCTGTTCGAATTTCATGCGCGCACCACGGCCATATCCGAGACGTCGGCGTGCCAATGCGCCGACGATATCCTCAGTAGTGACGTGGATGCCCGCAGGCAGCCCCTCGATCATGGCGACAAGCGCTTCGCCGTGCGATTCACCTGCTGTCTGCCAGCGCAACATGCCAACACTCCTTTTCTGCCAAATACGATTCGTGGACTATCTTAACGGTATGTGGTACATGATTTGCCTGCCGAGTCTGCTCTGTGGAATGGCCGTCAGCGTTGAGGATATCCGGGCACGACGCATTCCACGCATGTGGATCGCCGTAGGGTGTTTGGCGCAGGTCATTGTGGACATCACGTATGCGTTGTCCGTTAATTCACTGTTTCTGGCATTGCAGGCTCTGTTGTTCGCCGCGTTATCCGCCGTGCTGCAATGTGCGCTTGCGCTCATCAAGCCAGGGGCTTTGGGATTCGGCGACGTCACCACGACGTTGCTTATCGGCTTGGCCGTAGGCATGTTCGGCCTGTTTCCAGTGGTGTTCTGGTGGTTTGCGATTAGTGTGCTGGGGCTGCTGTGGCTTGCGATTTGGACACGGTTCGACCCGCAGAAGCATACGCGATTCGCCGGTAAGACGCCGTTCGCCCCGACCATTGTCGTGGCCGGGGCGATAAGCATCGCGATGCACGCGTTGTGTTAATGCGTGATACCGTCAGTTGGCATTCGCGTTGTTGCTTTTGTATTCGTCGCGAATCTTCCAGAATTCGTCTTCGGTTTCCACGAACTTCGTCTCGCCGGTCTTGAGGTTGGTGGTGACGAAGTACAGCCATTTGCCTTCCGGAGGATTCATCGCGGCTTGGATAGCGGAATCGCCGGGATTGCTGATCGGCGTCGGAGGAAGTCCTTTGTTCACGCGAGTGTTGTACGGGTTGCTTCCATCCTCAAGCTGCTCGTCTGTCAGCTTGCTGCCTGTGGTGTTGAACCCGTAGGCAACGGTGCTGTCCATGCCCAACGGCATGTCCTGGTCGATTCTGTTCAGGATGACCCTCGCCACCTTACCGTAATCGTCAGGATTGCATGCCTCGGATTCGGCGATGGACGCGATGTTCATGATACGTTCGCGTTCGCTTCCATCTGGCACGCCCAATGTGTCCAGTTTGTTGACGCGTGCCGTGACCATTTCCTTGAGGATGTCCTTGGCGGACTTGTCCTGGACGCTGTAGGATCCGGGCTCAAGCCATCCTTCGAATTTGCCACCCGCTTCATCTGGCAGAATGCCCGCGCCGCCACCGTCGATGACCGCTTGGAATTCGGACACGTCCTTGCCTGACATCTTGGCCGCGTTGGCGATGACATCGGACACCCGTTCGCCGGCCTTGACTTCGGCGAAACCGCCGGCCTTGCTTTGGTCGGACAGGATCTTGACGACATCGGCCGCTTTCATATGCGTCTTCAACGCGTACGAACCCGGGTAAAGCGTCGCGCCGGCGGCCGCGACTGCGGAGGTGAACGCCGATTCGGATTTGACGATGTCCGCCTTGACCAGATTTCGTGCGATTTCGGCTGCGCCTTGTCCGGTTTCCACGGTGAACGTCGTGTCTTTGTCTCCCGAACCGGTGTAATCCTCAATCTGGATTTGCGAGCCGTTGGCGTTCATCTGCCTGAGATGTTTAACCATGCGCACACCGAAAAAGCCGCCGACGACGACAAGAATGACAACGACGGCAGCCGCGATGATTGTGACATAGCGACGACGACGTTGTTGCTCACGTCGTTTACGCATGTCGCGTCGCGATTTCGGCGGTTGCGGCGGCAACGCGGCATCGAATGACGAGCCCGCTGACGTATCATCGACCCACTGCGCGTTATCGGAGAAAAAATCGTTCAGATTATCGGTCAAAGGTCTCTCTCCCCTTACTCTCTGCTTCGGTCGAGCGCCGTCTGCAAAATCACCACCGCAGATTGCTGGTCGACCATCGGACGGTGCTTGCGTCCGCCGATGCGCGCATCGAACAACTGATGATGTGCGGTCACTGTCGTCAAACGCTCATCCACCAATTCAATGGTGGGAACCCGCGTCACCGAATATGATTCATCCTCCACGGCCGCATGCAGTCGTTTTTCAAGATTGACGGACCAGCGTCTCGCTTTTTTGGCGCTTTTCCCCTCTTCGCCGTTCAGCAGCAACGGCAGGCCAATCACCACATGGTCCACCGACTCGTCCCCAATGACGTCGATGACTTCATCCAACGCGCGGAAAGAATCCCCATACACTTGAATATTGCCTATGGGATGTGCGAGGGTGAGCTCGGGATCGGACAACGCAAGTCCGACCCGAGCATCACCCAGATCGATACCAAGCCAAACCATGCTTGGAGAATCAGCCCTTCAGAGCCTGGCCGGCCAATGCCTCAAGTGCCTCGTCGATCTTGGTGGCGTCCGCGCCGCCACCCTGTGCGAAGTCCGGCTTGCCGCCGCCACCACCGCCAAGAACCTTGGAAGCGCCACGGACCAGATCACCAGCCTTGATGCCTTGCTTGCGTGCCGCTTCGTTGGTTGCCACGGCGACCATGGGCTTGCCGTCCTCGTTCATGCCGGCAAGAGCCACCACGACCGGAGCATCTTCGCCGAGCTGGCCGCGCACGTCGAGCACGGTCTTGCGCAGCGCGTCGAAGGAGCCGAAATGTCCAACGTTCTTCTTGGCGACCTTGACCGGAGCCGAGGAAGCTTTGGCCTCAGCCACCAGCGTCGGCACAGAGGCCGCAAGCTGGGACTCGTACATTGCGGCAAGACGACGGTCGGATTCCTTGAGCTTGGCAAGCAGCATGTTCACACGCTCGGCGAGTTCGTCGGGACGGGCGTTGACCATGTCGGAAAGCTGGGAAACCAGCGCGTGCTCGCGGGCGTTGAACTCATACGCGCCCTGGCCGACGACCGCGTCCACGCGGCGCACGCCGGAACCGATAGACGCCTCGGACATGATGTTGATGGCGCCGATCTTGCCGACGTGGTCGATATGGGTGCCACCGCAGAGCTCGCGGCTCCAGCCGTCCTCGCCGATGGACACCACACGCACGATGTCGCCGTACTTCTCGCCGAACAGATGCATGGCGCCAAGAGCGATGGCGTCATCGAACTTCATTTCCTGAGTGGTGACGGCAAGGTTCTCACGAAGCTTCTCGTTGACGCGGGCTTCGACGGCGTTCATGGCGTCCTTGCTGGGGGCGCTGGACCATTGGAAATCGAAGCGCAGACGGTTCGGAGCGTCTTCGGAGCCACGCTGGGTGGCCTGCGGACCAAGTTCCTCACGCAGCGCCTTGTGCACCATGTGGGTGGCGGTGTGGGAACGTGCAATGGCTCCACGGCGCTCGAGATCGATGTTCGCGTTGACTTCGGCGCCCACAACCAGCGTGCCTTCGGTCAGACGGCACTGGTGGACGATAAGGTCCTTGATCGGCTTCTGCACGTCGTCGACCTCAAGCACCGCGCCATCGTCGGACAGAATCTCGCCCTGATCGGCGAGCTGGCCGCCGGCCTGCGCGTAGAACGGCGTGCGGTCGAGGATGACCTCGATGTTGGCCGGGCCGGTGACGGCGGGAACGGAACCCTTGCCCTCCTGCATGATGCCCAGAACCTTGGCACGTGCGGACATGTCGGTGTAGCCAAGGAAGTCGATCGGCTGGAGCAGGGTCTTCTTGAAGTCGTCATAGACGGACAAATCCACGTTGTGGCGCTTCTTCAGCGCGTCCGCACGGGCACGGCTCTTCTGTTCGGCCATCAGCTCGCGGAACTTGGCTTCATCCACCTTCACGCCCTGGTCGGCGGCCATTTCGAGCGTGATTTCAATCGGGAAGCCGTAAGTGTCATGCAGCTTGAAGGCATCCTCGCCGGACACGAGATCCGAGCCGCCCTGCTTGGCCTTCGTCACGGCCATGTCGAAGATCTCGGTGCCGGATTCGAGCGTGCGGCGGAACGCGTCCTCCTCACCGTAGGCGGCTTCGGACACGTCGTGGAAGGTGTCGTTAAGCTCCGGATAGCTCGGTTCCATCGCGGCCTTGGAGGTCGGCAGCAAAGTCGGCATGACCGGCTCTGTCACGCCGAGCTCGCGCATGGCCTTGACGGTTCGACGCAGCAGGCGGCGCAGCACATAGCCACGGCCGTTGTTGGACGGACGGACGCCGTCGGACATGATCATCAGCGCGGAACGCACGTGGTCGGCCACGATACGGAAACGCACGTCCATAGCCTCGTCATCGCCGTAGGTGCGGCCGGAAAGCTTCTGCGCGGCTTCGATGACCGGGAAGACCTCGTCGGTCTCATAGATGTTCTGCTTGCCCTGCATCAGATAGGCGAGACGTTCCAGACCGGCGCCGGTATCGATGTTCTTGTTCTCAAGCTCGCCGACGATATGCAGGTCGGTCTTGGACTTGACGTTGTCGACCTCGTAGTTTTCGAACACGAGATCCCAAATCTCAATGTAACGGTTCTCGTCGGCGATCGGGCCGCCTTCGACACCGTACTTTGGACCACGGTCTACATAGATTTCGGAGCACGGACCGCCAGGGCCAGGGCCACCGGTGGTCCAGAAGTTATCTTCCATACCCATGATCTGGATATGTTCAGGATCGACGCCTTCGTTCTTCCACATCGAGCGGGCTTCCTCGTCGTCGGTGAAAGTGGTCATCCACAGTTTCTCCGGATCGAAGCCGTAGCCGCCCTTATCCTGCGGAGTGGTCAGCAGCTCATACGCATAGTGGATGGCCTCCTCCTTGAAGTAATCACCGAAGGAGAAGTTGCCAAGCATCTGGAAGAACGTGCCGTGACGGGTGGTCTTGCCGACCTCGTCGATGTCCAGAGTACGCACGCACTTCTGGTTGGAAGCCATGCGGTGCTTCGGCGGGGTCTGCTCACCCATGAGGTACGGGATGAACGGAACCATGCCAGCGATGGTGAACAGAGTGGTCGGATTCGGAGAAATCAACGATGCCGAAGGAACGACAAGATGATCGTGCTGTTCGAAATAGTCAAGAAAGCGCTTCGCGATTTCAGAAGTGCGCATGTGGATTTGAGCTCCTTTGTTGTTGGAGGCCTGATGCCTTCCAAACGTGTGATTGGTTGCTTGAGCGTATCTGTCGGGCGGAAAACGACTACTCGTTCCGCGCCGCATATTTGCTGTTAAGTTCAGCCTCGCGGGCTCGACGCGTGGCATTGAACTCATTGACCAGACCTTCAAGCGTGCGCATGGTCACATGGTCCTGGTCGGGACCAAGCAGGAATTGGCGGGCGGTGTCCGGTGTGTTGGCTTTAACGTATGCCTGCGCTTTTGTGACAGCGACGACACCGATGACCACGCCGATGGAGACCCAGAAAAGACGCTTGAACATCACTCCCCCTTATTGCCTGCCGCGTGATTGACGTCTCTCTTAGCCAAGAAAGACTGCACAGTGGACTTCAACGCATAGGTGGCGGACGCAACCTTGATGACGGGCTTGCCCAAGAACGATCCATATAGATCAGTCAGCGCGCCGACATTATTGGCCGTGGTGGACGCCGCGGCGGAGATCTTGTTGACATCCTCCAGGGACTTGTTCACCTGCTGCACCGTGGTCACGCCCTCGTCAAGCGCCGGAATCGCATGGTCTCCGGTGTCTTTGACGGTCTGCGCGATCTGGTCGAACAATTTGCCGAGACGGATCAGCGGGTAGATCATGAAACCGGCAAGCACCGCGAATGCAATTGCCGCAATCAGACCGGCGATCTCTCCAACACCCATCTTGTACCTCTTTTCAGCTCCACGGTTGCCCGCGAACACAATACCCGCATAAGACTAGTAAAAAGCCACGACTGTGGCAAATACGTTCACTGGTTGTACGAGACCACACTCACCGCGCGGTCCATGGGTTCGTTCGTGTCAAAATCAAGGCAGGTCACCGAACCGTTGGCCGGACGTTCGCTCAAATCGTATCCTTCCGGGGCGAATCGGTGCATAAGGCTCAACAATGTATTGCCGTGGGAGATCTGCAGCACGTGGTCGCCGTCCTTAAGCCGAGGGTTGTCCGCAATCAAAGCGAAGCCGTCCTCCACACGATGCCAATACTCGTTATCGGATTCGGCGTCATGGAACGGATCGGCTTCTTTGAGAAAGTCGCGGGTGGCGGCAAGCCCGTATTTGCGGACGATGTCGTTGTAGTTCTTCGCACCATGGGGACCACCGGCAGCGGTCCATGCGACGGACATGTCCTGTCCCTCGAAATAACCGTAGAACTGCTCACGGAAATGCATGTCGCTGACCAGTGACGGACGAACGTGTCCTGCGGCTTCGTTCGCATCGAGGATCCGTTGTGCCGTCACCTGGGCGCGTGTGGTGTCGGAGCAGTATGCCGCGGCGAACTCAATGTCCCGGAGTTTGGCGGCGGCCTTGTCCGCATCGGCAAGTCCCGCATCGGTTAACGGGGAATTCGACCATCCCTGGAGTCTGTTATATCGGTTGAAGAACGTCTGTCCGTGACGGACCAGATGAAGATGAAGCAACATGGTTTCCATGGTACCTGTGGAATCAGCCAAACGACATGCCGCCGGAAACGCCATAAAAAAACGAGAAGCCTCGCAACCGTAACGGCTGCGAGGCTTTCGCTGTATGTCCTTAAACTGTATGTTCTTACAGTATGGTGATCCAGATCAGCGGGCGTAGAATTCGACCACGTACTGGATGTTGACCTGCACCGGGATCTCCTCGGCTTCAGGCTTGCGGGTCAGGGTGGCCTTCAGGGAAGGCAGGTTGACGTCCAGGTAGCCCGGAACCGCCGGCAGCACATCGCGGTGCACACCTTCGGCAGCGGCCTGGAACGGAACCATGGTCTGGCTCTTGGCCTTGACCTGGATGGTCTGGCCCGGCTTGACGCGGTAGGACGGACGATCGACGATGTTGCCATCGACGAGGATGTGGCGATGGACCACGAACTGGCGAGCCTGGGCGGTGGTGCGGGCGAAGCCTGCACGCAGGACCAGAGCGTCGAGACGGGTCTCAAGATCGGTCAGCATGGCGTTGCCGGTCTGGCCGGCGGTGTGGGTGCCCTTCTCGTAAGCGGCGCGGAGCTGCTTCTCGGAGATGCCGTACTGGGCGCGAAGACGCTGCTTCTCGCGCAGACGCACTGCGTAATCGGATTCAGTGCGGCGACGGGTGCGGCCGTGCTCGCCAGGAGCATACGGACGCTTTTCGAAGATGCGCTGAGCCTTAGGGGTCAGAGCGATGCCGAGGGCGCGGGAAAGACGCACCTGACGGCGGGAACGCTGAACGTTCGTCATTGGTTTAATCCTTTGTTTGTTCTGTCGTTGTCTGAACGGAACGTATGCCGAAGTCCGGCATACGCTGAGCCAGCCTCTCCAGTGCTTCTTCGCGCAATGCGCGAACGGCTTGACCCGCAATGCAGAACACCACGGATGGCCGCCGACCCACTGATGGGCTAAGACTCCAGACGGCATACGTCCTTCCGGGCGCACACCAATCGCTAATCATACACATGGGGGACGGACGAGATGCTCCGATTCACCTACATCGGCATGTCTTAAAAACGTCAGGCCCGAGTAAGCACTCCCCTATCCATACGATAGGTATGGTCCACATAAGCAAGCGCGTCCGGATCATGGGTAACCATAAGTACCGAGGTACCGTCATCCGCTACTTGCCGCAGCAGCCGCATGACGATTGCGGTGCTTTCGGCATCCAGATCTCCTGTCGGTTCATCGGCGATCAGCAGTTTCGGCTTGTTCATCAACGCTCGGGCGATGGAGACGCGGCGCATCTCGCCACCAGAGAGCTCCTTCGGATAGCATGTCGCAAGCTCGCCTACAAGCAGTTGATCCAACAGATGTTGCGCGCGTTGCGTCAAATGGTCGGGCTGAGATGAAGAAGCCGTCTGCGTCGAAGCTGGTTGGATGACGTCGGGAAGGCCATCGACCACGACGGAAGACGCCGTCTGTTCCTGTGATTGTGCGTCATTCGTCCGTTCATCGATTTCGGTTTCATACCGAGACGGGTTGCGATGCAGCACTGCGGGAAGGACCACATTGTCGATTGCGGTGAGGTTCGGCAATAGTGTCTGGATCTGCGTGACGAAGCCGATGGTGCGGTTGCGCAAAATCGACATCTGTTTGTCGTTTAACGTGGTCACCTCGTTACCGGCCAGCAGAATCGAACCGGATGTAGGTTTCAGCAATCCCGTGACGAGATTGAGCAAAGTGCTTTTGCCGTTTCCGGATCTGCCGACGATCGCCATGAATTCGCCTGGATCGAGCGTGAGATTCACATCATCCACCGCGGGGAAAGGTTTACCTCGGCGTACGAATTCACGGGTAAGGCCACGAACCTCCAATATGGGCTGTTCCGGCATCACTCCCCCTCCCTCAGCGTCAGGTATGCCTGTGGGGCGGAAAGACGCACCGCTGTGGCGAGGGATGCGACCAGGCCCGTAAGCGCGGCGAACAGGAGAGCGACGACTATCAGTACCGCCACTTTACCGACGCCAATCTGCAGATACGGCAATTGAAGTTCCTTAGCGATCAGACCACTGAACGGAAACACGACCAACGAGGTACAGGTCACACCGATCACACCTCCAATAGCTCCGATGGTCGCCGATTCCTTGACGATAATGCCCACCAGGGTCGCACGATCGGCGCCGAGAATACGGTACGCGGCGAATTCACGCTTGCGTTCGTTCATAGCCGACGAAAACACCGCCAACATCACGACCAATCCCATAATCCAGAACACCGTGATGAACACCGCCACATAGCGGATGATCACCTTGAGATTCGTTTTCGTCGTAGCCGTGATACCGCCCGGATACACATATCCCAGACTTTTGATCCCCGTGGCTTTTGCGATATTCGAGGCGACCTGTTGTGCGGAATATCCGTCCTTGACTTTGACGAGCACGGCGGACACCGCTTTGCCGGCGTATTCTTCAGGAATCGCGGCATGTCCGACCTGCGCGGAATAGGAAACGACATCCGGCACCGTGTCCATGTTCACGAATATGGAATTGTCCAGTGACGTTCCGGTATCGGCCAGTTGCGCGGCCACGGGGAATTCATGACCGTACAGTTTGACCGTATTGTTGTCCGACACGTTGATGCTGGCGCCTGCTATGATTTGGCCGCGACGGAGTGTGCCGTCGAATTGCGAAGCCACCCAAGGAGTGATGACGAAGTCGGTGTCGGGGTTGAAGCCGATGATCTGCACCTTTTCGTCGCAGCAGGCTGCCGCAAGCGAGGAGATGTACGTCTGCACCGTGCTTTCGCCCACACCGTCCGCTTCGGCGATTTGGCTTCCAATGTCATTGGTGAAGTAGAACGTGCTCGAAGAGTTTCCCGTAAGCAACGCCTCAGCCTGGTTTTTCGTGTTCTGCGGCGTGACCATCAGATCGGCGCCCATACGTTCCCGCATGCTGTTCAGCCCGTTGTTCAGGTTCATGGAAAGCAGCGCGCCTCCATAGAACGCCACAGTGAGCATGACGACCACAATGACAAGCGCCGAAGTGCGGAATGGTTTGCGACGCAGATTGGCCAGCGGTAGTTTCGCAAGGGTGATATGCGGCACGTCAGCCACGCTTTGCCGGCTTGAGATCGAGATATACGGCGACTGCTGCGAGCACCGCCAGCAGCACGCCCAATACGATAAGCGTCGGCATCGTCACCATATGGCAATGCATCATGGAGCCTCTGCATACGCCTACCAGCATGGTCGGCACCAGAACGACAAGCACGCCCAGCACGGCATTGGCGATATCCAATCCGGCCCTGACCCGGCTTGGCGCGAAAAATCCGATTATTGCCAGCAATGCGATGACGACACCCAGTCCCAGAGCGACCCGAGCGGTGTAGCGGCATGCCATGGGCATGTCTTTGACGGCACACACATGCGCGAAGGTCTGCGGGGCGATGGCGATCAGCGCGCCCAGAACAATCTGCGATATCGCGGCGAACAGTTTTCTTGGCATGGTTCTTCCTCTCGAAAAGCAAACATCGCCGATTATCGCAACAAATGCTCCGAAAGAAAAGACTTGTTTTTTCACTCAATCCGTGTTATGAGCCCACAACGGCGCCGCCACGAGGGGCGCCTATTGGAAAAGCCGTCAGAGCTTTTCAATAGGCGCCACACGAAGCAGCAATCGTTTGACGCCATCCGTGCCGAAATCGACGGTGATCACCGAATTCGCGCCCTTGTCCTGCGTTTCGATGACCTTTCCCAAACCGTAATGGTCATGGGTGATTCTGTCGCCTATCTGGAAATCCGAGATGCTCAATCCGTTGTTGCCGTCCAACGAACTTGCCGGAGCCGATTTCGTCAGATCCTTTGGCTTGGCGCGGCGCGTGGTGACCTTACCGGATTTGCCGGAGGGCTTGCCGGAACCGTATGACGACCGGGATGAGCCATACGAACCGTATGAGGACGA
>UMAR01027920.1_pt1 | contig 11282 bp, 8 predicted proteins | sample 1963761 | NCBI WGS metagenome assembly UMAR01 (sample SAMEA4835921, study PRJEB28245) | human gut metagenome | biome: gut microbiome; material: fecal sample | place: Denmark | collected 2008 | reverse complement strand
TTGGACCAGACGCCGCAGGCGTAGTCCATGACGTAATACAGGCCGCCGAGACCCGCGATCATGCTGCCGATGCAGGTGGCGAGGTATTTGTACTTCGTCACGTTAATGCCGGCTGCGTCCGCCGTCGCCGCGCTCTCGCCCACAGCGCGCAGGTGAAGACCCGTGCGGGTGTGCTTGAGGAAGTACGACGCGAACAATGCGATGACGATGGCAAGGTAGGCAAGGAAGCCGTAGGACAGGAAAACCTGACCGAACCAGCCGCCGACATTCAGGGATTTGCTGAAATAGGCGCTCGTCGCGCTCAGCGCGATGGAGGGGACTTCACTGTCGGTCAGCTTGATGAGCGAGCCGCCGAAGAAGTTGCCGATGCCGACGCCGAACGTCGTGAGCGCAAGACCCGTGACGTTCTGGTTGGCGCGCAGCGTAACGGTCAGCAGGCAGTAGAGAAGGCCCATCAGAAGCGAGCCCAAAAGCGAGCAGAGCATCGGGATACCGATGGCGAGGAACGCGTTCATGTCGGCAGCCGGGGTGGACTGCTCGTAGAAGAACGCGCCGATGACGCCGCAGATACCGCCGACGTACATCACGCCCGGAATGCCGAGGTTCAGGTTGCCGGACTTTTCCGTCAGGATCTCACCGGTGCTGCCGTAGAGCAGGGGAATGCCCTGCATGACCGCACGGGGAAGAAAAGCAGTTAGATCAAATGTCATTGCTTCACGCCTCCTTCTTGCTCTTGCGCAGGCTGACCTTGTAGCTGATGAAAAACTCGCTGCCGATGATGAAGAAGAGGATGATGCCCGTCAGGATATCGGCGAAGGAGTGGTTCAGGCTGAACACGCTGGAGATCTCGCTCGCGCCGCGGCTCAGAACCACGATAAGAAGGCTCGTGAAGATCATCATGATGGGGTTGAACTTGGCCATCCAGGAGACCATGACCGCTGTGAAGCCGCGTCCGCCGACGATGGTGGTGGTCAGCGTGTGGTCCGTACCGGCGGTGAGCAGCAGGCCGATGAGGCCGCAGATCGCGCCGGAGAGGATCATCGTGCGCACGATGACGCGCTCGACCTTGATGCCCGCATAGCTCGCGGTGCGCTGGCTCTCACCGACAACGGCGATCTCATAGCCGTGCTTGCTGTAATTGAGATAGATGTACATAACGCCCGTGAGGATCGCCACAAGCAGGATCGGGAGGAGATAGCGCTGCCCGCCGAGAACGGGGAGCCAGCCGGCCTCGGTATTCTGGTTGATGATACCGATCTTGCCCGAGCCCTTGGGCACTTCCCACACGATGATGAAGAACGCGGCGAGCTGTGTCGCGATGTAGTTCATCATGAGCGTGAAGAGTGTTTCGTTCGTGTTCCACTTGGCCTTGAAGATACCGGGGAGGAAGCCCCACAGCGCGCCTGCCGCGACGGAGGCGACGATCATAATGACGATGAGAAGACCGTTGGGGATCTTGCCGCCAAGGCAGATCATGCAGGCCGCGGTGGCAAGGCAGCCGATGAGCACCTGACCCTCGGCACCGATGTTCCAGAAGCGCATCTTGAACGCGGGCGTGACCGCGAGCGAGATGCCGAGCAGGATCGCGAGGTTATGGAACGTGACCCAGCTCTTGCGCGACGTACCGAACGCGCCGTAGAGGATCGTGGAGTAGACCTTGATGGGATTTTCGCCCGTCAGCAGCGTTGTGACGATCGCGCAGACGATCAAAGCGAGCACGATCGCGCCGCCGCGGATCAAAACGGCCTTGTACCAGGGGAGCGTATCGCGCTTGGCGATGTGGAAGAGCGACTGTTTCTTATTCATCCTTGTTGCCTCCCCTCACGAGAGTCATCAGTGCGCCGACCTCGCGCTTGTCGGTCTTTCTGGCGTCGACCACGCCGGAGACCTGACCGCCGCAGAGAACGACGATGCGGTCGCACAGCTCAAGCAGCACGTCGAGGTCTTCGCCGACATAGACGACGGCGACGCCGTGCATCTTCTGCTCTGTCAGCAGATTGTAAATGGTATAGGAGGTGTTGATGTCCAGGCCGCGCACGGCGTAAGCGGTCATCAGCACGGCGGGGGACTGGGCGATCTCGCGTCCGACAAGCACCTTCTGCACGTTGCCGCCGGACATGCGGCGCACGGGGAAGGACGTGCTGGGCGTGACGACGCCGAGCTCTTCCCAGATGCGGTTGGCGAGCGCTTCGGGATCCTTGCGGTTGAGGAACAGACCCTTACCCTTGCGCCAGGAGCGCAGCATCATGTTGCCCGTCATGCCCATCGAGCCGACCAGGCCCATGCCGAGTCGGTCTTCGGGGACGAACGACATCGAAATGCCGCTCTTGCGGATCTTCATCGGGTCGAGACCGACGAGTTCCTTTTCCTTGCCGCCGTCGGGCGGATAGAACGTGACATGGCCGGAAGCGACGGGGTAGAGGCCCGCAATGGACTCGAGCAGCTCGCGCTGGCCGCTGCCTGCGACGCCCGCGATGCCGAGCACCTCGCCCGCGTTGATGGTGAAGCTGACATCGTCCAGACGCTTGACGCCAAGCTCGTCGTAAGCCGTCAGGCCTTCGATGACGAGGCGCTTTTCAACGTCCTTCGGCTCGGGGCGGCTGATGTTCAGGCTCACCGTGTGGCCGACCATCATGTCGGTCAGCGATTGCTGGTCGGCGTCCTTGGTGGCGACGTCACCGACGTATTCGCCCTTGCGCAGCACGGCCACGCGGTCGGACACGTCGAGCACCTCGTGCAGCTTATGCGTGATGATAATGAGGGACTTGCCGTCGGCCTTCATGTTGCGCATGATGGCGAAGAGCTTGTCCGTCTCCTGCGGGGTGAGCACTGCGGTCGGCTCGTCCAGAATGAGGATGTCCGCCCCGCGGTAGAGCACCTTGACGATCTCGACGGTCTGCTTCTGCGAAACGGACATGTCGTAGATCTTCTGATTGGGGTCGATGTCGAACCCGTATTTGTCGCAGATCTCTTTGACCTTTTTGCTGGCTTCGGCAATGTCGAGCTTGCCTTCAAGGCCGAGGATGATATTCTCCGTTGCGGTGAAAAGATCAACGAGCTTGAAGTGCTGGTGGATCATACCGATGCCGTGTTCGAACGCATCCTTGGGGGAGGCGATCGTGACGGGTTCGCCGTGAATGTAGATTTGCCCCTCGTCGGGGAAATAGATGCCGGAGAGCATGTTCATCAGCGTCGTCTTGCCGCTGCCGTTTTCGCCGAGCAGCGACAGGATCTCGCCCTCGTGCAGCTCAAGGTTGATGGCGTTGTTCGCCACCACTTTGCCGAACCGCTTCGTGACATTCTCCATTTTAACTGCGCATGCAGTTCCCAAGGCGGTCACCCCTTTTTCCGCTGGAGGGCACAGGAAGAAAACCCCGCAGCATTGTATTTGTACAAGTCATATATTAGCATAATTGAACGGCGTTGTAAATGTAAAACAGAAAAAAACACAAAAAAAATTAGAAGCGTACAAAAATTTTTAGCAAAATAGCGATAATTGCCATAAAAAGAAAAAGATATCGGGCTGCCCGAAGGCAGCCCGATATGTAGTAGCAGAAACAATTAGCCGCCGAAATTAGTATCCAGCAGATCAATGCCGTCGATCATGAGCTGGAAGTACGGGGCGGAACGGGCGGTGGACTCAGCCAGATAACCGTCCTGGACAACCTCGGTGTCGGGTGTGTAGTCGGGATCGGTGTCGACGTCAGCCATGTAAGAGGTGACAGGCTGGCCGTCCACGGTGAAGGTGGAGCAGTCGAAGACGTGGAGCTCGCCGCTCTCGAGCTTGGCGGTCGCATCGGCAATGGCCTCAGCGGTGCCCTCGGCAGCAACGTTCTCGTTCAGGTCGGTCAGCACGACGGAGCCGGTAGCAAGGGTGCCGGTCCAGTCAGCGTCGATGGCCTCGCCGTTCATGGCAGCCTTGATGGCGTACTCATAGTAGGGGGCCCAGTCGATGCGGGAGGAGATCAGATAGGTGTTGGGGCAGGCGGCCTCGGTGGAACCGTTGTAGGAAACGTCGGGAACACCGGCGGTCTCGCAAGCGGTGGGAGCGCCCATGGAGTCGGCGTGCTGGCTGATGAGCTTGCAGCCGTTCTTGATGAGCTTCTGCGCGCCTTCCTTCTCGGCGGTCTCGTCATACCAGCTGCCGGTGAAGGTGACTTCCATCGTGGCAGTGGGGCAGACGGAGCGAGCGCCCAGGAAGAAGGAGGTGTAGCCGGAGATGACCTCGGCATAGGTGAAGGCGCCGACGTAGCCGATCTTGGCCTCGTCTGCGGTGAACTCACCGTTGGCGATCATCTCGTTGAGCTTCATACCGGCAGCGATACCGGCGAGGTAACGGCCCTCATAGATGGAAGCGAAAGCGTTGTGGTAGTTGGAGAGACCCTCGGTGTGCGCCTTGGTGCCGGTGGAGTGGCAGAACTGCACGTCGGGGAAGTCCTTCGCGGCCTGGATCATGTAGTCTTCGTGACCGAAGGAGTCGGCGAAGATGATGTTGCAGCCGGCGTCGGCGAGCTCAGCGGCCTTGTCGTAGCACTCCTGACCTTCGGGAACGTTGGTCACGATGGTGTACTCGACGCCGAGCGTCTCGCAGGCCTCTTTCGCAGCGTTGATGAAGTTGAGGTCGTAGGTGGAGTTTTCGTCGTGGAGCATGATGAAGCCGACCTTGAAATCGGTGACTTCGTTGTTGTCCTGATCGTCGGTGTTGGTATCGTCCTTCTTATCGCCGCAGGCGACGAGGGCGAGGACCATCACGAGACTCAGGAGCAGTGCAAGGAACTTCTTCATTTCGGTAAATCCTCCTTAAATTTTACGGCAATCAAAAGATTTGAATACCGTTATCACCATGATACATAAAAAAGAAAAATTTAGCAACAGGAAAAAGAAAAAATGAGGGTCAAACTTGACCAAAAAAGCAGCATGAATTTTTGTCCATAGCGGAGAAAGCGCGAGAAAAAGGGCCCGCTTTTTGAAACGGACCCTTTTTAGGAAGGTTTGGCGGGATTTACATCTGCACGCGGGTGCCGGTCTTGCCCTCGATGCCCTCGGCAGCCTTTTCAAGCAGCGTGATGAGCGCGACGCGGCCGGGCTTGCTCTCGGCAAACGACATGGCGGCCTGAACCTTCGGCAGCATGGAGCCGGGGGCAAACTGCTTTTCGTCGATATACTTGCGCGCCTCGTCCGGCGTCAGGGTGTCGAGACCCTTCTGGTCGGGCTTGCCGAAGTTGATGGCGACCTTCTCGACGGCCGTCAGGATGACGAGCATGTCCGCGTCGAGCAGCTCTGCGAGCTTGGCGGAGGCGAAGTCCTTGTCGATGACCGCGGGCGTGCCGTAGAGCTTGCCGTCACGGCAAACGACGGGGATGCCACCGCCGCCGACCGTGATGACGACCGTGCCGTTGTCGACGAGCGCCTTGACAGTGTTCTTTTCAATGACGTCGATTGGCTTGGGGGAGGGAACGACCTGACGGTAGCCGCGGCCGGCATCCTCGACCATGGTGTAGCCCTTTTCCGCGGCGATGCGGTCGGCGGTCTCCTTGTCGTAGAACGCGCCGACGGGCTTGGTCGGATGCTGGAAAGCGGGGTCAGCCTCGTCGACGAGCACCTGCGTCACGACGGTCGCGACGTCATTGTTCATGCCGCGGGAGGCGAGCTCGTTGCCGATGGCGTTCTGCAGGTGGTAGCCGATATAGCCCTGGCTCATCGCGCCGCACTCGGGGAAGGGCATGTCGGACTTGATGGCCTTGGCCTCAGCGGCGGTGGCCATGCCGAGGTTGATCATGCCGACCTGCGGGCCGTTGCCGTGGGCGATGATGACCTCGTTGCCCTGCGCGATCAGGTCGACGATGGGCTTTGCGGTCTCGGTGACGAGGGCGAGCTGCTCGTAGGGGGTGCTGCCCAGCGCGTTGCCGCCCAGGGCAATGACGATTCTTTTCCTCATGATGACTATCTCTCCTTTGATTTTTTGAAAACTCTCTTCTCTCAAAAGCGGCTGACAAAAGCGGCTGACCCGCCTTTTTACATATGAAATGCGCCTTAGAACATCTTGCGCTCTTCGCCGGACTTATCCATCTCCATCAGCGCGCGGACGGGGTCTTTGACCTGCGCGAGGAACATCATTGCGGCGATGATATACGGCTTGTAGGAAGCCTGCTTGTACAGAGGCACGATATAGCGGTCGAACACGCTGTTGTCGACCTCGCCCTCGGGGCAGGAAAGACCGGTGATGTCGGCGGGCAGGCAGTGGAGATAGAGCGCCTTGCCGTCCTTGGTGAGCTTCATCATCTCTTCGGTGCAGGCCCAGTCCTTGTGCTCGGCGTTCTGCGCGAGCAGCTTTTTCTCCAGCTCGTCGATGCCGTCCTTGTCGCCGGCCTGATAGAGCTTCGTGCGCTCCTCCATGGCCTTGAACGGCGCCCAGGACTTGGGATAGACGATGTCGGCGTCCTTGAAGGCTTCCTTCATGTCGTTGCACTTCTTGAAGCTGCCGCCGGTGGCCGCCGCGTTCTTCTTGGCGATCTCCTCGACCTCGGGCATGACCTCGTAGCCTTCGGGGTGAGCGAGGGTGACATCCATGCCGAAGCGGGTGAAGAGGCCGATAACGCCCTGCGGGACGGAGAGGGGCTTACCGTAGCTCGGGGAATAGGCCCATGTCATGGCGACCTTCTTGCCCTTGAGGTTCTCGACGCCGCCGAAGTAGTGGATGATGTGGAGCATATCGGCCATGCACTGCGTCGGGTGGTCGACGTCGCACTGGAGGTTCACAAGCGTCGGGCGCTGTTCGAGGATGCCGTCGCGGTAGCCCTCTTCGAGCGCGTCCATGAAGGTCTTCTGATACTTGTGGCCCTCGCCGATGAACATATCGTCGCGAATGCCGATGACGTCGGCCATGAACGAGACCATGTTCGCCGTCTCGCGCACGGTCTCGCCGTGTGCAATCTGGGACTTCTTTTCATCGAGCACCTGCTCCTCAAGACCCAGCAGGTTGCACGCGGAGGCAAACGAGAAGCGCGTGCGCGTGGAGTTGTCGCGGAAGATCGAAATGCCGAGGCCGGAATTGAAGATCTTCGTGTTCTTGTTGCGCTCGCGCAGGTCGCGCAGCGCGTCGGCCACGGTGAAGACCGCGTCGATCTCCTCGTCGCTCTTGTCCCACGTCCAGTAGAAGTCGCTCTTGTACATGTTATTGATGTGCAGAGTCTCAAGGTGGCGTGCCAGTTCAACAGTCTTGCTCATAGATAATTTTCTCCTTTATTCTATAGTATATTAAAAATCGTTTGAAATATTTGCGCCGCGCACGGCGCAAATGATCTTGATCCGTTTTTTGCCGCGACATGCGCGTGACAAAAAACACTTCTCACGCAGCGCGCGTCGAGCCAAAGGCGAGGCGCGAAGCGGAGTGCAGCCTCTTAATATCAAATGACGGGCGAAGCACGTTATTTGATATTATTGCCCGTTAACTCCTGACGGAAGGAGGTGGCAGAGCCGTCCTTGTTCTCGGGCTTGTAGAGACCGGGGACAGCCGCGTACAGCGCCGCGCAGGTGACGAGGTCCTGCTTCCAGGTGATCTCGTTGGGCGCGTGGGCCTGAGATTCAGCGCCGGGGCCGAAGCCGACGCAGGGGATGCCGTAGCGGCCCTGAATAGAAACGCCGTTCGTGGAGAACGTCCACTTGTCAGTTAAGGGACGGCCAGTGCGCGTGGACATGGCTTTTTCGTCCGCGCCGATGCGCTCGGTGCCCCAGAGAGCGTGGTGCGCGTCGACGAGCGCCTGCACGTGGGGCGCGGTCTCCTTGTTGATCCAGGTGGGGAAGAAAGCCTCTGTCTCGTAGACGTGGCCGGTCCAGGACGGACGGTCGTACATGTACATGGAGACCTTGATATCCTTGGCGTACTTCTTGCACGCGGGCAGGTCTTCAATCTCCTTCAGGCAGGACTGATAGGTCTCGCCTGCGGTCATGCGGCGGTCGATGGAGATCGAGCAGCTGTCGGCGACGGCGCAGCGGGAGGGAGAGGTGAAGAAGATCTGGCTCGTGGTGCAGGTGCCGCGGCCAAGGAAGCGCGCATCCTCCCAATGCTCAGGATTATACTTCGGATCGAGCATCTTGACAAGGCCTTTGATCTCCTTGTCGTCAGCGGCGTCGTTCTCGTTCAGGTCGCGCACGTTGAGCAGAACCTCGGCCATCTTGTGGATGGCGTTGTCGCCGCGCTCGGGGGCGGATCCGTGGCAGGAGATGCCGTGCATGTCGACGCGGATCTCCATGCGGCCGCGGTGACCGCGGTAGATGCCGCCGTCGGTCGGCTCGGTGGAGATGACGAATTCGATCTGGTTTCTCGCGTCCTCGGGGCCCTTGAAGTATTCGTTGACGATGGACTGCCAGCACATGCCGTCGCAGTCCTCCTCCTGCACGGAGCCGACGACCATGATCTTGTAGCCCTCGGGAATGAGGCCGAGGTCCTTCATGATCTTCGTGCCATAGGCCGCCGCAGCCATGCCGCCCTCCTGGTCGCTGCCGCCGCGGCCGTAGATGACCTTGTCATCCTCGTAGCCCTCGTACGGGTCGTGCGTCCAGTTTTCGCGGTTGCCGATGCCGACGGTGTCGATGTGGGAGTCGATGGCGATGATCTTGTCGCCCGAGCCCATCCAGCCGATGACGTTGCCGAGCGCGTCGAACTCGACCTTATCGTAACCGAGCTTCTTCATCTCCTCGGCGATGCGGTGGGCGACGCCCTTTTCCTCGCAGCTCTCGCTGGGGATGGCGATCATATCACGCAGGAAGCGGGTCATATCGGGGCCGTAGGCCTGTGCGGCTTTCTTGATGGCTTCGAAATCCATGGTAAAACCTCCGTTAAAAGTAATAGTATTTTCTGTCGATCGGGGTTAATTTTCTGTTACACTGTCCTTATCATAGCATAAGAACGGCAGTTGTCAAACAAAAAATTTGCATTTCAAAAATTTTTTAAGAAAGTGATTGCAATTCGATCAATTTATGGTATTATAGGGATGAAAGAACATGCCCGTTCCGATGGAAAGCTGTGCAATTTGCACAGCAAAATGGGGCGGACGGGCGATCAGAGGAGGGATAGACCATAGAAGCCGCAACGCTGAAGACCCTGGAGCAGGTCGCAAAGGGCATCGCCGCGACCTTTGGCAGCCATTGCGAGGTGGTGATCCACGATGTGGGCGCCAAGCACCCCGAGCATTCCATCGTTGCCATCGAGAACGGCCACGTCACAGGCCGCAAGGTGGGCGACGGCGCGTCGCACGTTGTTTTAGAGCAGGTGCGTCAGGCCGACGCGCAGCCGAGCGACCACTTGAGCTACCTCACCAAAACGCCGGACGGGAAGATATTGAAGTCTTCCACCATGTACATCCGCGGCAGGAGCGGCAAGGTCGCCGCAATCCTTGGCATCAATTACGACATTTCCTCGCTCCTGATGGTCGAGGATGCGGTGCACGAGTTGATCGACACAAAGGATAAGACGCAGGGCGAGCCGGAAAAGATCGTGAACGTCAACAACCTGCTTGACGAGCTGATCGCCCAGTCGGTCGCGCTCGTTGGCAAGCCCGTCGCCCTGATGAATAAGGAGGACAAGATGCGTGCCATCGGCTTTTTGAGCCAGAGCGGGGCATTCCTCGTCACAAAGTCCGGAGACAAGATCGCAAAATACTTCGGCATATCCAAATATACACTATATTCTTATATTGACAAACAACAGGAGGAGAAGTGAACCATGGGCAAGATCGATTTGACCATCAACAAGACCGGCCTGCAGCACAACATTGAGAAGGCCAAGGAAAACAACGTCATCATCCCGACCATCGCGCAGATGCAGCATCCTGAGACCATCCCTGAGAAAATTCAGGAAAAGCTCAAGACCGTCGGCCTTTGGGACGTCAACCCGCTGAACCTCTTCCGCATCACGTGGAAGAACGAAGCCAAGGAGACCGGCGGCCTCTATCAGGCCGTGCCGAATTATGTTGAAATTCCGTCCGAGCTCTCTGGCGTTCCCTGCCGCATTCTCGCCATGGCGGGCAAGTGGTTCCCCACGGGCTGCCACAAGGTCGGCGCTTCGTTCGGCTGCCTCGCCCCGCGCCTCGTCACCGGCCAGTTCGACGCGACGTATCATCACGCCGTGTGGCCCTCCACCGGTAACTACTGCCGCGGCGGCGCGTTCAACTCGAAGCTCCTCGCCGTCGACTCCGTCGCCATTCTCCCCGCGGAGATGAGCAAGGAGCGCTTCGAATGGCTCTCCAAGATCGCCGGTCAGGTCATTGCGACGCCAGGCTGCGAGTCCAACGTCAAGGAGATTTTCGACAAGACCTGGGAGCTCAAGCAGGACCCCAGCATGATGATCTTCAACCAGTTTGAAGAGATGGGCAACCCGCTGTGGCACTACAATGTCACGGGCTACGCCCTTGCAGACCTCTTCGAGGCCGTGAAGAAGCCCGGCCAGCGTCTCGCGGGCGCGTGCTTCACATCCGGTTCCGCCGGTACGATGAGCGCGGGCGACCTCCTCAAGGAGCGTTATCCAGGCATGAAACTCGGTGTGGGCGAAGCGCTCCAGTGCCCGACGATCCTGAATAACGGCTTCGGCGGCCACCGCATTGAGGGCATCGGCGACAAGCACATCCCCTGGATCCACAACGTGAAGAACACTGACATGGCCATCGCCATCGACGATGAGGATTCCCAGCGTTTGCTGCGCCTTTTCAACACGGCAGAGGGTAAGAAGTACCTCAAAGAAGAGCTCAAGCTCTCCGACGAGCTCATCGAAAAGCTCACCTGGCTCGGCATCTCCGGCATTGCAAACGTCCTGTGCTGCATCAAGATGGCCAAGTACTATGAGCTGACCGAGGACGATGTCGTCTGCACCGTTCTGACCGACTCCGCTGTGATGTACGGCAGCCGCATTGAGGAGCTCAACGAGATGCACGGCGCGTACAACGCCGAGGAGGCCCGCCTCGACCACAACCTGCACATGCTCGGCCTGAAGACCGACAGCATGATGGAGCTGACGTACGAGGACCGCAAGCGCATCCACAACCTCAAGTACTACACCTGGGTCGAGCAGCAGGCGCGCGACGTCAAGGACCTCAACGCCCTCTGGTACGACACCAAGGGCACGTGGGACGCTGTCCACGCGCAGGCGAAGGAGCTCGACGAGCTTATCAACGAGTTCAACGAGGCCACCGGCCTTCTCAAAGCGCTCTAAGAGCGCGAAAGGGGAGCAGGAACCCCTTGCTCCAAACCCTGTTAGGATGATAAAAGGGGGTATCTCGAAGAGATGC
>UMAR01053679.1_pt1 | contig 11414 bp, 9 predicted proteins | sample 1963761 | NCBI WGS metagenome assembly UMAR01 (sample SAMEA4835921, study PRJEB28245) | human gut metagenome | biome: gut microbiome; material: fecal sample | place: Denmark | collected 2008 | reverse complement strand
TCAACCGCCGTTTTGTAGAAGAGATCCGTGCAAAATATCCGGATAATGAGGAGAAGGTGCGCAAGATGGCAATTCTCTACGACGGACAGGTGAAGATGGCAAATCTTGCAATTGTTGCCGGATATTCTGTCAACGGTGTGGCAAGACTGCATACAGAGATTCTTGAGAAGCAGGAACTTCGTGATTTCTATGAACTGTTTCCGGAGAAATTTAACAATAAAACCAACGGTATCACACAGAGACGTTTCCTTGCACATGGAAATCCATTGCTTGCAGACTGGGTAACAAAGCATGTCGGAAAAGACTGGATCACAAGTCTTGCGAAGGTCGAGGATCTGACAAAATATGCAACCGATCCGAAAGCACAGCAGGAATTTCTGGAGATCAAAAAGCAGAATAAGATCCGTCTGGCAAAATATATCAAGGAGCACAATGGTATCGAAGTCGATCCGGATTCTATCTTTGATGTACAGGTTAAGAGACTGCATGAGTATAAGAGACAGCTTATGAATATCCTGCATGTGATGTATCTGTACAACCAGATCAAGGAAAATCCGGGCATGGATTTCTATCCGAGAACTTTTATCTTCGGAGCAAAGGCTGCAGCCGGATATCGTACGGCAAAGAAGACCATCAAGCTGATTAACACTGTTGCGGATGTAATCAATAATGATCCATCCATCAACGGAAAGATCAAGGTTGTGTTCATTGAGGATTACCGCGTATCCATTGCAGAGTGGATTTTTGCGGCAGCAGATGTCAGCGAACAGATTTCCACAGCAAGTAAAGAGGCATCCGGAACCGGAAACATGAAGTTTATGTTAAATGGTGCGATTACACTTGGAACCATGGACGGAGCGAATGTTGAGATGTACGAGGAAGTTGGCGCAGACAATATCTTTATCTTTGGTATGAGCGCAGACGAAGTCATTGCACATGAGCAGCATCATGATTACAATCCATATGATATTTACAATAATGATGAGGATATCAAGAAGGTTGTCAACCAGCTGGTAGATGGAACGTATTCTCATAATGACCGTGAGTTGTTCCGCGAGCTGTACAACTCACTGCTCAATCCACAGCAGGGACAGGTAGCAGACCGCTACTTTATCCTTGCAGATTTCCGTGCATATGCAAATGCACAGAAGAAGATCGGTGTTTATTACACCAACAAGAGTGCGTGGGCAAAATCTGCAATTTTAAATATTGCACACAGTGGTAAATTCTCTTCTGACAGAACCATTCAGGAATATGTCGATGATATCTGGAAACTGGATAAGATTGAAGTGAATACGGAAGGCTGTTAATCGCTTGGATGGCAGTAAAAAAGGCGGGAACCTGGTTGCGGTTTCCGCCTTTTTCGCGTAGAAATACTGGTCAAAAATTTCCTTTGTGGTAACATTTTCAGGATCAGTTTGACGTAGATAAAAGAAATGGTAAAATAAAAATGGAGGAGAATATCGATGAAAATTGCAATATGTGATGATGAAAAACATTACTGCAAACAGATACAGGAATGTGTGGAAATATATTTGGACAAGCATCATATATACGGGAAAACAGAAATTTTTATGGATGGAAATGCCTTGTTAGAAAGAGGTATGCTGGCAGAATTTGATGCTTTGTTTCTAGATGTGGAATTTGGTGGAAAAGCGCAGGGAATGAAAATTGCAAGAGAGGTGCATCAGAGAAATGCAATGCTTCCGATTGTATTTGTGTCAGCATTTATTAAATATTCCGTAGAAGGATATCGCGTAAATGCGCTACGTTATCTTTTGAAAAATGCAAAAGATTTGCAGAAAGAAATAGAAGAAAGCATGGATACCGTTCTTTCCGTGTATACGCAGAGACAAAAGAAAAAAACATTTCGTTTTCGGGGGGAGACCGTAACGCTTTTACTGGATCAGATTATGTATATTGAAAGCAAAGCTCATCAGCTGTTTTTTTATTTGTGCGATGATACCTGTCGATGTATGGGAAAACGGACACTTGATGAAATGCAGAGAGAACTGACGGAGGATGAAGGAAGATTTTTGCGTATCCATAAAAGTTTTTTGGTGAATATGAACGACATCAGTACGCTCAAACGTTATCAGGTTCAGTTATTTTCGGGAAAACAGCTGCCGATTCCGCGAGAGCGTTATGCAGTGGTGGAAATGCAGTATGAGGAGTGGAAAAACAGAAATGATTGATTTTGTGGAAAATCTGTTTTTTATTTTAATTGAGACGATATGTTGCTGTCTGTATTTTCAAACGTTTTCAAAATTTCGGTTTACAAAGAAAATACAAATCTTGCAATTTATTGGGCTGACAGGGTGTATGACAGCGGTAATCTATCTTTTTGCAACAATTCCTTTTTGGAAAATGCCAACAGTCTGGTTTTTATTTGCGGTATCGATGTATGGAATGTTTCAAATGAAATTTTTCGAAGCATTGGGAATGGGAGCTTTGTACTATGCCCTTCTTCTGGTTGTGGATGTATTGGCATATGCCTGTAATGACATTTTGCAATTTCGTATGGGAGGGGAAACAAAAGTGTATGGGTGGAAAGCATGGCTGATTGCATTGCTTGGGAAAATGTTCTTATTTATAATTATTCTTTTGGTAAGACGAATATTCGGGAAATCGGCAGTAGAAACACTCTCGAAGAGAGAATGGATAAAGTTTCTGGTATTTCCGATATTCACCATTTTTATGATCGCATGGATGCTGGTGGTCGTTCAGAGTTCACAGGCGGGATCTGGAAAAATCCCTATAGTGTTGGCATTTTCACTGGTAGGACTCAATGTTTTTATTTATGGATTGCTCTATGATATCCTTCAGAAAGAAGTCAGGACAAGAGAATATATGGTGTCCATGGCGAAAGCAGAGGGAAAAATACAATTATATCAAAAGCAGACGGCTTTTATACATGATTACCAGAATCAGATGCAGTGTGTCAGAACATTGCTGATGAAAAAAAATTACAAGGAGGCAGAGCAGTATTTGGAGCAGATGTGTAATGTGGGTGCGGATGTATGGAATGTTATTGATACGAATCATATGATCGTAAATGCGGTTCTCAACGCAAAATATCAGGAAGCACAGGAAAGTGGAATTGGAGTTACGATAAAGATTAATGATTTATCTGGCTGGAGGATGGCTTACAATGATGTGACGATATTGCTTGCAAATTTGCTTGATAATGCAATTGAAGCCTGCAAATTATGCGAAGACAAAAAGCATATCTGGTTTAAATGTGTTCAGGAATCGGGAAAAATTATTTTATCCGTAAAAAATACATATTGCGAAATGAATAGGAAAAAGAAAGAGGGACTACACGGAATAGGATTAAAAAATGTAGAACATGTGATCACATCTTATGGTGGAAATTACAGTATAAAAAAATACAGGGAAAATTTATTGTGACTATTTTATTCTGGATGGAAGAATAGAGATTCAAGCAGCTGAAAAGAGAACTTTTACAGATATTATGTAAGGGTTCTCTTTTTTGTTGTGATAAATGGTCGAATTTTGTACCAGTAATGCTGTTTTTTGTTCATAGGCTTGCTTGGAGAAAATTATTCTTATAATGTAAAAATGGAGGTAGAATATAAAGTTTAAATAATAGTTTAGAAAGAAAGCAACGGAGGCGGGGGCAGCTATTGGGTATGTTGATTTATCAAAACATATAGATATATATAAAGGGATTAGGAATGCTGGCAGAAATTATAAAGGGGATAGAAAGACCGCAAATAATAAGTATTTGATTTTTGATGATAAAAATTATTTGATTTGGATATATTGGTACGAAGGAATTAAATAAATAATGCCCAAAAAACATTTATAATAATACTGGTAATGGAACTAAGAGTATGTACTGCTCTGGATAATGGAAGGATGGTAGGAAAATGATGAAAAAAAAAATGATCGTAAATGACATTTTATGTTTATTCAGTTGTTTTTTTTTGATGGGATGTAATGCAATTAAAGAAGATAATACAAAGGTATACGTTGATTCTTATAGCCAAACAGCTCTGCAACAGGCTGACATCATTATGGATGGCATTCAGTCAGAAAATTGCGAAGAAATAGCAGATATTTTTTGCACTTATATCAAAAAAAATCATCCGGAGCTGCAAACAGATATAAAAGCATGGATGAAATATATTGATGGCAATATTATATCTTATGATCCGCCAACAACAGAAAGAGGATCGTTAAATACCGGGGAATCAGGAGTGGAAATGTTGGTTATGGAAGCTGATATTGATAATGTGAAGACGGATACCGGAAAAACTTACTGCATAGGTATGGGGTCATATTCTGTATTTAAAAATCATTCAGATTGCGTAGGAGTGACAGATTTATTAATTCGTGATTTGGATGCAGAAAAAGAAAACAAAGAGGATTCGCAAGTTAGAGTGGAATATGATGATATATGGACGATAGAATATGGAAAATGAAATAAAGCGGTTAGAAAAAAATAGAAGTGTCACGATAGTAGTAATGCTGGTAATCATGCTGGCAATCGTATTGAGTGCATGCACAGTTTCGGCAGGTGGGGAACCGCATGTAAAATCCAAAAGTGAAAAAGCAATTGAGCAGGCAAAAACAATACTACAGGGGATAAAATCCGGTGATGCAGAGAAAATAGCAGATCAGTTTAGTCCGATTGCGAAAGAAAAACATCCGGAATTAGAAAATGATATCAAAAAATGGATGGGTTTTTTAGACGGAGAAATTATATCCTATGGTGAACCTGTTCGTGATTTTGGGGATGCAACATGGGATGAAGATGGATATATTATATGGGGAGGAAGTATAGAAATTGATAATGTAAAAACCGATACAGGGAAAACATATGAGATTGTTTATGGGGTGTATGCTACAGTAAGGGATCATCCAGAATATGAAGGGGTGACAGATTTACTTGTAATTGATACCAAAAAACAAGAAAAGGCAAATATGGAAGATAAAGACATAGATCTTTCTGATGCGCAGAAAAGCGTGGGCTATGATGATGTTTATTGGGAGTGGTAGACAAAGGAACAGTAGGAGAAAAAGTTATGGCGTTTGTGACAATGATTTTTGCATACATGGTAATAGCTGGAGTAATTGCATTGGTGATTGCCGGGACAATCAGCACGATAGGTCTTATTGTCTTGATTATATCGTTGATTCGACGGCACAGGGCTAAAGTCCGGGGAGAAAAGCCCAAAAAATTTGGTTTGATTACAGGGTGGATTTTGTTTTTGCTGCCAATATTTGTAGTTATTGGTTTTATAGTCTATTGGTTTGTTTGAATATTGAGTTGGTGGAAGTGGAGATAATGTTAGATCAAATAATTAAAAATTGTCTGGATCAAATGCAGGAATTTGTGAATGGGGTGATTTTTCTTATTTCATTTTTGGCTTTACGAAGAAGAACTGGTGGTTTTCATATGAAGACGTTTAAAGCATGCTACGTGGCAACCATCGGGACATTTATAGGTGTTTTGCTTGTGAAAAATATTATGTATACAAAATGATAGTACATCATCAAAAATTCCCTTTGTATTTAAAATGATTTTCTGTGTAGCATCGTTAAGCAACAGATTTGTATCTTCCAAACAGCGGTTTTCGACAGTATAGACATGTCTGCCGATATGGAACGGATCAAAGGTACAGACAAAGATTACAAAACTCTGTTTTAACTGTGTGTTCAATGTTGTAAACTGTATTGGAATCGTCCTCAACATAGACATCTAGTCGGATGCTTTTGGCATCGAGAGAAAGATTGATCGTTTTCTGGTCTTGTGGGTACTCAATGCGCGAAATCTTAATATTCAGTATTGTTTCCCAAAACGGTTTGCAGTACTTTGGATTGCGCATGATAATGCCAAACATAAAATCATCACTAATGGTAAGAACTTCGAACTTTTTGCTCATATGCATCTTCTTCTCCTTTGTAGTGGTGGAGAGGAAAAGGTGTCATATAGAGGCTGTTTTTCTATCAGAATTGTTACATGGAAGTCTCCAGCTTTCAATATCTGAATAGTTACAAAACAATAATAAAATAACAACTGAATCTTTGTTCTGCACGAAATTTCTCTCCAATATCTAATTAGTACACATGGAAAAATGGATGAAATATCCAATGAAATGCAGTCAAATATAAAAAGACTGCACATTCGATATGTGTAAAGAAAATATAGTATGTGGAAGGCATATATACAATAGGAAAATAGAACTAAAAACAGATAGCGGATGATAAATATCCGCTATCTGTTTTTTTAGGAAAGAAATGTATGCAGTTCGTTCAGGCGTGCATCAAAGTCGGAAATCCCCAGATCATACAACTCCTGTTCTAACTTTTCATCACGCGCGTAGGTACTCATCTTTAATTCTTTCGAAGGTGCAAAGACAAGCGCTTTTCCAGCGGATTCCTGTTTTTTTACATCGGCAATATTCTGACGGTACATCAGATGCCGGTTGTCAAGTGCTGCAATTGTCTGCGGATATTTACGCAGGGCATGCCGGTAAATGTGCCGGAAGCCTTCCGGTTGCTTTACAAAGCTGCGCGGTTTGCTCAAGATCACGACTACACGGTCGCATCCTTTTGCAAATGCGCGCATAATCGGAACAGAATCGGATAATCCGCCATCAAAATATGTCTGATCTTTAAAAGAAATCGGACGACACATCACAGGCAGGGCACAGCTTGCCATAATGGCACGGTAGTCATCCTGTTTCATATCGTCTTTGGTAAAATAAACGGGCTTTCCAGTTGCGGCATCTGTTGCCACGAGTTCAAACTCGGCCGGATTTTCCACGATGGCAGGATAATCGATCGGGTCAGCTCCATCGGAGTTGGTCAGTGTCTGATAAATATACTGAAGACCGAAAAACTGTCCGGTGCGCAGCAGATTTTTGACGCCCATATAACCAGGTTCGTTCAGATGGTCTACATAAAAACGAAGATTGCGCCCGCGTTGTCCGGCGAGATAGCTTGCTGTGTTTGCAGATCCGGCCGATACGCCGATGCAGTAATCGAATGTAATGTGTTCATCTAAAAAGCGGTCAAGAATGCCTGCGCTGTAGGCACATTTCATGCCGCCGCCTTCTACTACAAGTCCTGTCTTCATGTCTGGGATACTCCTTTTGCCTGAAATTAGCATTATTGTAGCACTTTTTTTCTTTTTGTCAAATTTTTAACAATATGTGTTTGTTTTTCCGCAACCGTTTAAGTGGTGCCGGGACATTTGAAAAAAGTGATTGGCTGACAATTCCTTAGAATGGGACAGCCCGGAAGGCAGAGATATTGGATTTTTTGATATGAGATATGATTTGACGAATGGGGAGATTGAGGAAGGTATGGGATAATATTTAAAAATAATAATATCCTTTCGTGAAGAAAGTTTCATAAAAGCTAAGAAAGTTTTCAATAAAGTTGTGGAATTTGTTTCTTATGGAAGTTCATCTCCTTTCTGTTTACGCTGTCATTATAAAACACGAAAGGGGATATTACTTGCCAAAATAAAAAAATAATTGGACAAAAATTGCAAAAAGCAGAGATACCGATTCTCTGCTTTTGCATTTTTTATATGTTTTTACGATATTCAGAAGGTGACAGCCCTTTTGCCTTTTGAAAAATCCGGCTGAAATACAGTGGATTATCATATCCGACAATTTGTGCGATCTCATTGATATTGTATTGTGTATTTTGAAGCAATGCTTCGGCATTATATATTCTTTTTTGCAGAATGAATTGCTTTGGCGTGATTCCGGCATATAATCTGAAATTACGGATAAACCAACTGGCACTGACATGATTTTGTTCGGCATAGTCATCAATGCTGATTGGTTCATTGTAATGCTCACTGAAATAAGAAATTGCTTTGTCTATTTCCTCAGCAGCATGGGAGTTCACTGTGTTGACAGAAAATTTAAAGTGGCGTTGTAGTTTTATAAAAATTTGTCTTAAATACATTTCAAGCATTTCAGAATAGCTATCCTGACACATTTGTAATTCTTTTATCATGGCACGGAAAAGATACTGATATTCCGAACCGGAACCACATTGGAACACCCTTTTATCATTTGTCAATCCATAGGAACGGAGCAGATTGGTGACATTGTTTCCTGTAAAATGAACCCAGTAAACCTCCGTCTGGTCTTTGGCATAGTATTCATATTTCTGGGGTTCTCTTGGGCGGTATAAAACCATATGACCAGCATGAACAATCGTTTCTTCCTCATCGTTGTCAAAATGAAAATGAGCTTTCCCGGCAGCAATAAAGATCAACTGAAAATCAACTCTGCCACGTGGTCTCCAGGTGGGAAGTTTAGGGTGCGTATATAACTTGTAAGTCCCACACATGGTTACGACAAGTGGCTTGGATTTATCTTTTCTGTCAATTGTTGAGTTATTCAGATATGCATTATTGGTATACATTTGAGACCCCCATATGATAATTGAAAATGTTCATGAAATAATAATCTGAAATACATAAATTTATGTTTGGCTCATGATGCAATTTTATCATTTTATGCATGTCTTGTCTATTTAGATTTTAAACGTTTGAAATAATGGTATTTTTTGTATAAATTAACGTGCTGGAAAATGAAAGTCAATAAAAGTACATGTCAAAAATAACAAAAGAAAGGAATAAAGAAAATGGTTTTTGTTAATTATACTGTTTTGTGCATGTTTTGTGTAATTTATGATATGGTTTTTTGACATCAGTTTTTATATACTATCTATAACAAAGTTGTGGGAACAAAAATAGGGATCATCGAAAGGAGCAGTTTCACATGGAAGAAAAGAAATACCTGAAATGGTATAACAAGGTGGGGTATGGAACCGGAGATCTGGCAGGAAATGTCGTGTATGCATTTCTTTCCTCGTTTGTAATGTTGTATCTGACAAATACGGTAGGGTTAAATCCGGGAGTTGTTGGAACATTGATCATGGTATCAAAATTATTCGACGGTGTCAGTGATATGTTTTTTGGTACATTGATTGACAAAACAAAGAGCAGACTTGGAAAAGCAAGACCGTGGATGCTTTATGCATATATTGGCTGTGCAGTAACGCTTGTGGCGAACTTTGCAATACCGGAAAGTCTTGGAAAAACAGCACAGTATGCGTGGTTTTTTATTGCATATACTTTGCTGAATGCAGTATTTTTTACTGCAAACAATATTGCCTATGCATCACTGGTTACGTTTTGTACAAAAAATAGCAAAGAACGGGTAGAAATGGGGTCGTTCCGTTTTATTTTTGCGTTTTTAACAAGTCTGATCATTCAATCTATCACCGTTCAGTTTGTAAGAATGGCAGGCGGTGGAGCTGCTGCATGGAGAACCGTAGCAATCATATACGCAGTAATCGGACTGATTGTAAACACAATTTCCGTATTCTCAATCAAAGAACTTCCGGAGGAAGAATTAAAGGCAGGCAGAGAACAGACAGAAGAAAAATATGGTTTGATTGAAGCCGCAAAACTTTTATTTTCCAATAAATATTATCTTATGATTTGTGTTACTTATATTTGTCAGCAGATCTATTCGGCTATGTTAAATATGGGTATTTACTATATGATTTATATTTTGAAAAATGAAGATTTATATTCGGTCTTTTCCTGGGCAATTAATATCCCTGTCATCATTGCAATGTGTATTACACCTATGCTTGTGGAAAAGATGAAGGGATTATATCGAATGAATCTTGCAGGATACATTCTTGGAACAGCCGGCCGTGTCGGCGTTATTTTTGCAGGCTATATGGGAAGTGTTCCGCTGATGCTTGCTTTTACCGCAATCGCAGCACTTGGAATGGCACCATGGCAGGGAGATATGGGAGCTGTTGTGGCAAGCTGTTCAGAATACACATACCTGACAAAACATAAACACATTGATGGAACCATGTATTCCTGTACATCCTTTGGAACCAAAATCGGGGGTGGAATCGGAGTTGCCCTCTGCGGGTGGCTGCTTGATGCAAGCGGATTTGTCAAGGAAGCGGCCGTGCAGCCTGCATCCTGCATGAATATGCTTCACATTATGTATTTATGGATTCCAATGATCCTGTCATTAGTCATTACATTTATTATGTCAGAAATGAATGTGGAAGCAGCGAACCGGCGACTTAGAGAACAGATGGAGAAGTGTTGACGTGGAATATAGTGGAATGAAAGAAATTGTATGGGGTGTATGGAAAGAGAGGGAAAATATGAACGCTGATATGAAATGGCTGGACAATCCGGAAGTGTTTAAGGTAAATCAATTGGAAGCACATAGTGATCATTGTTATTATCTGGATTATTCAGACATGAAAAAAGAAAAAAATCCATTATTACAGTCATTAAATGGTCAATGGGAGTTTGCTTACAGCAAAAATGTGATGGAAAGACCTGTTGATTTTTATAAGGAAACATTTGATGCATCAGGATTTGATAAAATTATGGTTCCAGGACATATCGAACTGGCTGGTTATGATAAAATCCGTTACATCAACACGATGTATCCGTGGGAAGGAAAAGAGTACCACAGAGGAGCCTATAGCATGGAGGCAACCGGAGCAGAAGAAGGAATGTTTTCAGAGGCACAGTACAATCCGGTAGGCTCTTATATCAAATACTTTGATTTGGACAGGAGTATGTGTGGAAAAAGAATCCATATCTGCTTCGAAGGTGTAGAAGAAGCTATGTATCTGTGGCTGAATGGTCAGTTTATAGGGTATGCCGAAGACAGCTTTACACCTTCTGAGTTTGATCTGACACCATATATTAAGGAAAAAGGAAATGTACTGGCAGTGCAGGTACATAAGATGAGCACAGCGGCATTTTTGGAGGATCAGGACTTTTTCAGATTTTTTGGAATTTTCAGAAATGTTACGTTGAAGGCATTACCGGATGTTCATCTGGAGGATGTATGGTTTAAACCTGTGTTAAATCAGGATAATGTAAGCGGAAGGGTATCGACTAGCATGAAGGTATCTGCACCTGACAGTCAGCATGTAACTGCATGCTTTATTTTAAAAGACAGGGAGGAAAATGTATTAGTAGAGAAATCCATACAGTTAACGAAAGAAAACGGCCATATGGAAGGCACGATTTGTGTTGATTTGGAAAATGTCAAACTGTGGGATAATCATAATCCATATTTATATCATGCTTATGTTGAGCTTAAAGCAGAGGATGGTTCTCTGGCAGAGGTAATTCCTTATGATATCGGTTTCAGAAGAATAGAGATTATAGATAAAGTAATTTATCTGAATGGAAAACGACTTGTTATCACAGGAGTAAACCGTCATGAGTGGAATGCAAAAACAGGAAGATGCATTGGTGTGGAAGATATGAAAGCAGACATATCCTGTATGCTCAGGAACAATATTAATTCTGTTCGTACCTGCCACTATCCTGACCAGATACCATGGTACTATATGTG
>UMAR01004597.1_pt1 | contig 11624 bp, 9 predicted proteins | sample 1963761 | NCBI WGS metagenome assembly UMAR01 (sample SAMEA4835921, study PRJEB28245) | human gut metagenome | biome: gut microbiome; material: fecal sample | place: Denmark | collected 2008 | reverse complement strand
TGCGACGGTACGCCGCACATCTCCACACGGCCAGCACCGGGGATCGCTCTTGTGGTGAGGTTGAGGGCAAGCAGCTCCGCTGCCTGTTTTGCGTCCTCGCCATACAGCTCAAAGAAATCGCCCACCTGAAACAGCACGATGTCGTCCGGGTGGGCTTCCTTGATGGCATTGTAGTCGGTCTGTGCCTGTGTTGGCAGTTCACGCTCCGCCTCCTTTTCCCGCTGAAGCTGGGCGTAGCGCTCCTTTTCCCTTGGAGAGAGGAAGCGGTCCTTCTGAATGAGGCTGTCAATCCTTGCGGCCACCTTCGTCCAGCTTAGCTCCACATTGGCGCAGTCTGCCTTTTTCAGCGTAATTCCGCGGCTGTCGTGATTCTCGCCGCTGTGGGATGCACCGGAAACGGCATGGGAGCGCCCGCCTATACCGTACTCATCTTTGAGGAAAGCTGCCTTTTCCTTGCCGGTATGGTCGGCGGTGAAGTATTCGTAGATTCTACCCTTGCCGCCCTCTACGCCGCTGCCTCGATCCAGCGCGTGGTCGATCTCGTCCTCGGTGATGAAGCGCCCCAGCTCCGGCACTGTGGCCATTTCGGAGGAATACTCCCTGCGGGGCAAGGACAGGTCCCGCAGGCTCTGCCAGATGTTCTCCAGCTTGTGGTAATGGAATCGCAGCAGGCTTCTGTCCTGCTCATGGGCGACGTAAAACTGCGCGAACTCGCCGGAGAGCGTGTCGCGGAAGGAAGAATCCGTCAGGCGTTCGGCAAGGCGCGCCGTTTCATCAGGGAATCCGCCGCCCCGCAGCGTATCCATGCAGGAGAGATAGCCCTGCTCCCGCGCCTCGTCGCTCAGGTCGTGTTTCAGATACCAGAGGGCTTGGGCAAGCTGCATCCGCTCATGCTGCCCTGCCTCGGCAAGCTCCACATTGGAGGCATACGCGCCGCTGTCCATAAGCTCAGAAATGCGCGCGGCGGCGTCCTGCCATGCGATTACCTGCGCGCTGCGCACATACTCCGCGCTTCTGCCGGGGGCGATGTGGATGCCGTCTACGGCGTACCACGCGGAAAGCTCGCCCTCCGGCGTCTTAAAGCCGTTGCCGCCGTGAAAGGTGCTTTGCAGCAGCGCGGTAACGTCCTCCACAGACTTCTGCTTCTGGAACGCGGCGGCAATGACCATGCGGGTATTGTCCTCGTTGCCGCCCAGCCGCAGCACATGGTCAAGCTGCGCCTGAGAAACGGAAAAAGCGAAGGGCGTCTGCGCAACGCTCTCCGCTTCTTCTATGGCTGTAATCTGTTCCGCTTCGGTGGGGAAAAAGGATAGCTGACCGCCCCGTGCGGGGTGTTCTGTTATGCGTAGATCAGCTCCGCGAGAATCATTTCCTCCGCCTGCGCCTTGCAGGTGTTCATCAGGCCCACCCATTTCATTGGGTCGCGGGCTTTCAGGCTCTCCGTCGCTCCGGCCTCCGACGCCAGTTTCGGCATCATCTGCTCTAAGCGGCTCTGCGCTGCCTGCTCGATCTCCAGCAGGTGCGGGAACAGGGTTTCCTCCAAGATCATCTGGTTCCAGAGGATGGGGCGATGCTCCTTCAGGTACTTCTGGCGCATCCGTCCGTACTTGCCGAGGGGCTGCTCCGGCACCTCGATCTTCAGGTCGGGAATCAGATAATCTCCGTTCATCGTGTAAGTCAGGTTGTTCTCCATGCTCTGCCGTCCTTTCCGCGCTGTGTTCGCGCTCATAATTTCGTATGGTGACTTCGATCTGCCGCAAAACCTGTTCGTTGATCTCGCTGACCGCCGTGCCCAGCTCGGCGGCGGCTTCCGGGGTGTTGAAATCAAAGATGCTCAGGAAGTCCTCATGCTCGAAGCGGTCGTCCGCTTCAAGCCCGCAGCGGGACATGAGGGAGTAGGTGATGCTGACCACCGCGGCGTTTTTGAACGCCACCTCGATGTTGTAATCATCATACTCCTCCAGATAGGAATCCGCAACGATGCCGAGAATGTCGCGGGAATGGTCGCGCCAGTATTCCGCAGCAAGCTGGGATGCGACGCTCTCGAACTGCTCCGCAAGGCCGTTTTTGCCGGAAACGCTGTAATTACGCTCCAGCATGGCGCTCACGCTGTCGGTATGCGCGTCTTTCAGCTCCCACAAGTTGACGCGGCGGGCGTTTTCCTTTCCGCCGGTGTCGGAAACGTCAAAGACGTATTTGAGCCTCGGCTTGTAGCCGGTGGCGTCAATGAGGGCGATGCCCGTGCTGCCGCGCCGGACATAGCGCCTCATCTTCTCGTTCCAGAAGTCGTACTCCGCGCAGGCGGTGGCCTCCGGGCGCTGCATATAGATCATGAGCTGCTCGTTGTAGGGGTACTTATACAGCCTTGCGGCGGTGGTCAGAAACGCCGTCCACGCCAGATGGCTGCCGGTGATCTGCCGCGCGGTGCGCTCCGCCTGCTCCGCGTAGGCTTGCAGTTTGTTTGGCATAAGCAAAATCCTCCCTTCATGGTTTTCTGTTGAAGCCGTTTCTTTTTGCCGCCTCCCTCGCCGCCTGTTTCCGTTTCTCACTGTACGGCGCGGTCAGGCGGAAGGACAAGCGCCCCTTGCGGATGGTGAACTCCATACAGCTCGTGTCGGGGTCTGCGTCCAGTTGAAAGCACTCTGCGGGGTGCTGCGCGGCGTAGGCGGCAAGGCGGTTTCTAAGGTCAGTATTGTGGGTGCGGATATGGATAAGGGGTTCTTTTTCGTCAAATACGATTTCCGTGATTTTCTGCGCTTTTGTCAGTCCTGTTCTCATAAATGGCCTTTCTGCGTCTCCTGCGCGAAGCAGGCGCGATTTTGGGGTATTTTCTCCGGCTCATGACTTGGGAAAAACGGCGATTTTCAAACAGAAACGCGCCGGATGATACATTCCTCATCCGGCGCGCTCCCAGCGGCGAATCTGCGATTTTTCCGGCTCTTGACCGTAAAACAGTCAGCTTTGCTCAGAGGTCAAAATCCGGCGTCAGGTCAAGGGCGGCGTACTCCGCGTCGGTAATGTCGCGCAGCTTTGCGAGGGCGCTGTCCGTCAGCTCCCGCAGCTCGGCCTCCTCCGCGTCCAGATACCCCCGCATTTCTGTGAGGGCTGCGATCAGGCCCTCGCGGGTGCATGCCGCGTTGTAGATGCTCATAAGGCTGACTTCATCGTGGGTGAAATGCTTGTCGTTCATATCAAAGCTCTCTTTCCGCGCTCCGTTTGGGCGCTGTTTTGTTTTTCGCCTGCTCCGGCGTCCTTTCCCTGAGCTTTTCCAGCACGGAGGGCTTCTTCTGTTCGCGGTGGGATGCCGCCGCCAGCTCCGTCAGGGAGATGGAAAAGCCCGCCTTGACCTGCGCCTCCAAATCGGCCACGGTGGACTGCTTGGGGCCGTTGTTGATGATGCCGTCGATCATGCCGTAGTCGTCCTCCAGCAGCATCTCCGCGTTTTTGAGATAATTCTCCGGCTTCAGGAAGTTCGGCAGCTCCCGGAAGCCGATGCTGTCAATGTAATGACAGGATACTACGCCGTTTTGCTTCAAGGCAACGATGTCGCTGACCGACAGGCTGTGTCCCTTAAAATCCGCAGGATGATCCACGTTGAACCGCTGATAAATCATATCCAGATTGGTTCTGGCATTCCCATAATCCATAAACCCTCCGGTGTAGATCGCGTCGTAGCCGCCGCGCTCCGGCGTAACGCCCTTGCTCTGCAAGTAGTCATAGTTCATGAAGCGGTAAGCGTCCAATTCACCGCCGCGCCGGATCTGATAGATGAGGAAAGCGTCCTGCGGGTTTTCCAGAAACAGCTTCTCCGTGTCCGCCTGTTCGCTCAGCGTCACAACGCCGTGTACCGCGTCCCATTCCTCGCGCTCCACGCCGAACACGCCGGTGTGGGAGGAAATATCCTCGGCGTCCAGCGCCATGGCCTCGGTGTTGTCAGCATAGAGCAGGAACACGGGAACGTCCTGCAAGAACAGCTCCATGGCACGCTCCTTTGTCAGCGGCAGCATGGCGTTGCCGTCCGTGTAGCCGTACTGATACATTTCCAAAAAGCCGATGCCGGTATCCGGCATGGGATAGCCCTGCTCCAGCTCCGGCAGGGGCGGCAGCTCATTTGCTTCCTGCAAAGCCTGAATCATTTCGGAATCGGCAAGGGAGAGCGGCGCGGCGTTCCCAAGCTCATGGAGCTTGCATACCTCCAGCGCCGCCGCGGAAAGGGTCATATCCTGTGCGTCAAGCTGCCCGCCATCCAGCGCTTTCTTTGTTCCCGCGTCATAGATGGTGTAGTCGATGCCCTCCTCCGTGCGCTGCACATGGACGTATTTGCTGTCGTCTGCCAGATACAGCTTTTCCGTTTCAACCTCCGGCTGCGGTTCCTCCTTTGCCCGCCATTCCTGACGGAACAGGCCGTTGAAGCGTTCCAGCAGCCCATGGGAGCCGTCGTCGATGCCGATCTCGTCTGCCAGCTTGACGAAATCCTCCAGCTCCTTCCGCAGTTCCGTGTCCTTACCGGCAAGCAGCCTGTCCGCCACCGCCTCCGCTGTGGGTCTGTCCGCGCTGTCGGGAACGTTCAGATCCCGGCGCAGGAACGCCGCGTAGTCGGCGGCAAAGGCCAGCGCGTCGGCGCGTGAGGGCGGGATGGTGACAAGCTCATATTCCGTGTCCTTGGGAAGCTCGATGCCGCGCTCCTTGCAAACCTCCGCGAAATGCTTTTCCACGTCGGTGATGATGCCGTTTGCGGTCTTGCTGATGGTATCCAGACTGGCGCGGAACTCCGGCAGCTCGGCGTTTTTTGACCACGTTGCCACATAGCCGAAGCTGTTCGCGCCGGTTTCAATGCCGAAGTAGGCGCAGACCATGAAGGAGATGCTTTCGGCCTCCACCTCCTCGGTATTGCGGCTTTTGACCTTGCGCTCCGCTGCCTGCTGCAAGCCGTAGTTGTGGAGCTTGGCGTGGGCGATCTCATGGACGGCGGCGGATACCGTCTGCACCTCGCTCATACCCTCCCGCAGCGTGATGCTCTGGGATTTGGGGCTGAAATAGCCGTCCATATCCGCAGACAGCGGCTTGAACTCCACCGGCACGGGAGAGGAACGGCGCAGCGCCTCCATGAACGCCTCGTAGTTCTCAACGCTGCCGGTCAGGTTGGCGACGGGGCTGGCCACGCGCTCCGGCAGGGGCTTTCCGTCCGTCTGGGCGTAGTCGAACACCTTTACCGGACGGAACATGGGTATTTCAATTTCCTTTTCCTCGGTGACGATTTTGCCGTCCGCGTCCAGAATGGGCAGCTTCGTGTCCGGGTCGAGCTTTTCCTGCTCGATTTTCTTCTTATACGGCGTGGGCGCGATGATGGTGATGCCCTTCTCGCCCCGCAGCACATGGCGGGAGAACTTGTCCCGCCAGCGGTTGTAGCCCGCCACAAGTGTGGCGTCCGGGCGCTGCAAGTGGATGAGCGCCTGATTGTTGAGGGAATAGTTGTGAAACCGGCTCATGGTGCGCAGGTAATTGCGGTACTTATCCATATCGCCGGATTCAAAGATGTCGCGGATACCCGCCTCGATGCGGTCGGTGATCTCCTTGAGCTGTTCTCTGTTTTTACCGGGTTTCTCTGGCATAGGTTCCTCCTTCCGTCAGGTCGATACGCAGGAGCTGAAGCCCCTGCGAAAGATATTCCCGTAAATCCGTTTTTCCGCAGAGATAGCGGATGTCGCCTGCCTTGTCCTGCTCACGCAGCGTCCACAGGTCCGCCGCCCACCGGACAAATACCGCGTCCGGCGCGCTGAAGGGCTTTTTGCGGCGAAGATAGAGGCTGTGCCGCCCCAGCACCATGATCGTGCAGACGGTATTGACCACATCGAGAGAACATTCGTTGAGAACGGCGATCCTCCGTTCATACGAGGCCGCGCCCAACAGCTCGCGCAGCGCAGGCTTGGCATCTTCAATCAATGCCGGATAATCCGCTCTTGTCGGATACGGAGATTTTCGTGTCATAGGCACTTCCTTTCATTTCATGGGCTGTTTACCCCTAAAATGGCAGCGCCCGCGCAGGGGTAGGCTTTCCTGTGCGGGCGCTCGGTTCTTATTCATTTTCGGAGTATATACTCCTTGCGGGCGGCGTATATCCGGCGTTTTTGGCGCGTTCGCTGGCGGCCCTGCGCCGCTCGTCGCTGAACGGCTCCCGGACGCTGACGCAGCTTTTCGGCACGGCGTAGCTGACCGCTCCGGCGTGGACGGCCCTATCCGGGTACACCTTGTCCGGGTATTTCTCCGCAAGGCGCTTGAGCTTGCGCTTCAGCTTGGGGTCGTGGGTGTAGATGCTGGCGGTAAGTTCTTCCTCGTTATACAGGATGATACTTTCCTGCTCCAGCTTGGAGAGCTTCATGTCCTCGCCCCCTTGTCAAATTCCAAACGGAAGCGGACGCTCTCGCCGGTATCCTCCAGCACGGCGGTGGCGTCATAGGTGCCGCCGGTCTTTTCGGAGTAGAGGCCGGTGAGCTTCACACGCCCGTCTGCAAGCAGCGCGGCGGCGACCTTTTTTGTCAGGGCGGCGCGCTTGGCGGCAAAGAACCTGTTGTCCCGCCACAACCCGAAACGGCAGTCGTTTTTCTCGCAGAAGAAGCCCTTTTTGCTCTCGCTGACCTCGCCGCCGCAGCGGGGGCATTTGCCGATGACCTCACGGCCGGAGGGGAACAGCACCTCCGCGCCGGAGATGACCTTGTAGGTTTTCACCAGCTCCGTGAGCATATCCGCAATGCCGGTCATGAACTCGTCCGGGGGAAGCTCGCCGCGCTCCACCTGCTGCAAGCGGTATTCCCATTCGGCGGTGAGAAGCGGGGACTGGAGCTGCTCCGGCAGCACGGTGATGAGGGAAACGCCGGTATGGGCAGGCACAAGGCTGACGGCCTTCTTTGCCCTTTTGCGCTCCACAAAGCCCGTGGCTACCAGCTTTTCGATGATGGCGGCGCGGGTGGCGGGCGTTCCCAGCCCCTTTCGTTCCGCTTCTTCCGGCATATCTTCCTTTCCGGCAGTCTCCATGGCGGAAAGCAGCGTGTCCTCGGTGAAGTGCCTGGGCGGCGTGGTCTTGCCCTCCTTTACGGCGGCTTCGGCGCAATCCAATACCTGTCCCTCCGACAGCTCCGGCAGCGCGGCGTCCTGCTTTTCCTGCGCGAGATACTGCTTCCAGCCGGTATCAAGGACGGTTCTGCCCTTGGCGGTGAACTCGGTGCCGCCGCACTCCAGCGTAACTGTGGTTTCCGCATAGCGGTGTGCATCGCTGACCGCCCGGAGAAGCTGCCCCGCCACAAGGCGCAAAAGCTCGCGCTCACCCAGCGGCAGCACCGACACGTCCGCCTTGCCCGCGCCTGCGGTGGGGAGGATGGCGTGGTGGTCGCTGACTTTTTTGCTGTCGCATACCTGCCCTGTATTCACACGCCCCGGCGCGGCTGCTTCGCAGATGGCGGCGGCAACGGTCACAAGCTCCGGCACGGAGGCTTCCATATCGTCGGTGAGAAAGCGGCTGTCCGTGCGGGGATAGGTGCAGAGCTTTTTCTCGTAGAGGGCTTGCAGGTAGTCAAGCGTCTGCTGTGCGGTGTAGCTGAGGCTGCGGTTGGCCTCCCGCTGGAGCGCGGTCAGGTCGTAGAGCCGGGGCGCGTTCTCCGTTTTCTCCGTGCGCTGCACCGCCTTGGCCGTGACCGGCTGACCGGCGCAGGCGGCGGCAAGAGCGTCCGCCTCCGCTTTCTCTTTGAACTTTTCGGACACGGCGGCAAAATCGCCGCAGCGAAGATTTACCGTGTAAAAGGCTTCCGGGCGAAAGGCGGCGATCTCCGCCTCCCGCTGGACGATGAGCGCCAGCGTCGGGGACAGGACGCGCCCCACGTTGAGGGTGCGGTGGTACAGCACCGAAAAGAGCCTTGTGGCGTTGATGCCCACCAGCCAGTCCGCGCGGGCGCGGCAGAGGGCGGACTGATGCAGTCCGTCATATTCACGCCCCGGACGCAGCTCCGCAAAGCCCTTTTTGATGGCGGCGTCCTCCATGGAGGAGATCCACAGCCGCTTCATGGTCTTTGTGCAGCCCGCCATATAGTAGACAGTGCGGAAGATCAGCTCGCCCTCGCGCCCCGCGTCGCAGGCGTTGATGACCTCGGACACGTCCTCCCGGCTCATGAGATCCCGCAGCAGCTCGAACTGTTTGGCTTTATCCGCTCTCAGGGTATAGCGCCAGCCTGCGGGCAGGATGGGCAGATCGTCATACCGCCACTTGGCGTACTTTTCATCGTACACATCCGCGCCCGCCAGCTCCGCCAGATGCCCGTAGCACCAGCTTACAAGGTAGCCGTTTCCCGAAAAATACCCGTCGTGTCGCTGCCTTGCGCCCAGCACGGCGGCGAGGGATAAGGCCACGGAGGGCTTTTCCGCGATCACTAATTTATGGTGTGTCATATTCATTTTTCTCCTTTTCTGCATAGCAAAAAGCAGCCCCGAAGGACTGCTTTTCGTGTCTGTTTTTCTAATCGTATGTGGGTCAGAGCCGTTCAAGGCACCGCTTCCGGTATCGCTCGGCAGCCTCGGCAAAGGCTTTGCGCTCGGCGTCGGTTGGGTCCCGTGTTCCATCCAAAAGGCGGCACTGTTCATAGCTTTCCACCGCGCCGGTCAGCCTGTCCAGCAGCGCCTCCGGCGTGAGGCAAATCTCAGCGGTGTCCCAATTTTCACGCCTGTCATCCCATGTGAGGTAGGTATAGCCGTGCCGGGTCGGCACCACCTCCACGCCGGTATCTTCTGTAAGGTGCTCCCTGAATGCCTCCAGCACCCGTTCAAAGCTCAGCATCCGTATCACATCCTTTTCCGCTGCATTTGGTCTTTCATGGGTACATTGTAGCATCGATGGGAGAATGCGGCAAGGGTCGGGGTCCTAACGCTCCGGCGCTTTTGCCCGCAGTTTCTCCCGCAGGTCGGTGTCACGGTAGCAGGGACGGAGGCAGACGGTGCCGTAGCGGGAACAGCCGCAGCAGAAATGCCCCTCCGGGGCAGGGGTGCGCGGCGTTTCCTCCTTTCCCGGATAGGGGCGCTGCATCATCAGCCGCTCCAGCGAGTTTTTGGTGAAAAGGGTCATGCATCCGCGACCTCCGTTTCCTCCGGCTCGTCCGCATCGTCCTCGTTTTCGTATTCCTCGTCCTCATCATCGCCGTAGTCGTAATCGTCCAAGTCCACAGGTCCCTTTGTGTCGGGCTTTTTCTTACGGAGCTTGAACCAATACAGCGCGCCGCCGCCCGCCAGCACGATCAGCAGCGCCACGACCAGCAGGCCGCTGCCGCCGCTTTTCTTTTCCGGCTCAGGATCGGGCTCCGGCGTTGTCTCCGGCTCCTTTTTCGGCTCCGCCGCCTTGCCCGCACATTCGGTCATGTTGGCCCTGCACACCTCGCAGGCGGTGTTGACGGCTCCCGCCTCGCATTTATTCGCGCAGGAGCAGACGGGGATGGAATCCTCCCTGTCAATAAGCGCCAGCAAATCGCTTTCGTCCACAAAGTTCAAAAAGTAGGTTTCATACTGATCTCCGTCCTCATCCAGCGGCTTATCATAGTCGATCACCAGATAGAGGGTATGGCCGTTGCGGGTTTCCACCGCGATGAACTGCTTGTTGGTGTGCTTGTCGTAGAGCAGGTCGCGGGTGACGGCGCTGCCGTTTTGGGAAAAGCCCGTCCCTTTCTCAATGGCGACAGGCGCGGCGGTACCGGCGGGCTCCTGTGCTTTCGCCGGCTCGGCGGCGGCGGGCGTCTGTGCCGCAGCGGGCTTTCCCGTGCTGCCGGAGGCGTTGGAGGGCTTTCCTGCACCGGTATTGCTGCCGTTGCTGCCGGTATTGCCGTTGCTGCCGGTATTGCCGGAGGGCTGCTTCCTGCAATCGCAGTCTGCGGGACAATGGGCGCTGTGCTGCTCCGGCGTGGGGCTGGGCGCAGGCGTTTCCTTTTCATAGAAGGGGTTGGCGATCACCACATAGCCCGTGCGGTTGCCTGCATTGTCCACGCCCATGATGTAAAAGTGGGAATCCCGCGTGTTCTTGTCAATGCGGACGCTGAACTCCCCGTTTTGCAGGGTGGTATAAAGCTCATCGTTCACATAGACCCCGGCTATGCCAGAGAGGGTGTCGGCGGCCTCCACGCGCAGCAGCGTACCGCTGACGCCTGCGCGAAGGACCGGCGCTTCAAGATCTATGCAGCGCAGCTCCAGCGTCAGCGTATGCTCCGTGCCGTAGGGGTCGGTGACAAAGAAAAACACGATACCGTTGTCCGGCACCGTGTAACGGGCGAGGCCGTCGTGGGCAAGCTGCTCCGTCAGGTCTGTTCTTTCGGCGGTTTCCCGCAGCGCCGCCTCTACCTTCTGCCAGCCCGCGTTGTTTTTGTCCCTGATGCGGACCGTGACCGTCACCGGCGCGTTGTGCCAGCCTGCCGGAATATCTGCGTCCAGCGCATATTCCGCCTCTGGCTGCGGCGTTTCCGTCGTTTCAGGCGGCGCGTGAGCCGGTTCCTGTGTGTCCGGCGTTACTTCGGGCGTGGCGGAAGGCTCGGCCTCCACGATCTCAGGCGTGCTTTCCGGCGCGTCGCCTGCCGGGGCGTCCTCCATATCCGTCGCCATGGCCATGCCGGACATGGTGAGAAACATCAGGGCAAGGCAAAGGACGGCGGCAACGCCGCGCAGCAGCCGGTTGTTATTCTTCTTCATGCACATAGTCCGTATCCTCCTTGGTATTGGGTGTGATAAAGGGTGCGCCGCCCCTTTTGAGCTGTGTGAGGAACTGGGCCAGCTCCTCCATGCTCATGCCGGTGGCGCGGGCAAGGCCGATGATGTCGGTGTTCTCCAGTTCCATGATCTGGCTGTCGATTTCTCTGTTGCGGGTCTGGAGCGCGGCGATTTTGCCGTTGTTCTTCTCGCGCTCCGCCCGAAGCCTGCTGATTTTCGGGTTCATGTTCGTCTCCTTTCTGAGAGATCAGGGCGCAGGTACGCGCCCGTAGGCAAGGAAGTGGGATTGCCAGTAGCTTGAAGCAAGGCTTGCGTACTGGATGGGGTCGCCGCAGTGGAGCATCATATTATTGCCCACATAGATGCCCACATGGGACGCGCCGGTGGTGTCATAGGTGCCTTGGAAGAACACCAGATCGCCAGGGCGCAGGTTGGCGGCGGACACCCGCGTACAGAGCTGTCGCAGCCCTTCCGCGCCCAGCCTGCCGAAGTTCCAGCCCACGCCGCAGTTGTTGTAGACGTAGCTGACAAAGCCGGAGCAGTCGAAGGAGGTGGCAGGACTGCTGCCGCCCCAGACGTAGGGGTAGCCGAGGTACTTCTCCGCCTCCTTGATGATGGCGGCGAACTGCGCGTCCTCCAGCGCCTCCGGGGGTATCTCGTACTTCTCATAGTCGGCGGTGTAGTATTTCCCGATGTACTCCGAGCCGCCGAACAGGTCCGGGCGGTTGCCCAGAGTAGCCATATACATGGCGTAAAGGGAGAGCTGATCCTGCGACATGATATAGACCGGCACATGGGAGAGGTTAAAGTTTTCCAGCTTCACGGTACAGATATAATAGGTGTACGGCACCTGCACGTCGTACTCGTAGCTTTGCAGATTGCCGTCCGCGTCGGTG
>UMAR01019994.1_pt1 | contig 11713 bp, 8 predicted proteins | sample 1963761 | NCBI WGS metagenome assembly UMAR01 (sample SAMEA4835921, study PRJEB28245) | human gut metagenome | biome: gut microbiome; material: fecal sample | place: Denmark | collected 2008 | reverse complement strand
AACTGACAAAGCATCATCTGACACTGTTTCTCGGGATTGTGGCATCCGTTGCCTCGGCGTGCGTTACCTATACCATTCTGCTTCGGATCGCAGAGCTGATTGCCGGGGTTTCCCTGCAGCATGAGGCGGGATATATCTGTTCCATGCTTTTTATCATTCCGGGCTTTCCGTTTATTACAAGCGGAATTGACCTTGCCAAGCTGGATATGCGTTCCGGGCTGGAGAGGCTGACCTATGCGATCATTATCATTGTTGTTGCGACCATTACGGCATGGCTGATGGCACTGCTTTTGCATCTGCATCCGGTGGATTTTCCGGCGCTTTCCATGTCCGTTCCCATGCATATCATACTGCGTCTGGTCTTCAGTTTCTGCGGCGTGTTCGGATTTTCGATTATGTTTAACAGTCCGTGGAAACTGGCGGCAACGGCAGCACTGATCGGAGCAGTGGCCAACACCCTCCGGCTGGAGCTGGTGGATCTTGCTTCATTTCCTCCGGCTGCGGCTGCTTTTGTGGGAGCACTTTTGGCAGGAATCCTTGCATCATTGATCAAAAACCAGGCGGGATATCCAAGGATTTCACTTACGGTTCCGTCGATTGTCATTATGGTACCGGGACTGTATCTGTACCGGGCAATTTACAATCTGGGTGCGATGTCTTTGAATACCTCTGCATCCTGGTTTGCTTCTGCAATTTTAATTATTGTGGCACTGCCGCTTGGTCTGATCTTTGCAAGAATTCTGACCGACCGGACATTCCGGTATTGTACATAGAAATACGTCTGTTTCCTTACGGCTCCACAAATCCCGGAAAGATACTGACACCTCTTTATTTTAGAAAAGACTTGCAAAAACAGACCAATTGAAGTAAGATAAGATACACAAAACAGGATGTCTGAAAAAGACTATAGATTTTACGGTTTCTGATTCAAACCGTCGGTCTATAGTCTTTTTTTGCAGAACATCCGGCAGAAAAGAGGAGTTTGTATGAATCAGGAGTACATGAAAACAAGAAAAATCCTGCCGCTGGTGCTTTCCATGTCACTTCCCATGGTCATATCCATGGCAGTGAATGCATTGTATAACATTGTGGACAGTTATTTTGTGGCAAAGATCAGTGAAGATGCGATGACGGCGCTTGCCCTTGTGTTTCCGATGCAAAATCTCGTCAATGCCATTGTTATCGGATTTGCGATCGGAATCAATGCAAGGGTAGCCTTTTATCTGGGAGCAAAAGAAGAGAAACTGGCGGATGAGTCGGCATCCGTGGGGCTTTTGTTAAATTTGATCCACGGTCTGGTGCTGGCACTGCTTTGTTCTGTCATTATGCCATCGTTTCTTCGGATGTTTACAGGCGATACACAGGTGATCGCACTGGCATGCACGTATTCCACGCGGGTATTTGCGTTTGCACCAGTGATCGGTCTGGGACTTGCATATGAAAAGATCTTTCAGGCAGTCGGGCGGATGAAGGTGTCGATGATCTGTATGATGCTCGGATGTGTAACCAATATTATTTTAGATCCGGTTATGATCTTTGGTCTGGGACCGGTACCGAAGCTTGGAATTGCGGGTGCGGCTTATGCCACGGGAATCGGTCAGTGTGTGACGCTGGCGGGGTATCTGCTGTTTTATTTTGCACGTCCGATGCATGTAAAGGTCAACGTCGCAAATGTGAAAACAACCGGAAGCGTAATGAAAAATATTTATACCATCGGAATTCCGGCAACTTTAAATCTTGCACTTCCTTCCATTCAGGTGTCCGCATTAAATGCAATCCTTGCGCCGTTTCCGGGAAGTTATATTCTGGTGCTCGGAGTTTATTATAAACTGCAGACATTTATTTATCTGACGGCAAACGGAATTGTGCAGGGAATCCGGCCGCTCGTTGGATATAATTATGGAGCGGGAGAATATGACAGGGTGAAAAAGATTACGCACACCTCCATGGGATTGATCGCACTGGTTATGGTTATGGGAATGGTAATTTCCTGTGCAATTCCGCAGCAGCTGATGGGATTGTTTACCACAAGCCGCACAACAATGGAAATCGGAGGTGCGGCACTCAGAATCATCAGTTTTGGATTCGTGGTATCCTCGGTTTCCGTTACATTTTCCGGAGTCCTGGAGGGACTGGGAAAGGGCATGCCATCACTTTTGATTTCTCTTGCGCGCTATATCGTTGTGATGCTGCCGGTTTCTTTTGTGCTCAGCCGGTTGTTACAGGCATTGGGTGTGTGGTACGGATTTGCCGTTACCGAGTATATCGTAGCGGTTCTTTCCTATTATATATACAAATTCCATATGAGAGATATAAAAGGGTAACAAAATAAAAAAAGTGTGGTACAATAGTTAAAATATGGATAAGAGAAAAGGAATAAGGAGGAGTCGGTTATGCCATACTCAAACGCCACCAAACAGGCATTTGCAGATGCTCTTCGAAAACTGTTGGAACAGAAACCTTTTGCGAAGATCAGTGTATCACACATTTGCGAAGAATGCGGAATGAACCGCAAAAGTTTTTATTATCATTTTAAAGATAAATATGATCTGGTCAACTGGATTTTTGACACGGAAATTACAAAGATTTTTTCAGAAGAAGAATGGAAAAATGCCGGCTTTACATGGGATATACTGGAAAAAATCTGTGAGTATTTTTATAAACACCGGACATTCTATTCGAAAGTACTGCAGATTGAGGGGCAGAACTCTTTTACAGAACATTTCCGGGATATTTTAGTCCCTGTCAATCGTAAATTTCTTGCGATGGTAGAGGAAGAGGAAAAAGGAGAACATGAGGAATTTTATATTCATTTCTTTTCGGATGCATTTCTGGCAGCACTGGTGAGATGGCTTGAGGACAGGGAATGTGTGTCCCCGCAGGAATTCAGTGCACTGTTGCGTTCGAGTGTGGAAATGATTGCAAAGTATGTGCTGCAGAGTCAGAAATAAGGGCAGAAGCATTCTGTAATCTGGCAAAATTCGACAAATTTTACCCACATTCGTACATTTGTCCACTTGAATTTAAGAAGAGAAAAGATATAATACTTTTCAGATTACACAAAAACATTTCTGTCATGTTATGGCGACAGAATGAAAGGAAGTTGAGATTATGAATAAAATGTCATTACAGAAGAGTATTCAGAACTTTGGAATCAAGCAGGCCTTAAAGTATATGGAGAAAGATCCGGAGGAGAATATTCCGAAACTGATGGATATGGTTGACAAATTTGCACCGGACGGATGGTATGAGGCACAGAGAAATATGATCCGTAAGGTAATCAAAGAAAGAGGAAACTGGTATCAGTTAATTCTTCGTATTTACCAGCTGGATCCGGAAGTACGTAAAGCATTCTTCCAGAATTTCATTTTCAATGCAAGTTTAAAGGGAAGTGCATTACAGGAACAGCTTGCTGAAGAAAACAACTGTAACATTCCGTGGGCAATTCTGTTAGACCCTACCTCTGCATGTAATTTACACTGTACCGGATGCTGGGCAGCAGAGTATGGCCATCAGCTGAATCTGGATCTGGATACGATTGATTCTATCGTACGTCAGGGTAAGGAGCTTGGTACCTATATGTATATTTATACAGGTGGAGAACCACTGGTACGTAAAAAAGACCTGATCAAGATCTGTGAGATGCATCCGGATTGTGAATTCCTTTCTTTCACAAACGGTACTTTGATTGATGAAGAGTTCTGCCAGGAGATGCTTCGTGTCAAGAACTTTGTTCCGGCAATCAGTCTGGAAGGATTTGAGACAGCAAACGATGGACGAAGAGGCGAAGGTGTATTTGATAAAGTACAGCATGCCATGAGCCTGTTAAAGAGCCATGGTTTACCATTTGGTATTTCCACCTGCTATACCAGAAAGAATTTAGATGATGTAACCAGCGAAAAATTCTTTGATATGCTGGTTGAGAGCGGTGCATTATTTGTATGGTTCTTCCATTATATGCCGGTTGGAAATGATGCAGCAGTGGAACTTCTGCCTACACCTGAGCAGCGTGAGGAAATTTTCCATCGTATCCGTAAGTTCCGTCAGACAAAGGCAATATTTAGCATGGATTTCCAGAATGACGCACAGTTCGTTGGCGGATGTATTGCCGGTGGAAGAAGATATTTACATATCAATGCCAAGGGTGATGTGGAGCCATGTGTATTTATTCATTATTCCAATGCAAATATTCATGACTGCAGCCTGCTGGACGCTTTAAAGAGCCCGTTATTCCAGGCATATCATGACAACCAGCCATTTAATGACAATATGCTTCGTCCGTGTCCGATGCTTGAGAACCCGGATAAGCTTGGAGAGATGGTAAAAGAGTCAAAGGCAGTAAATACCGATTATCAGTCACCGGAGACACCGGAACATCTGAAAGAAAAGGCTGCTCCTTATGCCGAGAACTGGACACCTACAGCAGAAAAACTCTGGAACAAAGAAAAAGAAAAGATTGCAGCAGGAAAAGCCGGCGTGGAACAGTAATGATAAGTTTTCTCAATAAGGACAGCCGGATTGTTGTTGCATAAAGTGTGGGACTCCGCTATTTATCGGATGATAGATGGTGTGAGTCCTTTTTTATGCTCTTTTTTGCACGCCGTGGTGACTAAAAAAATACTTGCAAATTGGAAAAATGGGGCATAAAATACGTTTTTAAACAGGAAAACAAAATTATAAATCAGTTACTAAGGAGGAAACAACGATGTTAAAGTGTTTCAAAAATTTTGATGCAAAGAAAACCGGACTTTTTGCAGCAGGTGTACTGTTTGGTACCGCAGGAATCAAGATTCTTTCCAGCAAGGATGCAAAGAAACTTTATACAAATTGTACAGCAGCCGTACTCCGTGCAAAGGAAGTTGTTTTAAAGACTGCTACAAAGGTACAGGAGAATGCAGAGGATATCTATGCAGAAGCAAAGCAGATCAACGAAGACCGTGCAGCAAAAGAAGAGGAAGTATTTGATGGTGAGGAAGTAACCAAAGAGACAACTGCCGAAGAGACAGAAACTACAGAAGAGACAGCAGAGGCATAAAAACGCATGAAAGAGATGTTACCTTATATGTAACATCTCTTTTATCGAAAGCAGGTTATAGATATGAAATTTCAAATCAGACATGAGATAAGAGGAAGAATGAGGATTCATGTGATCCAGAGTCGTATGTCATTTGCACAGGCAGATACATTACAGTATTATCTGGAACAGTGTGAATCTGTGATTTCCGCAAAAATTCAAAATCGTACCGAAGATGTGACCATTTGTTATGAAGGAAGCAGAGATGCAATCCTTGAAGTGTTAAAGGCATTTTCGTATGAAAAGACGGATGTTCCGGATACCTATATTAATAATTCCGGAAGAGAAATGAATCAGCATTACTGGGATCAGCTGGTGGAGCAGACGTTCTGGCATTTCGGTAACAAACTGTTTCTGCCGTTTTCCGTTCGTGCAGTCATCACAGCGGTGAAATCCGTGAAGTATATCTGGAAAGGGCTTCAGACTCTGTTTCAGGGTAAGATCGAGGTTCCGGTACTGGATGCAACTGCCATTGGTGTTTCCATTATCCGTGGTGATTTTGCGACCGCAGGATCTGTGATGTATCTGCTTGGTATCGGAGAGACGCTGGAAGAATGGACACATAAGAAATCCGTGGGAGATCTGGCACGCAGTATGTCACTCAACATCAGCAAGGTATGGATGATGTGTGATGGACAGGAAGTACTCGTTTCCGCAGACAACGTGCAGTCCGGAGATGAAGTGCGCATTCATATGGGAAATGTGATCCCGTTTGACGGAACGGTAACGGACGGAGAGGCAATGGTAAATCAGGCATCTTTAACCGGAGAATCGGTTCCGGTCCGCAAAGTACCTGATGGCGTGGTATATGCCGGAACTGTTGTCGAGGAAGGCGAGATTACGATCCGCGTCAGAGAAGTAAACGGATCAAGCAAGTATGAAAAGATCATGGCGATGATCGAGGAATCAGAGAAACTGAAATCCTCACTGGAAGGAAAAGCCGAACATTTAGCAGATAAACTGGTGCCATATACCTTCCTGGGAACAGGGCTTGTATGGCTGTTTACCAGAAACGTGACAAAAGCAATTTCTGTGTTAATGGTGGACTTCTCCTGTGCATTGAAACTTGCGATGCCATTGTCCGTGCTCTCTGCAATCCGGGAAGCAAGTACCTATAACATTACCGTAAAGGGAGGCAAGTATCTGGAAGCTATGGCGGAAGCGGATACCATCGTCTTTGATAAGACCGGTACACTGACCAAGGCACAGCCGACAGTGGCAAAGATTGTTTCCTTCAATGATCAGTCCGAGGATGAACTGCTTCGTATTGCTGCCTGTTTAGAGGAACATTTTCCACATTCCATGGCAAAGGCTGTGGTACGTGAGGCAGTAAACCGGAATCTGGTACACGAGGAACTTCACTCAAAGGTAGAGTACATTGTCGCACACGGTATTTCTTCCAAGATCGGGGAGAAACACATTGTGATCGGAAGCTATCATTTCGTATTTGAGGATGAGAATGCTACAATTCCGGAGGGAAAGAAAGAGATATTTGAGCAGCTTCCGGAGCAGTATTCCCACCTGTATATGGCGATTGACGGAGTGCTTGTGGCAGTGATCTGCATCGAAGATCCACTTCGTCTGGAAGCGGTTGAGGTTATTGCAAAGTTAAAGAAACTCGGAATCTCCAAGGTTGTTATGATGACCGGAGACAGCGACCGCGTGGCATCTGTGATTGCGAAAAAAGTCGGTGTGGATGAGTATCATTCCGAGGTATTGCCGGAAGATAAAGCAAGCTTTGTTGAGGCAGAAAAGAATGCCGGAAGAAAGGTGATCATGGTCGGTGACGGTATCAATGATTCTCCGGCATTGTCTGCAGCGGATGTCGGCATTGCCATCAGTGATGGTGCACAGATCGCACGCGAGATTGCAGATGTGACGGTGGGTGCAGATGATCTCCATGAGCTCGTTACCTTAAAGAAGATCAGTAATGGGCTGATGGAGCGGATTCACAGAAATTACCGTCTGATCGTAGGAATTAACACCTCATTGATCGTTCTTGGTGTGGCAGGGGTATTTCCACCGACCACATCGGCATTGCTTCACAACACGTCCACACTTCTGATCAGCTTAAAGAGCATGAACAATCTGCTCGATGAGAAGGAAGAAGTAACAGAAGAAAATGTAGCAGAAGCATTTGCATAATGGAAACAAAACTGTCTGATTCTCATAAAATAAAAAGAATGAGAATAAGGCAGGAACAAAATGAAAGAATTATATCCTGGGGATCAGGGAATCTGGGTACAATATCTGCAGCTGGCATTGCAGCGTGCAGGACAGCAGGTGATGCTGGATGGAATTTTTGGACCAAAGACCTGTGCAGCCGTGGAAAAAGTAATGGGCAGCAGCGGAAAGTGTGCGGTAAAAGAAGCACAGTGGAACCGTCTACTGCCCTTTTTACGTGGGTATATCACACACGAGGTAAAAGCAGGAGATACTTTTTTCTCCATTGCGAAAATGTATGATACAACGATGGAGCGAGTGATGCATGCAAATCCCGGAACGGATGCCGGAGCATTACAGATTGGAAGTACGGTTGTTGTACCATTTAATTTTCCGCTGGTTTCCGGAGAAGTTCCATACACTTCCCTGCTTACCGGGTGGATCATCGAGGGCTTGCAGGCACGTTATCCCTATCTGCAGGTGGGAACGATCGGAAGAAGTGTTATGGGAACACCCCTGTGGTCGCTGCAGTTGGGAAATGGTCCGGTAGAGGTGGGGTACAATGCTTCCTTTCATGCCAATGAGAGTATTACCACACCGGTACTTTTAAAGTTTGTGGAGCGGCTGTTAGAGGCATATGCAGACGAACGTATGTATGAAGAACTGTACCCGGAGCGGCTGTTTGAAGAATATTCCCTGTATCTTGTACCATTGGTTAATCCGGATGGTGTGGATCTGGTAAATGGGCTTTTGACGGAAGGATTTTATTATCGCCGTGCGGTCCGCATTGCGTCCGGATTCCCGGATATTCCGTTTCCGGACGGATGGAAGGCAAATATCCAGGGTGTGGATCTGAATCTGCAGTTTCCGGCAGGATGGGATATGGCAAAGAAAATAAAATTTGAACAGGGGTATAACCGTCCGGCACCGAGGGATTACGTGGGACAGACACCGCTCAGCGTCCCGGAGAGTATTGCCATGTTTGATTTTACGAGAAACCATGATTTTTCCCTGATTCTTGCATATCACACACAGGGAGAAGTGATTTACTGGAAGTATCTGGATGAGGAACCGGAAGGCGCCCGCCGCATTGCGGAATATTTTGCAAAAGTGAGCGGTTACCGGATCGAGGAAACACCGGCGGCGTCCGGGTATGCCGGATACAAAGACTGGTTTATCAATTTTTATGACCGTCCGGGATATACCATCGAGGCGGGGCTGGGAGAAAATCCGCTGCCGATGGAGCAGTTTTCGAAAATTTATAAAGACAATGTGGGAATCCTGCTTGGAGGAATGACGGAACTTGAATAAAAAATGAGGATTACCTCTGGTAATCCTCATAAATTTTTTTGATGTGATTGTAGATCCTGCTTCCGATGGAAGTATCAAATGTTTTGACCAGTGCGTTGTTTAATGCAAGTTTATTCTCGGATTCCTCCACCGCTTTATAGATGGATGTGTATTTGCCGGCAGGAAGTTTTTCGTCTTTTAATTCCGTTCGTATTTTTTTGCGGATCGCTTCCGGAAGTTTTTTCTTTTCCGGCTTCTTTTTTTCCGTAATTTCTTTTGCATCTTTTTTTGATTCTTTGGAAACGTGATCCGATTTTTTCTTCTTTTTCTTTGTGGAGGTTCCCTTTTTTAAAGAAACATCCTTTGGGGTGGAAGGGGAAGCAATGCTTGGCTGGCGGAAGGCTTCGATGTTTCTTCCGCGCCAGAAATCGACAATACTGTCAAACCCGGTATCCTGGCTGATGATGTAAACCGGACCTTTTTCCCCTTTCCCGATCAGGAATCCAAGATAGGTGGCCAGCTGGAAATCCAGATAATTTTTAGCTACCTTGTGTGTTTCAATATATTCGATCGCCGCTTTGGACGCCATCATTTCGACATGTGTTTCAAAAGGGATGGACTTGATGCTGTCTCCGTAAAAAATGACAACACGGTCAGATGCAGAGAGTTTTTGGATGTCTGTTACGCCATCGTTGTGTACATTTTCATAGTCTACAAGATAAATGCCCATAGGTATTGTTCCTCTTTTCCTTAATATGTATCCATTATACGTCAAATGAAAAAGAATGGCAAGAGAAGGGAATACGGCAAAGAAATAGGGGGATTGTACGCAGGGAAAGTTGGAAACAGGAAGGGGGATTTTTTAAAAAGGGAAATATGGTTGACGGAAATGTGGTAAAAGATTATACTTAATAAATAACAAGTTTTGAATTTTTGAGCAAAATATATAAAACCGAACGGTTTTAAGGGAAGGAGAATAAAGTTATGAAGAACATGAAGGTAAGGACCAAGCTGAATCTGATTCTGGTTCTGGTCATTTTACTTGTGGCTCTCGGGGGTACTGTTTCCGTCAAAGACATGGAAGATGTGAAAGACAAAGCACTGGAAACGATGGAAGCATCGTCCCGCCAGAGTTATGATGATTCGATCAAAGAGCAGGTGGAGGTGGTTATTTCCCTGTTGTCGGAGATCAATGACGCATATAAAGCGGGAACTTATACGCTGGATGAAGCAAAAAAAATTGCAGCAGATGAAGTCCGGCAGATGCGTTACGGAGAGGCCGGTTACTTCTGGATTGACCAGTCAGATGGTACAAATGTGGTTCTGCTTGGCAGTGATACCGAGGGAACAAACCGTATGGAAACCAAGGATGCAAAAGGATACCAGATGGTGAAAGAAATCATACGTGTAGCAGTGGAAGACGGTGGAGGATACACAGATTTTGTATTCCCGAAACCAGGAGAGACAAAACCTTCCCCGAAGCGTTCCTACAGTGAGTACTTTGAACCGTTTGACTGGGTGGTCGGTACCGGAAATTATACGGATTATATTGATACTGCCATTGCAAAGCAGGACAAGGTATTTTCCAGCTATGCCATGCAAAAGGCAATCGCCCTGATCGCGGTATGTATTGTGATGCTTGCGGTTGTTGCAGTACTTGTTTTTATGATCGCACAGGATATTACAAAGTCGTTAAAGAAAGTTGTCGCAGAGATTGAAGTGATTGCAGGCGGTAATTTTGCCCGCAAGATGCAGACGAATATGATGAAACGGAAAGATGATTTCGGACAGCTGGCAGGAACACTCGAGACGATGCGGGAATCGGTATGCGGATTGCTTGCACAGGTAAAGGCAGAGGCAGCAAATATTGATGCCGTTGTGGAATCGATGGATACCAATATATCAAATCTGAATGGAGAAATTGAGGATGTATCTGCGACAACTGAGCAGCTTGCTGCAAGTACGGAAGAAACTGCGGCATCGGCAGAGCAGATTAACAGTATGACCCAGCAGATTGACGGTGCAGCAAAAGAGATTGCGGTACGTGCACAGGATGGGGCTACGGAAGCAGAAGAAATCCATAAGCGTGCAGCACAGACGAAGGAAACAACGGTGGAGAACCGGCGGAAAATCCAGACGATGCTGGAAGAAATCCGGGGAAGGCTGGAACAGGCACTTAAAGACGCAAAGGTTGTGGAACAGATCGGTGTGCTTGCAGATTCCATTCTCGCGATTACCGGACAGACCAATCTGCTTGCTCTGAATGCATCCATTGAGGCAGCACGCGCGGGCGAGGCAGGAAAGGGATTTGCAGTTGTTGCAGAGGAAATCCGGGTACTGGCAGAACAGTCCAAAGATGCCGTGGCAAATATTCAGGCTGTGACGGAAAACGTGGATAATGCAGTAGGAAATCTGACCAAAGATTCCAACCATCTGCTGGATTTTGTAGATACGGATATTGTGAAGAGTTTTGACGATTTTGAGAAAATGGCAGACGATTATAACATGGATGCCTCTAAAATTAACGATCTGGTATCGGATTTCAGTGCAACATCCGAAGAACTGGTAGCATCTATTTCCAATATTACAGAGGCGATTGACGGAATTACCTCTGCATCCAATGACAGTGCTGCAGGTACAACAAATATTGCACAAAAAACCGTTTCGATTGCAGGCGGATCGGCAGAAGTCATGAAAGGGGTTAAGACAGCGGAAGCTTCCGCAGAAGAACTCCGCAGGAATGTCAGCAACTTTGTGATCGAAGAATAAGAAAATAAGAAATATAAAAGGGAATTTTATAAAGGGGAAAGTGGTTCATGGACTGCTTTCCCTTTTTATCTGTTCACAAAATGAACACAGAGTTTACATTTTTTACACACGCAAAAGCGATACACTGTTTCCGTAAAGGGCATTTTGTTGTCCAAAAAAGAAAAGGAGCATTTCGCTGTGATTGAGATCAATAATCTTGTAAAAAAATACGGGGATCATACGGCTGTCGATCATCTGTCACTCGTTGTGGAACCGGGGAAAATTTATGGTTTTCTGGGGCCGAACGGGGCCGGCAAATCAACAACGATGAATATGATAACCGGATATCTCGGTGCGACAAGCGGAGAGATTAAAATTAACGGGCATGACATTTTAAAGGAGCCGGAGGAAGCAAAGAAATGTATCGGTTATCTGCCG
>UMAR01020142.1_pt1 | contig 11957 bp, 10 predicted proteins | sample 1963761 | NCBI WGS metagenome assembly UMAR01 (sample SAMEA4835921, study PRJEB28245) | human gut metagenome | biome: gut microbiome; material: fecal sample | place: Denmark | collected 2008 | reverse complement strand
AAAAATGCTTACTCGTTTCCAAAAATTTGACACCAGCCACCAGGAAGAGCTTTTGATTCAGTTTCAATCTCTCGCAGACTATCTCGATAAAAAATCAAAATAAATTGTCATTGCTTTTTCCTGCTCTGACCATTTATAATGAACTTATACTATGTTTGAAGGGGGAACATTTTCATGAAAGATATTGGTAAAATTCTGAAAAACGCCCGTGAGAATAAAGAATATACCCAGAAACAAGTGATGGAATTGACCGGTATCCACAGAAAATCTCTGTCCGGTTATGAGAATAACGTTGCCGAGCCGGATCTCTCCACTTTCGCAACCCTTGCCAATCTGTATGGCATCTCTGCAGATGAAGCTTTGGAAATTGGTGAACCGGATCCTTCTGTTTCTTTGCTTCGTTTTGAATTCCAAGTTCTTTCTTTATTTAAAGAACTCGATGCAAAGCATCAGGAAGAACTTCTGATCCAGATCACCGCACTCGTCAGATATTTAAATGCAAAAAATATGGTGCCGCAAAATCATCAATCCAGATAATTTTGCGGCACCACCGATTTATACATGTAAATTCTTTTCCATTTCCTGACGCATTTCTTTTCCCTTGAAAAGCACCAGTCCGATCAGCATCAGCACGCCCATCCCAATTGAAATCACAGACGGAAATACAATTCGTACCTTACCAGTCAGCAAAAAGATAAATGGTAAGATCATTCCGTAAAGCGCCGCCATCACAAAGTACACCAGATAGTCCTTCGCCTGACGGTAATACACCCTCGATATGATCAGCATCGAAATCATAATCAAGCCACTGACTCCCGGAAGCACAAAGTCAATCGACCAGCCATGCCAGCCGGTCAGCCAGTCCCAGATAATACAGCCGACTGTCACAATGATCAGCTGCCACATGGCATTCTTCAGCAGATTGTACCGCTTGAAGAAACCGACTGCGAGCGCCAACCACATACTGAACGCACCGCCGCACACAAACAGTGACAGATGGAAATTCGTATCAATGCTATAATCCACTCCCAGTGCCGCCACAATCGCGATCATGCAAAGAAATGTAAATATTTTGAAAATCTGCATTCCTTTCGCTTCTGTCATCACACTTTCCGGATACTCCACTTCAAGGATCTCAGGCTTTACTTCCTGCTCTTTCAGAATCTGGAAAAAGTTGTCCTTGATCGCATCACAGTCATATCTGGACGTAAATCCCAGATAAATCTTATCCCGGAAGGAACACATACAAAGCTCTACTTTCGGCGTACTTGTATAAACACCAAAATACCTGATATACGTCTCATAGCTTTCCGGCATCCGGATGATTCCCATGTTGGAAAAAATAGCGGTCACATCACTTTCTGCCGTCCTCGCCCCGATATTGATACAGACATTTTTCAGTTCCAGCGGCGCAAATTTCAGGATTGGATGCACCTGCAAGGCGAAGTAATCGTTCATCCGCTTCTCCATCTTTTCCTCTGTCAGTTCTTCTTTAAAGCATACATTTACTTTTTGCACAACATCTGTGAACTCTTCTTTTCCACCCTGAAAATGATATCCCGGTTCGATCCAGTTAAAGAAATTGAGCATTGTATTGGTCGGAAAGAAATTACGCAGATTTACCGGAACCATCAGTACAACCTGCTTGCTTTCCTGCCGTCTTGTCATTGTCCGGTGAATCGCACACAGATATACCGCCGTCAGAAATACCGTCATCGATACACCATAAGTCTTTGCCTGACGCCTCAGTTCTTCGACCGGGATTTCTGCCTCTGTCGTCTGCAGGCTTCCAAGCTCGCGCCGGTTTCCGCGAAGCTGATGCGCTGCCGGTTTTTTCTCCTTTTTGCGGTCTGCCTGGTGGGAATAATATCTTTCAAATCCATCTGCTTCCTGATCGAAAAGGCTCTCCGAATACTCTGACAGAACCACATCCTCCAGTCCATCCTCATGATGTGCCAAATACAGATAATTTTTCACCAGCTCCCGTACAAATTCACTGGCACCGGTTCCGTCCGTCAGCACATGAAAGACCTCAAAATTGATTCTCTTTTTGTAATAAGTCACTTCAAAAAGCAGATCTCTCTTATCACGGATATAAAGGCTGCTGCACGGCTCCTTATACTCCTCTCTTACAACCGGTCTTTTATTACTCTGTTCCAGATAATGCCAGAACAGTCCCTTTCGCAGCACGGACAGAAAGATCGGATATTTTTCCAGTGTCCTGTCTACTGCCTTCTGCAGGATCTCCTGCTGTATATCCTCTTTCAATTCACAGTAGAACCGGAATACACGGGTATCCCTTTTACTGCTCGCCGCCGGAAAAAGCTTCGCTGCATTGTCCAGCCTTCTCCAGTGCTTTACATTTGTCTGCGGCATTTTCTATTCCCCCTCCAGAAAATGATTGATATATTCAAAACTTTCCTGTACATGCAGACTCCGGATTCCCAGTGCAAAATATCCGTGAAGTGCATCCTTGATCCGGTGTACTTCCACCCGGTTACCTGCCTCTGCAAGACGTCTTCCATACGCTTCTCCCTCATCCCGGAGCGGATCAAATTCTGACGTCAGGATCAGTGTATCCGGCTGTCCTGACAGATCTTTCTCCAGAATCGGTGCAAAATATGGATTTAACTTGTCCTCTTCCGAACCTGCATAAAGATTGATATAATCTTTTAATTTGCCTGCCGTCAGGAGATAATCCTGCCCGTTCTCCCTTACAGAAGAGAACAGACTCTTCTCTGAATAATCATTATTGACTGCCGGATAAATCAGAATCTGTCTCTTTGGCATAAATTCGCCACGATCCCGTGCCATAATGGACAATGCAGCTGCCAGATTGCCACCTGCACTGTCTCCAATCAGAGTAATATCCTCCGGCTTTGTATCCGGATGCGTATACAATGCTCTTGCCACGGCATAGCAGTCCATAAGACCGGTCGGGAACTTGTGCTCCGGCGCGAGGCGGTATTCTACTGCTGCTACAGTCTGCCCCGTCGCCTGTGCCATCCGGGAACATACTCTCTCATAATTTTCCACATGCTCAGTCGCCCATCCTCCTCCGTGAAGGAAAAGCATGATCTTTCGTCCCTTGATCTGATCTTTTTCCAGACACGATGTTTCATCCGGGAAAAATACCCGGATCGGAACCTCATAATCGCCGTTATATACCTGCAGATCCATTTTTTTATAAAAAATTTTCATCGGATCCAGTCTTTTCAGATCCGCAAGCTGCCTTGATACTTCTACATCAATCCCTCCAAAAGACAGGATTTTCAGGATTGCTTTTGTTGCTATATTGATCGCCATATTTTTCTGTCCTCATTTATTTTTTCATACAGATTTATTCTACCATAGAATGATGTCCCCTACCACTCTTTCTCTTTCCATCTTTGCTACATTAACCCATTTTCAATTTTTCAGATTTCACAATCATCTCATTATTTATTTGACACAGACTGTCAAAACAGTTACCATACACTTATGCACAAGGAGGGTGTATTTGTTTTATGAATAATAAAAAAAATATAGACGACTATTTTGATGACAACTTTGAAGTAACTTATACAGGCGATCTCCCGTCGATCCCTGTGGGGCAGGATGATTATGACGACCGGTATGACGACACAGACTACCTTAACGATTATGAAACTGACGACTACTACGATGAAACAGACAGGCTTGCTCCTGATTATGACGATGATTATGAAGAAGAGGATTCTTATTATGACCGCCAAAGACCAGCCAGACGGACAGAACGGAGAAATTCCCGCAGACGTCCCGATTCCTCTTCCGAAGAACTGGCTGCTCCAATCCGGAATATTGCCCGCACCGGAAGTACTGCCGCTGAGAAACTGACCACTTTCATCCTTCGCCCGGCACCGGTACTGATGTCCGCCGTCATCTTGGCGATTACCTTTTTCTCGTTCTGGAACCAGATGTCTAATTATGGCGATATCAAGACACTGAGCTCCACTCCCGATCTTACACTGGTTGCATACCTGGCTGTCGGAGGGGTTATGCTAATCTGGATGCTGTCTACGTTCTTTTTCACATTAAGTGGCATCCGGCACGGAACCGGACGCGGACTTACTTATTTTGTCCTGGTATATGTTCTGTCCTACCTCTTCAGTCTAGCCGCAGCTGCAATTCCTGCTGATGTTCAGTTGCTGACCGGTATCAGAGGCGGTATCCTGGTATTTGGTTCCCTTTATCCGACATACTTTCCATTCTGTGTCGTTGGAATCATTACCTGTATCCTGCGAAAGATTTTGAAGTAAAAGATAAGTATCAAAGAAGATCCTGTCACCAAAAAAGATCCTGTATTCCATTTCACATAAAATACAGGATCTTTTTTTGATTTTCGCGAAGCAGCAAACCAAAGTCTGTGCCTGCACAAGACATTGGCGACTGCCGCATAACTTGAGAAACCCGCAAAGCGGATTTCTCATAATTCATAGTTTATTCACCTAGAATTTGATAACTCCAAGAATTATACCTGAGATCAGACAGATAATACTTACACCCCAGATCCAGAAGAAACTGTTCTTGATGTGATCTTTGATCTCCACACCGGCAAGACCGGTTCCAAGGAAAGTAGCAGGAACAACCGGGCTGATGAAAGTTGCACAGTTACGGCAAACAACCATTGCAATGGCGATATGTGCCGGATTTACACCAAATTCGTTTCCGATTCCGATCAGTACCGGAAGCATTCCGAAGAAGAAGGAATCGGTATCAAACATCAGTGTAAGCGGTACAGATACCAGACCTACGATAAGCGGTAAAAATCTTCCCATAGACTGTGGAACTACGTTTGCAAGTACATTAGCCATATGAGTCATGATCTCTGTTTGCTGCATCACTCCAAGGAATACACCTGCACAAAGAATCGTAGATGCCATGGTAAGTGCCGGACCTGCATGGGATTTAATAATCTTACCCTGCATTTTTGCACCCGGGTAGTTTACAAAAAGTGCTACTGCACATCCTACCATAAAGATATAGTAAGACGGTACCTTTGCAAGAACCAGGTTTACGATCACTACCAGTGTTACGATTACATTGAATACAAAGTATTTCGGTCTTGCAAGCTCATTCTTTTCATCATCTGTTACGGCTTCATCTTCAATTCCGCCATACTCGATCTTTTCTGCTGAAGAAGTGCCTGCACCTCTCTTCTTTTCGATATTTCCCCAGATAAATGCTGTTCCAAGTGCAATAAAAATACCTACAACCTGCATTGGAATGATCTGTTTCCACAGTGCATTTGGTTCAATTCCAAGGACAGTAGCCGCACGCATTGTCGGTCCGCCCCATGGCAGAAGGTTCATAACACCCATTGCAGACACGCAGATAAGCATCAGGGTTGTCGGTCTCATATTCAGACGCTTGTAAACCGGGAGCATTGCCGGAATTGTAATCAGGAATGTAGAGGCACCGCCTCCATCCAGATGTCCAATCATGGCAATGATACAGGTCATCATGGCAACACCGACCACATTACTTCCGACTTTCTTCATCAATGCATTGATGATCTTGTCGAACATTCCTACATCTGTCATAATTCCAAAGAAAAGTACAGAGAAGATAAACAGCGCTGCAGTACCATGTACTCCTGCTACACCGGCTGTTATAAATTCCCCCATTTCTTCAATCGTAAATGTTCCGGTTGCTACAAGGATTGCACCTGTTACAGTGGATACACTGACAAATGCAAGAGCCGGTACCGTTACATTTCTTAAGAGCAACGCAATCACAATAATGATGGTTGCAAATCCCAATAAGGCAAGCATTGCTTCACTCATGGCATTTTCTCCTTCCTTTTGTACGGGTACTTTTTCGTACCATTTATTTGATGATTCCATTATAAAAACCCAACCTTACACTCTTACAGATTCCTCCTTACATTTTGTTAAGGTAAATCTTTAAAAGTATTAAGGTTGGGTTTGTCTTATCTTACACCTTACAGATATCTGCGTCTTTTTTCTTATACCGGCTGGTTGGCACGATTCCGAATTGCCTCGAGAATTGCGGTATCCGATACCGGTTTTTCTACATATCCGTCAATGATTCCTTTCTGCCGGGCCTCTGCCACCTCACGGCTGACTCCATCAATAATAATAAGCTTCAGCATGTCCGGATATCTTCCTGCAAGCGACATACAGAAATCCACTCCACTGCAATCCTCCATCGTCTCGTCTACTACCAGCACATCTGCCTCCTGCTGTTCCAGACATTTTTGCAGTTCTTCTCTTTTCATACAGGTCTGAATCTGGATCCCGATCTTCTCAAAATTCTTTTTCAGTAGCTGCAATACCTTTGCATTGTCATCTGCCACCACGATCCGATAATCCTTTCTGGGAATATTCTGCACAATCTGTGGCATATGCTCTGTATCCAGTACCGGAAGGTAGATATGAAAGGTACTTCCTTCTCCTTTTTTGCTCTCTGCATAAATATATCCCTTATGTGAAGTAATAATCTGCTCCGCAAGTGCCAGTCCAAGTCCGGTACCCTCTCCCCCTTTTTTCGTTGTAAAAAATGGATCAAAAATCTGACGCAGCGTCTCTTTATCCATTCCACACCCATTATCTTTCACCTGGATATGGATATATTTTTTCCATACATCCGAAAGCTTTTCAATCACTCCCTGAGCCAGTTTTTCTTTTTCTTCTGAATGGCAGGATATTTTGATATTTCCTTGATTTTTTCCAATCGCATGCACCGCATTAACGCAGACATTTAAAAGCACCTGGTTCAGCTGTGTCGCATTTCCAAGGATCATTTCATCATCTACCCGAAACTCACTTTCCATATGGATCAGAGGCGTGCAGACAGATTCCATCATCCTTTCTGCACGCGTCATGAATTTCTTTATCGAAATATTTTTATAAACGGTCTCTACATTCTTTCGACTCAGGGACGAAATCTGGCGCACTACATCCTTTGCTTTTTCCGAAGCCTCATAAATTTCTTTTGCACTGTCCTGTTCTTCTGATCCTTCTGGAAGTTCCATCATCAGAAGCTCTGCATATCCCATGATCGGAGTCAGAAAATTATTGAATTCATGTGCGATACCACCTGTCATAGTTCCCATGATCTGAAGTCTTTGCTGATGCGCGATACTCTGTTCACTCCGATGCATTTTTTCCAACTGCTCATTCAGTTCTTTCAGATCATTGATCTCCCGCACAGCTCTTCTCATATCACGCATCACTCTGCCAAATAAGACAACCGCAATACCGGCAGCCAACAAAATACCAACAAAAATACATACCATTTTCAAGAAACCTTCAGCTATCGGTTCATACAGATCATCGTAGTCGATCACCGCACTGACTACCCAGAAGCTGTCTCCGATCTGAACCGGAGAATATGCACTGATTTTCTGTACTTTCGGACGTTCTTCATTTGTCCACCAATACGAATAATAATGAGAAATACCTTCTTTTCTCTTCTTCTGATCCTCAATCATCTTCTCCAGACTGGAGTAATCCAGATCCGGATACATTTTCTTCCTTCCTGCAATAACCGGAATTCCCCACTGTTCTTTCTTCGGATGCATGATGATCGTTCCTTCTGCATCTTTGACTACAATGTATCCATTCGTTCCGATGTGAATTCCCGAAATCAGTTTCTGATAATATTTTTCCGCATCGATCATCAGACAGATCTTTCTCCCATCCTTCAAAACACGCTTATATACATTATAGATTTTCTCACCTGTATCTTTTTCCATATAAATGCTATTCTTTGCCGAGCTTTGAGTGAGCAGCTGTGAACTTACAATCTGTACATCCTTGACACTCTCGGAAAGCTTTCCCTGTTCGTCTTCCAGGTACAGATTCGTGATAAAACTGGTCTGTGTGTCTATAAATTCCCGATATAGTTGTTTTGCCTCATCCTGCGGTCTGTTCTCTGCTGTTTTCGCAAGAAAGCTTAAACTTTCCTCATATTCCCCTGCGGACATCGCCATATTTTCACTCAGGATTCTGGTTGTCAGGAGCATCTGTTCCTCCTGGTTCTGCATCAAAGTATCTCTGTACTTTTTCCAGACACCAAATCCTGCAAATACAAGAATTACGATTAAAAAAAGTGGAATCGCAGCAATCAGTGTCTTTTTGTTTTTCTTCATATATTCTCGTCCCCGGTTTGTTATCAATTGACTTGTTCTCTTTCTAATATTATAATGTTTTTTATAAGTTGTATAGAATTTTATTGAAATTTTTACTTTTGGGAGGTTGCCTCAATGGCTGACAAAATACTGATCGTAGATGATGATCCGGCAATCTGTAAGCTGCTGGAAAAAGTAATGCACAGCAATGAGTTGGAAACAACAACAGTAAACTGTGGCATGGACGCGCTGTCCATCCTGAAAAATCATACATTTGACCTGATCCTGATGGATATCATGCTGGGAGATATGGAAGGATTTGAGGTCATCAAACGGCTTCGCAATCAGGGGATCAGTACTCCGGTTATGATCGTCAGTGGACGTAATGAAGACTATGATTCTCTGTACGGGCTTTCACTTGGAGCGGATGATTATATCACCAAGCCGTTCCGACCGCTTGTACTTGGTGCCAAAGTAAAAGCACTGATCCGCCGCAACAAGAATCTGGTACTCGACAATTCCGATACTCTGGAATGCGGTCCATTCAGCTATGATACCACAACCATGCGTTTTTACAAAAATGGCGAAGAACTTATCCTTTCTTCCAAGGAGTCTGCACTTCTTCTGCTTTTTATGAAGCATCCGCAGCAGGTTTTCACCAAGGACATGATCTATGAGCATGTCTGGGGCAATACGGTTGCCGTTGATGACAATGCAATCATGGTCTACATCAACCGGCTTCGTGGTAAGATCGAGGACGACAGACAGAATCCGGCGTATATCCTGACGATCCGCGGACTGGGATACCGTTTTGTTCCGTAAACGACCTTTTCATCAAGAAGAGGCTCCATCCGGAATCTTCTCCTAATGAAAAAGATGACTTTTCACCCGCTCATTTGTGAAAAGTCATCTTTTTTATTCCTCACCAGTCTGGTGCAGTCCATATTCATGGCAGAAAATTTGATTCCCGTTCTCAGTTATTATACGCTCTATTTTACAACTGGAAAGAGGTTAAGGACTGTCCCGTTCTCGTTTGGAATTTTATTGCACAGCATCGCAAGAAACAGTGAGGTGGCAAGTAGATCGGCACACCCACCCGCGCTGATACCACGCTTTATATACTCCGCATCCATGCGGATCAGTTTGTCTAACGCATCTTCTGAGTAGGCTCCGCCTTCCTCCAGAAACTGCATTGCTTCCATCTGTACCTGATAGAGTACTGACGGATTCTTTCTCGATAAAATATTGGAATCCTGCACCCGGCTCATCAGTGCAAAAAGGATCTGTAATTTGATCCGATTCCACTCCATTCCCCGCAAAAGTCCATCCTCCAGTACCGGAAGCGCAATATGAAAAACAGATGGGTATCCGGCAAGCGCTTCCCCGCGAATCCCTGTAGTCCCGTATTGTATGAGATTTTTCTCACCGTTACTTTTCGCAGGTTCCTTTCCCAACATCTCAATTTCGGCTCTTAAGATCCTGGCAGTCATCTTCTGCTCCATCCGAAGGATGGATTGTAAAGTAACCGTTCCGTCTTCCTGGATACATCTTCCCGCTGCCGCACTGAATATTCCAAGGGTAAATATCATCCCTTTATGTGTATTCACATGTCCGGTTGCCCGATACATGGCTTCCTCCGCAAGCATTCCGGTCTTACGGATTTCACGGAAAAGATCTTCCGGCGTACAGGTCAGCTGATATCCCTGGTATGCCATTCTAACAAACCACGAATACAACGCCTCTGCACTTCTTTCAAAGGTCTGCACATCCATATCAGTGTGGGCACCACAGGAATACGGATCTACAAGCCCCGGTTTGGGAACCGTATAGACTTCCTCAAGCAGCGCCTGATACGCCATCCGGCCAATCGATTCTGCAAAGTATTCTGCTTTCTCTACTGCCTGATTCTTTCCCATACGGTTCTCCTTTTACATCCAATTGCCAATAACCTGTAAGTTTTCCGATCAGAATTTAATCATCAAATTCAAACGGCTTGATCTGACGGACAACATCCATGATGGTACCGTCACGGCTTTCAATGACACCGACAACACGATCTCCAAACTGTACCTTCTGTGGTTCCCCCGCGATAGAGTAAGCGATATCACGTAATTCTTCGATGGTCTTAAACGGAAGGTCTACATCTTTCATTGCTTCGATCAGATCCTGTCTCTTCGGATTGATTGCAATACCATAATCTGTGATGACAACGTCTACACTTTCTCCCGGTGTTGTGACGGTTGTTACGTCTGTACAGATTGCCGGTGTTCTTCCCTGAAGAAGCGGTGCGATAACGATGGCACATTTTGCTCCGGCTGCTGTATCCGGATGTCCACCCTGCGCTCCTGTGATCATACCATTAGAATCTACAACAACGTTACAGTTGAAGTGTACGTCAACTTCCAGAGCTGCAAGAATTACGAAGTCCAGTTTATTGACAACTGCACCCTTGTTGAACGGGTTCGCGTACTCACCTGCACTGATCCGGAAATGATGCAGATCTTTTACAGATTCTACGGCTGCAAGGTCAAAGTCCTGTGTATCCAGAAGTGCATCTACCTGACCGTTGATCAGAAGGTCACACATCGGCTTTGTAAGACCACCCACACCAAAACGCATGCGGATATTTCTTTCTTTCATTACCTTTGCAAGTGAAATAGTAGATGCGATAGAAGCTCCGCCGACACCTGTCTGATAAGAGAATCCATCTTTGAAATACGGTGTATTTACAACGAACTGTGTACAGTAATCAGCCATCATCAGTTTTCTCATATCTGTAGTCGGTTTTGCTGCACCTGTTGCGATCTTCTTCGGATCACCGATCTGGTCTACTTCTACCACATAATCCACTTTTGTCATGGAAATATGTGCCGGGAAGTTCGGGAACGGAACCATGCAGTCTGTGATTGCTACGACTTTGTTTGCATGGAAAGCATCTGACATTGCATAAGAAAGTACACCACAATCAGATTTTCCACCGATACCACGGCAGTTACCGTACTCATCACAGGTAGGAGTTCCGATAAATGCGATATCGATCTGGGTTTCACCTGTTACCAATGCACGGACACGTCCCCCATGTGAGCGCATAATCGCAAGACCTTTTAATTTACCATTGGAAATAGCTTCTCCGATCTTTCCACGCACACCGGATGACTGGATATTTGTAATGGTTCCATCTTCAATATATTCTACCAGAGGATCATGTGCTTTTCCAAGGGAGCTTGCACAGATAGTAATGTCTTTGATTCCCATATCGTGGATCTCTTTCATTACCATATTTACAACGTAATCCCCTTCACGGAAATGGTGATGGAAGCTGACTGTCATACCGTCTTTGATTCCACATTTTACAAGGACATCATGGATGCTGTCTACCATCTTGCTTCCGTTGGAATTGATCACACATTCTACTTCCGGTCCGTGTTTTTTATAAACATGTCCGTCAAAATGATGAACACCCTGAAATACTTCTTTACCAGTTGCTTTTAAAATCTCTTCCGGGATATCTCTACCTACTGCGTTAATCATCTTATAAATCCCCCTTATACACACCTGAAGCTTTTGCAAGCTCGATTGTTCTCTTTGCTCCGTCATAGAAAGCGATGTCGATCATCTTACCATCTACTGTAAATACACCGATTCCCTGTGCTTTCTTTGTATCAATTTCACGGACAACTTTTTCTGCGAAAATGATATCTTTCTGTTTTGGTGTAAAGATTTCATGTACAATGTTGATCTGTCTTGGGTTGATGATGGATTTTCCATCAAACCCCATCAGGTGGATATTCTCAACATCCTGACGGAAACCATCCATATCATCAAGGTCTGTGTATACTGTATC
>UMAR01004344.1_pt1 | contig 11965 bp, 10 predicted proteins | sample 1963761 | NCBI WGS metagenome assembly UMAR01 (sample SAMEA4835921, study PRJEB28245) | human gut metagenome | biome: gut microbiome; material: fecal sample | place: Denmark | collected 2008 | reverse complement strand
CACAGACTTTGCGGACGTTTTCTTTGTGGTTCGTAAATGTATAGAATTACGAACTGCTAACTCAAAGCAACTTGCACTTTTCTTTGATTTTATCTTCGCCCATAAGAATTAGCTTTATTAATCTCTCTTTCTGGAGCTCATTTGTATGAGCATTGGCATCCATTAGAACTTCAAAAATAAATGCCAGTTTATCCTCGTCCAAATTATCTATTGATCTAGCCATATCAATAAGGCTAAATCTTGCCAAAAACGTTATCTCCTTTATGCAGTCTTTAAAATCATACACTTGATCACCATCTCTTGGTGTATGCATAATACTGTCAACAACAGATGATGGTACAAACGAGGATATATCGCTGTAACCATCAATTAAATAACGCAGCTTATAGATAAGATTTCGCTTTGCTCGTTCATCACTTGAACACACGATCGTAAAACAATCATCTCCCAATTTTTCGTATAACTTAGCGGAATAATTGCTTTTGTGACAACGCACAGTATTGTTCTCAATATTAAGCCTCTCTGCAATTTCGGAATCTTTAAGAGTGATAAAAGTCATTAGCCTCTTTGTTCGCTCTGTATTGTGCCATTTACAGCTCATCATATAAGTCCGTATCAGTTTCATACACAAAACTGAATTTTGAGAGTATCTGCGTTCAGAGACTCCGTTCTGACTGTTTTTAATATCATTGGCAATATCCTTACTAACGGCAAAGAACCTACTAAAAAACGACATATTTTAATCAATCCTCCAATCATTATAAATTATTTTTTGACTCACAAAAGCCGCATTAAATGCCGCTCTCAAAAGAAAAAATGTGTGAAAAGCAAAAAGTGTTTACTTTTCACACATATATATAATCGCAAATCATAATCATTCGCTGCTATCTCAAAAACTTTTAGTAATCAATATAATAATCACAGCACAGACCATTGGAGAAAGTTTGTACGTTATAAGCTGATAATGCGTTTAAGAACAACTGAAAACAGATCAAGTTGGGCTTGTTTCATCTATCAGTCTATATTTCAGTTCGACTAAATCAACAAACCTCTCAGCCTCAGAGTTTTTATAAACGCAGAACACACACTTCTTGAATGCTCTCTTCAACTCATCATGAGTCAAATTATTACAGCTTATTCTAGTAATACTTCTGGGTAGATAGAACTCTCGCAAACCTTTACATCTCCAAAACTTTCCTAAGTTTACTTCCTTGATACCCTCTGATAAAACGATCACGGAAAGCTCCTCACATTGATGAAATGCAAAATAATCAATAGTCAGCAATGATGATGGCAGCTGAAGTGTCTTCAATTCTTTTGCAGCCGCACCAAAAGGATTGCTGCCTATGTGAGTAATTGGTTTTGGTATTACCGCCTTATCATTATTGATAAAACAAGTGCCGTCTACAAGCTCAATACCGTTATTACCGAATTTGTATACTGTAACGCCTGCAAATACGGCTCTTAGGATCATCTTATCAAGTTTTTTCAAATCCTCAGCATCTATCTTATAAACCACTTTTCCTTTGCAATTACTCGTTGGCATACACGAGCGAACACTATCGCCTGTAGGTTCTGGAATGTGACAGCTGCCATTCACATAGCAAACGAACATTTCATCAGTTTCTTTATTTTTGCAAACATAGTATTTTGGTAAATTGATTATATCTACAAGTGCCATTTTAACCACCTCATAAGTTTATTTTTGATTATAGTCTATCTGAAAACAATCGTAAGTCTATATTGTTTCAAACAAAGTTTGACTTAAAAGAGTTTCAGCTCATCTTATTTTGAAAAAATAGTTCCTTGATGTGATGTCAATTACAGCAGGGAACAACTTTTACCCATTAAGGCAATTTAACTATTTTATTAAAAAGTATCTCAAAGTTTGGGTTTATCTGACTTACATAGTTCCTGTGATAGTGACCACAAAACCAACGCTTGTACTGGAGCTTGGGTTCTATATCGCTGAAAAACTTAGTGATCTTTAGTCAGTTTCTTAAAAATTGGATTTTGGGTATTATCAAGCTTTGAAATATCGTGACTGCCGTGTATATCGCCTGTTATCAAAATCATTTTATGCTTCTCCTTATATCTTCCAGTATTCTGGGGGTATACCCCATATATGGCAGCATACAACCGACATTATAGCTTTCAAAAGGAATACCCATTTTACTGCATATATCTGAATACTGTAAATACGCTTTATAGTCCTTCGTATTATGAACGTAACCGTACAAATGCACAGCTCCACGATACTGATTGTACCAATGAGCAATAGGGTAATGTGAAAGTACCAACTCGGTTTCGCCATCAGTTATTATCGAATAATTCTTTATCAACACAAAATGCGCTCTCATCTCATCATTTATTTTGTCGTGATTACCTCGAACGAGGAACTTATTTTCTTTAAGCTGTGGAAGGATCTTATTAGCGACTGATTTTTTCCACGCAAAGTCACCAAGTATGTATACTTCGTCCTCTTCCTTGACAACATCATTCCAGTTGGTGATAATAGATGAGTGCATTTCGTCAAGATTAGCAAACGGTCTGTTATCGTGCATTATAGCATTCTTATGACCTAAATGCAAATCTGAAATGTATAATTTCGCCATAACGAATACCTCTCCGTATTTAGACGAAAGCCTTAAACAAAGGCTTTTCAATTTCTATGCTGCCATCTCTAAGTTTTAATTTAATTATAAATCTTTTATTCGCAACTAGAAGTAAAAGAAAGTAATCTCTACTGTAGAAATTGCTCTCTGTATAGGATGTATCAATCAAAATCGTACTTAGATGTAAGGAAACTTCTCGGCAACAGTATAGATTGGAATACGTATTATATTTTCGTTCTCACTCTTGCCGCCTCTGGTTCTCCCAGCTATAACTGCAACATCTATCAAGCCGTTCTCCTCATAATAACCTAAGGACTTAGGGGCAGTACCCTTATTGCTCTTGACCTTTATACGAAATTTTCTTCCAGTTAAGCACTCTGCCAACAGAAAGTCCAACTCATACTGATTTTTCACAGAACAACAAGGAACTGGATTAGCCACTATTGGTACTGCCTTCTTGTGCAGTCGATACAACTCATTATAAACGAAAGTCTCTGCGAGCAATCCCTTAGCAGATGCGACATCCACTCCGTGAAGTCTTACAAGATAACTCAACAAACCGCAATCTCGAAAATAAAGTCTACGTGCTTGTAGGAGTTGTGATACATCACCATTATTGTATAAATCACAATACCCCAACACCCTGCTATAAACGAGCCAACTAATGGCTGAATTAACCTCGTTTCTCGATACAGGGAGCTTGGTATCCTGTTTCACGAAATTAGTAATTTCGTCCGTCATCAGCTTAGCAGTACCCTTCTTTTCCGATAGTTGCTCGAATACTGCTGCACGATACACATTCTCAAAAATCAGTTTGCTTTTATCGTCAACAAAATAATGTGATGACTCATCAGTAAATCTGCTCAACAGATTAGCAATAAGCCTAACACAACTATCTACATCTCCAGTCTGTTTATACGCTTGTACAACAGCAGGATACCCGCCTATCCGTAACTGCAACTCATACAGCTTAGTTAAAGCGACATAATCATTATTATCTGACTTTCCAAATACATCAATCTTATTCAAAGTATTCTCTGCATTGAACGCTCGGCAAAACTCCTTGAAAGACAACGGCTGTAACTCCAAGTCATAAGTTGAACCAGCAGGCAAAAAGAAATCCTTCGACATAACAACTCGTCCAAGATAACTACCCGTTACTGCTAAATGACACTCCAAAGACAGTAGCTTACGGATATAGTTGTATACTGTAGGACTTTCCTGTATCTCATCTACCAGCAATATCGTGCTAGGGGCATTCCAAAAATAACGTTCGCCCAAGATACCCCTGCAAAGGCTGCTCATCACCAGATAAGCCGAAGAATTAGTACGATTAATAGCACTCTCAAACGCCTCACGCACACCTCTTTGAGATAAATCTACATACAGTACCTGTTCGTAATTATTATAAGCAAATTTCAACAACTCAGTGGTTTTACCAACCTGTCTCGCTCCGCTAAGATAAAGTGCCATACTAGAATATTTCCTCTGCCACGCAGAAAAACTACCCTGAATATCACGCACCAAAGGAGCGTTTCTCTGTAATGCAGAATAACGAAAGGAATTATACTGTCTCATAGTTACTTCGGGAAGTGTACCCTTTACTGAGCGTACTACGCCCTGCTTATTGACAGTCAGTTCGGGTATACTCGATATTTCATTCAAAACAGCCTGATACCCAACATACTCAGTGCCTAATAGAAACCCAGACGTATCTCCATTTGAGAATCTAACTCTGGTTATTTTCATCGGTACAACCTCCTTCTTATTACTTCATTATAGCATTTTTCTTAGTGAAACTTAATAACTTCTCATGCAACCCGCTGCAATATTAGCGATAATTCGGGGAGAGATACCCATGATTTTCGGCTAAATCGTCTATATACAAATCCATTTTCTCGTTCATTACTACATCCCTTCTTCTCACTCAATTTTCTCATCTAGCCCATACTTTTGCATAAGCTCAGAAATTCTCAGCTTAGTGTATGGAATATCTATCTTTCCTAGCAAATAATCACGACTAAGGCTTACATACTCCTGCTCAAGGGCTAGATACAGTAAATCCACTCTATAAAAATCAATCGGGAGATACCCATCGTAATCTCTTTCTACCGCATTAACATCTGTAGCTGTCAACACTAGCTCCGAGATACCCAATTCCGTTGCTTTTCTGGCATACCCAAATAATTGGTCATGGTTAAGATTGCTCATTGGTCGATTTTTGACCTCAACAGCAAATACGTCAGACATACCCATTAAAGAGGTGTACAGAACGTCTAATTCCGTATCTCCTGTGGAACTACGGTATTTATCCACAAAAGAATAACAATATGCCGCTTTCAGCAAAGCAGAGTCCTCTACCCATTTACTCTCGATGTCTATATTATTGCCTAGACTACCCTGAAAAACATAACTTGAAAACTGCGGAAACTCAAACAACATAGACGGAGTCTCCGAGTCTAAGCGGGTCAATGCCTCTAGTCTCTTATGTGCAGGCGAGCTTGCTGTACCCAAACACTTATTAACTACGTCCAGAGTTTTCTGCGAATCCGTGGAATTATAAGCATCTCTAGCTAACCCAGCCTCTCTCAGTAGCTTACAGAAAGCTACGATATCCACCTTCTTGATACCCTGTCGAGTGGATAATACGTCATACAAATTCGACAACTCCTTCGACAGATTTATATCAGGCTTATTTAAGTTTGGAATTGAAACAATCTGCCCAGAACTAGGCATTACAAATATATGCTGAGCCAACGAAACATACGTCAAAAGGTTCGAGAGCTTAGAGGAGTCATTTGAAATCTCCGATACAATACGCTTTAAACTAGCATTTTCAGCGTTCTTAAAGTTGTGCAGACACGAATTAAGCGTATCGCTCAGTACACTCGCTATATAATTCAAACCTGTCTTATCTGCGAAAATCTCATTGTAGTGCAGATACGACCTGTACTTGTCAACAGAACTCAAATTTCTAAGACTCTGTTGTGTGCCCTCCTTAGAACTACCCCAAAGTAACCTCTCACTGTACAATATCGGACACAGGTCAAAAATAGTACCGCTACCTATTTCGTTACTTATCTTTCTGACACCATACTTAGTACTGCCTGTTATGACGATGACCTTTCTGTTTGCATACCCCTGTATACAAGAACAGAAAGTGTTACGCAGGCTACCTGGTATCTTGCACACTTCATCCAGATAAATGCGGGTTATAGATGTTGTATCCCATTGTGCAAACCAATCTTTGATTTTCTGTGCAGTACCAAAATCAAGATTTCGTATATCAGCATAGACAGAATTTTCTGGAGCTAACTCATATAATTGTTGCAGTAAAACACTCTTGCCTGCTTTACGTACCCCTAGAATCGCTAAACACCCGTTCCTAGATGGAGATACTTGTCGCTGTATCTCGATGGTGTTTATCCACTCTGACACCGCATCGAAAGCATAACGCTTAGTATCATACCCAATCCAGCTCTCTCTTGTAGGCATATTTGTCGCTCCTTTCATCTTTTCTGCTGAACTTCTTTAAGGTGTACCCAAACTCATCGCTACCCTAATAGCTCTTCCATAATTTCCGATACACTCTTTGAAGAACCCATACACTCCCTGCCAGATAAGTTTCTCTTAACCAATCGCATATACTCCGCCTCTAAACCTAAAACTAATAGGTCACAACGATATATCTTAGTCGGTACATCAAGTTTGCCCGTTGTAAACTCCTCAGCATTAACCGTAGTGCTGGTGAGTGCTAGTTCATCTAGTCCTAAACGGTTAGCTAATTTGACATACCCAGCTATTCTTATATTGGAAATGCTTTCTCTTGGTCGCCACTTGGACTCGACACCACAAACCCTAGACGAACTCAAAGAGCGTACAGTGTATAATGCATCAAGCTCATCTCCTGGTGAACCAATCTCACCGAGCTGATTGGGTGTTCTATACTTATCGGCAAAGGTGTAGCACTTGTTCAACTTATACAGAACCAAGTTCTCAAACCACATACCCAAATGCCTCTCACTCAACAAATCATCTGTAACACCAAAATGACTTATGAACCAAGGATACGCAAATACTATCGCTGGTATATCAGTGTCAATCTGCGGTATATGGACAAGTCCCTTGTACGTCAATTCGTTAGAAATCTCGTCAGAAGTTACCACACTCAATGGCAAAGCCAACCCTGATGCGGTGAGTACCCCACATAACTCAGTAAGCATACTCCTGACCTCTTTGTCACTGCATATACGGCGTAACAAAACATAACTATCTCCGAGGGTTTTTCTAATCTCTTTCTCCAAAGATGGTATCTGACAGAATGAGCCGTTCTTACACTTGAAAACATACTGACAAAGCACAATATATGCAAGTAAATTATTTAAAGTCTGATTATCGATACCCCTCAAACAAGAAAAATGAGAACGGTACGAGTCCAATGTATCTGTAACTGTTCCCGATAGAAAACTCAATGGTTGTACGGCTAAACTCTCAGTCACAATTCCACCTTTACGTAAATACTCCTCAAATAAAGATATAGTCGAGTTTGAAACTTCACTATCAGGATTAACCACTGAACTACCCAAACTCCAAGCTAAACTCTCTGCATACATAATAGGCACTAACTCTACATCAATACCCCTACATATCTTCGCAGATAATGCCGATACAACTGCCTGTGTGCTACCCGTTATTATGAATGTCATGTGGGGTACATAATCCTTAACTGCTTTTACGAAATCTGCCTCGTACTCTTTATCTATCTTACATACCTCGTCAAGCAGAATTCGTGTTTTTCCCTTCGCCTTACAGGCGGCGAAATATTCCTCAAATTTGCTGTCTCTTATTGAAACACTTAAATCTAAATACTCAGATACATCTGGAGCGGTATCATATAACTGCTTTAGCAAAGTTGTTTTACCTATGCTACGAGTACCCAAGATTGCTATTACTGCAATATCATTTATTACAGTCCTGTTCACTAAAGATACATCTCGTGCCTCGAGGAAAGCAGATAGCGGTTCAAATATGAACCTCTTTGTTTCTATACTGGAAAGCCTTTGTGTACCCACTTTAATCGCTCCTTTCATTTAATCTATTATAACATTTTTCTTAGTGAAAATCAATAACTTATCAGGTAGTTAGAACCAACCTGGAACTGAAAAATTGTACCTCATTGTGATTATTCTATTGTCTCTAACAAACTCACCTATGTAGTTAGGTGTGATACCCAAGCCTAATGGTACTCGTGCCATTATTAAATAAGTGTTATCGAGGTCTTGAGATATGTGCTCGACTACTTCAGCACTCAACATATCAGCTCTATCTATTATAATTAACTTATCTGAGAGGGAAGTTAAATCCCTCAATGAGTCTACACCTCTTTCAAATACGACTACATCTGGATGAGGATTTCCGTTTCTTATCAGATTGCACATATATGTCTTACCTGTTGCGGCTGCACCTCTAACTACGTTTATTCTACCCCTGAGCTGTATGTCAAAGGTTACTGCTTCTCCTGATGATACTATCAGATGTCTCGTTTTCTTATCGTAACTTATCATACTTTCAAATCCTCTCTTTAAAGAAAAGAGAGCGAACTCTTTGAAAGAAATCGCTCTCATTGTTGATACATTTAATCTGAGGTAGATATGACTAGCTCTTGGATAAATTAAAGGGTGGTTATTTCACCGTTAGGATATACAACATACCAATAATCATACCCCCAACCAAACGGGTCGCCGTACTGCTGAGTGCCTGTACCTTCAGTGTTTCCACCTGGAGTCGTACCATCACTTATTGTACCTTCATGATGCCCGTTTTCATCATCCCAAGACCATGACTGACCGCCACCGCCAGAACCAGAGTTACCATCGTTATTATTGGAGCCTCCGCCATTGTTATTGGAGCTGCCGCCACCATTGTTCTGCGAGCCTCCGTTTCCTCCGTTGCCGTTGTCTCCATTGTTATTAGAGTTGCTTCCGCCGTTGCCTCCATTGTTATTGGAGTTACCTTCGCCGTTATTGTTGGAGCTACCTCCACCGTTGTTATCTGAGTTGCCATTGTTATTGTTGTCAGAGGTCTCCTCCGACTTCTCATCGTCCTTCTTCTCTTCCTCTGGCTTTTCCTTGATGATGAGCTTTGAAGTGGCGGTCACTTCATTACCACTGCTGTCCTTAGCCTTGTAGGTGATAGTGTATTTTCCAGCCTTGTAGTCGGACTTCTTTGCCTTACCGTCAAGCTCCGCTGTGAACTCCACACTATCATCGTAGTTATCCTTCACGGATACCCCTTTATTGAAATCAGGGAGCTTGCCACCCTCCGTTATTTCATACTTCTCCTTGATACCCGTGAATTTAGGTTTCTCACTGTCAACTACCGTTACCGTGATGTTCCAGAGTTCTTCCTCTCCTGTGGCAAGCTTGATGTTAAGTGAAATGCTCTGTACGCCCAATTTGTCAAGTGCTATCTTCTCTTCGCCGCTGGCAAATGCAGCTGTGTCTATCTTATCATCGCTCAGTTTAGCAGCAAGTTCAGCTGCGGTCATTTCGCTGCCTGCCTCAAGCTCACATTCAAACACCTTAGGCTCTTTCACCTCAGCCTCAGAGCTGCTTTCCTCAGCTGCGGAAGATACCGAACTTGTGTCCGCAAGGCTGCTTGTTGTGTCTTTCTTGCCCTCGTCATTTCCGCAAGCGGTAAGAAATACCCCTCCTGCTATCGCCAAAGCTGCTGCTGCAACAATAATGTTTCTCGCCATTTTTGATACCCCTCTTCTAATAGATTTTCCAAATACTTTAACTTCAAGTGCCTTAGGCACGTCAGTTTCATTCTCCATACCCTCAAGACCAGCTCTGAGCCAGAAGAACGGAATGATACATCTGAACTTCTTGTTCTCTTCCTTCTCAAGGCGTTCTATCTCGTCACGCATTTTCTTAGACGCTCTGCTGAGCCTGCTTTTCACAGTACCCAAAGAAACTTCAAGCGTGTCTGCTATCTCCTGCAAACTCATTTCATCGTAATACCTGAGTATCACACACATACGCTGCTCCTCAGGCAGGCTTTCAACTACCCTGCGTACACATTCGATAACGTCCTTGTTTTCAATTAGCTCGTCAGGAATCTCGCCGTCAATGTCCTCAAGCTCGAAATCCTCGCCGTCCTCTGTCATTCCTCAAAGCATAACTCTACTTTTTTAGGTAATACAAAAACTCCCCCTGCGGCGTTAAGTTCTGATAATAAAAAAAAGCCATGACGGACAATGCCCGTCACGGCGAGTGACTGGTCGAGGTGACGGGACTTGAACCCACGGCCTCTGCGTCCCGAACGCAGCGCTCTACCAAACTGAGCCACACCTCGAAATACCACTGTAATATTATATCACACCCATCAAACCTTGTCAAGGCGTTTTTTTGTTTTGTATCCTCTTTGCTTTTTTTACTGCGTTGACCTTTGGCGTATGACGAATTTATTAAAATCATTCTCATTGTAACTTATTTTCATTGACATATGCCTTGTGTTGTGATATTATATATATAAAGGTGTTCTCGTTTAAAAGTTTTTGTATGAGGTGATGAAATTGATGAATATGAAGAAAAGAATGTTGAGCGTTGTCCTGTCTGGCGCAATGGCTGTTTCTACTGCTGTGTCTGCTGGATCGTTCAGTGCCTTTGCCGTGGCGCAATGTGTTGCGTATTCAGGATCTAATGTAAATGATCAGGACTATGTGCAATGGTCTGACACAGTGAAATCTTACCTGACAGTGTGTGACAACGGCAATTATATGCGTGTCCAGTCAGGCGCTATCGAGGGCAAGCTCCTTGTGGAATATTACAGCTCTGATTTTGAACCGCTCAGCACTAAGCTTATCGACAATGAACTGCCGATCTTTGGCGCTTTCTATGACTCCGGCAATAATTATTATGTCCTTAGCGGTCAGGAAAATCCGAAACAAAACGACTCCCTCGAGGTTTTCCGTATAACGAAGTATGATAAGAATTGGAACAAAATAAAGTCCTACGGTCTGTATGGAGCTAACACTACAGTTCCATTCGATGCAGGCTCGGCAAGAATGACCCATAGCGGTGACCACCTGCTTGTGAGGACCTGCCACGAAATGTATAAATCAAGCGACGGCAATAATCATCAGTCTAATGTTACCATTGAAGTGGATATGCCTTCAATGACTATCACTGATTCATATACCGGCGTCATGAACGTTGATTATGGCTATGTTAGCCACTCCTTCAATCAGTTTATAAAAACCGACGGCAACCATATAGTCGCCCTCGACCATGGTGACGCTCATCCACGTTCTGCCGTTCTGGTGAAGTATAATTCTGATTTTACTACAGGCAAATTCTTCCCAAGCTATTTTGAACAGGTCAGCAATATCGACGTTGTAACATACCCTGAATATACCGCCGGTCACTATAACTATACAGGTGCGGCTATAGGCGGCTTTGATGTGTCATCATCAAGCTATATCGTGGCACAGAGTACAGTAGACCTTGATTATATCAATACGTCAGAAACACGAAACGTCTACGTTTCCGCTGTTTCAAAGGACCTTTCCACAAACAAGCTCAATAAGATAACTTCTTATGCAGAGGGTACAGACTCAGCTTCTGCTCCACAGCTTGTGAAGATAAATAATAACAGCTTTTTGCTATTGTGGGCCAGAGATACAAAGGTAAACTGTGTGAAGCTAAACGCTGACGGCACAGTAAACGGCAGTATACACACCTTTGAGGGAAGCCTTTCAGACTGCCAGCCTGTTATCAAAAACGGCAGAGCAGTTTGGTATGTTTACGATAAAAATAACGTGACCTTCAACTCCCTGAACCTTTCAAATCTTGACGATATAAAGACGGTTGACGTCAAAACAGGTCATGACTACGAAACAAAGTACGCATCAAAAACTGACGGCACTGTAACACAGACCTGCAAGTCTTGCGGCTATGTGAATAAGTTCACAGTTCCGACCTCTACCACTGTTTATTGGCGCACAGACCTTTCGAATACGTCCTTTTCAAGCGTATTGAGCAAAACTCAGTTCAGTGTGGGCGACAGCATTGATTTCTGGCTTTATGACGATACAGACTACACAGTTGAATTTTCTGATCGCAGCATGGTAAGTGTAAATAAGCTTGAAAACTATGCTAATGATATCAGACGTATCACATTCAAAAACGGCGGTTCACTCACTGTAAAAATTTATCCTACATACAATCCGTCTGTAGCAAAGACATACAAACTCACCTGCGGATGCACGAGCCACACATATGGCAGTGCTGTTATCACAAAACAGCCTACCTGCACATCAGAAGGTACAAAAACAAAAACTTGTACGC
>UMAR01043076.1_pt1 | contig 11992 bp, 8 predicted proteins | sample 1963761 | NCBI WGS metagenome assembly UMAR01 (sample SAMEA4835921, study PRJEB28245) | human gut metagenome | biome: gut microbiome; material: fecal sample | place: Denmark | collected 2008 | reverse complement strand
CCACTTTTGGCGCTTTTCGTCTTTTGCTCAGGGGCGGTACTGTTGTACAGCACCCATTCGCAAAATACGAAATTTATCTCACTTTCTCGATGTCTGCCAGCGTGTAGAAATTTATACTTAGCTTCTTCTACACGCTGGGGCAGGATATCATGCGATATCCTGCCTTTTTCGTCTTTTTACTTACAAGAACAGCCGTCGCAGCACTGGAAGGTCTCGCACGCTGTGTCCGTAGAGGTCTTTGCGTTTTGCGTGCCCACCTGAATATGACCGGCGGTGCAGCAGTCGGAGCCATCGTGGTACTTGCAGTTCTTGACTTCACAGGAAATGCCTTTGATCTCGTCCATTTTTTTCACTCCCTTCCCGCATAGTTTGTGCAGGTGCGGGCATTTTATACGGAAAAGAGGTGCCTTATGGCGCTGTATGCCATTGCAGATACCCATTTGTCCTTTGGCACGGACAAGCCCATGGACAGCTTTCCCGGCTGGAGCGATTATACCGCTCGCTTGGCGGCCAATTGGCGCCATTTGGTGGAGTCGCAGGATACGGTGGTGATCGCCGGGGACATTAGCTGGGCCATGAAATTCTCGGAATGTACGGCAGATTTTGCCTTTTTGAACAATTTGCCCGGGCAAAAAATCTTGCTCAAGGGCAATCATGACTATTGGTGGAACACCAAGCGCAAAATGGATCTGTATTTGCAGGAAAATCATTTTGACACTTTACAGATTTTGCATAATCAGGCGATCCCTTACGGCGATGTGGCTTTGTGCGGCAGCCGGGGCTGGTTTTTTGAGGACACACCGGAGGCCCAGGACGAGAAAGTGCTGGCCAGGGAAGTCGGGCGTATTCGTATGTCGTTGGAGGCGGCAGGGGACAGAGAAAAGATCGTTTTTCTTCATTATCCGCCTGTGACCACCGGGAATGCCTGCGCCCCGATCGTAGAACTGTTGCAGCAGTACGGCGTGCAAAAGTGCTACTACGGCCATCTGCACGGCGCAGCCGCCCGGTTTGCTTTTGAGGGGGAGTATCAAGGTATTGATTTTCGCCTGATCTCTGCCGATCATCTGGCGTTTACCCCCTTATTTATCTGCAAATGAGCAGAAAAGCCAAATAATATAAATACTTGCTTGAAATTAAGAAATAGATATGTTATAATGCCAAATCGGTGATATTAGATAAATTTTGAGGAGGTCAAAGCAATGGCACTGAAATCATCCAATAAAGTGGACACCAATGTTTATGAAATCGAGGTTACCGTTGCCCCTGAGGAATTTACTCAGGCTTGCAAGGACGCATATTTGAAGCGCAGAAAATCTATCCAACTGCCCGGCTTCAGAAAGGGCAAGGCTACCCAGGGTATGATCGAAAAGCTCTACGGTGAGGGCTTCTTTTATGAGGACGCACTGGAGATCGTGTATCCCGCAGTTGTTACGGCTGCCATTGAGGAGGCCGGTCTGCGTACGGTGGACTCTCCCGCCGAGCTGGATGTTAAGACCATCAGCAAGTCCGAGGGCGTGGATATGACCATGAAGGTCACTGTGTACCCAGAGGTCAAGCTGGGCCAGTATAAGGGCCTGGAGGCTGTGCAGCTGCCCACAGAGGCAGATGATGAGGATGTGGCCAACGAGCTGACCAACATGCTGGACAGAAACAGCCGACTGGTGACCGTTGAAGACCGTGCTGCCGAGATGGGCGACACTGCAGAGATCGACTTTGAGGGCTTTGTGGACGGCGTTGCATTTGACGGCGGCAAAGGCGAGAATTATCCTCTGGAGCTGGGATCCGGTTCCTTTATCCCCGGCTTTGAGGAGCAGGTAGCCGGTCACAAGACCGAGGAAGCATTTGATGTGAATGTAACTTTCCCGGAGGAGTACCAGGCAGAGAATCTGGCCGGTAAAGACGCTGTGTTTAAGGTGAAGATCCACGAGATCAAGACCAAGGAAGTACCGGCACTGGACGACGAATTCGCCAAAGACGTGTCCGAATTTGACACTCTGGACGAACTGAAGGCCGACCTGAAGAAGCAGCTTAGCGAGAAAAAGGCGGAGGACGCCCGTCGCGATCTGGAGAACCAGCTGCTGGAGCAGGCCATCGACGGTATGGAAGCCGAGATCCCGGAAGTGATGTTCACCAAGCGCGCCGACGAGATGATTAACGACTATGCTTACCGCTTGCAGGCCCAGGGCATCGACTTGCAGACCTACTTGCAGTACATGGGTCAGGATATGGACGCATTCCGCGCTACCTTTAAGGACGGCGCCGAGAAGCAGGTTAAGGCTTCTTTGGTACTGGAAGCCATCGTGGCTGCCGAGAAGCTGGAAGCCACAGAGGACGAGATCAACGCCGAGATCGACAAGCTGGCCCAGCAGTATGGTATGGAAGCGGAGCAGATCAAGAAGGCTGTACCGGCTGACCAGATCGCTGCCGATGTAACCACCAAGAAGGCACTGGATCTGATCGTGGACAGCGCCAAGTTGGTAGCGAAGAAAGCGGAAAAGAAGGCCGCCAAGAAGTCCACTGCCAAGAAGGCAGACGACAAAAAGGAAGAGAAGAAGCCCGCTGCCAAAAAGACTGCCGCTAAGAAGCCCGCTGCCAAGAAAACCGCCAAGAAAGAGGAGGACGCCGAGTAATTCGGCGCATTCCTTTGAATGAATAAGCAAAACACGGTCTATATTATAACAGACCGTGTTTCCGCATAGACTGAGTTTAAGGAAAGTGATTTTATGGCTTTAGTCCCTTATGTTGTAGAGCAGACCGGCGCCGGCGAGCGCTCCATGGATATTTATTCCCGGCTGCTCAGTGACCGTATTATCGTGCTCTCTGACCAGGTGAACGACACCACCGCTTCTTTGGTGGTGGCTCAGCTGCTGTTTTTGGAGAGCCAGGACAGTGAGAAAGACATCAGCCTGTATATCAACAGCCCCGGCGGCTCCGTAACTGCCGGCCTGGCGATTTACGACACGATGAATTATATCAAGTGCGATGTGTCCACCATCTGTGTGGGTATGGCCGCCAGCATGGGTGCGTTCTTGCTTTCCAGCGGCGCCAAGGGCAAGCGCATTGCACTGCCCAACAGTGAAATACTCATTCACCAGCCCTTGATCGGCGGCAATGGCCTGACCGGTCAGGCCACAGATATTGAATTGGCTGCCAAGAACTTGGTGCGCACCAAGGAACGGCTCAATGAAATTCTTGCCAAGAATACCGGCAAGAGCTATGAGCAGATTGTGCAGGACACAGACCGAGACAACAGCATGACCGCACAGGAAGCGCTGGCGTACGGTCTGGTGGATAAGGTGATCGACAAGAGATAACACGGTTAGACGGACGGATGGCAGCATCCGTCCTGTCTTTCTATTTTGGATTTGGAGTGTGCATACATGGCACGAGATGACAATTACAATCGTATGACCCGGTGCTCCTTCTGCGGCAAGTCAGAGGCAATGGTTCACAAGCTGATTGAGGGTCCGGGCGTATTTATCTGTGACGAGTGTATTCGCCTTTGCAACGACTTGATCCAGAGCACCGAATTGGCGGACGCCCCCGGTAAGCAGGGGGAGGACGGCGATATGGTGCTGCCCAAGCCGGCAGAGATCAAGGCCCAGCTGGACGCCTATGTGATCGGCCAGGACGAGGCAAAAAAAGCGCTGTCCGTTGCAGTATATAACCACTATAAGCGTATTTTCAGTACCCAAAAGGACGATGTGGAGCTGCAAAAGAGCAATATCTTGCTGATGGGCCCCACCGGCGTGGGCAAAACCATGCTGGCTCAGACCCTGGCAAAGATCCTGAATGTTCCCTTTGCCATTGCAGACGCCACCACTCTAACCGAGGCCGGGTATGTGGGCGAGGACGTGGAGAATATTTTGCTGCGCCTGATCCAGGCGGCGGACTTTGATGTGGAACGCGCCGAACGGGGCATTATCTATGTGGACGAGATTGACAAAATCAGCCGCAAGAGCGAGAACCGCTCCATTACCCGTGATGTAAGCGGCGAAGGTGTGCAGCAGGCGCTGCTGAAGATTTTGGAGGGAACAGTGTCCAATGTACCCCCAGGCGGCGGGCGCAAGCACCCCCAGCAGGAGTTTATTCAGATTGATACGACCAACATTCTCTTTATCTGCGGTGGTGCCTTTGACGGCATCGAAAAAATCATTGAGAAGCGGATCGGCGGCAAGTCTATGGGCTTTGGCGCGGATATTCAAGCGGAAGATGTGGACGAAAACCGCGTGATGGAGCGGGTAGAGCAGCACGATCTGGTGAAGTATGGGCTGATTCCGGAACTGATTGGGCGTATTCCCGTGATCGCCGTCTTAGAGAATTTGGATAAACCGGCATTGATCCGCATTATGACGGAGCCGAAGAATTCCATTGTGAAGCAGTATACCCGTATGTTCCAAATGGACGGGGTGCAGCTGGAGTTCCAGCCGGAGGCGTTGGCGGCTATGGCCGATGTGACCCTGGAGCGCAAAACCGGCGCCCGCGGTCTGCGCAGTGTGTTTGAGACGACCTTAAAGGAACTGATGTTCCAGATCCCCAGCGACAGCACGGTGGAGAAGGTGACCATTACCCCGGAGACGGTGCGCAACGGTGCAGAACCGATCATTTTGCGCAATCCCAAGAAGGAGAGCCACGACCTGACGGCCGGTGCTCTAAAGAACGCATAAGCAAAGGAGTGCAGTGCGCAGCAGCGTATTGCGCTCTTTTTTCCTTTACAGGTTGCCTTTTTATATATTTTATTATATAATACTGCGTAGCGATTTTTTTCTGCTTATGATTTTTTGAATGTAGAAGTAGGTTTTATAGATGGACGAGATTAACATTTTTGAGACGGCGCCCAGCTTCCCGGTGATCCCTTTGCGGGGACTGGTGATGTTTCCGGACATGGTGCTGCACTTTGATGTGGGGCGCAAAAAGAGCGTTGCTGCGCTGAAAGCAGCCATGAATGCGGATCAAAAGATTTTTTTAGTGTCCCAAAAGGACGCAGCGGTGGATGAACCGGGGCTGGATGATCTGTTCGGCGTAGGCGTGATTTGCTCCGTGCGGCAGATGATGCGCATTCCCGGCAGCGAAAATATGCGTGTGGTAGCCGAAGGTGACGGGCGCGGCGCTTTAATGGCGTTTGTACGCACCAAGCCGTTTCTTTCTGCGGTGGTACAGCCGCTGGAGGAACCGGAGGATCAGCTGGATCCGGATCGGGCCAATGCCTATCGCCGTGCGGTGAAAAAAGAATTTGAGCATTACGCCGAGATGGTGCCCAAGATCAGCAATGATGTGATTGCTAAGGTGCTTGCTTATCAGGAAAACGGTCCTTTGGCGGATTATATTTGCTCCAATACCTTTATGGATTATGCGGACAAGCAGGATGTGCTGGAGTGCTTGGACCCAGGTGAGCGGCTGCGTATGCTCTTAATGCTCCTGAGCAAGGAAAATACCACGCTGGAGATTGAAACGGAGCTGCATGAGCGCGTGCAGGCAGAGATCGACAAAAATCAGCGGGAGTATTACCTACGGGAGGAAATGCGGGTGATCTCCGAGTCTTTGGGCGAGGAGGATAATCCCCAGGAGGAAGCGGACGCCTACCGGGAAAAGATCGGCAAGCTGCGCTGCGACGAGGAAGCCAAAACCCATTTGCTCAAGGAATGCGACAAGCTGGCAAAAATGCCTCAAGGTTCCCATGAGGCCACAGTGGTGCGCAATTATTTGGACAAGTGCTTGGAAATTCCGTTCGGTACATATACCAAAGACAATATGCGCCTGGATCGTGCCCGCAAGGTGCTGGATAAGGATCATTACGGATTGGATAAAGTGAAAGACCGCATTGTGGAGTCCTTGGCAGTGCTGCGGCGCAACCCGGACTTCTCCGGTCAAATTCTCTGCTTGGCAGGCCCCCCTGGGGTAGGTAAAACCTCTATCGTCAAATCCCTGGCAAAGGCCATGAACCGCAAGTATGTGCGGGTGGCGCTGGGCGGTGTTCACGATGAGGCAGAAATTCGCGGCCACAGAAAGACTTATATCGGCGCTATGCCCGGCCGCATTATTGATGCAGTGATCAAAAGCGGCAGTATGAACCCCATTATCTTGCTGGACGAGATCGACAAGATCGGCAACGACATCAAAGGCGACCCGTCCTCCGCACTGTTGGAGGCGCTGGACCCGGAGCAGAACAATACCTTTGCCGATCATTATATTGAGTTTCCGGTGGATCTGTCCAAGGTGCTGTTTATCACCACTGCCAATGATACTTCCACCATTGCTCCGCCGCTGTTTGACCGTATGGAGGTTATTGAGCTTGGTTCCTATACCGCTACGGAGAAGTTCCGTATCGCCAAGGACCATTTGGTGAAGAAAGAGATGACCAAGCACGCGCTGTGTGCCAGAGAGTTTAAGGTCACGGACGGCGCACTGGAGGAGATCATCGCGCATTATACCAGAGAGGCCGGTGTGCGGCGGCTGGAGAAATGTATCGGCACCCTGTGCCGCAAGGCGTCCGTAGCGCTGGAAAGCGGCGGCAAGTCTTTTCGCGTGAATGAAAAGAACTTGCAGGACTATCTGGGCGTGCCCAAGTACACGGATGACCTGATCCCGGGCGAAAACCAAGTGGGCGTGGTCAACGGTCTGGCTTGGACTTCCGTAGGCGGCACCATGCTGCCCATTGAAGTGTCTGCCTTCCCGGGCACCGGCAAGGTGCAGATCACCGGTAATTTAGGCGATGTAATGACCGAGAGCGTTAAGACCGCCGTGGGCTTTATCCGCTCCCGCGCAGACACCTATGGTATTGACGATCAGTTCTATAAAAATAAAGACTTGCACATTCACGCTCCGGAGGCGGCCATTCCCAAGGACGGCCCCTCTGCCGGACTGGCCATCACCACGGCGCTGGTCAGCGAGCTGACAGGCGTTCCCATTCGATGTGATGTGGCCATGACCGGCGAGATCAGCCTAAAAGGGCGAGCGCTGCCCATCGGTGGACTGAAAGAAAAGAGTATGGCCGCCTACAAGGCCGGTTGCTCCACGGTGATCATTCCGGCGGAGAACAGCAAGGACTTGCAGGAGATCGGCGAAGAAGTGAAAGCGGGCGTGCGCTTTGTGCCGGTAGACACCTTTGACCAGGTGCTGCCTATTGCGCTGGAATACATGCCCACACCTACCGCCCGGGAGGACAAGCCCGCCGCCGTGCCGGTGGCCAAGTCCAAGCGTGCCGATCGGCCGGTGGCCCAGTGAGGTGCCTATGAATTATAACAAAGCAACCTTTGATCGCGCCTTTGGCATCTCCGCCCAACTGCCCCCGGCAGACGGGATTGAGATTGCCTTTGCCGGGCGCTCCAATGTGGGCAAAAGCTCACTGCTCAACCGCCTGTTTAACCGCAAGTCCCTGGCCCGTGTCAGTTCCGTACCCGGCAAGACGGTGACCGTCAACTTCTATGATGTGGACGGCGTGCACTTTGTGGATCTGCCCGGTTACGGCTACGCCAAGATCTCTAAGGCGGAGAAAAAGCGGTTTGGTGAGTTGATGGAGGGCTATTTTCAAAGCGGACGGCCCATTCGCCTTGTGGTGCAGCTGATTGATATGCGCCACGCCCCCACGGCGGATGATCTGCAAATGATCGACTTTTTGCAGCAGATCGGACTGCCCTTTGTGGTGGTGCTCACCAAGGCGGATAAATTAAAACCCACTCAGTACAAAAAAAGACTGGAAGAACTGGGCACGGAGCTGCCGAACCTGGGCACAGGCGTGCAGGTGATCCCGTTCTCTTCTGTGAAAGGGCAGGGGAGCGAACAGTTAAAGGCCGTCATCGAACAGGCCTGCCAGTCGGAATGATAGAAGCGGAGGATAGAAAAGATGGAGAAATTACCTTTTGTCACCAAGGAAAAGGCGGAGGAGATCGCAGCGCAGTTTCCCACCCCCTTTCATCTGTACGATGAGCGGGGTATTCGGGAAAATGCGGCTAAACTGAAAGAGGCTTTTGCCTGGAACAAGGGCTACAAGGAGTTCTTTGCCGTCAAGGCAACGCCCAACCCCTTTCTGATTAACATTCTGCGGGAGTACGGCTGCGGCTGTGACTGCTCGTCCAAGACGGAGCTGATGCTCTCCAAAACCATTGGCGCCGTGGGGGAAGATATTATGTTTTCTTCCAACGACACGCCCTTAGAGGAGTTCAAATACTGCAACGACCTGGGCGGTATCATCAACTTGGATGACATTACCCATATTGAAGCAGTGGAAAAAGCCTGCGGCAAGCTGCCCCGCAAAATGAGCTGCCGCTACAATCCCGGCGGTATGTTTAAGATCACCAATGATATTATGGACAACCCGGGGGACGCCAAGTACGGTATGACCACCGAACAGCTGTTTGAGGCCTTCCGGATCATGAAGTCCAAGGGCGTAGAGGAGTTCGGTCTGCATGCATTCCTGTGCTCCAATACGGTGACCAACGAGTATTATCCGCTGCTGGCCAAAGTGCTGTTTGATGTAGCAGTGCGGCTGAAGAACGAGCTGGGTGTAAAAATCAGCTTTATCAATCTGTCCGGCGGCGTTGGCATTCCTTACCGTCCGGAGCAGGAGCCGAATGATATTTTGAAGATCGGCGCCGGTGTACATAAGGTGTATGATGAGGTGCTTACCGCCAACGGTATGGGCGATGTGGCCATCTATACCGAGCTTGGCCGCTTTATGATGGGCCCCTACGGCGGCTTGGTAACCCGCGCCATTAACGAAAAGCATACTTATAAGGAGTATGTGGGCGTAGACGCTTGCGCCGTGAACCTGATGCGCCCGGCCATCTACGGTGCGTATCACCATGTGACGGTGCTGGGCAAGGAGGATCAGCCCTGCGACCACAAGTACGATGTGACCGGCTCCCTTTGCGAGAACTGCGACAAATTCGCCGTGGATCGTATGCTGCCGGAGATCAATCGCGGCGATCTGCTGTTTATCCACGACGCCGGTGCCCACGGCTTCTCCATGGGCTACAACTATAACGGCAAGCTGAAAAGTGCGGAAATTTTGTTAAAGACCGACGGCACTTTCCAGATGATCCGTCGGGCAGAGACTCCCAAGGATTATTTTGCCACCTTTGATTGCTTTGACTTTTACGACGACCTGATCAAAGGCTAAGAAAGATAAAAAAAGAGCGACCGGACAATTTTGTCCGATCGCTTTTTTGCGTTTTGCTGTTGGTTATTTGGTATAGAACATGGCGCCGGTTTGCGATTTGCTGTATCGGTACACACTCATCTCGATCCCCAGAGCCAGATAGATACAGAGTGACGAGGAGCCGCCGGCGGAGAACAGGGGCAGGGTGATGCCGATGCAGGGCAGCAGACTCAGCTCCATGCCGATATTAACAAAGGTCTGGGCAAAGAGCATAACGGCAATGCCGCTGCACATCAGGTAGCCGCCGTTATCCCGGGCACGCAGGCCGGTTTGACCTACCCGCAAAATCAGTATCGTTAAAATTAAAATCACTGCCAGTGCGCCGATAAAGCCAAATTCCTCACCGGCTACGGACAGAATCATATCGTTCTGATTTTCCGGCACGGCGCCGCTTTGGGTCATATCGCCCTTTAAGAAGCCTTGACCGAGAAAACCGCCGTTGCCCATGGCGATCTTGCCGTTATTTTGTTGATACATGGTGCTCTCGTATTGCTCCGGGTAAAACAGGGCAATGATCCGCTCCCGCTGCAAGCCGGAGATCAGCTTCAACTTCCAGGCGGCCACAAAACCCACGATCAGCGCGCAAAACCCGGCTAAGAAGTAGCCGATGTTAATGCGGGCAAAGAACAGCATGCCGATAAACATAATCAGGAAGATCAGGGCAGACCCGGCATCACCGGTCATCAGCACCAGCCCAATGGGGATCATGCCGTGGATGACCAGCGGAATGATGGTGCGTATTTTATTGATCTTGTCCCGTACCATATCCAGGTGGTAGGAAAAGGAGATGATAAAGCCTACTTTTAGCAGCTCAGAGGACTGGAAGGTCAGCACCTTCAGGTCGATCCAGCTGCGGGCGTCCTGCCGGGCATCCGGTGCAATGCCAAAGAAAAAAGTGTAGATCATCAAACCTACGCACCCGGCGGCGATCACCGGCCACAGCTTGGCTACCGCCTCATAGTTCACATTAGAAACCAGTAGGCAGATCACCACCCCCAGCGCCACGGACAGGAACATGGAGCGCACATCGCTGCTGATGATCTTGCCGTCCTTTAAGGTAGAGTGGGTAGCGCTGTACACCAGCGCCAAACCGTATAGAGAGCCAACCATGGCGGTTAGCAAAGTTACATAATCTAAACCGGAAAATAATTCCAACAGCGGCGATTGCTTTTGCCGACTGTGCACGATCTACCTCCTCTCATTACAGGGTAGTCTTTATTATATTATGAATTTTGCCAGAATTCAAGAGAAGCGGGCAATTATTACTTGGATTATTTTATCCCTTGTGTTATAATAACTTGCGAGAAACGTTGCGCCCGCTGTGGCGCGTACAGGAGTATGTATATGCTGACAGATATTGAGATCGCCGCACAGGCGAAAATGAAAAGAATTACGGATGTGGCTGCGGCAATGGGTATTCGTCCGGAGGAGCTGGAGCCTTACGGTCATTATAAAGCGAAGCTGTCCGATGATCTGCTGACTCGGCTGCAAGATCGTCCGGACGGCAAGCTGGTGCTGGTAACGGCGGTCAACCCTACCCCTGCCGGCGAGGGCAAGACCACCGTGAGTATCGGCTTGGGTCAAGCGATGTGCAAACTGGGAAAAAATGCGGTGATCGCTCTGCGGGAGCCGTCCCTGGGTCCGGTGTTCGGCATTAAGGGCGGCGCTGCCGGCGGCGGTTACAGCCAGGTGGTGCCTATGGAGGACATTAACCTGCACTTTACCGGTGATCTGCATGCCATTACCAGTGCCAATAATCTGATGTGTGCGCTGCTGGATAACCATATTCAGCAGGGGAATGTGCTGGGGATTGATCCTCGCCGTGTGCAGGTGAAGCGGTGCATGGATATGAACGATCGCGCCCTGCGCAATATTATTTGCTCTTTGGGCGGCACCCTGAACGGCGTGCCCCGGGAGGATCACTTTTGCATAACCGTTGCCAGTGAGGTGATGGCAATCCTGTGTCTTGCGGAAGATTTGCAAGATTTGAAAAAGCGGCTGGGTGATATTTTGGTAGCCTATACCTACGACGGCGCACCGGTGTATGCCCGGGATATTCAGGCAAACGGCGCCATGACCGTGCTGCTGAAGGATGCGATTAAGCCCAATTTGGTGCAGACCTTGGAGAATACGCCTGCCATTATGCACGGCGGTCCCTTTGCCAATATTGCCCACGGCTGCAACTCTGTACGGGCTACCAAAACCGCGTTGAAGCTGGGCGATTACGCCATTACCGAGGCGGGCTTTGGCTCCGACCTGGGGGCAGAGAAATTCTTTGACATTAAGTGCCGCTACGCAGGGTTGACTCCCGCCTGCGTGGTGCTGGTGTCTACCGTGCGGTCTATGAAATATAACGGTGGCGTGCCCAAAGATCAGCTGAAAGAGGAGAATGTAGACGCGCTGCGCGCTGGCTCTGTCAATTTGCTGGCGCATATTGAGAATTTGAAGAAATTCGGTGTGCCGGTGGTCGTGGCCATCAACCACTTCTATGCGGACACCCAGACGGAGATCGACTATGTAGAGCAAATTTGCAAGGCGGCAGGTGCGGATTTTGCCGTGACCAAGTGCTTTGCGGAGGGCGGCGCCGGCAGTCTGGAGCTGGCAGAGAAAGTGGCTGCCGCCTGTGAAAAGGAAAATCACTTCCATACCCTGTACGACCTGGATCTGCCGGTGTATGAGAAGATCGAGAAAATTGCCAAAGAGGTCTACGGTGCCGACGGTGTGGACTACACTAAGGCGGCAAAAAAGGCCATTGACGGCTTTATTGCACTAGGGGCAGACAAACTCCCGGTGTGTATGGCAAAGACCCAGTACAGTTTGTCTGACGACCCCACA
>UMAR01058790.1_pt1 | contig 12030 bp, 10 predicted proteins | sample 1963761 | NCBI WGS metagenome assembly UMAR01 (sample SAMEA4835921, study PRJEB28245) | human gut metagenome | biome: gut microbiome; material: fecal sample | place: Denmark | collected 2008 | reverse complement strand
CGATAGTTAAAATGAATATCCGCCACCAAGGGCACATCCACGGCGTTCTTGATAGGCTCAATCAGATCCAACGCCGCCTCGTCCGGAATGGCAAAGCGGATCACCTGACACCTGGCAGCCGCCAGCGCCTTGGCCTGCGCCACGGAGCCGTCAATGTTCGTAGACGGCACATTCAGCATGGATTGTACCAGCACCGGGCTGTCGCCGCCCAGGGTGGTATTGCCTAATTTGATTTTTCTGCTTTTTCTTCTTTCCATTTTGCTCACCTACGAAAACAACTTGGTAATATCACTAAAGGTCACCACGCACATAAAAAGCAGCAGCAGCGCCAGCCCCGCCGCGTTAATGACCCACTCTGCCTTATCCGGCAGCTTGCGTTTGCAAATCCCCTCGCCCACCAGCAGGAACAGCCGCCAGCCGTCCAGCGCCGGAATGGGAAACAGGTTAAACAGCCCCACATTGATGGTGAGTATCGCCATCAGTCGCAGTGCGGAGTAGGCAGAGGTTTTCACCGCCTGGCTCACATAGGACACGGCGCCCACCGGGCCGCTGATGTCTGCCAGGCCAAAGCGACCGGACAGCATATCCGCCACGGACAGGAACACCATGCGGGCGTAAGACACCGTTTGCATGACGCTCTCCCGCAGCACATTGCCCACATTCTTGGGCACACCGTGGAGCCAAAAGTCCATCTTTACAAACCGATGGCCCTCATATTCTTCCGTATCAAACTTGACCTGCAAGGTCTTTTTGGCACCGTCCCGCTTAACGACCACTGTCAATGTATCGTCTGTACTGCGAGACAGGCCGGTAGTCACATCGGTAGCGGTGTAAACCCGCATACCGTCAATGGACTGAATGGTATCGCCCACTTGCAATCCGGAGGCTGCGCTGGCGGCGTTCGCCTCAAACTTCGCCACCTGGGCAGTACCGATCAAATTGCTGCCGCACACAATCAGCACGGTCAACAAAAAGCCCAGCACCAAATTCATCAGCGCACCGGCCACCACCACAAACAGCCGAGCAGGTACGCTCTTTTTGTTAAAGGCGTTGGGGTCTTCCGAGTCCTCCCCCTCGCCCTCCATTTGGCAATAGCCGCCAAAAAGGATCCAGCGCAGGGTGAACTTGGTGCCGTTCCTTTCCCGCTGTATGATCTTAGGGCCCATACCAACGGAAAACTCATTGACTTTGATCTTCATTAGCCGAGCGGCAATATAATGCCCGCCCTCATGCACCAGAATGATCAGTTCAAAAAATAAAATGGCAATCAGAACGGGATATACCGTATGCCACAGAGAAGATAAGGTCACGAAACCGCCTCAATCACATAATCTCTGGCCGCGCGATCGGCCTGCAAAACATCATCCAGGGTGTAATCCGCTACTTGCGGGCACGCCTCCATGGCCGCCCGATTCAGCACCGCAATGTCTGTAAACTTGATCTTGCCGTTTAGGAACAGCCGAACGCTCTCCTCATTGGCGCCGTTGGCTGCCGCCGGGCGCAAACCGCCTGCCGCAATGGCGTCCTTACACACATTGATACAACGGAAAGTATCATAATCCGGCGCATAAAAAGTCAGCTTGCCGTAATCCACAAGGGACAGCTCCTGCACCGGGCTGGGTAGACGCTGGGGATAGGTCAGCGCATACTGAATGGGAATACGCATATCCGGCACACCCAGCTGGGCGATAACGGAATTGTCTTGATATGCAATGGCGGAGTGCACCACGCTCTCCCGGTGAACCACAATATCAATAGCGTCAATGGGCATATCAAACAGCCACTTGGCCTCAATAAATTCCAGCCCCTTGTTCATCATGGTAGCACTGTCGATGGTAATTTTTGCACCCATATCCCAGTTAGGATGCTTTAAGGCGTCCGCCGCCGTCACATTTTCCAGCTCCGCTAAAGTCTTGCCAAAGAACGGTCCGCCGGAAGCGGTTAAGATCAGTTTCTTCACCGCGCCTTTTTCCGGGCTGCCTTGCAGGCACTGAAAAATGGCGGAGTGCTCGCTGTCCACCGGCAAAATATCCACACCGTAGGCCTTGGCGGTATTGGTCACCAAGTGCCCACCGGCTACCAGCGTTTCTTTATTCGCCAGCGCCAGGGTCTTTTTGGCCTGAATGGCCGCCAGCGTGGGCTGCAAGCCCACCATACCCACTACGGCGTTCAGTACCGTATCCGCGCCGGAATAGGTAGCACATTCGATCAGGCCGTCCATACCGGACAGTACCTTGGTACCCGTATCTGCCACCCGGGTGCGCAGATCGTCTGCCGCAACCGGATCCATCATAGACACCAGATCCGGGCGAAACTCCCGAATTTGTGTCTCCATCAAATCAACGCGACGGTTAGCGGTCAGGCACACCACCCGGTAGCCGTGCATACGGCAAACATCCAGACTCTGTGTACCGATAGAACCGGTAGAGCCTAAAAGAGCAATTCCTTTCATCTGGTTACCTCTTACTTAGAAAAAACAGTCAGTGCCAGCGCATAAGTCACCGGCAAAGTGAACATAGAGGAGTCAAACCGATCCATGACCCCGCCGTGGCCGGGAAAGATCTTGCCAAAGTCCTTTACGCCGAAATTGCGCTTAAGGACGGAAGCGGACAGATCGCCCATCATACCCAGGAACGATACCGGCAGGCACGCAGCCAGCAGCACCGTCACGGCAAATTCGTCCATCTTGAAGTCTGCCAGCCGATTATATAGGATAATGGCCACCGCATTCAAAATCAGAGAAAAGATCAAGCCGCCGATGGCGCCCTCCACCGTTTTCTTCGGCGAAATGTTAGGGCTCATCTTATGTTTGCCAAAGGCCATACCTGCCAGCTGGGCGCCGCTGTCCGTTGCCAAAGCGCAGATCAGGCCGTAAAAGATCAGATAAATGCCGAACTGCTCGATTTGGAACATATCCCGCAGCCGGATAAAAACGGAAAAGCCAAAGGGTACCAGCGCCCCGGCAAAAACGGACACCGCTACATCTTCAAAGGTGGTATAGGCGTAGCCCTTAAGCATAGCGAGCAGTAACACCAGCACCAGCGCAATCAGATACACAACGCCGGGCACGGCGCCGATCACCTTGCCCCAAACTGCCTCACTGACCCAGGGAGTCAGCGCCTTGGCAGAGGCAAAGAACGGCACGCAGGCCGCATAGCCGGTAGCCACCACGCGGATAAAGGTGTTCTCCACCTTGGCGCAACGCATAATTTCGTTGGCTGCCACAGCCGCCAGGAAGGCGATCACAAGCACCAGCACCGGGGTATTGATCTGCCACACCACCACAGCCAGCAGCGCCAGCAGCACCACGGCGGTAATCACTCTCTGTTTCATCTTTTTCTCCTCTTATCTTCCGCCGAAACGACGGTTTCTATTCTCATAGGCGTGAAGCGCTTCGGCCAGATCCTGCTCCGTAAAGTCCGGCCACAGCACATCGCTGTACCAAAATTCGCTGTACGCCGCCTGCCACAGAAGGAAGTTGGACAGCCGCTGCTCGCCGCTGGGACGAATCACCAAATCGCAATCCGGCACCGTGTATACATTGGCGGATATATCGTCCATGGTGATCTCCCGCTTACCGCTTTGCAGCGCCCGGTTCACCGCCTGTACGATCTCCTGGCGGCCGCCGTAATTGATCGCCACATACACAGTAGTACCGGTGTTGGCGGCGGTATCCCGCTCGCCCTGGTCCATCAGCTGCAACAGCTCGTCGCTGATTCCCTCTTTCGAGCCGATAAACTTTAAGCGGATATTACCGGCCTGGCTAATGTCAGCCTGCGCCTCCAGCAAATAATCCTTAAAAAGCCGCATTAGGGCGTCCACTTCCTCCGGCGACCGCTTCCAATTTTCAGTAGAGAAAGCATAAAAAGTCACATAAGGAATGCCGATACGCCCGCAAGCCTTTGATATAGTGCGGAACACCTCAGCCCCCGCCTTATGTCCGGCAGAACGGGGCAAGCCCCGCTTTTTAGCCCAACGACCGTTGCCGTCCATGATAATGCCCACATGGTTGGGCAGCAGGGCAAAATCCGCGCTTTTTTGCTGCGGTGCAGCACTTTTTTTGTTAAACAGTGCCATAAGCGACCTCCCCGTAAAACGCATAGACGGGCGAATGCCCAGCCGCCGTACACAATCCATTGTTGCGCACAGCCGCCGGCAACCGCCCTCCTTCAAGTAAGAAAACAGGGCGCCCCCATTTTCTTTAGCTATTGGTTAGATAGACAGCACTTCCTGCTCTTTTTTCTTGGCTGCAGTCTCTGCCTGCTTCACATAATCATCGGTGATCTTCTGCAGCTGCTCCTCGCCGTCCCGCAGATCGTCCTCGGTGATCTCGCTGTTTTTCTTCATCTTTTTCAACTCATCCATAAAATCGCGGCGCACATTGCGGATGGCAACCTTCGCCTCCTCGCCGCGCTTGGAAATGTCTTTGGTCAGCTCCCGACGGTGCTCCTCCGTCAGCTGGGGGAACGCCAAACGAATAACCTTGCCATCATTTTGCGGGTTAATGCCGATGTCAGAGGTGTTGATGGCCTTTTCGATCTCCTTGAGTGTGGAGGCGTCCCAGGGCTGGATCACCAACATTCTGGCCTCCGGCACGCTGATAGCGGCCATTTGGTTAACGGGGGTGGGTACGCCGTAGTAATCCACCATCACCTTATCCAGTACGGCGGGATTGGCACGGCCGGCACGCACGGCGGAAAAGTCACGCTCCAAGGAAGTCATACACTTTTCCATTTTCGCTTTCGCATTGGTGTACAATTCGGTCAATTCCATCTTTCTTTACCTCTCTTCGTTAGATACAAGCGTGCCGATCTTTTCGCCGGAGACGGCACGCACCACATTCTCCGGATCGTCCAGATTGAACACCAAAATGGACATATCGTTATCCTTGCACAGGCTAAAGGCGGTGGAGTCCATCACCTTCAGATCCCGGTTAATGACTTCCTTAAAGGTCACCTGATCGTACTTTACAGCGTCTGCGAATTTATTGGGATCCTTATCGTACACACCGTCCACATTGGTGCCCTTGAGCAGTGCATCTGCATTGATCTCCACCGCCCGCAGCGCCGCTGCCGTGTCTGTGGAGAAGAACGGAGAGCCGGTGCCACAGCCAAAAATCACAATCCGCCCCTTTTCAAAGTGACGAATGGCACGGTTGCGAATATAAGGCTCTGCAATCTGGCGCATTTCAATGGCCGTCTGCACCCGCACATTGGCGCCCAGCTGCTCCAAAGCGTCGCACAGAGCCAGCGCATTCATTGCCGTTGCCAACATACCGATATGGTCCGCACGGGTACGATCCATATGTTCACTGGAGCGGCCACGCCAAAAGTTGCCGCCGCCGACCACAATGCCGACTTCCACGCCCAGGTCGGCTACTTTCTTTACCGCCGTGCAAATCTTAACCACCGTGTCGTTGTCAATCCCGGTGCCTTTTTCACCGGCAAGCACTTCGCCGCTTAGCTTTAACAAAATCCGTTTATATGCTGTTGCCATACTTTTTACCTCCGCCGTTTCAGCAAGCGCCGCAGACCACAAACACGCCTGTGTACACACTTGCTCACTGTCCTCTATATCTTAATATATTTTTAGCATAAAGTAAATAGAATTTCTGAATTTTAGAAAAAACAGGTAAAAAAACAGACGAAAGATCAAGTGTCTTCCGTCTGTCAAAACAAAGGCTTCCTATCCTGTGGTCTCCGGTGTCTCCGGCTCCGGCTGGGTCAAACCGATTCCGGCTTGAAATCGCTGAATCAGCACATAGTCCCGCAGGTTTACATAGCCGTCATTATTCACATCGTAATAGTATCCCAATAGCTTATCTGCCGTGCGGCCCATATTGTCAAAGAAATAGCTGGCCACATTGGAAAGCGTGTTGGTACGCGTCGTGGCGCAGCGGCTGCAAGTATAGGTGCAGTTGGTGCCGTCGCAACCGGAAAACTTAAAATCATGGCCATAGGCGGGCACCACATTGGTGCGCGTAGTCTTGCAATAGCGGCAGGTGTCAATCGAGGAACCGGTCATTAGACAGCTGGCCTTGGCGATCACCCGGGTATCATAGTAACCGTCCACCCATTCTACATGGACCTGGGTGGTGTAAGTGTCATTGCACACGCTGCAAACATACGTATCGATCCGGTGGCCGGTGGCGTCTGTTTCACCCTCCGTGCACTGATAATCGTGCCCGGCGGGAATACTCTCTGCAATGCTTTGGTGACACACGGTGCACACACCGGTCTTTTGACCATCCGTGGTACAGGTGGCAGGCACAACCACCGTCCACTCCTTTACCGTATGACCCGGTGCGGGAATATTGATATATTGCAGTGCGGTGCATTTGCTGTTCTTTGTGGGTTCCTCCACCGTGCAGCGGCGGATCAGTCGCCCGGTGGTGGTACAACCGGGCTCGGTCAGCACCATGTCCGTATAGCAGCCGTCCTTCCACACATAGTTGCCATCCTCGTCCCGCACATGGGTGGTACGAATGGTGTCTGTGCTCTCATCGTTGCACTTGGCACAGCGCAGGTATTCAAAAATATGGCCGTTTTTCTCGGATTGATCGTCGGTTTGGATCACTTGCAGATCATGGCCGGTGGCAGCAATATCCTCGGTGCGCAAATATTTCAGGCACTTGGAGCAGTACACATCCTGCTTGCCCTTGGCGGTACAGGTGGGCTCCTGGGTTACCACCGTATACGTCTCGGCGTGGTCGCATCCGCTGTCCGAAGCAACAAATTTGTATCCTTTTTTCTCGGCATACGCCTGGGTGGTGGAGCCGCTGGAAGCATGGAAAGTCAGTGAGGACTGACAGTTGGCAAAAGGATCCAGCGTGCCGTAATTCAAGTTAGGATTCTCCACAAACACATCCAGCAAAAAGCTGTTGTCAGAGAAGGCGGTGGTACCCACGGAAGTGATTTTCTCCGGTAAAGTGATGGTCACAAACTTGCAGCCGGCAAAAGCGGAAATGCCGATCTTGGCACACTCCTTCGGGAAAGTTACGCTGTTGATCCCCGCCTTGCGAAACGCAAAATCGCCAATCTCCGTTAAAGTCTCCGGCAGACGCAAAGTTGTAAATTTGGCATCGTCCTCAAAGGCGTTCAGACCGATCTTAGTGATTTTGGTATCCTGTAAATTGACGGTGGACAGCGCCGTACACCCGGCGAAGGCATAACGGTTCACCCCCGTAACGGTAGAGGGTAAAATCACCGTTTGAACAGAGGTCATCTCAAAAAACAGATAGTTACCCAACACCGTCACGCCTTCGCTGATCACCACCCGCTTAATGGAGTCACGGGAATTGTACCAAGGGCAGCGCTTTATAGAGGAACCAAAGTTAACATTCATATTGGAATAGTTATTGGTGGCGCCGCTGCCGGTAAGGGTCAGCACCCCGGTGCCGGTGTCAATATTGTATTTAATATTATCGCCGCAGCTGCCGCTGGTAGCCGCCGTTGCCGCAAAGGCAAAAGACGCGCCGCTACCCAGCACGGTGCTCAGCATGACGATGCTTAAAATCACAGATAGCCATTTTTTCATGCTCAATCCTCCAAAAAAAGCATAGGACCGCCGTCTGCACACACAAGTGCAAAGGCCTTTGCTTTCATCATACCACAAAGCTCCCGCCTGTGCAAGGCGGGAGCAGATTTTGGACACCGGTGGCAAAAGCGCACCGGATTTTAGCATTGTAGATCACATGGCACATTTTTTACAGGGCGTATGGTTCTTTTTCGCCTCTTTCAGCGTGGTTTTAATGGGATGCTTTCCGGCGCAGCTTTTTATATAATGATACTTTTTACCGGTGGGCGAAACATACACCGTATTCCCCTTTGGCGCCGATTTCTTTGCGCTGCCGGTGTTCTTCGATTTGCTCCAGCTGCTGTAATATTTGGTGCTCTTGTTGCCGGTTTTCACCGTCTTATAGGTGCGCACACGCACATAGTATTTTTTGCCGTTTTTAAGTCCGGTAATGGTTTTTTTGGTGGTGCTGTTTTTGCTCACCGTGACCGTCTTTGCGTTTTTAAAGTTCGACGATGTACTGTACTGAATTTGATACCCGGTGGTTTGGGCGGTCTGCTTTTTCCAAGTTACGGTAATTTTCTTTTTCCCGCCAGTCACTTTGCTGACCGTGGTGCCCTTTGGCTTGACGGTAAAGTACACGGTGCGCGAGCCCTTGTACTTCCCCTTCAGTTTCACCTGTACGCCGTAGCGCCCAACAGCTTTGCGCCCTTTTGGGTAGTTCACCGTGTAATCAGCACCTGCTTTTAACTGTTTGCCGGTACTGTCTTTCACGGTCACCGACGGTTTTTGCACCTTGCCGTTATAAGTATAAACCGTCTTTGCCAACTTGGGCGCTGACACCTTAGCAATCTTTGCAGCGGAAGTAACCTTTGTGTAACCGCAAGCCACACAAACCGCGCTGGTTTGCGCGCACCCATCTCCGTTAAAGGTTGCCGGCGTGATTTTTGTAACTTTCTTTGTCGTCCTATGCTTGCACACGGCAGCGCTGCCTTTTTGGGTTGTGGCCTGAATTCCACTGTTTTGCACCTGCATCTGAATGGTGCCCATTTGATCCGTTCGATAGATTTTGGCCTTAACCGCCTGCAATCGCTGCAAAGTTTGAGCCGTGGGGTGGCCGTACCTGTTCCCTGCCCCTACGGAGATTGCCGCGTACTTTGGTGCAGCTTCTGCAAGGAAGGAGGCAGAGGAAGACCCGGCAGAGCCATGGTGCGCCACCTTCAGAATATCCGTTTGCAGATCAGTACCGCTGTTAACCAGCGACTGCTCCACCGTGGACGAAATATCACCGGTCAGCAACAAGGAACGATTGCCGCACTGCACTTTCAGCACCAAAGACGCATCATTGGCGTTCTCTGCCCCTGTGCCGTCACTGAGTACCTGCACAGTGGTGCCGCCTACCTGAAACCGGGAATTTGCAGTCGGGTTCGCCGCTTTGCTACCGGGTTCGCTTTTTATGGCAGAGAGATAATTCTTGTAGCACTTTGTGTTGGTCTTGTACGGCGAATAATAAGAATAATTCACCTGAAAGCGATTGTAAATTTGGGGTAACCCGCCGATATGGTCCTCGTCCGGGTGGCTGGCCACCACATAATCCAAGGTAGAAATGGATTTGCTGCGCAGACAATCCTCAACCGCTTGGGCATGCACGGCTTTACCTCCATCCACCAGCATTCGGTGTCCGTTGCTTTCTACCAGAATACTGTCGCCCTGATCGCAATCAATAAAAGTGACTGTCATGGACGGCTGCGCCCCATTGGCCACCGCTGTACTGCCTACCGTCAGCCCCAAAAGCAGCAAAGCGCTGCATATTATACTGCCAAAATTTTTCATTTCGTCGTCCTTCTTTTCTTTGTATTGAATTTCATTCTAACATATTTTATTTGTTATTGCAACTGCTATTCCCGGCGCACCGCCAACATCAGCACCAAAACGCAGAACAGGCGCAGAGGCTTTTCCAGGAAAATTGATTATACCGCCGCAAAAAAGCGCTCGGGCCATACCGAGCGCTTTTCATGATCAAATATAAAGAAAACGAACATAAAAAAGAGCACCTCCAAGGAGGTGCTCCAAATGCTTGTACTTAGCCGTTGATTTGCTTTGCGATCTCTTCAGCGAAGTTCTCCTCGCGCTTTTCCAGGCCCTCGCCCTTCATCATACGCACGAAGCCGGTGCACTTGATTTCCGTGCCCAGCGCCTTAGCCACATTGTTAATGTAGGTCTGTACATTCTCGTGGTTCTCGGCCTTTACGAACTCCTGGTCTACCAGGCAGTTCTCCTTGTAGAACTTGCCCAGCTTACCGGCAGCGATCTTCTCCAGCACCTGCTCCGGCTTGTTAGCCATCTTGGGATCTTCCTTCAACTGAGCGGAAAGAATGCCCTTCTCGTGCTCGATCACCTCAGCGGGAACGGAAGCCTCATCCAGATAAGAGGGGCTCATAGCGGCGATCTGCATAGCCACATCCTTGCCCATTACCTTGAACTCGTCAGTAGCGGCCTTGCTCTCGTCAGCCACATCAAAGCCAACCATAACGCCTACAGAACCGCCGGCGTGAATGTAGGTTGCCACAACACCGTCCATCACCTCAAAGCGACGGATCTTCATGTTCTCACCGATGGACAGGATCAGGTCGTTCAGAGTCTCGGTCACGGTGCGGTCGGTGCCGTCATAAGCGGTAGCGCACAGCGCCTCCACATCAGCGGGAGCGGTAGCGATAATGGTGCGCGCCACGCCCTTTACAAAGTCCATGAACTTGTCGTTTTTGGCAACAAAGTCGGTCTCAGAGTTGACCTCAACGGTGACAGCCTTCTTGGCAGCCTCGTCATAATAAGTGTACACAACGCCCTCGGCAGCGATACGGGCGGACTTCTTCTCGGCAGCAGCCAGACCCCGCTCACGCAGGAAGTCGATTGCCTTGTCCATGTCGCCGTCTGCTTCGGTCAATGCCTTTTTGCATTCCATCATACCAACGCCGGTCTTTTCACGCAGCGCCTTAACATCCATAGCGGTAAATGCCATTGTGTGTTCCTCCTTGAATTCAGTCTAAAATCTATCGGCAGAATTACTCTGCTTTGTCAGCCTTGTCTGCTTTCTTTGCGGGCTTCTTAGCCGGTTTCTTCTCCGCAGCGGGAGCCTCGGCAACCTCGTCGGCAGTGTCCTTACCGTCACGGCCCTCGATCACAGCATTCGCCATTGCACCGGCGATCAGCTTAACCGCACGGATAGCGTCGTCGTTGCCGGGGATCACATAGTCGATCTCGTCAGGATCGCAGTTGGTATCTACGATAGCCACGATGGGCAGACCCAGCTTGATGGCCTCAGATACAGCGATGCGCTCCTTGCGGGGGTCAACGATGAACATAGCCTGCGGAATCTTCTTCATCTCGGTGATACCGCCCAGGTACTTCTCCAGCTTCTCAATTTCCAGCTCCAGACCGGCCACTTCCTTCTTGGGCAGCATATCAAAAGTGCCGTCCTCAGCCATAGCCTTCAGCTGAGCCAAACGAGCCACACGGCCGCGAATGGTCTTAAAGTTGGTGAGCATACCGCCCAGCCAGCGTGCGTTAACATAAGGCATACCGCAGCGCTCAGCCTCTTCCTTAATGGACTCCTGGGCCTGCTTTTTGGTGCCTACGAAGATGATCTCGCCGCCATCGGCAGCCACATCGTGAACGAACTTGTAAGCCTCGTCCAGCTTCTTCACGGTCTTCTGCAAGTCGATAATGTAGATACCGTTACGCTCGGTGAAGATATACTCCGCCATTTTGGGGTTCCATCTTCTGGTCTGGTGACCGAAGTGCACGCCTGCTTCCAGCAGTTGCTTCATAGAAACTACATTTGCCATAATTTAAGTTCCTCCTTTAGGTTGATCCTCCACCGTGCGGCATGGCAACGCCCCGTACATAGCACCAGGGGCAGACCGCAGCGGTGTGCGTATTCCGTGCATTGCATATATTTATAAATTTATATATACCACACGAATGCCGTAATATAATAGCACGCCCGGTGCAAAAAAGCAAGAAAAATTTTCAAATTTCCTGCCATTTGCCGGACAAAATCAAAAATGCCGCACCTGCCCCGGGGCAAATGCGGTATTTCTGTTTATTTTTTATGCTTTTTGCCACTTTGCTGGTGGATATACAGCCGCTCCACCTGGTCACGGGCAAAGTCCTCGGCGCTGTCGTCCAAAGGGGTCAGGGCAAAGCTGGGATCCCGACGGCGCATAGCCGTCTCAATCAACTTGTCTGCCAAAGCCGGATTCTTGGGCAGCACCGGGCCGTGAGAATAGGTGCAAAATGTGTTTTTATAGTGCACGCCCTCAGTGCCGTCCCGGCCGTTGTTGCCGTAGCCGGACACCATCTTGCCCAGGGGCGCCACGCCCTTGCCCAAATAGGTGCGCCCGGAGTGGTTCTCAAACCCGATCACTCGACCGAATTCCGTATCAAAAGCGTAATTGCCGATGAGTCGCTCTTTTTCGCCAACGGTGTAGAAATCCACCGCGCCGATATAATCCA
>UMAR01057808.1_pt1 | contig 12139 bp, 7 predicted proteins | sample 1963761 | NCBI WGS metagenome assembly UMAR01 (sample SAMEA4835921, study PRJEB28245) | human gut metagenome | biome: gut microbiome; material: fecal sample | place: Denmark | collected 2008 | reverse complement strand
TACACGACGACCTTTTCGTGCAAACCGCGCCCCCTGCTGTCCGACGGCGACGTGCTGGACTTGGGCGAAATCAGCAGTGCGCGCTTCAACGCCTACATGCTGACCTTGGCGACGAGCATTTCGCAGATTCTGCCGCGCATCCTGATGAATCTGCCGAACAGCGTGCGGCAGCTCATGGACGGTACGACGACGCTGCCGAGCAGCACCATCATTTTGGATAACGCCGACTAACATCAACCGAAAGCATCACTGCCCCGCAGTGTTCGCTATAAAGAAAAAGGGAAACCAAACAACAAGGAGGAAAACCCCATGAAGAAATTGCTTGCGGTACTGCTCAGCATCATGATGCTGGCGATGCCCCTGACCTCGATGGCGGAAAACAGCGTGTGGGACAATGCCGCGCGTCAGGAAACCACCATCACTATCCACGACCTGAACGCTGACCTCGTGGCGGCGCTGGGCGGGGATGACACCGCGATGGCTGCCATCAACGACCTGCTGGCGGCGCTGTCCCTGACCGGCTATCAGCAGGGCGACGAAGCTGGCTTTGACCTCAACCTGAGCGGCAAGAGCGTGCTGGGTATGGCATCGCTGACGACTGCTGCGGAAGAAAACCAGCTGATGTATGTGTCCAGCGCGCTGCTGGGCGGCGTGATTGCTGTGAACAGCAAGGACGTGGAAGCCATCAAGGAAAAAGCCCTCCGCGCGACGATGAAGATGTCCGGTCAGAGCGACGAGGAGATCGACAAGGCGATTGAAGAATCGAAGGAACAGCTGAGCGGCAATGCGGAATACACTGCCCTGATGGAAGCATCGGCGAATCTGGGCAGCATGACGGAAGAGCAGCTCATGGAAGAACTGACGCAGGCGGACACCACGGCGTTCATGACCATGATGAACGAAATACTGTCCGGTGCAGAAATGGCAGAAGTGACCGAGCAGCCCGGCGACTGCGACGCGGCGAAGAACTACGTCAAAGTCACAGTTCCGCCGGAAAAGATTGCCGAGATGACGAAAGCCCTGCTGGAGATGATCCACAGCGTTCCGAGCATCGGCGCTTACATGGATGCGCTTTTTTCCGCTGCTGACACGAGCTGGGACGACCTGCTGAAAGAGCTTGATGAAGCAGATCTCTATGCGGATGACATCGTTTACGAATACTGGATGACTGAAGCAGGCGAGCTGGTTCGCATGACGGCTTCGGTGAAGATCAACAACGGCGGCGAAGAACCCTTGCCGATGTCCTTCACGATGACCCGCAACACGGCGGACGGCGTGGCGACGTGGCTTGTGACCATCAAGAGCGCGGAAGATACCGCGGCGACGCTGACCTTCGCAGGCGACTTGGAGAACTTCACGGCGAACCTGACCGCCTATGCTGGCGAAGACTCCGTTGAAATCAACGTCAGCGGCAAGGGCGTCGGCACGGACAGCAGCGTTGTTGATGTGGAAATCAAGGAAACGGTGGACGGTGTCGAGCAGGGCTTCGGCGTTGTGGTGACGACCGCTACGACGATGGACGGCGAACAGGGCGTCCGCAAGGTGGATGTGCTGGTGCGCTTCATGGGTCTGGACGTTGTGACCATCACGGCGGAAACCCGCACCTGCGACGCGAAGGACGCGCTGGACGTGAGCAAGGCGCAGGATTTGGGCGCGATGACGGACAGTGAGTTCCAGACGTGGTTCGTCAAGGTGATGAACAACCTGCAGAACCTGCCCATGACCCTGCTGATGAGTCTGCCGGAGAGCATGCTGACCCTGCTGATGGGCGGCAGCAACTGATACGATTTCCTGCATTGGCCTGTGCCATCTGCTTGCGCCTTTCCCATGCTGGCGTTTGCGTTAGCCAGAACGAATCATTTGCGGTGCATCTCGGCGCATTCTCATTTGGAAATAGTATCCGCATGGGAGGCTGACTGAAAAAGTCAGCCTTCTTTTTCATTGCCGGAACATACTGATTTTCGACCAGAAAAGCAATCCAATTGTAAAAATATGCGCGGAATGGTTGACAAGTCGGGCGGATTGCTTTACCATAGTACATGGATTATTCTGTGACTTTACTCCGCACGGCTTGCGGATGATTCAGATGGAGGAACAGGCAAGATGAGGATGCTTGGCAAGCGATTTCTGTCACTCCTGCTCGCGCTGGGAATGCTGCTGATGCTGCTCCCCGCGGCTGCGGCATCGGAGCTGACGATGCTGCAAGTGGATTTTCTGGGCATGTATGCCACAAGCGCGGGAACGTATGAATCCCGGAAATTCACGGGCGATTTTACCGTCATGCAGAACGGGGAGGCGGTCGGCACGATTCGCCTGACCGACTTCGGCAGCGACCCGATTTCCGTCCCCGGTACGGGCAATGTGCAGCTTGTCCCGGTGGCGGAAACGATGCCGGAGGATGCCGTTATGGCGGCGAGCTACACCGTGTCGATTGTCGATGGACGGCTGAACAAAGCGGTCATTGCTGTGCTGACGGACACGGGTCTGTTCACCGTGCACACGGAGAGCAGCTCCTCTTTTGACCTGATTAACGAGCGCGGCGAGACGATTCTCTCCTTCGACACCGACAGCCGGGGCGACTATGCCCTGCCGGCGGCGATTCATACGGGGCTGTATACCCTGCGAATGACGAAGGCTTCGCTGGCCATTGAAAGCTGGCGCGACAAGATTATCAACATTGAGCGCTACACGGGTGCGGATTCCGTGACGAAGGTGAACGCTTCCTATTACTATGTGCCGCCGACGATGGCGCCGACCGCCACGCCTGAACCCACCCCTACTCCTACTCCTACTCCGACCCCGACCCCGACACCGACACCGACGGCAACGCCTACGCCCACGCCGACGGCGACCCCGACATTAGCGCCGACGGAAGCGCCGACCGAGAATCCGACGGAGGAACCGACGGAGAAACCCACGGAAGCGCCGACACCAACCCCGACGGCGACCCCGACCCCGAGCCCGACGCCCACGCCGAGCCCGACGCCCACGCCTACGCCGTCCCCTACCCCTGAACCCGTGGACGGCACGCTGACGATGCTCATGCGCGGCGTGAACGCGGCAGTGGCGTACCAGATTGTCAGCGAGGACGGCAAAACGACCCGCACGGGTTACCTGACCGATGGCGAGACGGTGCAGGAAGCCGACCTCTTCCACGGAACATACGCCGTCACGGTGACGCTGCCGGAAGGTACGCTGCTGACGGGTGTGAACGGCTGGCCGAACCTGCAGAAGGGTCAGGCACAGTGGCTGGGGAACATTCAGGCGATGCAGACCAGCCGTTATGAACTGGATCTGACGCTCAGCGGCGGCATGACCGGCAGCATCGACGATCTGTCTGCCCCGGCGGAAGTGACGATTTCCGGCCAGCGGATGAGCGAACAGATGACGGTCAGCGGCGCGTTTGCGCTGAACGACCTGTATCCTGATACTTATCAGATTACGGCAGCCCTGCCGCGCGGCTTGTATGACACCGAGGGCTGGACGCTCAGCACGACCGATACGGGCGTGACGGCGAGCATTCTGGTGGAAATCGGCGCGGGCGAAACTGTTGTGCTGCCGGCGCTGGCGAACCATGCCACCGGCGACGCTTCCGGCGTGGTGCTGGGGCTGGACGGTCAGCCGATGAGCGGCGTGCAGGTGCAGCTGGTCAATCAGGCGGGCGAAGTCGCGGCGGAAGCGGTGACGGATGAAAACGGCGCTTGGCAGGCGGAGTTCCTCGAATACGGGACGTACGTCGTCCGCTATGACGCGGGCGTGACCCTTGCCAACGGTGCGCTCGTCATTAGCGACGAACCCGCGACTGTGACCGCGAAGGCGGCGAATCCGGCGGCACTGACCATCCACGCCTTCCGCGATAACGATAACAACGGTTCACGCGGGAAATACGAGGAAGGCGTGTCCGGCGCGACGATGAGCCTCATCACCGAAGTCAACGGCGTGGAGGTTGTTGTGGCATCCGGCGAAACGGACAAGAACGGCGAAGTGTCGCTGGCTGTGCCGGCGGGGACGTACGTCCTGCGCAGCGAGCTGCCCGCGGGCTTCGGCCATGGTGCGCACGGCAAAAATGTCAGCGCGAACATGTCCATCATGGATGAAACGACCGAACAAGTGCAAAGCAGCGTGCCGCTGACCCTCGAAGCCGGTTCTGTGACCGACGTGGGCGTCGGCGTGATGACGATGGCGGCGCTGCAGGGTCTTGTGTGGCTGGATGAAAACGACGACGGCGTGTATCAGGACGGTGAACCCGGTCAGGCGGGCATCAAAATCCGCGCCGTCGGCGTGAAAAACGGTCTGGTGTACGAAACCGAGAGCGGCGAGGACGGCAAGTTCTACATCGGTCAAATGCGCTACGGCACATACAATGTCGAATACAGCCTGCCGGACGGCTTGGTGTTTGCGCGCTACAGCCAGACGGGCGGTAATCGCCGCTCTATCATCACCAGTGAATTCAAGCGCTCCGAAACGGATCAGGTGATTCTTGAACGCGGTGACTTGGAGGAAGTCCTCCTTGGCGTGATGAAGGGCTCTGACATCAACGGCATCTGCTTCCTGGATGAAAACAACAACGGCGTGTACGACGAGGGCGAAAAGACGCTGGAAGGCGTGAAGGTCGTCCTGTACCGTCAGGCCATCGGCAAGGAGCTGCTGAACACCGTCTCCGACGAGAACGGGCGCTTCACCTTCGCCAACATCCGCGGCAGCACGTTCCGCGTCAAAGCGACGATTCCGCAAGGCTATGTGTACACCATCGCGGGCGATGGCGAGTACGGCAACCTGTTCGCTCCCGGCACTGACCGCCGCGAGTACACGATTTCCGACGTGGTGCTGGAGAACGACAGCGAGATGACGATGGCCATCGGCGCGATTACTTACGGCAGCATCTCCGGCACGGTGTATCTGGATGACGACTTCTCCGGCAGCCGGATGGACGCGGAAAAGATGGTCAACAACTTCACCGTCACCCTGACGGATGAAAACGGCAATACCCGCACGGCGAAAACGAACCGCAGCGGCGTGTATACCTTCGATGACCTTGCGCCGGGGCAGTACACCGTGAGCGCGACCGCGAACCACGGCTTGGCGTTCACACGCACGGGCGACGGCAATATCCTCCGCAACCTCTCCGGCGGCGCGGGCGAAAGCGAACCGGTGGCGCTCAAAATGGGCGCGGATTTGACGGGTCTTGATATCGGCATGATTACCCCCGGACATGTGTCCGGCGTGGTGTTTGCCGACAAGAACGACAATGGCCTGCGCGACGCGGATGAAGGCGGCTTGCTCGGCGCGGTGGTTCACCTGATGGACGAAACCGGTGACGTGGCGACCCGCACCATCGGCGCGGATGGCAGCTTCCTGTTTGACGCGGTGCTGCCCGGAACGTACCGCCTGCGCTACGAGCTGCCGGGCGACGGCGTGTTTGCTCCCCTGACGGACGGCGGCAACACCATCGCGCCGGATTCCGACGGCACGACGGATTCCTTTACCATCAGCGTGGGCGAAGAAGTCACCGCGCCCCTGTGCGGCGCACTGGCTCTGGGCGACATTGAAGGCATGGTGTTTGCCGATCACAATGGCAACGGCGCGCAGGATGCAAACGAAGCGGCGCTTGCCGGCGTGACGCTGATTCTGACCCCCTCCCGCGAGGATTTGACGGAGCAGACCGTCCTCACCGATGCGACGGGCGCGTACAGCTTCACCGGGATGCGGCCGGACGCCTACACGCTGACCCTGCGCTTCCCGGAGGGCATGGTGCTCTCCAAGCTGGACGGCAATGTGACCCTGCCGCTGACGCACGGGCTGAACGAGCAGCAGGTGAACATCGAAATCGGGCTGGGCGAGGAATGGCTGAATCAGGCGCTTGGCGGCGTGATTCCGTCGAAGATGTCCGGTCAGGTTTGGGTGGATGAGAATGACAACGGGCGCATGGACGCGGGCGAAATCACCCCGGAAAACGAGACGCTGACCCTGCTGGATGAAACCGGCGCGGTGTTTGCGCAGGTGCAGACCGATGCGGATGGGCGGTTCGCCATCGACGGCATTGCCCCCGGCGTGTACAGCCTTGCCTACGACCTCAAGGAAGGTACGCAGGCGGCGCGTCTGGGCGACAGCACCTTCACCACCGAGGGCAGTCAGCTCGTCATGACCGAAATTGAAATTAGCGAAAACAACAACTACACTGCTCCGATGCTGGGCTTGAAGATTGACACAAGCATTGGCGGCATGGTCTGGTGCGACAACGCGGGCGAGATTGCGCCCCTGTCCGGCGCGGAGGTTATCTTGCTGGACGAAAAGGGCAGCGAACTGCAAACCGCGACGACGGGCGAGGACGGCATCTACCGCTTTGACGGCTTGATGCCGGGCAACTACCGTCTGCGTGTGACGCTCCCGAACGGCTACGTCGTCGTAGAAAAGGACGACACGCGCCTCAAGGACGGGCAGAACATCAGCGTGATGACGACCTACACCGCCCGCGAGGGAGAGAGCGACCTGATTGTCCTGCGCATGAGCCAGCATCAGCTGGAACAGAATATTGGCGCGGTGCAGCCGGGCACGCTGGGTGACTTCTGCTGGCTTGACCTGAACGGCAACGGCCTGCAGGACGCGGGCGAACTCGGTCTGGGCGACATGCGCATCGAGCTGTGGCGAAACGACCAGCTCGTCGCGGAAACGACAACCGACACGTACGGTTACTACACTTTCGAGAACCTGTATCCCGGCGTGTACACGCTCAAGCCCATCTACCCGGCGGAAGTTGTGCCGACGCGTATGCGCACGGATATTCCGCTGATTGCGTCGATTCTGGGCGAAAACGGCGAATCGAACCCGGTGCAGGTGACCTCCGCCAGTACGACCTACACGGCGGATTTGGGCTTCGTGCTGGTTGATGACGACGTGCTGCCGGCAAACTACGGCATCGGCGAAAAGCAGGACTGGACGAAGAAGTAAGGGACAATGCGGAATTGCGCATCCGCGGATGGCGGGGTGCTGCGGGGGCGAAAGCTCTCGCGGTGCCCCGTTTGTTGTGAAGGGGGCGGGAAGCAAAGTCGCTTTTACGGAAAGAATCAACTGTTTGTTTTGGTGAGAATTGAAAAGTAAATAAAAGTTACTTCACTCGCATTTTCCGAATGAAAAAGGAGGCTGCTTCATTCTGAAATCCCAAATCCGCGCGAATCAACCGTTTTCCTGCGCGAAAGCGTATTGCAAAAGCGGCTTGCATTTGGTATCATAAATGTTACCAGATGTGGCTGTTCAATATGGAAAAAAATCAGCCGAATCATGCTGGAAATGAAAGGACGGAAACAAATATGAAGAAACTCCTTGCTCTCCTGATGGCGCTCATGATGTGCTGCACTGCCTTTGCGTTCGCGGAGGAAGAAGCGGAAGTGCCGGCAGTTGAAATGAATGTCAGCTTCGAGGCGCAGACGGTTGCGCTGGGTGAAACGGGTCTGACGATGCAGATTCCGGCGGACTGGGCGGTTCAGGAAGTCCCCGCAGGCACGGAAAACGCCGAGAGCATCCTGCTCTTCGCCGTCAACGCCGACCAGACGGTCAGCATTACGGCGCAGCTGTCCGCGATGAGCTTTGAAACGCTGCTGCAAGGCATTCAGGACGCGGGCGCGACGGAAGAAATGCTCGCTGAGCTGTATGTCAACGAAAACTATTGCCTGATGTACACCCCCGGCGACACCGTGCTGGCGCTGTACACCTTCCTTGATGACGAGACGGTTCTCGCCGTGACGTTCCAGGTCGCCAGCAAGGAAGTGGGCGACGCGCTGGAAAACATGCCGCTGGAGATCTTCGGCAGCTTGGCGGCAGCGGAGTAATTCACTTCGTTACCACGATGCAGGACGAATGAGCGTCCTGCATTTTTTGTGCGCAAAAATGAACAGTGACTTGCAGAAAAACTTGAAAAATGCAACAACTTGGACGAAAATATTCAAAATACACGAGAAAAACATAAAAAAAACACAGTTTGTGCAACAAAACACTTGATTTTCTCCATACAGTGTTGCATAATAAAGCATCGACACGGTGAAGCCGGTTGGTTTGGCGTGTCGATGAACAAGAAACGCAGGCAGACGCGGCAGCGCCCCTGCCGGGAAGGTGGAGCGGATGAATTCCAAGATGCTGTTTTATATCCTCAAGCGCGTGCTGCTGGCGCTGCTGACCATCTGGATTGTCATCACGGTGACGTTCTTCGTGATGCACTCGATTCCGGGTGGACCGTTCGCAAGTGAAAAGGCAATTTCCGCGGAAGCGCAGGCGGCGCTGGAGGCCAAGTACGGGCTGGACAAGCCGCTGGGCGAACAGTATGTGACGTATCTGCGCGACGTGGTGACGAAGCTGGACTTCGGGCCGAGCCTGAAGCAGCGCGGCCGTCAGGTCATTGACATTATTCTGGATGGCATGAAGACCTCCGCAAAGCTTGGTCTGATTGCGGCGTTCAGCGCGGCGATTGTCGGCATCGTCCTCGGCGCGCTGGCGGCGCTGCGGCGCAACACCGTGCTGGATAAGATTATCATGGTGATTACGACCGCGTTCGTGTCCATGCCGTCGTTCATTATGGGGTCATTCCTGCTGATAGTGTTCTCAGTCAAGTTAGGCTGGGTACCCGCGAACGGCGCGACGGCCGAAGGGCTGATCCTCCCGATTATCACCCTTGCGCTCTACCCGATGAGCTACATCACGCGCCTGACGCGCTCCTCCATGCTCGACGTGCTGGGGCAGGATTATATCCGCACCGCGCGCGCCAAGGGCGTTTCGGGCAAGAAAATTATCTTCGGTCACGCGCTGAAGAACTCGCTGATTCCGGTTATCACCTATTTCGGCCCGATGCTGGCGTTCATCGTCACCGGCTCGATGGTCGTCGAGCAGATTTTCGCCGTGCCGGGCATCGGCCGCCAGTTCGTATCCAGCATCACCAACCGCGACTACACCATGATTATGGGGACGACCATTTTCCTCGCCTCTTTAATCGTGATTATGAATCTGATCAGCGACCTGCTCTACAAGGTGGCTGATCCGCGCATTGATTACGAATAAGGAGGCATCTGCACCATGATGATGAACAAGAAAAAACCCTTTAGCCTGCATCTGGATGTGGATTCCTTCATGCCCGCGACGGCGGAGGAAAAGGAAGTCATCTCCCGGATGCGGCCGTCCTCGACCTTTTTCCGCGACGGCGTGAAGCGCCTGCTGAAAAACAAGGTCGCGACCATCAGCCTGATTCTGATTGTGCTGATTACGCTGTCCTCCATCATCATCCCGATGTTCTGGCCGTATTCGTATGACCAGATGCTGGGGCAGACGAAGGGTCGCCCGATGGACAACAGCTACAACAACCTCGCGCCGTTCCAGTACGGCAAGACGGAATTGAAGAAAATCGACAAAGGGGAATCTGTTTTCCCGCACATCTTCGGCACGGATGCGCACGGACGCGACTACTTCATCCGCGTCGTCTACGGGACGCGCATTTCCCTCGCCGTCGGATTCTTCGCCAGCATCATCGTGCTGGTAATTGGCATGATGATTGGCGCAGTCGCGGGATATTTCGGCGGCAGGGTGGACTTGTTCATCATGCGAATCGTCGATATTATCTACTCATTGCCGGACATGCTGGTTATCATCCTGCTGGCGGTCGTGCTGGGGCAGGTGCTGCATGTGGAAGGCACCATCTTAGAGAAAATCGGCTCGAACATCATCAGCATGTTCATCGTCTTTGGTCTGCTCTATTGGGTGGGCATGGCGCGCCTGATTCGCGGTCAGATTCTGTCCCTCCGTGAGCAGGAGTATGTGCTGTCGGCGCAGGCGACGGGCGCGAAGGCGCGGTGGATTATCCGCAAGCACCTTCTGCCGAACTGCATCAGCGTCGTGATTATTTCGACCGCGCTGCAAATTCCGAACGCGATTTTCACCGAAAGCTTCCTGTCCTTCCTGGGTCTGGGCGTTAATGCGCCGATGCCCTCGCTGGGCTCGCTGGCTTCTGACGCGCTCAACGGCATCTATTCCTACACCTATCGCCTGATTATCCCCGCCGTGGTCATCTGCCTCATCGTGCTGAGCCTGAACCTGTTCGGCGACGGCCTGCGCGACGCATTTGACCCGAAGCTGAATGCGTGATGAAAGGAGCTGGACAAAATGGCATTGCTGGAAGTCAATGACCTGCATACATCCTTCTTCACCGACGCGGGCGAAGTCAAGGCGGTGGATGGCGTTTCGTTCCGCCTTGACCACGGCAAGGTGCTGGGCATCGTGGGCGAAAGCGGTTCGGGCAAGAGTGTCACGGCGTATTCCATCATGCAGATTCTTGCGCCGACGGGCAAAATCGTCAGCGGCAGCGTGAAATTCGACGGGCAGGAGCTGGTCGGCGCGGACGAGAAGCTGCTGCGCTCCGTGCGCGGCAACCGCATCTCGATTATCTTCCAGGACCCGATGACGTCCCTGAACCCGACCTACACCATCGGTCGGCAGCTGATGGAAGCGATTCTGCTGCACACCGACCGCAACCGCCATCAGGCGCGCGAACGCGCGGTGGAGATGCTGAAGCTGGTCAACGTCAACGAACCGGAAAAGCGCATGAAGCAGTACCCGTTCGAGTTGTCGGGCGGTATGCGGCAGCGCGTAATGATTGCCATGGCGCTGGCGTGCGAGCCGGACATCCTGATTGCCGACGAGCCGACGACCGCGCTGGACGTGACGATTCAGGCGCAGATTCTTGATTTGATGCGCGATTTGCAGAAGAAGATGGGCATGGCGATCATCATGATTACGCACGACTTGGGCGTTGTCGCCCAGATGTGCGACGAGGTCATCGTCATGTACGCCGGGTCTATCTGCGAACAGGGGACGGCGGATGAAATCTTCTACAACCCGCGCCATGAGTACACGAAGGGCTTGATGCGCTCCATCCCGACGGCGGAGAACAACGGACAGCGCCTGGAGCCGATTACCGGTACGCCGATTGACCTGCTGAACATGCCCAAAGGCTGCCCGTTCGCGCCCCGCTGCGAGGCGGCGATGAAGATTTGCCTGAAAGAGAAGCCGGTTCGGATGCTCATCAATGACGACCATATGGCAACCTGCTGGATGAACGTCAAGAAGGGCGTTGAGGACGGCAGCATCACGGAGGAAGGAGGAGTGCCCTGTGTCTGAAGCGCAGATGCACCAGCCGCTGCTGGAAGTCAAAGGACTGAAAGAGTACTTTGACATCAACATGGGCTTCTTCCGCACCAAGCCGCTGAAGGCGGTCGACGATGTGTCCTTCACCATCAACAAGGGCGAAACGCTCGGTCTGGTGGGCGAATCCGGCTGCGGCAAGACGACTGTTGGGCGCACCATCCTCCAATTGTACAAGCCGACGGCGGGCGAAATCATTTACGATGGCAAGCCCGTCAAGACGAAAGCGGACTTGCAGAAGTTCCGCACGAAGGCGACGATGGTGTTCCAAGATCCGTACTCCTCGCTGAACCCGCGCATGACCGTGTCGGACATCGTGGGCGAACCGCTGGATGTGCACCACCTGTATTCCTCCAAGAAGGAGCGGGAGGAGCGCATTTTGCAGCTGCTGGGCTATGTCGGACTGAACAGCGAACATGCCTCGCGTTACGCGCACGAGTTTTCCGGCGGTCAGCGTCAGCGCATCGGTATTGCCCGCGCGCTGGCGGTGAATCCGGAATTCATCGTCTGCGACGAGCCGGTGTCGGCGCTGGACGTGTCGATTCAGGCGCAGGTCATCAACATGTTTGATGATTTGCAGGATCGGCTGGGGCTGACATACCTGTTCATTGCGCATGACCTGCTGGTTGTGCGGCACATTTCGGACAGAATCGCCGTGATGTATCTGGGCAAGATGGTGGAGCTGGCGTCGGCGGAGGAAATCTACAATCACCCGCTGCACCCGTACTCCAAGTCGCTTTTGTCCGCCGTTCCGCTGCCTGACCCGAAGGCGGCGCGCGCGAACAAGCGCATTGCCCTCTCCGGCGACATTCCAAGCCCCCTGAACGCGCCGTCGGGCTGTCCGTTCCGCACGCGCTGCCCCCACGCCACCGAAGCCTGCGCGCAGTCGATGCCGCCCTTCAACGAAGTCGAGAAGGGGCACTTCGTCGCTTGCCACCGGGTGAAGGAATTGGGGTAAAAG
>UMAR01049728.1_pt1 | contig 12233 bp, 8 predicted proteins | sample 1963761 | NCBI WGS metagenome assembly UMAR01 (sample SAMEA4835921, study PRJEB28245) | human gut metagenome | biome: gut microbiome; material: fecal sample | place: Denmark | collected 2008 | reverse complement strand
AGCGCCGCTTCCCTGACGTTGGAATATGCCTATGACGACTGGACCATCTACCACACGGCGCTTTTGGCCGGCAACCGTTCTGTTGCCGATACGTATAAAAAACGGGCGGCCAATTATACGAATGTTTTTGATACGAATATGGGCTATGCCCGTCCTCGTTATGCCGACGGACGCTGGAAAGAGAATTTCAACTTGCTGAACACGCATGGTGAAGGTTTTATCGAAGGAAATGCCTTGAACTATTCTTTCTACGTGCCGCAGGATGTGGACAATATGATCCGCCTGATGGGAGGCGACAAATCCTTTGTCTCCAAGCTCGATTCCCTGTTTACGATGCACCTGCCTGCCGAGTTTTTCGCCCAGACCGAGGATGTGACGGAGGAAGGCTTGCTGGGCGGCTATGTGCATGGCAACGAACCGAGCCATCATATCCCGTTCCTGTATGCCTGGACCTCGCAACCTTGGAAAACGCAATATTGGCAGCGTGAAATCATGAATAAAATGTACCGCAATAATATCGACGGCCTGTGCGGTAACGACGATTGCGGCCAGATGTCTGCCTGGTATATCCTGTCTTCGATGGGGTTCTATCCGGTTTGTCCGGGTACGGACCAGTATGTGCTGGGAGCTCCTTACTTGCCTTATATAAAGGTTATGCTGGAAAACGGAAAGACTTTTGAGGTAAAGGCCGACAAGGTGAGCGACAAAAACCGTTATGTCAAGTCGGTCAAGTTGAATGGCAAGCCCTATACGAAAGGGTTCATTACTCAGCAGGACATTATGGATGGTGGTACGCTGACGTTCGAAATGACCTCTTCTCCTAATAAAAAACGTGTTTTTAACGGGACAGACAGACCCTATTCTTTGTCTTCAAATTAATTAAACATATTCTATCCATGAAGAAATTATTAATTTTAGCGATTACGCTTTGCAGCAGCCTCTTTACGGTGGATGCGGCCGACAAAAAGGACCTGGTGGATTACGTGAATCCGCTGGTCGGAAGCCAGTCGAAAATTTCTCTCTCGACAGGTAATACTTATCCGGCGATTGCCATGCCCTGGGGTATGAATTTCTGGATGCCACAGACCGGAAAGATGGGAGACGGCTGGGCGTACACATACGACGCGGACAAGATCCGTGGTTTCAAGCAGACTCATCAGCCTAGCCCGTGGATCAACGATTACGGACAGTTTGCCATTATGCCCGTTACCGGTAAAGTGGTGTTTAACCAGGATAAACGCGCCAGCTGGTTTTCCCATAAGGCGGAAGTGGCAAAACCGAATTATTACCGGGTGTATCTGGCTGACCATGACGTTGTGACGGAAATCACGCCGACGGAACGTGCCGCCATGTTTCGCTTCACTTTCCCCGAATCGGACAACTCGTATGTGATTGTCGATGCTTTCGACCGTGGTTCTTATGTCAAGATCATACCCGAAGAAAACAAGATCATTGGCTATACGACTCGTAACAGCGGAGGGGTGCCTCAGAACTTCCGCAACTATTTCGTCGTCGTGTTTGACAAGCCTTTTACTTATAAGGCGACTGTCGGTGATGATGAGATCCGCAAAGGCGAGACTGAAGCGAAAGAGAACCATACCGGTGCCATTGTCGGTTTTTCCACCCGCAAGGGCGAGATTGTCCATGCTCGCGTAGCTTCTTCTTTTATCAGCCCTGAACAGGCTGAACTGAACCTGAAAGAATTGGGCGATCGTTCGTTTGACGAAATAGCCGAGGCTGGTCGCCAAGTGTGGAATGAAACTTTAGGACGTATCGCCGTGGAAGACGACGATGTGGACAAACTACGCACATTCTATTCCTGCCTGTATCGTTCGCTGCTTTTCCCGCGCAGCTTCTACGAACTTGATGCAAACGGAAAAGTTGTACATTACAGTCCGTATAACGGAGAAGTGCTGCCGGGGTATATGTTTACCGATACCGGTTTTTGGGATACGTTCCGTTGCCTGTTCCCCTTCTTGAACCTGATGTATCCGGATATGAATACGAAGATGCAGGAGGGGCTTGCCAATACCTATAAGGAGAGCGGCTTCCTGCCGGAATGGGCAAGTCCGGGACATCGTGGCTGCATGGTCGGCAATAACTCGGCTTCTGTTGTGGCGGATGCTTACCTGAAAGGGCTTCGCGGATATGATATCGAGACGCTTTGGGAGGCTGTCGTGCATGGGGCTAACAGTGTACATCCGAAGGTGAAATCGACCGGACGTCTGGGATATGAATATTACAATAAATTGGGCTATGTGCCTTATAACGTGAAAATCAACGAAAGTGCCGCTCGTACGTTGGAATATGCTTATGATGACTGGGCTATCTATAAACTAGGTAAGGCTTTGGGCAAACCTGAATCCGAAATTGCCGTTTTCGCGAAACATGCTATGAATTATAAGAACCTATTCGATCCTGAAACCAAGTTGATGCGTGGCCGTAACGAGGACGGTTCGTTCCAGTCTCCTTTCAATCCGCTGAAATGGGGAGACGCTTTTACGGAAGGTAACAGTTGGCATTATACCTGGTCGGTCTTCCATGATCCGCAGGGACTGATCGACTTGATGGGAGGAAAGACAGGTTTCAATGCCATGATGGATTCCGTATTCAATGTCCCGCCTTTGTTCGATGACAGTTATTACGGTGGCGTGATCCATGAAATCCGCGAAATGCAGATTATGAATATGGGTAATTATGCGCATGGCACCCAGCCGATCCAGCACATGATCTACCTATACAACTATTCCGGCGAACCCTGGAAAGCACAGTATTGGGTGCGTGAAGTGATGGACAAGCTCTATTTCGCGACTCCCGACGGCTATTGCGGTGATGAGGATAACGGACAGACTTCGGCATGGTATGTATTCTCGGCTCTCGGCTTCTATCCGGTTTGTCCGGGTACGGACCAGTATATCTTGGGGTCTCCGCTGTTCAAAAGCGTGACGCTGAATCTGGAAAACGGCAAGAAGGTCGTGATCAAGGCCAACAATAATGGCGAGGCGAACCGTTACATCTCGTCTATGAAAGTGAATGGCAAGAACTATACGAAGAATTATCTGACACATGGCGACCTGATGCGTGGCATGAACATTCTTTATAATATGTCGGCCACACCGAACAAGAGCCGGGGTACGCAGGACAGTGACGCTCCTTACTCATTCTCCAATGAATTGGGAAAATAAATAAGATTGCATATAGATGGCTGGAAGCATTAATATTAACATAAGCACTTAATTATAATAGGACTTTCAGTCTAACTATAATCAAAAGGGCTATTTGGACCTTGTTTCAGATAGTCCTTTTTATTTATAACGACAATAGTTTGAATATGAAATTACGAATTTGTACTTTGATCGCTGTGTCGTGTGCCGCCTTATCCGGCACGGCACAGAATGAAAAGTTGACGGAATACGTCAATCCGCTGGTAGGAACGGATGGTTATGGCAATGTGTATCCGGGAGCGCAGATCCCGTTCGGAGGGATCCAGATCAGCCCGGATACGGATGCTAAATATTATGATGCGGCTGCCGGTTATAAATATAACCACACTTCTATCCTGGGCTTTAGCCTGACGCATCTTAGCGGGACCGGTATTCCTGACTTGGGAGATTTTCTGTTTATCCCCGGAACCGGAGAGATGAAACTGGAACCCGGAAGCCGTGAGAATCCCGATGAGGGCTATCGTTCCCGATACACGCACGACGAGGAACAGGCTACTCCGAACTATTATGCCGTCCGCTTGCAAGACTACGGCGTGAAGGCGGAGATGACGGCAGGGGTACGGAGTGGCATGTTCCGTTTTACTTATCCCGAATCGGAAAAATCATTTATCATGATTGATATGAACCATACGCTTTGGCAGTCGTGCGAATGGGCCAACCTGCGCATGGAAAACGATTCGACCATCACTGGCTATAAGTTGGTGAAAGGGTGGGGACCTGAACGCCATGTCTATTTTGCGGCTGTCTTTTCCAGAAAATTGACGGGTCTGCGCTTCATGCAGGACAAGAAGCCGGTGATCTATAATACATCCCGGTTTAGGAGCGACCGTGAGGCTTGGGGGAAGAACCTGATGGCTTGCCTTTCTTTCGCAACTGGGGAAGGGGAGGAAGTGATCGTGAAAACGGCCATCTCTTCCGTCAGTACCTCCGGGGCGAAGATGAATATGCAGGAACTGGACGGACTGACATTTGACAGCCTCAAAGAGAAAGGGGAGGAACTTTGGGAGAAAGAATTGCAAAAATACCGGATAACTACCGACCGGAAGACAAAGGAAACGTTTTATACTTCTGCCTACCATGCCGCCCTCCATCCGTTTGTTTTCCAGGATGTGGATGGCCGTTTCAGGGGGTTGGACAAGAATATCGAGCAAGCGAAAGGCTTTACCAACTATACGACTTTTTCTTTGTGGGACACCTACCGGGCTTTGCATCCCTGGTTCAATTTAGTGCATCAGGACATAAATGCCGACATCGCCAATTCGATGCTGGCCCACTTTGACAAGAGCGTGGAGAAAATGCTCCCGATCTGGTCTTTTTACGGAAACGAGACTTGGTGCATGATCGGCTATCATGCGGTCTCCGTCCTGGCGGATATGATCGTCAAAGGTGTGAAAGGTTTCGACTACGAACGGGCGTATGAGGCGATGAAAACGACTGCCTTGAACGAACATTACGACTGTTTGCCCGACTATATGCGGAATGGCTACGTCCCGTTTGACAAAGAGGCGGAGTCGGTTTCCAAAACATTGGAATATGCCTATGACGACTATTGTATCGCACAGGCTGCCAAAGCTTTGGGCAAGATGGACGATTATCAGTATTTTCTGAATCGTTCTCTTTCTTATCAGACTCTGATCGACCCGGAAACGAAGTATATGCGTGGTCGTGACAGCCAGGGTAATTGGCGTACTCCGTTTACCCCGGTAGCTTATCAAGGACCGGGATCGGTGAACGGTTGGGGAGATATTACCGAAGGTTTTACAATGCAATATACATGGACAGTTCCGCATGATGTGCAGGGATATATCAATTTGGCAGGGAAGAAACTTTTCGAGAAGCGACTAGACGATCTCTTTACGGTCGAATTGCCGGACGATATTCCGGGAGCGCATGACATCCAGGGGCGTATCGGTGGCTACTGGCATGGCAACGAACCTTGCCACCACATCGCTTATCTGTACAACTATTTAGGCAAACCCTGGAAATGCCAGAAGTGGATCAGGGAGATCGTTGCTCGTTTTTATGGAAATGAACCGGGATCGTTGAGCGGGAATGACGACTGCGGGCAGATGTCGGCCTGGTATATGTTCAACTGCGCAGGCTTTTATCCGGTAGCCCCTTCCAGCAATATCTATAACATCGGCTCCCCTTGTGTAGAGGCGCTTTCGATCCGGATGAGTAACGGAAAGGAAATAAAGATGACCACGGAAAACTGGTCGGAAGAGAACGTTTATATCAAGGAGCTATATGTCAACGGAAAGAAATATGATAAATCATATCTGACCTATGAGGATGTGCAAGCAGGAATTACCCTGCACTTTGTGATGAGCGGCAAACCGAACTACAAGCGTGCCGTTTCGGCGGACGCCCGTCCCGCCTCGTTGTCGTCACCGGGCAAAACGATGTTTTACCAGATATCTGATAGCAAGTAAATGGACGATTTCTATTCGATTTTCCGATAAATCTCAATATCTTTGCATGAAACATTTATCTCTTTATTAATTTAAAGACTATTGCTCAATCGTAAATCAGGATAAATATATGGGAAATATGGATATAAAAGATGAAGCATCAATAATAAACAGTGATGAAAATGTGGTTAGCGATGTGGAACAAGCCGATCTGTCAATAAACGGAGATGATTCATATACCATATATCCGAATGCCGAAGTGAGGGTGGAAAAGGCTCAATATAGTATTATGCATTTGCATACACTTTGCCTGAAGCGGAAAGAATTAATAATTGATCCGGATTTCCAGAGGCATGATGTCTGGAAACAAAGGCAGAAGTCCGAGCTGATCGAATCGATCCTAATGGGAATTCCTATACCATTAATGTATTTATTTGAGGATAAGAATGGGAAGAAGCAAGTTGTTGACGGACGACAAAGGATAAGTGCTATTTTGGATTTTCTGGAAGGAAAGTTCAAATTGAATAATCTGAGAATATTGAAGCAGTTTAATGGATGTTGTTTTGCGGATTTGGATTTGAAGCAACAGGGAGTTATTGAAGACTTTCAATTACTTTTTTACATTATACAGCCTCCGACTCCTGAGCGGGTAAAGTATGATATCTTTGATCGGGTAAATCGCGGAGGAACTCCGTTGAATAAGCAGGAAATGAGGAATGCCTTATACCGTGGACGTTGCACACGGATGTTGGATAAACTTTGCTGTTCTCCCGAATTTTTGATTGCGACAGGGCGTTCTATTAATAAAGAAAGGATGAAAGACCAATATGTCGTTTTACGGGCAATGGCCTTCCTGATGTTGCATCGTGGAGAGTTTAAAGATATTCCGGCTCTCCAATACCGGGGGGATATAGATGATTTTCTAGCTCGTTTTATGGTTTATGTGAATGATAATGCACCTGAAAAATTGATTGTAGATTATGAGAATCTATTTATTCGCTGTATGCAGATCAGTTATGATCTTTTAGGAGAAAATGGTTTTCGTTTTTCGGGAAATGGGATTAGAAGACCTATAAACATGCCTCTCTTTGAGGCATTAAGTTATTTGTTTTCTTTTGTCCCTGAGAAAATTGATTACACATGGGCGTCAAGACTCATACTGGATATAGAATCTGTAAAGGAAGAGTTTGATGATTCCCGTTATTTTTCCGGTAATATAGACTCGACTACAAGTGTCTCTTTCAGGTTTGATCGAATGGATAAAATAATAAACAGGATTCAGTTATGATAAAACATATACAAATAAAAGACTATAAATGTCTTCATGATGAGAACTTGGAGATAAAGCCTTTTACAATTGTAACGGGTGTTAACTCGGCAGGTAAGTCAAGTTTGATACAGTCGGTATTACTTCCTGTTCGCAGGATAGGAAAAAATGGACAAATTTTACTGGATACTATTGTGAATCTGACATTCGATACGATTAGAAATAAGTATTATAATGCAAAAAGTGTCAGGGTCGATATCGATATCGATAATGTGCATATTTCCTATCACGGAACAAATGAACTCTCTTTGGTTTTTCTTCCTTCGGAAGAGGATGCCGGCATGCCGATCGACATAGAGCAAAATTTATACTATTTGTCTGCCAATAGAATCGGGGCGGAGTTGCATTCCAAAATTTCGCCACAGTTTAAAGTGGGCGTAGTCGGTGAGTATATAGTAGGTTCATTTGAAAAAGAAAAATCTAATCCTTTAATGCCGGAATTGATTAAAGATGATTCCTCTTATACTTTATCTGCTCAGGTGAATTATTGGTTGTCTTATATTTTAGATATACCGACGGAGTTGCAGACGGAACGCCGTTTGGATGATGTGGTCGAGGTACAGTATAAAAGTGATGGGTTGGGGAATATTTCGCCTTTCCAGTTGGGAGCTGGCGTAAGTTATCTTACCAAAATGTTGATCATGTGCTTGCGGGCAAAAAAGAATGATGTTATTCTTATCGAAAATCCGGAAATCCATCTTCATCCGGCCAGCCAGGCAAAGGTTGGTGAATTCTTGGCCTTTATTGTTAGAGCCGGTATACAGGTAATCATAGAAACACATTGCGAACACCTTATATATAAGGTCGGTTATGAGATTTATAAAAAGCGTTTTTTGAAAGATGATGTGACCATTTTGTATAAAGAGGGCATCCAGAATCCGTTCATTGTACTTGGTTTTAAAGAGGATGGCAAGTTTACTCGTGACTTCCCGGAAGGTTTTTTCGATGCGACTTTAGCTGAACTGCTTGAAATGGAATAATATGGGGAAATATAGTTTTGTGTTGTCTGATACTTTGTATAAGCAATATTATTTGTTTAAGGAGCATCAGGACTATGATAAAGATATACTCTTGCACTTGCTTAAGTTTCGTTGTGGCGAGTTTCTGACCAATACCAGACAATTAGATGATATCGGGATTGGCGATCGTGTGTCGAAAAGTCTTTATGACTCTTTAAAGCATGCCCGGTTAACAAAGCAGACTTTGGAAGAACTGGCAAGAAAGACTGACTATAAATTGATATTGTGTGATGACAGAACGGATTATCCGTATGTCAATATCATGTCCGATCAGATCAGTAGCCATATCACCGGTTGTTTTTATAGAAATGCCCATAGAGACAAGGCGATCAGGCACATAAGAGCACTATGCCAGGATGCGAAAAAAATATGCCTGTACGATCAATACCTGAATGCCTGCAAGGATGTCTTGAAATTGATTTTGCCGAACAAAAAAGTAGAACTTGTCTATCATTCGAAGCATTTGAATGATAGTGCTGTTGCTGATTTGCAAAAGTATAATCCTCAATGGTCTTTTTCTTTGGATGATTCACTGTTGACCCATCATGATCGATATATCGTGATTGATAATAAAATGGAAATCATCTTATCCAGCGGTTTTATGTATTTGGAATTGACGGGTAAGGAACTGACTTATGTGGTTAGGCCTGTTCAGGAAAACAGGCTGTTGGTGAATGGCTGAAGAAAAATGCGGAATAAAGGGCTATATCGTATTATCTTCTTTCGCGAATACAGAAAAATTTCTATATTTGCACCGCCTTTAATTAGGAATCAGATACTTTCTAAATAAATCAGATTAAGAAATGACAAAGAGTGCATTACAAATTGCAAGAGCAGCTTACCAGCCAAAGGTTCCCGCTGCATTGAAAGGAGCTGTAAAAGCCGTAGATGGTGAGTATACACAATCAGTTGCCGATCAGGACGAAATCAAAAAGTTATTCCCGAACACGTACGGAATGCCTGTCGTTACTTTTGAAAAGAGCAACGAAAAGAAAGAACTGCCGGCAATGAATGTCGGTGTGATCCTTTCCGGTGGTCAGGCTCCTGGTGGTCATAACGTGATTGCAGGTCTGTTCGACGGTATCAAGGCTAACAACGCAGCTTCTCGTCTGTATGGCTTTATCCTCGGACCTGGTGGTCTGATCGATCATAAATATATGGAACTGACTGCTGACATTATTGACGAGTACCGCAACACGGGTGGTTTTGATATGATTGGTTCAGGCCGTACCAAACTGGAAACAAAAGAACAGTTCGACAAGGGGCTGGAAATTCTGAAAGAACTGAACATCAAGGCTCTGGTTATCATTGGTGGCGACGACTCCAACACAAATGCTTGCGTACTGGCCGAATACTACAAGGCTACGGGGGCCGGTGTTCAGGTAATCGGCTGTCCGAAGACGATCGACGGTGACCTGAAGAACGAGCAGATCGAAACTTCTTTCGGTTTCGACACGGCTTGTAAGGTTTATTCCGAAGTTATCGGTAATATCCAGCGTGACTGCAACTCGGCACAGAAGTACTGGCACTTCATCAAGCTGATGGGACGTTCTGCTTCTCACATCGCTTTGGAATGCGCTTTGCAGACTCAGCCGAATATTTGTATCATCTCCGAAGAAGTTGAGGAAAAGAACATGTCTTTGGACGATATCGTGACTTACATCGCCGGAATTGTAGCAAAACGTGCTGCCGAAGGCCACAACTTCGGTACGGTGCTGATTCCCGAAGGTCTGATCGAATTCGTTCCGGCTATGAAACGCCTGATCGCTGAGCTGAACGACTTCCTTGCTAAACACGATGCCGAATTCAAGATGATCAAGAAGAGCGAACAACGTGCTTACATCATTAGCAAGTTGACAAAAGAAAATTCCGATTTGTATGCTTCCCTGCCGGAAGGTGTGGCACGTCAGTTGTCACTCGATCGCGACCCGCATGGAAACGTACAGGTTTCTCTGATCGAAACAGAAAAATTGCTGTCAGAAATGGTTGGCAAGAAGTTGTCAGAATGGAAGGCCGAAGGCAAATATGTCGGCAAGTTTGCTGCACAGCACCACTTCTTCGGTTACGAAGGCCGTTGCGCTGCTCCATCCAACTATGATGCGGACTACTGCTATTCTTTGGGTTATACGGCTTCTTGCCTGATCGCCGCCGGCAAGACTGGTTATATGTCTTCCGTACGCAACACGACAGCTCCGGCTGACAAGTGGATCGCTGGTGGTATCCCTGTAACTATGATGATGAACATGGAAAAACGCCACGGCGAAATGAAACCTGTTATCCAGAAAGCTTTGGTTAAGCTCGACGGTGCTCCTTTCAAGAAATTTGCTGCTAACCGCGATGAATGGGCTATGACGACAAGCTATGTTTATCCTGGTCCTATCCAGTATTTTGGTCCGACTGAAGTTTGCGACGAACCGACTAAGACATTGCAGTTGGAACAAGCTCAATAATATATTTGACGATATATAATCAATCAATAATGATAGAGGTAAGGCACTTAGCTTTACCTCTATTTTATTGTCATACTATCATGCTTTGCTGTTGAAACTATGAATGTCAAGCCCCACATAAAATGATAGTTGGCATGACAGTTGTTTTTCTATGATTGTACTATCATGGGTGTGATCGCTTTTTTACGCGTACTATATGGTTTATTATCAGATATGTAGTTGCTTTTGTCTGTCGAGATCCGGATCTCAGTTATCTGCAGACCAGGGTTTCGATAGCTTTCAGATGGGGGTGTAAAAGGCGCTCTGACGGGCATTTTGAGAAAAACATCAGGCGTCTTTAGATAAAAAAGTAACGTGTTTCGACAGAAAAGGCTTATTCTTTTCTGAAAACGTTCCACTTTTAATGCTTTTAGCGTACTTCTATGTCTGGTAAAACAGCTAAAATGATAGTTAGGGGTGATTTATGATCTCTTCTAATCTTTCCATATTCTTCCTCTTTGTCGCTCTCACGATCAGGAACCAGTCGATGATGTACCAGATTCCTAGACCACCGCCTGTGAGCAGTTTAATGATCCCTTTACCCCAGTCCCCGATCAGGAAACGATCCAAACCGAAGTATCCTAAGAAACAAGAAACGGACAACATACAGATCGGGCTTTTGAAATGGTTTTTTGCTAAAATCGCCTCTTTTTCAGGAGGAAGGTCGAGCAGTCGATGGATAGGAATTTCATAATCAGGAAATTTGCTTTCATTGGCAAGAAGAAATTTGTCTACTTTATCTGCTTCCATATAATATTAAGTATTATTGTTATATGTGGCAAATATAAGGTTTTTCCGTATCTTTGGACTTCGATAATCATTAAAACAACAATCTTATGTTTTCAGGAATTGTAGAAGAAACAGCTCAGGTCGTGGCGATTGAGCATGATAAAGACAACATTCATATCACTATGAAGTGTTCTTTTGTCGATGAATTGAAAATAGATCAGAGTGTGGCCCACAATGGCGTTTGCCTGACTGTGGTTCGCAAAGATAGGGATACATTCACAACTACAGCCATGCGAGAAACTCTGGAACGTTCCAACTTGGGGCTGCTGAAACCAGGTTCACTCGTGAATTTGGAACGCAGTATGATGATGAACGGACGTCTGGACGGACATATCGTGCAGGGGCATGTCGACCAGACTGCCGTTTGTACAAGTGTGGAAGATGCAAATGGAAGCTGGTATTATACGTTCGAATATCCGTTCGACCAAGAGATGGCGCAGCAGGGATATATAACTGTCGAGAAAGGTTCCGTCTGTGTCAATGGTGTGAGCCTGACTGTCTGTAATTCGAAGCAGAATAGTTTTCAGGTAGCGATCATTCCGTATACGCATGACAACACCAACTTCTGCCAGATCGAAAAAGGTACGGTCGTCAATCTTGAGTTCGACATTGTCGGTAAGTATATCAGTAAGATGATGCAGTTCAAATGAAAGATTTCCTCTCTTTAGCAAGCCGGCGCCAAAGTGACCGGGCTTTTGATCCGCAGCGTCCGGTGGAAAAGGAAAAATTACAGCGTATTCTGGAGGCGGCGTGTATCGCGCCGTCTGCTTGTAATTCCCAACCTTGGCATTTTATTGTGGTGGATGATCCCGAACTGAAGAATCGGGTGGCAGACGCAACTTCGAACCGTGTTTTGGGAATGAACCATTTCACCAAACAGGCGCCCGTACATATCTTGGTCGTGGAGGAGAGGCCGAATCTGACAGCAGGTATCGGCTCGTGGATCAAGGACAAGAATTTCTCCCATCTGGATA
>UMAR01044884.1_pt1 | contig 12801 bp, 17 predicted proteins | sample 1963761 | NCBI WGS metagenome assembly UMAR01 (sample SAMEA4835921, study PRJEB28245) | human gut metagenome | biome: gut microbiome; material: fecal sample | place: Denmark | collected 2008 | reverse complement strand
TTGTATATAAATCGTATACAGGTATTGAAAAATATGCACATCTTTCTTTTATAGCATTAACATAATCTATTAGTTTTTTTGTTGCATTTCTTTTATTAAGTGGTGTTAAAAAACATATTTTTTTATTTGAGTATTTATTTATTAAACCTTTTATTAATACGTTTAATGCACCATTAAATGTTGTTGTATCTTCGCTATCAGTTTTACCGATAGGAACATTTCCAAAATAATCATTAATACCACCAAGTACACATATATAATCTAAATCATCTGTCATTTTACTATATCGTAAACACATTGGGTTAGTAACTGATGTATCATCTGTATTTGATATTCTTGACTGATTTATACCATAGTTATATGATATACAACCTGTATTTTCAGAAATTAACGTTCTGAAAGGTTTTGTTGCTTTGAAACCATTTGTTATACTATCACCAAGAAAACCAATTTTTTTATTATATAATAATGATGAAGTTTTTACATTTATAGATGGATCAAGTTGATAATTATTAATATATTTATTACTTCCTTTTATTAAATAGTATTCTTTATATAAATTATTAAATATTGCTTTTGCATAATATTTTGCATTTGAATATTTTTGTGGTATTGTAAATGAACCAGCATTAATATCAATAATATTGAAACCAAGATAATTTTTATTTTCATCAAATAAGTAAGTAAAACCATTCGTTTTATATTGATAAAATATTGTTTCATCAGGTATATATTCTCCCAAAGGTATTAAATTTGTACAACCATAGCCTTCTGAAGTAGTATCTATAGCTTCACCTGTTGATGCCCTAAAATGTTTATTGTACATAAAATTTTTATAATCATACATATTATTAGTTTCGTGTTTTATAAAATTACAATTTTCTTTTGCAATATCATTACCTTTTAATAAATTTGTAGGTATATTAATTAAATCTATTCTTGATGGGTCATTAGCAACAGGGAAATCAATAGTTTTTAATGTCTGTTTATAGTAATTATTAGTTCTATTTTTTAATATTCTAATTTGTCCAGCATAATCAATTAGATAATTAAATACAAAATATTTAATATTAGCATCATCTATTGTACATTTTATTGACTTTACATTTTTAACCCACTCTCTATTTTCATTAAATAGTGCATACCAAATATTATTATTATTAGTTTGATTTGCAATTAAAACATCATTTAATTCACAATTTAACATTTCAGTACAACAATACTTAGAGTTTGTTTGATATTCACCTGTATAAACATTATAAACGTGATTATCAACATAATTAGGGTTATTTATTTCATAAAATTCATTATCTAACATATTTAAATGTTCTTTTTCTATTTGTTCATTAACAATATTTTCTTTATATACACTTTGATTACCAACTATTGCAACACTTCCACCTGTAATTGCTTCTTTAACATCAGGTGCTAAATTACTCATATTTATTAAATGATTATTGTCCATTTTATTTTGTTTTAGTGTATTTATTTGATTTTGTAAATCAATTACATATTTTTCTAAAATTGTAGTTAATGTACCATCATTAACCATATCATCAAGTTTATTATTAATTTCTTCTTGTACATCTAAATTCGTGAAATAATCATCAACATATGTTTTTAATTTAATACATAAATTTTGTAATTCACTAACTGCATCTGCATTATTATTAAGTGTTGGTAAAATTGTATCTTTTAAATAAGATAATAAACCACATAATGTTTCATAATAACTCATGGATTCATCAAATGCAAGTGGTATTGCTTTATATATGTAGTTTGTAAAAAGTCCTGTTTCGTTTGCTTTGATAACCTCAATATTTGGATTATCAGGTAATGTATTATTTTGAATACTCATATTTTTTCACTCTCCTTTAAAATATTTGCATGAATAAATCATACAATTCATCAATAACCATTAAATCTATATTCATTAGATTATTTTTAATATCATTTAAAACATCAATATTAAATTTACCGCCATTATTACCAATAATTGTTTTAATATATTCATTTGTTCCACTGCCATTTGCACTACTATTATCATTAATTGAATTATCATTTAATGTAATATTTGTTGCATAAACATTTTGTGCATTAATATCTTGTTGTGAAATATTACCCTGTGGTGTATCTTGAAATAGATTTTTACCTTTGTTTGTTGATTGTGATGTACTTGATGTTTGTGTTGTATTTCTACCTTTTAATTCTTCAGTTAAATTAACATTATTTAAAAGTAAATTTTCATCAATTAATTTTTTCTGTGCCTTGTATAATTCATTATAGTATGGCATTATTTCATTTAATTTTTGATTTAAATATAACCTAAATAATGGTGCAGTTTCAAATCCAATTTCATTTTCATAGTAATGGTATAAAATATTATGGTTTAATGTTTCACGATAATTTTCATCAAATATAGGGTATTGTGTCATTTGAAAATCAAAATTATTATCAATTAATGTTTTAATTGTAATCGTATATTTTGCCATCATCAACACCCCCCATCTTCATTATTTATTATATCATTTTCTGTTTTATTTAACAAGTCCATTACATCTTTATTTAAAACTATTTCAATTTTATTTTCACCATTAAAAAATTTTTTATTAATTTCATCACAAGCTTTTTTTCTTGTTTTATACCAACAATTTAAATAATAAGTAACTAATTGTTCATTGCTTTCAACTTCATTTGTAATTAATCTTTCCTTTTTATCAGTATTTGCATTATCAATACCAAGAACAGTAAGAGCATCATTAAATATTTGGTGTTTATGTATATCTAATTTATCAATTAAATATGGTGCATCTGTTTTTAATACATTTAATTTATTTGATATATCAAATTGTTTATTTCCAAATATAAACGGTGTATTACCACTATATTGCATATATACATTTTTTAAAGTTAGTATTGTTTTTGTATCACCCTCTATTAAAATTGGTGTTTTTTGTGCTTGTAAATTAACATCAATTGTGCGTTCTGTTTCGTATAATCTCATTGCAAATAATTCTAAAGATTGCATAGTAGGTTTTTCAAGTTCATTATTCATAATATAAACAATATCATCAAAATTATATTGCTTATTATAACCAATAGACCAAGCCATTACTTTTATTGGTAGGTTGTAAACATTTAATTTATCACTAGGATTAACTTTTAATGCTAAAAATCCAATATCATCATCTTTAACAAAACAAGCACGACCATTTTCATATAAAGATTGTTCCAAAAATCTTGATGCACCTGTACCCGCAACATCATCTAAACCTTTCCAAGTAAAAAGTGATGTGGCAAGCATACGTAGTCTATCAAGATAATCAATCATTGTACGATTATTAACAATCATTGCAAGTTCAGTTTCATTTATTTTTTTCACTTTAATCACTTCCTTTATACTATATTATTACTATTTGAATAATCATATATTGTTGATGGATTATGCCATAAAGTAGTACCATTATTAAACATAGCACGTATTATATTTAAATCTGTTTGTGGTATATCACCATCAAAATTACAATTTATTGTTTTTACATAGTTCCAATTACTTCTACCTGTAATATTAGGTACTTTAACACGATTTATTTTATAACCAAACATACTAAAATAATTATCAATTATTCTTGCATATTCTTCTTTTATACTCATTTTATAAAAATAAAATCCATTTTTATGATCGCATACATTAATATCACCACCATTAACGTTACCTTTTGCACTGTTTGGTTGTAAACTGTGCTGATATACTGCACCAAGTTCATTTGCAATAGACATTGCACCACTAACAACTGCACCTGCACCTGCTCCTGCTACTGCACCACCAACAATAGTTAATCCACTTGATGCAATACCAAGTGCAATATTAACACTATTTTGTGTTAGCCAGTTTGTATATTCATCATCAGACCAATTTAATGTAGGTAATTTACCTGCAATTAGTCCTTCTTCTTCACTATTTAAATTATTATCATAATTAGTTGGTATAATTTTAATACTTCCACCAACAGTTGGTACACCTTTAATAGTAAAATTACAAGTGTTTCCACTAAATCTTTCATAATGTAATATATTACTACTTCCATTATTATTACTTATTAGCATATAATTGAATGGATATGTTAATAATTTTTTATTAATTGGTGTATATCCATTTATTGTATTTACTTTTGTAATAGTTTTTGTAGCAGTATTTGGTGAATTTTGACCACTATATTGTAAACTTGTATTTGTATTAGTAATCATTGATGCAGGTATCATATATAAATTATATACTGCATCACTTTTACCACGATTTGCAAATGATTGTAATATGTTTACAACTTCATTCATTGTACTACATACATATGCACCACCTGCCATATAAACACCACCAAAATTTGTTGCAAGGGGTTTATTTTTATCTGTGGTTGACCACTCTGTACATTGTATCACATATTTTAAATTATCAAGTCCATTATAATAATCACTTGAATTAACTATGTATTCACCTGTTTCAAGGTTTTCAGGTACTGTATGAAGTCCTATTGTATCATCATTAACGTGTTCGCGTTCAACAAATGATTGTTTGTACTCAATTTGAAATAACCAAGTTTGGTAACAATCTGTTTCAAAAGTAATTAAAGTACAATTTTCGTTGACATATTCCATATTTGTTATAAAACAAAAATACCATTTATTTGTAAATCCTATATTTTTATAAAATAAATAGTTGCAATCAATTATTTCATCAATATTAATACCAACTTTAACACTATTATCTTTTTTAATATATGTATAGTTATCAAAAGTTTTTTGTACTCTACTATTAAAATAAGTCATTTGTGCATTTTCATTTGAAAATGTTAATTGATTTTTATAATCATTTTTAAGTGGTGTTTTACATAAATATAATTGACCTTGTGGGGTAATAGTCATTTTATCAAATCCTTTCTTTATAAAAATTAAAAGGTAGCATTTAATTGCTACCTTTTATTATCCATTAGTAACTGTAACAGTAGCAGTATCAGTCAATCCATTGTCTGTTTTAACAGTTAATGTTCCACTTCCTGCACTAATACCTGTTACAACACCTGTGCTTGATACAGTAAATACTGTTTCATCACCACTAATAAATTCAAGTTCGCTAGTTGCATCACTAGGTGTTAATGTAACTGTTACATTTGCAGTTGCATCTTTTGCAACACTAACATCACTAACACTAATTGCAGTTGCAGGTTTAGGTTGAGCAGTTGCAAGTACTACTGCATTTGCAAATGGGCAGATTGCATAAGTTTGCCATACATGTAAGTATTCGTTCCAAGTCATTGTTCTTGCATTATAGAATTCATCAAATCTCATTAAGTTTTCATAAATTTGGAACCAAGCTTCATCACATAGAATTGCTTGAATTTCTTCATTTTCAAAACTATCAACTTCAATAACTCTACCCAAGAATTTTGTATTTTCAATGTTAAATGCACGTGCTAATACATCAACATCTACTTCTGCCATTAAATCTGCAGTTACGATCAATACAAATCTATTTTCATCAGTCCAAGTTTTAATAACACCTTTTGCACCACTAAATTTTGAATATGCATTATATTTGGTTGATGGTAATTTCATTTTACTAAATAAAGAACGACATTTTTTAACAAATGCTTTTGCAGATGCTTCATCTGTAACTGCACTAACAGTTTCAACAATAACTTTATTGTTATCATATGCACCATCTACTAATGCCTTTGTAAGTTCAAATTCATCAATGTAATTACCACTATATAATGAAGTAGTTATTGCACTAATATATTGTTCAAATTTTTCCCAACTAACAAATGCACCTTGTAAATTTTCTCTTGAAATAGTTTTTGTATATAAATCTTTTCTGTTTCTTCTGTAATAAGCAACGTGTGTATCAGGGTCTGTAATAGTTAATAATTTTGCCATTTCAGTATTTGATAATTCATATTGTTCTGCCTCTGCAGGGTTTTCATATAAATCTTGTATATCAGTACCAAGTGGCATACTACCTTTACGTAAGATAGATAATGGATTGTTAAAAGTTTTATTTCTAACAATTGTTAAACCAATACGATTAATTAAATTTGTAACAAATTCATTTAACATAGGTTGGTATGCATCATTAAATAATATATTACTAATTGTTTGTATATTATCTTCTGTTGCAGATGGTAGTGTTTCCATAAATACTTTACTAGAGTTTTCACGTACCACATTAAATACTTTTGCACCTTTTGGAATAGCCATATTAAATTAAATCTCCTTTCTCATCAATGACATCTTCAATTTTGATTTCTTCTTTTTCGTCATCATCTTCAATTTTGTCATCTTCTTTTTCTTCTTTATCAAAACCAATTCTTTGATAAAGTTTACCATTAACTTTTAGTAATTCTTCCTTTTCACCTTTTAATTTTTCTACTTCTTCAACAGATTTTTCATATTCATCAAATCCATTATTATATGCAGAAATGGTTGCAAGGATTTCTTCACTAACTAAAGCAACAGTTGTTTCATCTAACTTATCACGTAAGTTATTAATTAATGTTTCAAATTCTTCTTTACTTATCATAATAAATTCTCCTTTCTATATTAATTTTATAATAAAAAGAAAAAATTGTCAATTTAATATTGACAATTTACTAAAAATATGATTTATTTCTTAATTTCTTTGCATAAAGTACCCAAGGGAATTTATGCTTTTCTTTTTCAGTTGGTGGTGTTGAACCATCCCAAGTTTGCCAATTATAATCTTCTGGGCGTAATAAAATAGTGTCATTTACGTATAAAGCATTCCAGATATGAATTGCACCATATATACCAATACCTCCATTATTCCATTTTTGAGTTGATTTACTTGATACATGAGCAACTTCCATGTGTAAATGTTCTCCTCTTGATTGACCATAATTTCCTGTTCTATAAAATAAATCACCTTGATTATAATGTGTGCCAAGAACAGGTGCTTGAAAACTATGTGCAACTAATACTCTCCCATATTCTAAACTACCATCAGGCATATGAACTTTATCATCACTTTCTAAAATTAAGTTATGGTCATTTCCTGTATATACTATCGTTCCAGAAAATGGGGCATAACATGGCATAGCAGTTATTCTTTGACCTGCTATATTAAATGGTAAAAAGTCAAGTGCTAACACATCATGTTCATCAGGGTCTCTTGTAGGTGTTAAATATAAGGTTTCACATGGAAAAAGTGCAACTTCATAACCATCTGTAGCTATTTTTTTCTGATTAGCTAACATTAATATTCCCCATGTTCATATGTTGGATTATCAATTGTAATTGATGCACATGTATCTTTGATATAGATTTTTACTTTTCCAAAATTTTGAGTTTGAATAACTGCTGTTGTAAAACCATCTCTATATTCATAGACATAATAAGTTAGTCCTCCAAATTTCTGGGGGTTTAAATAACCTTTTGCATTAGCTTTAACTGGTGCAACATTAATATCATATACAGCCCATTTAGAAATAATAGGTGGTAGATTAACATAATTTTTTCCAACAGATTGTTCTTGAACTGGAACTTTATCGGTTGTTTTCCAATTTCCACCCATACCATTTAAAATATTAGTTTTATCTACAAAGTAGCAATCATCTAAATCATATTCATTATTAAAATGATAGATTTCATATTGATTTTTAGTCCAACTTGTATCTGCACTCTGACTTACTTCAATATGACAATGAACACCAGTTGCGTTGCCTTTAGTACCCATATTACCTAATTGATTTCCTTGTGGTACTATCATACCTACTTTTGCATCCATAGTATCATCATGTGCTGTCATAAATGTTGCGTAATCAATTCTACCATTAGCAAATCTTACTTTATTAGTAGATTGCCACATAACTTGTCCACTAGATGGATAAGTTTTAATGCACTTACAAGTACATGGTGCATAATAAGGATATCTAACACCAGCTTGTACTCCTCTTACATCATTAGCCATTATACCTTTATGAGAGAAACTACTATTTGATCCTTGTGTAATATACATATCTGTAAATGGACATAGAAAATCTTCTATACCACCACGAATTGATTTTTGTCCTTTAATCATAATTATTCTCCTTTCTTTTTACAAATAATAACGGTGTAAATTCTGATGGTAATATACCACTATACTTTTCTTGTAGTTTACCAAGAATTATTGCATGATTTAATTCATCTGCAATAATACCCTTGATTGTTTCTTTATCTTCATCTGCCACATTATTTAACAATTTAAAATAAAATTCATTTGCTTCTGCTTCTGCTTTAATATTAAATTGTATTTCACTTGATATACAATTCTTTTGTTCAACAGTTAATTCTTTTAATAACATAATTATTCACCTTTCTTTTTAATTTGTTCAAGTGCATCAATTAGTTTTTGTGGTAATTTAACACCCATTTCTGCCAAATTTTCAATGATAGATAATCCATCATTTGCAACAAAAAAGTAAATAACAAGTGTTCTAATTAATCCACTTTGACCTGTTAAGTTGTCAATTACAACAGATAATGCAACTACAAGTAAATAACAAAACTTTTTTAAAATTCCTTTTAATCCAATTTTGCTTGATAATTCTTTGTTATATATTGCTGATGCAATACCTGTTAAATAATCAATAACTATTACAATTAATAATGATTGTATTGCAATATCAAATCCACCAACTAAATAAACAAAAGTTGTTAATATCACACTTATCAGTTCATTTATTAAATGTTTCATTTACATCACCGTACCTTTCGATGTAATTATATCATTTTTTCATAAATTACACAATATGATGATATAAATGTATTATATTTAAAACCGCATTTTATTATTTTACGTATCGGTTTTATTTCAATAATTTTATATTTTTTATTATTAATTAATCTAAATACTTTTTCATTATCTTTAATATATCGTTTCATTAATAATCACCTTTTATTTTAAATATAATATCATAGTTTCCATTACAATATTCTTTAAATAATTTTAAATTTTTATATCTTGATGGTATTAAGTTAAGATCGTAACAAAATAATTTATAATTTCTAAATGTAAATTCCATTTTTATTTTACCTTTCCTATTATTAAAGCACATACTATAAATACACCAAGTATCATGCCAATTATTGTACCAACAATTAATCCAATTATTAATTTCATTTTATCACCTACTTTATACTAAATTCTGTATCAACCAACATAACACCACCTTTTACGTGTTTATAGGTTAATTTTTTATTATCTGTATTTATATTTTCAGTTGTAAAACCTATATTAAAATTATCAAATGTAATTAAATTACCAAGTTTTTTAGGTAGTCCTGCAACTGTTACGTTCATCTTTTCATCAAATCCAAGTTCAATATAACATTTTTGTCGTAAATATTTACCTCGTTTAAATTTACTTTCTTCTTTCCAAGCACCAAGTTTATAATCATCTATTTCAATAATATCTTTCAATTCTGTATCATCTTCAAATAAACAATGTATGCTATCTGTATCACTATATACATATAAATCCTTATTATATTTATTTATTGAATAATCTTTTATTGTTTGTGAAGTTGTTATTGTTTTATATCTTGCATAACTTGTTATAAAACTTGCAACAGGTATATAAATACTGTTTCTTATTTCTGCAGGATATAAACCATATTTAATAATACCATCTTCATTTAAATATGGAAATTTACCTCTAACATCAGGATTTAAACCAAATTTACCATATAAACTATTAAGCATCAATTTTGCAATTCTATAAAGTGCAGTATTATTATCTTTTTTAGCATCAATCTTTTTATTACTCCAATATTCAATATATTTACTAAATAACCCTTTTATTGCTTTAAATTTCCAACCATTATGATATGTAAGTTCACTAACATTATAATGATCAAAAAATAATTCTAAATCAACACTTGTTAATGTTAATGTTACAATATCACCATTACTTGATTTTACATATTCATTTGGTAAAAATGATAGATTATTTTTTATTTGTATTGTTGGTATTTTTCCTTTTTTAATATCAAAAACACAACTTATTGTTTGTACAAATAAAGGATATAATGTATCATTTTCATATTTTCCATCAAAAAATATTGGTTCACCAAATGGTAATTTTTCATACATCATAACAGATGGATATAAACTATTAACATCAAGTACAATACCTGCACCTGTTTCTTTTTCTTTATAACAATCATTTAAATATGTAAATCCACCTTTATATGATTTTCTTATATCTTTATCAATTTCATATAGTAATATTGGAAAATATTTATTAAAATTTTTATTTATTTCTTTATAATTTGCAAGTGCATCACTTCCTATTGTCATTTTTGTTAAATTTTCATCAAACATTATTTTTAATGCACGTGCCATTATTTCTACATCATTTCTAATATAATCAATTTCATCATTTGTTAATATATGCCCTTTTTCTCTTTTTTCTTTATAATCGAGTTCTAATTTTCTAATAGGTAAATTAAAATCTTTTGCAATCATATCAACACTAAAATTTAAAATCTTTAAACTATCATATATTGTTACCTTATTGATATGTTTTGGATTTTTTGTTTCAAAAAATATTTCAATTGAATAAAATTGTCCTGTATCACTAATTAAAGTTGTAAATGTTTTATCTTCTCTTTCTTTTTTATCTTTAATACAAGTATATCCATTTTCAAGTAAATAACTAAATATATATTCCCCATCAAACTTTAAATTGTGAAAATATAATACATAATTTTCTTTTTTATTTGCACACCATTTAATAAAATCTTCAATATTATTACCATAAATAAAATTATCTGTATTACCAATTTCACACAATGCATAAGCCCATATTCTACAATCAAATTCATCAACATTTGTTTCAAAATCTGCAGTAAATTTACGCATAATCTTGTATTATTTCATCAATATTATCTATTAATGTATCATACAAGTTTATAACATCTTCTTTAATATCATCAGGGTTTATTGCATTAAAACTATTTGTAACAACGGGGTAATAGTCAAGTATTGCACGTATACTTTTATCCTCTTTAAATAACTTTAAAAAATCGTTTGATTTTAAATTCATTAATTTTTGTTTTAATAGATTTAATTTATCATTATCATAATCAAAATAATAAGCTAAATCAGTAAGCATATCAAAATAATTTTGTTTAAATATATTATTCATATATTGTTGATTTTTACCTGTTTTTTCAATTAATTTTGTAAATCTTTCAAGTTCATCACGTGATAATTTATTAATATCTTTTTCAAGTGCCTTTCTTCTTGCAACTAGATTTAAATAATCAGTATCACCCATTTCACTAAAGGTAGATGTTTGTGTTTTACCAAATACTTTTGGTTTTTCAACTTTTAATCGGTTAATTTCACGTGTTATATTTCTTTTTACACGTGCATTTTCTCTTTTAATTTCGCTTAATTCATATTTTGTTAATCTCACACCACCACGTGTTGTAATAACATCTTCTGCACCACGTGTACTAAATCTTTGTAATTCTTTTAATTTTCTTCGTAATTCTGTACGTGTATAAACACTACTTTTTAAATCTTTCTTTGTTATTTTAGATGGTAATAATTCACGTTCTTGTTTTTCAAGTCTTGCAATTTTTTGATTAAAATTTTTAATTGTTCTATTTATTTCTTGATTTAATTTTTTATCATATCTAATTGCCATACTATCACCTAACCTTTTATACTTAATTCATTTATACTAAGATCTATATAATAATTTTCATTTAATTCTTTACCTTTATATAAAACTTTAAATCCTCTTTTCTCAATCTTTTTATATAATAGTAATAAAATCATTTCATCACAATAGATATTACATTTAAATTTTATTTTTAATTTCATAATTTCATCTTTTAAAAATTGTGAATATTCACGTGTAAATTTTTCTTGATAAAACTGTGATGAAAAATAAAACACTAGATCATCATATTTAAAAGTATAATTACTTTCATTTAAATCATTATATATCATACATTTACCTACCTTTCTATATAAATTTAAAAGATGCAGATGCTTTTAACACCTGCATCTTTATTTATTACACTAAAGTTAATGTTAATGATTGTTTACCATTTCCAATTGGTCTTTTTGCAACTTTAACTTTTAAAGGATTTTCCCAATTTGTTGGAAGTCCATAAATTTGTACAATTTTCTTAAGAACATTATAAATACCATAACTTCCTGTTGCATATGTTTGACCTGATTTATCAAATAATATTGTTCTGTATTTTGTTTTTAATTCTCCTGTTTCTTCATCAACAACTTGTTTTTCTTCAATATACATATCTTGTATTTCTATTTCTTGACCTACGCAATCATTTAATAATGCATCACAACTTTCAAGTGCATTAAATAATTCTTTCTTTTCCTTTTCTGTTTCTGCTACTTTACTACAATAAACATTTTGTTTAATTCCACTAAATAGTGTTAATTCTCCTTTTACTTCTTCATTTACATTTTTAATTTCTTGATTTTCCATAATTTTACCTTTCCTTTCTTATTTTAATTTTAAATTTTGGATTAATCTTTAATTTCTTGCAATGCTTTTGTAATTTGATTAATTACCATTGCACAAGCATTTTTTTCACTTTCACTTGCTTTTGATAAATCTTTTGGATTGATCATTTTTACAGTACAATTATTTTTATCTTTATTTTCCTGTACCTGTATTGTAATCTTTAACATTTATTTTTCCTCCTTTCACTATAATCATTATATCACTATAAAATATAATGTCAAATATTTTTTAAAAAA
>UMAR01070505.1_pt1 | contig 12970 bp, 15 predicted proteins | sample 1963761 | NCBI WGS metagenome assembly UMAR01 (sample SAMEA4835921, study PRJEB28245) | human gut metagenome | biome: gut microbiome; material: fecal sample | place: Denmark | collected 2008 | reverse complement strand
TATGATGCTTATTCAGACAAATATAGTATTCATACTACGGATGGATATTATTGGGAAGTAAAAGTTTATCAGGAATAGAAGGAGAAAAATATGATTACAAAATACGTAAAAATTAAACCAGTTATTACACTTGCAGATGAGAAAAAAGCAATCAACATGATTGTTGATCATATGTTTGAAGGTGACGAATACACACCGTGGAATAAGGAAGCTGCTCTTATCGTGGCAATTGCTTCATATTTTATTGAAGGTGTCGAATTTGAAAAAGACGATGTAATCTATGATTGCGTTATACAAGATAAAAATCTTCACGCACATGTAAATAAATTTTTCTACAATGTAGATAAATCCGATAAGAAAAATGATGTAAATTTTACGTATATTAATACGAAGAATCATGTTATGGAAAGCGTAGAAAAGATTGTAAATTTCAGACTTCAAAAGATGATTCATTGTACAGATGAAAAACATGAAATGTATACAGAAATTGCTGAGATGGCAAACTCTGTAGCTAATATTGGACAGAATATCCAGCTTGCAGCAAAACCGATTCTCGAGAACCCAGAAAGCATTGGCATGGTTATGAATATTTTAAAAAAACTAAATGAAGCTAAAATGCTGAATACAAAAGCAATTCGTGATGTGATGGTTGATACCGTAATGGATGTACAGAAAAGAATGACGGGAAAATAATAAATAAAGCAAGAATACATTAAATCTTCTGGCAGTCAAATGTCAGAAGATTTTTTAATTTATCAATGTGGAGGTGGTGGTAAAAATGGGTAATATAACAAAGGAATTACAAAAGCTACTAAAAGATTACAATAAAAAAGTATTACAATCTGTTCCTACAATGGCACGTCAAATTGCAACTGATGCAGAACCAGAATATAGAAAAATTATTAATGAATCAATTCATCAATATTATGCAACACATAAAGGAGACTTTAGCGAGGGCAGATTAGAAAACATGACTGGCAATATAAGTGCTGAAGGTTCATCTATAATTTTTGAAGATACAGAAGAAAACGTTCCAAATTATCACGGATTCTGGGAGCAAGAATTAACAAACGAAGGCGTGTTTGATTTGATGTATTTAAAGGGTGAACATGGTAATGGCAAGTGGCATCTTGCAGATACTACTCCTCCACCATTTGATTATGTTGAGCAAGAACTTGTCAATGGTAGACTAGATAAAATCATTGATAATTCAGTACATAAAGTGCTTGATAATATAGAATTATAAAGGTGGTGAAAAAATGCCAAAACAACATACAATTAACCTCGAAACTGTTATAAAAGCTGCACTGGATAAAAATAGCGAAAAAATAATCGATGATTTTGAGAAGAAAATCACTGAACCAAAAGAGATTAATATCAAAACAGATGAAGCATCTAAGCAGGTTAAGAAGCTGTCTGATGAGATTGAAAAAGAACAAAAGAAACATACTCAAACGTCTAGAAAAAGAAATAAAACTAAAACAGCTACTGAACAAAGTACTCCAAAAAACGCAGATAAGTATGTACAATCGACAATATATGATAAAAAAGGACGTCCATCTACTTCTCATTCGTATACGTATGCTAATGGAAGACAACAATCTTATAACAAGAATGGTAAGTTAACATCTGAGAAGCAGACCGTTGTTGATCTTCAAAAAGCATACTCTCAGTTAAATAAAGACGTAACGGAATATTATTCATTAAAGACAAAAGAAGCAAAAGGCAAAGTAGCCACAGAGGATAAACAGTATGTCAAAGGTCGGATTTCTGATTTAGTTGATGAAATGTCTGCAAATCGAAAATATATTGCAGATGCAAAAAAGCAAGGTTTTTATAATGATGAATTGGAGCAAAAAGCTCTTAATCATTTTCGTAGAAAAGCTAATGGTTACAACACGTATGTCGATGAGAAAAATGCTACAATCAAAGCTTATGGAAATGATGACAATACTGCTATTCGTCAGGGACAGCGTTCGAAACAACTAAGTAATTATGCTGGACAATCCACAGATGCAATTGAAAGAGCAAGAACACTTGATACAACTATAACAGATTTGGAAAAAGAATTATCAAACCTTGTTACTTCTGGCGCATCAATGGATCAAATTAAGTCAAAATTTGATGAATGCACTTCTGCTGGTAAAGAATTTAAAAATGTCATGACCTTAGTCAATAGCACTATGGAGAAAACATCTAAAAAAGATACCGTTGTTGGAGATTCAAATGCCGCAAAGCTTCAAAATGCCATTGATAAAAAAGTAGCTCAAGCAAAAAACCTTGTCTCAGATAGTTCTATAAAACAATTTGACGCAAAAGTTGAAAAGCTTAAATCTCAGTACGCTGGACAAGATGGTTCTGCAGACGTTTTATCATCTTTAGAAAAAACAGTGAATACCATACATGACAAACAGGCTAGTATAAAAGCAGAATTAGCAAAAGGATCTTCTGGAAATTTAACACAAATTGCTTCGGATGCTGATATTTTGAATGCAAAGCTTAATGAAGTTGAAACTACCGCGAAAACGCTTGGAACTTCACTTTCAAAAAATCTAGATGGTACCACACTTCAGAGAACTATTGATAAAATTGATAATCTTATAAAAAATTCCGACGGTTTTGCAAGCAAATCACAATTAGAAAAATTAAAGACTCTACGAGATTCTTATACTAATAGTGATTCCGGAATTACAAAAGCGGTCAACTATGATAATTCTAAAATCATTTCTGGCATCGAGCAGGAAATTAATGCTCGTAAAAAATTAGCAGAAGTTCAGAAAGAATTGCAAACTGGAACATATTCTGCAACGGAAGCTGGATATAAAAATACTCTTTCTAAGTATGAGGGGCAAACTTCTGAGTCACTGACTCGTGCAAGAGAAAGTCTTAAGCAGTTTAAAGAGATTCGTGAAGATTTTCAAAAGTCATTAAAAGATACGAATGTTTCTGATCTTAGTGATGAAGAGGTTGAGCGTCTTAGTAAAAATCTTCAGAAGATGACTGAGGAAGAAGAAAAATATAAGACTGCGATAAAACAGGTCAAAGCTGAAGAAACTGCAACATTAGCACCTGGGGTCGCTTTACGTGCGTCAAACGAGATGCAATCTTATATCAATAACAATAGCAAGGCATGGAAGAAATATAAGGCACAGCTTGAAGAAGTCCGTGATGCTTATAAAAATGTAACAACAGAAGGACAAAAGCTAGAGGTTGATGCTAAAGCAAGAGATTTGAAAGCAAAAATTTCTGCTGATGGATTAACAGGTGCAAGCTTTTGGCAAGATACAAAACGTGCTGTTAATCAAATTGCTCAATTTACTGGAATTTACGGCATGTTACAGAATGTCGTTATGGAAATTCCATCAAAGGTTGTTTCTAATGTAAAGGAAATTAATGATGCTCAAATTGAATTAGCAAAAGTCGCCAGTGATGCATCGGAGAACCAATTAAGTCAGTACTGGGATAAGTCTGCTGAAAGTGCCAAGAAATATGGTGCTACAGTTAGTGATGTAATTAGTAGTACTGCGGATTGGTCAAAATTAGGGTGGGGTTTAAACGATGCCAAAAAGCTTTCTGATGTTACAACCTTGTATCAGAGAGTTGGAGATAATATGACGCAGGAATCGGCTTCAGAAAGTTTGGTTTCTACGTTACAAGGTTTTAATATGCAAGCTGATGAGGCTGAATCAATTGTGGATAAATTTAACGAGGTAGCAAATAATTATGCAATTGGATCAGACGGTATTGGTGAAGCGTTACAGAGAAGTGCAGCTTCGTTTAATGCAAGTCATACAAGCCTCTCAAAATCAATTGCTTTAATTACTGGAACCAATACAACACTACAGGATCCAGACCGCGTAGGAAATATGTGGAAGACAAAATTTTTATATTACTGTCTTTATGTACAGAAATGTGCATTAAGAACACATTTAATTGCAGGTAACGCGTAAAGCCTTACACCACAATAATCGGGAAACCAGATTATGATGGGACGAAAGTAGAAACAACGTAAGGATGATATATGGTCAAAAGCCTAAGTATCAAGTTTACTGATTTTATATAAATCAGGAATTGCTGTTCATGCAGGAAAGTTCCCTAACGTTATACATTGATCAAATGTTAGTTAAGTCGAGGGAAAATCTTCAACGACTAGAGCCATGTCGGGAATTAGAAAATATTCTTATTTATACAGAGAATATTAAAAATAAGAGTTGAAATCTCGAATATCTAATTCAATACTCGTAGGGCGTAATCGCTATAAACGTAGGTGAAAACCCTTCAAATCGAAAAGGTGTGACTGCTACTCTTCTATTTAGAGTGTGGTTAAGAAATAGTCTACTCTCATGCGAAGGTATGAGTTTTATTATTTGTAAATTTGATTGATATGAAAAAATACGATAAAGAATATGCAACACAATATAACCCAGAGATGATTTATTTACTGAATAAAAATATAAAACCATCTTATGTAAAAAACATAAATGGAATAACAACATACAAATATACTAAGACATCAAAACTTTTCGAAGCTTTAATGTCTTTTTACAAATAAGGAGATAAAAAGATAATGGATAATAAAGTACGAAAAGCAAACAATGGCTTATCGGATGATGAATTGATTAAAAGATGTAAACATAAGAAGATGATTTATTGTGGAAGAAGCAAAAAAGATGGCGAGACTTCTATTTTATTTTTATGCCCTGATCATCAAAGATTTGGAATACAAAATAGAAAAGCATATGATTTTAGTAGATTGAAAGTTATATGTGAATATTGTAATCATACAAAATTAAAAGATGTATTTAAAGAAGAAGTCGAAGCAATAAATCCAACAGTGAAAATTTTATCTGAATATGTAAATTGGAATACAAAAGTACAATATTTATGTTTGATTTGTAATAAAATAAGATACGGACTTCCCTCTGTTTTATTATATGGCGGTGGTTGTAAAGAGTGTGGACATATAAAAAGATGGGATTCCAGAGGAAGAGTTACGACAAAAGATTTCATCGAAAAACTAGAAGACGCTGGTACGAATGATAATGTTGAAATAATTGGAGAATATACTGGTTCTCATAATTATATATCTTGCAGATGTAAAATCCATAAAATCGAATGGGAATCATTTGCATGTAATATATTAAACGGCTCTGCCACTTGCCCTGAATGTGCCTTAGAAAATATGAGACAAGCAGAGGGGCTTTCATCAGAGCAATTTAAAGATAGACTTCATGACATTTTACCACATATAAAATTATATGGTGAATATGTTAATTGTAATACTGGTACTACATTTTATTGCGACATACATAATATTACTTTTGGTTCAAGACCTAGAAACTTATTATATGGAAAGTCAACTGGGTGTCCGTATTGTTCTGAAACATTAGGTGAAAGAAAAATGCGAGAAATTCTTACAAATAAATTAAATAAAAATATTAAAACTCAATACGAATTTCCTGATTGTAAATATAAAAAGGTTCTAAGATTTGATGCATGTGATATTGATAATATGATTTTGTTTGAATACCAAGGGCAACAGCATTATTATCCTGTTGATTTTGCTGGTAAAGGTCATGAATGGGCAGAAGAACAATTCCAGCTCAATAAGATTCGGGATAACATTAAAGATGATTATTGTAAGAAAAATAATATACCATTAATTAAAATTCCATATTGGGAATTTGATATGATGGATTCTTATATAATTAATGAATTGAATAAAATAGCATAAGGAGAATATTTACAAATAATAAAATATACTAAGTAGCGATTAGTATAAAATATAAACGGAGTAAGCGCAAGGTTGCGAGGGGCAGACACCGAGCTTGAATCCATGGGTGAAGATACTGAAGGTTTGGTAACTTCAACTTCTAAACTGCAAGCTAAAGTCAAAGCATTAACTGGTGGTTTTGACATCATGAAAGATAAAGACAACTTCAAGGATATTTATGACATTGTTGTAGGTATTGGTGAACGATTTTCATCAATGTCGGACGTCAACCGTGCTTCTCTCCTTGAAATACTAGCCGGGAAAAACCAGTCAAATGCCCTGGCAGCCGCCCTGAACAACGTAGATGTTATTAAGGCAGCATATCAAACAGCAGAAAATTCTGAAGGTTCCGCCGAAAAGGAATTGACTAATTACCAAAAAGGTATCGATTACAGTCTTGAAAGATTCAAGGCTACATTCCAAGAATTTTCAACTTCTGTTCTATCATCAGACACTTTCAAGGCTGTCATAGATAGCGGAACACAATTCTTAGAAATTCTTACTAAAATTACTGAAACACTTGGGCCACTTGGTACAGCTTTAACAGCATTTGGTGGTTTCAAATTTATATCAAGCATAGGTTAGCCAAAATCCTGGCTATAGTTTATCGTAAACTGGCTTATCAATGCGGAGAATATCATAGTAATGGAATGATATTTCAACGTAGGGAGATTAGTGCTTGTAAAAAATAAATAGAGGATCAATTCGTCGAATTCGCTATTCTGCAATAATGCAGTGAAATGGATGAAAATTCCGCGAGAACGCACGAGCCAACCTGACTACGTATAGTAATATGTGAAACGTTAGCAGCAATTATGAAATTAAAAAATAAAATCATAATGACGAGCGAAGCATATGAAAGTTGGGAGGAGTAGAGAGAACACCCTTCCTCCAGCGTATATAATGCCATAGTTTATATGCGTTGAATGCATGTTCCACGGTATACGAAAGTTGTGATGCTTTCTCATCACACGCCAGCTTCTATCCTATTTCTGGCGTTGTTGGAAAATAATAGGAAAATTATATAGATATTTATCGTCAAATTACAATAACAATGTAGGATGTGAAAGCATGGAATCTAAATCGAAATTAGTATTTGAAACATTAGAATCTGATCCAGATGGTATTATTGATGCATGTGTAACTATAATTGGAAATAAAGACGTAAAAGATGAATCTTCTGATCAGGCGTTTATCTTAGATCCTAAAAAGCAAATGATTTTTCTCTCGTAATGTGAAATCTAATATAGATACCATTAATCGTTTTGAGAACAGAAAAACTAAAAACGGTAAAATAGATGATTGATAAATGGAAATCATACAAAATATCCATATCGAAATATAGTACATTTATAGGATGCGCGTGGGCTGAAATATGCTAGTAAACATTAAATTGAGGAGAATATGGGGGATACAGCTTTCCAGTACTCTTCTCTTCCACTTCTATATCATTTTCAACAAAAATGCAACAAAGAATAACAACGCTATAGCCCACCAGGGCCATGGTTGCATACTCCTTCTGACTCTACCTTTCCATGACATATCTTTTATCCTCCTTTGTCTAAAAATAAGTTTTAATGAAAGCAGGTGATTATTATCAATATTCAGCAAACAGCAAACAAGATAGAAACAAGAATTGTGTCTTCAGATAAATTAAATTCACAAAATATGTCATATGTATATATTGATTCAGATAATCAAATATATGTACGAGAAGGAATACTGCAGAATGATATTGATATATTATCTGCTGTATTAATGCAAAGAAAAGTCGATAGTCGTATTAAAAAGACATATTTTGATATTGTAGACTCATTGAAAACGAATCAAGTATCTAAAAATCAATTTGAGTCTCTATATAAGATGGTTCTTGTAAAATATTATGGTAAGAATGAAGAAAGTACATTGTAGTTTTCGCATTCTCCAAGACCAACTTCTTTTTCTTTATATGAATAGCTTGATTGTTCAATCCCTACTAAATAATATTGACTATCACGATTAATAAATATCGGTGATCCGCTTGATCCACTAAAGCATTCCATATCCACAAGGAAACGTTCCAATCCATTAAATTTTGATTTTAGAGGTGTCGCAATAACACCACTTCGAATAAGTGGAGTGACAAAATTATCAGACTGAAATGATAACGGATATCCAATCATTAACGCATATTCAATTGCAGATATTGGAAAATCTTCTGTTATAATATCTTCTTTTGTAATCCAAGATATTTTTAGCTTTCCTACATATTCTGGTGAATCGATTAGATCATTTATTCCAATTACTGCAACGTCATATTGTGGATGTAAATATGGTTGGATACGTATTTCATTGTTTAGAAGATTCACTTGACCGTTTTGCTCAATAGGGACAGAAAACAAAGCGTTTTTTATATTCTCAAATATATGCCTATTCGAGGCTAATGCATAATTTTCTCGATCATTTGCATGGTATTTATAGAAAAATCCTGTACCAATTTTACATTCATCATTTTCTTTTAATACAGTAATTTTTGTTACAGTATGAATCAAATTCTCTTTTGTAAGCATAGTTTACTTCTCCTTAATTAGAAAGTAGGTGATTAAATGGGATATTCTGATTATATTAAAACATATTATAAAGATGGAAAAAAATATGTTGACATCGATACGGAAGGTCTTTTAAAAGAGATTGATAATGATCCTTCAGTTCGAATTGGTATACGACTACCTGATGAATACCGCATAGATGATTCAAAATTTATATTCGGAGAATATTTGACCAGCCCAAGGTTTGAATTATCTCATATACATCGATTCCAATATTTTTCTGACAAATTGTATTCCATTGTAATAGAAAAGCATATGGATGTTCTGCGTCAACGCTGCCCAGATACTGAATACATTCCCATAATTGTGGATTGGTTTGGAATACAGGCAAAATTTTTATAGCAATATAACGATTATATTCACGTAATTTTTCATTTTTCTGAAGAACGTCTAATAATGCTTTATCTTTCCCAATAACTAAATCGCCCGTTGAGAAAATTTTAAAATTTTCTGATTGTCTTGAATATGTTGCAACAAATTCCATATAACGTTTATATTTTTCTTCTTTTGTGGCAAGATATTTTAGATGATATAATTTTGCCATTTTTAAAAGAAAATAATAAGATGCAACCTCGCAAATGGATTCTTCAAACCATTTATTTGCCTGTGGCGCTTCGTCAATAACTCCGAAATGACATAGTTCATGTGATAGCTCATAAACAATTGCATTCCATTGTTCTATATGCGGAGTTATCATAATCGTTTTAGATTCTCTTAAATATATTGGATCTTTTCTTTGTGGTTCAAAAATTATTAGTATTTCTTTTTTATTTATCGGAAATGCTTCGTTTACCATAAGACATAATTCATTAATTAACTCAAGCACATCAGGCATTTTGTCATTATCAGCGCTATAATTTATAACAATATGAATATTTTCAAAATCTTTTAATGTAAATATTTCTCCCATATATTTTATCCTTCTCGTTCGTCTTTAGTGATCTTTAAAAATCATATCCACAATTCTTACAGTGAAATTGTTTGCCGATTTTCTTTGACGCAATGTCTACCATAGCAGTTGATACTGCACAATTTAAAGTACTAATGTTTCCTATATCTCGCATAAATTAGAAAGTAGGTGATAAAATGCAGTGTGAAACCCCAATTTATACAATAACACATGATGATGACGGAAATTCGTATCTTGAAATAAACCAAGAAGCATTTGCTGAATATATTCGTTTACATCCGAGTCATTGTCCTGTAGGTATTTCTCCTAGTGAAGTAAAACCTATAGGTGATATTCAGTTAGAGAATTATATATAGGGCTAATATCAACGCCAATATTTTGTTTACAATAATTATCAAATTCTTGTAAATATACATATAAGAGAGTGACATCTGTTTTTATACCTAAATACGGAATAGCTTTCCATAATTCTGGTGTAATTTGAAATACAGGAAGAAGTTTTATAGCTATGTATCTATTCTTTTCTCTCATATATGGATTATTATAAAACTGCTGTACTAGATTTTCATCTGTACCAAATAATACGTTATGCGTATGGAAAATTTCATATTTTTCGGAATTAATAATATAGCATTTTAAGAATTCAAGGTAATATTTGTATTTTTCATCATTTGTTTCAATAAACTTCTTTCGGCATAGAGAATACATTTCCAATAAGAAATAATAAGAAGATAATTCACATAATGATTCTTCAAACCATTTCATGTGAGAAGGAACAGGATTAACCATTCCAAAGTGACATAATTCATGAGATAATTGATATATAATAGTAGCATATTGGTCTATTTCTGCAGTTAATGTAATTGTACCCTGCTCAGACAGATACACTGGTGCATCGGCATTCTTATCGAAGATAATTGTTAATGGTTTTTCGTCAATCTTGAAAGTATTATTAACAATATAACATAGCGTATCAATTAATCTTAATGTTTTATTACCGCTTTCATTTACGTACTCTGGTTCGATTGAAACTTGAATGTTACTAAGATTTTTTAATGTAATTAATCTTCCCATGGATTTACCACTCTCTTATGTATTTTAGAAATTATTCCCACAATTTTTACAATGCCACTGCTTCCCTACTTTACCAGATGCAATTCCAAACATGCTGGTAGAAAGCATACGCTTAAACATGCCAATTTTCTCGATATCGGTGCTACCACATGTAGGACAATGTGGAATAGCAAGTTTGCTGTTTTGTTTTTATTACTATAAAATTTTCTTTTATGTTTTCCGAGGTAACAAAAAATGAATAATAAACCATATGTGTCAAATATTGATCCAAATAAAAAAGAATCATGTGGCGATTATGATATTATTCTATGTGAAACAATTTATGATAAAAACGGCAAACCACTACCTCCACTTTCTGCTGGATCAGACAAAGTTAATATCGAATTAATATTCAAAATGTTTGAACAATTTCCAATGCATCAGATCTAAATGTTCTTTTGCTTCTTTATACGTAGTCATCTTTAACAAATCATAAAATAATTCTTTAAAAGCGGGAAAATCCTTTACTAATTTATTTGTAATACAATAATCTAATGTGATTTGATTATTCATTCCTATACACAACATAACTTCCGCACAATATCGAAAAATATGATAATAATCAACTACGTCAAATGATTCTATGTAATTTTTATAATTATTAATTTTAGTAAAGTCCTGAAATTCTTCTATAATATCTTCTCTGGAGTAATATTCTGGCATTGCATAAGCATATATCTCTCTTCCAAGTAATAAAGAACGGTATACTGCGTGAAATTCACTCCACAAACGGAATGTTTTATATATTTCATGATTTTCAAAATTATCCCAGTTTCCATCGCAAAAGTCATTTACGAATAGCATTGAATCAAAATAATGGATAAGCTCATGCACTATTGTAATTAACGTTGCAGGTGGATTTTTTATATAATTAGGATAGTTTATAAAAATAGCACCATTTTCGCCAGGAACATATAATCCCTCTGGTTCTTCGGATAATTCAACTTTTTCATTTTGATATTGTAAACGATCATGCATAATATCGTCTGAAAAAAGAACGGTTAAATTATGAGATTTTATTTTATATAGCTGTTCACACATACTTAGGCATAAATTAACGGATCGATTCATTGAATCGTCTTTTTCAAATATACTCATGTTTTATACCTCACATAGAATAATTTACCACTTATAACCACAATTTTTACATTCAAACTGACTCTTAGCGGTTTTACTGAATAATCCGAATAATCCAGCGCCTACAGTTTTCTTAGCTGCTGAAATTTTGATGATGTCGGTAGAACCGCAAGTCGGACAATGGGGCTGATTGGCGGATGGGGATGGTTGTTGACTGGATTGTTGTTTACGGCGAGCCATTACCCTCTCTTCTAATTTTTGTTTGTAAATTTGATGTGCTTCTGTGTCATATTCCTCTATTTTATTACATTTTTCAAGGAGAGAATAAATATATGAATCAATTTCATCTTCTGTTTTAGGCCATGATGTATTTGAAATTGTAGTTGTTGTTGATTCAGATGTTTGAAACATTGGTGTACCACAGAAATCGCATTGAATTGTTGCTACTACATCCGTCGCCGTGCTAAATGATCCACATTTTGGGCAAATAAATGTTTTTGAAAAATCACTAAGCTTGGCTTCTTTAATATATTTTTTAATCGGAAAACCACAACCAGGACACGCCTCTGCAAAACTGCTCACTATATTTTGGCATTCTGGACAAAATACCTTTGGCATACTATCACCTCCGTCAATATTTCCTATATTATATCATAATTGTTTGATAAATCCAACATTATTAACAATTAATTTGCAGTTTAAAGATTTAGGAAGTATATTCGGAAGCTTAGGAGATCTAAGTGGAAAACGATTTAAAAATGAAGGATCATATGATGATTTTCAAAATTATTTAAAAGATTCGTTTAATGCATCTTTTGGTGTTGGTAAAGACGGAATTAGTAAATTTAATTCAGAACAGATAGAAGCAAAAGCAAATGTGTTAGGCTTAAATAAAGAATTAAAGAACCAAGCTTTATCTTTGGCAAGTGATGCAGCTCTTTCTGCAAAAGCAGCAACTGGTAAATTAACATACGCAGATGCAATAAAAGATTCTATAAATAATGCTCCGGCGTTAGCAAAGGCTCTGCAAAAACAAGGTAAGCTTACTTTAGAACAAGAAGATTTATTAGGCAAACTAAAAGAAGGTTCTGCAGGGTATAATGAACAAGTAAAAAAAATCATTAATGCGAATGCGGAACTAGGTGACTCTATAGTCGAACTCCCAGAATCTGCATCAAAAGCAAGTACGGCATTTTCTGGCCTTTCCAATTATTTCAAAGGATTGCTGGCTACTCTAAAAACAATGCTTCCACTTATTGCGGCTGTTGGAGCAGCGTTCGCGGCTTATTCGGCTTGGAAATGGGCAGATAATAAGTACAATCTTACCTATGATACCAACCTGAAAAATGTTAAAGAACATGTTTCTAATCTTCAAAATGCTCAAAAAGAAGTAGAAAATCTAAATGCAAAGGCTGATCAATATAAACAGACTCTTCAGGAAATAGCTTCTAATTACAATGTTACATTAGAAGGTACTGAATCTGTTGATGAGATGATTGACAAGATTAA
>UMAR01047125.1_pt1 | contig 13124 bp, 9 predicted proteins | sample 1963761 | NCBI WGS metagenome assembly UMAR01 (sample SAMEA4835921, study PRJEB28245) | human gut metagenome | biome: gut microbiome; material: fecal sample | place: Denmark | collected 2008 | reverse complement strand
GCGGAGGTCATTGTATCCATAAAAGAAGAAAATAAAAAATGGATATTTAATATTTATGATTTCAGCTTGAAGGATTTTGATAAGAATCGTGAAAAAGTGGAAGAATTGGCATCCTCTATTGCTGAAACTCTCTGTGGAAAGAGGTCATCCCTTCTGATCGAAGTGGAAGCCTTCGCACTTATGGGGAAAGGACAGGAAATTTATCCCAGCGAAGAATTGATTCTTGATAAAGGAAAAGGCAAGAAGAGCAAGGTTCTTTACCAGGTAGACGGTACGGCCGCTATGCACTCGCAGAAACTCAGCAATGCCATCAGAACCGTCGACACATGGTATCCCAAGGAAGAGGGCAGACGGATACCGATTGCCATTGAACCCTATGGTGCGGTCACCACTCTTGGGAAAGCCTACCGTACCCCAAAAGAGAAAAAAGATTTTTATACCCTGTTTGATCAGTGGTCAACCGGCAGTGAACCGGACGATGAAAATGACAAAAACTATGTCATGGCTGTTCTCGTCCGCGGCGGTGTTTTTGGTCAGAGCGAAAAGGAATAAGCCATGGAATACTATCAGGAAATCACCTTGCTCCCATGTGCGGAAGTATCGCTTGCCTTCCTTTGGACCAAAGTGTTTACCCAGCTCCATATTGCTTTTGCAGATGAAAAAAATAAAAGCGGACATAACCCCTATGCCGTTTCATTTCCCGAATACAGGGAAACAGGTCTGGGAGAAAAAATCCGTGTCTTTGCGGAAGCACAAGAATTGGAAAGACTCAACCTGTCCAAAGTGCTGGGACGCCTCCTTGATTATGTGCACTGTACAAGCATAAGGAAAGTGCCGGAAAGAAAAATACAGGAAAGAAAAACTTATGCCGTATATAGCAGGTACCAACCTGAGGGCTCAATCCGGGTAAAAGCGAAACGCTATGCAAAAAGGCATCCGGGAGTAACGATCGAAGAGGCTGCCCGGCTTCTGCAAGGAAAGAGAAAATCTGTCAGACTGCCGTACATACAGATGAAAAGCCTTTCCCGCGGAGGAACATTTAGCCTTTTTATAAAAAAGCGGGTAGAAGAAGAATATGCCTTGACAGAATGCGGATCCTATGGTTTAAGTAATAACAGAACCGTTCCGGAATTTTAACCCAAATTTTTACGGCGTTTGAAAAATGCGATTAAATCAATATATTTCAAAGCAGGAATAAATTTGGGTCAAAGTGGAAAAAAGATGTATAAGCGCACGTGCTGTCGGATTCTTTTTCCGCTCCGGCATCGTTAACTGCCGCATAGGTAGTTTAGAAAACCTCATACCAAATTCGACACTGCCAGGGCCTGTTAACTGCCGCATAGGTAGTTTAGAAATGTCCGCAGGTACTATCCGCAGGGAAGCTACAGTTAACTGCCGCATAGGTAGTTTAGAAAATACGATAAAGACTTCACTTTCTTTCAGTTTTGTTAACTGCCGCATAGGTAGTTTAGAAACAACGCAAACCAAGCACTTCACCTCTCCGCATGGTTAACTGCCGCATAGGTAGTTTAGAAAACTCACCATCAAATCCGAGTTCAGATCCCTTCGTTAACTGCCGCATAGGTAGTTTAGAAAAGCCATTTCACTATAACGCATACCTGTATTTCGTTAACTGCCGCATAGGTAGTTTAGAAAATTGTCTAATTCTCCTTTTTATCAAATACCTAGTTAACTGCCGCATAGGTAGTTTAGAAAATAAATATCACCAAACCCACATTTTGATTTTCGTTAACTGCCGCATAGGTAGTTTAGAAAGCAAGCGCTACCGGGAGACACTTACAGAATAGGTTAACTGCCGCATAGGTAGTTTAGAAATACATAACCGAATGGCAGCTTGATAGACTTGAGTTAACTGCCGCATAGGTAGTTTAGAAAAGAAACAAGAAAACTTGTTTTTAACAGTAAAACGTTAACTGCCGCATAGGTAGTTTAGAAATGGGGATCATTAAACTCACCCAGTTTTACATAGTTAACTGCCGCATAGGTAGTTTAGAAAAAACATGAACAATTGCCAGATTTGCGGAAATATGTTAACTGCCGCATAGGTAGTTTAGAAATTTTGCGCCCACAGTAATCACCGCCTTTTCATGTTAACTGCCGCATAGGTAGTTTAGAAAAGCAGGAAGAGCGGCAAGAAACCTATCAGAAAGTTAACTGCCGCATAGGTAGTTTAGAAATTAATGTACTCGGGTGCAGAAGTGAAAAGAGTGTTAACTGCCGCATAGGTAGTTTAGAAAGGACACCTCACCGCAGTTGAAGATCCTTGTTGGTTAACTGCCGCATAGGTAGTTTAGAAAAATTGCTCCGCCTTCAGCAAAGTGCAGAGCCTGTTAACTGCCGCATAGGTAGTTTAGAAAATCAACCCAGCACAGTGTATTTTTTCGTTCGGGTTAACTGCCGCATAGGTAGTTTAGAAAAGTACTCCGGTGTCATCCAGCCTGTGGATCGGGTTAACTGCCGCATAGGTAGTTTAGAAAAGAATACAATAGCTTTTACGTCCGGCGGTACAGTTAACTGCCGCATAGGTAGTTTAGAAATTTGCAAATCTTGCCCTTTCCTCTACTTCTTTGTTAACTGCCGCATAGGTAGTTTAGAAAATAATAACACGTCTTATAGTGAAATATAATGAGTTAACTGCCGCATAGGTAGTTTAGAAAATATACCCGCCACGTGCCCGTTGCGCGGATTCGTTAACTGCCGCATAGGTAGTTTAGAAATCTAAAGAGACGCGAAATCCTATCCGATTTATGTTAACTGCCGCATAGGTAGTTTAGAAATTAGGCGGTTCAGCTACATACAGGCAACACTTGTTAACTGCCGCATAGGTAGTTTAGAAATAACCATGTACTTGCTTTTGCAAGTGCTTGGAGTTAACTGCCGCATAGGTAGTTTAGAAAAATGTCATGAAAGCAGATGTGAAAGATATCAAGTTAACTGCCGCATAGGTAGTTTAGAAAATACAGAAAACCCAAAAGACGGAATAGTATATGTTAACTGCCGCATAGGTAGTTTAGAAAACCTGAGATCTCAACGCTACCATACTTTTCTGGTTAACTGCCGCATAGGTAGTTTAGAAATTCAAACAAAGAAGCAAGAGTATCCCCTCCAAGTTAACTGCCGCATAGGTAGTTTAGAAAATTGAAGATATGAAAGAACAGTGCGGAAATACGTTAACTGCCGCATAGGTAGTTTAGAAAAAGTTGCTCGCGGTACTTCATCGAGCGGTCTTGTTAACTGCCGCATAGGTAGTTTAGAAAAACGGCGAAGCAGCGGGAATTTATGCGTACAGGTTAACTGCCGCATAGGTAGTTTAGAAATCTACTACGATAGATTTTGAAAGCGCTTATAAGTTAACTGCCGCATAGGCAGCTTAGAAATGCCGCCATACCGCAAATATGACGACGGGAACGTTGACTGTCGTATAGGGTAGTGTGACTGTTCATTTTTTAATAGGGAAGATTTATAGAGAGGATCAATTTTGTGATTTGCATCTTAAATCACATTTGACTATTGCATTTCTTTTTACTTACAATAATAAGAAAGGAAGAGAGTGGTAAATAGAGAGGCGCTATGGGAAATACAGCTTTCGGACGGATGGGTGAGGATCGGGCTTGTTTGTATCTGGAGGAGAAGGGGATGGCTTTGATCACCCGGAATTTCAGGTGTAAACATGGGGAAATCGATCTCATCATGAAGGACGGAAGTGTTTTTGTATTTATCGAGGTGAAGACCCGGCGGAGCCGTTTATATGGGGAACCGATTGAAGCGGTGACTGTGTATAAGCAGCGGCATATCCGTTATACGGCGGAAGTATTTCTTTTAGCGCGTCATTTGCATGATGTCCGGATCCGTTTTGATGTGGTGGAAGTCATGATGGCACCGGGGCGTGCGGTGCGGTTGCGTCATACGAGGAATGCGTTCTGAGAGAGGGAGATGCCATGTTTGCGCAGGTGTTTGGGACATGTACGTTTGGTTTGAATGGTCATGTGATTACTGTGGAGGTGGATATCAGCCGCGCGTCACCGGCTTTTGATATTGTCGGGCTGCCTGCGGTTTCCGTGAAGGAGTCGAAGGAGCGTGTCCAGTCGGCGATACGGAATTCCGGATATTTTTTTCCTATCGAAAAGGTGACGGTGAATTTGGCGCCTGCGGATTTGAAGAAGGACGGTTCCTGTCTTGATCTGCCGATTGCCATGGGGGTGCTGGCGGCAAGCGGGGCGATTCCGAAAGAGGCTCTTGCATCGGTGATGTTCATCGGAGAGCTTTCTTTGCAGGGGGAAATACGTTCGGTGCCCGGTGTGCTTTCCATGGTTCTTGCCGGACGGGAAGCAGGGATTTCTACTTTTTTCATGAGCCCCGCGGTTGCCGGGGAGGCTCTTCTTTGTGAAAATGTGACTGTGTACGCGCCAAAGACGCTTGGCGAACTGGTGGAGTATCTTTTGGGGCATAGCCCGATGGCTCCTGCCAAGCGGCGGGAAGCGGCGGAATCTAAGTTGAGTGATGTGGATTTTGCCGAGGTGCAGGGACAGATCATGGCGAAGCGTGCTATGGAAATAGCGGCGGCAGGGTCCCATAATGTCCTTATGACGGGGCCGCCCGGATCAGGGAAAACGATGCTGGCACGCCGCATCACGACGATTCTTCCTCCTATGACGCGTGAGGAGGCTCTTGAGGTGACAAAGATTTATTCGGTGGCCGGACTGTTCAAGGCGGAGGATATCATCCGCGAGCGTCCGTTCCGCAGTCCTCATCATACGATTTCCATGGCCGGGCTTATCGGCGGAGGTACGATTCCCCGTCCCGGCGAGGTGACGCTTGCCCATAACGGTGTTTTATTTTTAGATGAACTTCCTGAGTTTCCACGGGCGGTGCTGGAAGTTCTCCGGCAGCCGCTGGAGGATCGGGAGGTGCATATTTCAAGGGTAAATGCATCCTTTGTATATCCTTCCGATTTTGTGCTGATTGCCGCAATGAATCCTTGTCCCTGCGGATATCTTGGAGATCCTGACCATCCCTGTACCTGCAGTGATGGAGAAATACGGAGTTACGGCAGAAAGATTTCCGGGCCTCTTTTGGACAGGATTGATTTGCATGTGTCGGTGATGCGTCCGAAGTATAGTGAGCTTACAGCAACGATTAAAGGGGAATCTTCGGCACGGATTGCGGAACGTGTAGCAGCGGCAAGGGCCATGCAGTCGGAACGGTTGTCTAAATGGCATATGCAGAATAATGCGCAGATGGGGCACCGCCAGCTTCGGGAAACCTGCCGTTTGGATGCGGAGGGATCAGAGCTGCTCCGTGAGGTTTTTGAAAAGCTCCATTTATCCGCGAGAAGTTATGACCGCATCATTAAAGTATCCCGTACGATTGCCGATTTGGCAGGTACGTCGGAGATTAAGCCCGAGCATGTGGCGGAAGCGCTCAGTTATAGAAATATGCTTCCCCGGAGGTCATGATGGATATATTCGCGGCGGCGCTTCCCGGTTGTCCAAGGCTGGGAGCGAAACATATGCGGGTTCTCATAGAGGCGTTCGGAACGGCGGAAGATGTGTGGAAGGCTTCCGATAAGGAGATTGTGGAATCTCATTTGCTGAAAGGGAAGACGGAAGCGTCTTTTTTGGCGTACCGGAAAGAAACGGAGCCTGAAGAAATAGGGGAAAAGTTATACCGGCTGCAGATTCGCTGCGTGACATGGGAGGATGATTTGTATCCCCCGCTTTTACAGACGACGGCAAATCCTCCGGCTGTTTTATTTTATAAAGGAAATAATCCCGTTTTTGAGAAAACGGTGGCGATTGTAGGATCACGGAAAGCGACGCCTTATGGCGTGCAGACGGCAGAACGGATAGCCTGCGGTTTGGCTGAAAATGGAGTGACGGTGGTTTCCGGCGGCGCACGGGGGATCGACAGCGCTGCGCATGAAGGGGCATTGCGCGGAGAAAGCCCGACGGTGGTGGCGCTTGCCTGCGGGCTGGATCATGTATATCCTCCGGAAAATAAAAATTTGTTCCAAAAAATTATTGATAATGGCGGTACGATTATTTCTGAATACCCGCCGGGGACGCCGCCTCTGGGGAGGCAATTCCCCGCGAGGAACAGGATTATCGCGGGAATGAGCCGGGGTATCCTTGTGGTAGAGGCGGCAGAACGGAGCGGTGCTCTTATTACGTCCGACTTCGCATTGGAAGAAGGACGGGATGTTTTTTCCGTTCCGGGAAATATTTGGCTCGATTCGAGCAGAGGGACGAATCATCTTATACGGAGCGGGGCGATTTGCTGTACGTCCTACGAAGATATCCTTTCTGAATACGGGTGGAACGAAAAGAGTATTTCTTCCAAGAAGGAATCTCCTGAACAGTTGACATTGGAAGAGGAAGTGGTGTATCGTTTCTGCTGTACAGGAGAGGAAGTGACGGCGGAGGATATTCTCCAGCAGTCAGGAATGTCGGTGATGAAGATTACGATGCTCCTGCTCCGGCTTCAGCTTAAAGGGTTTATAAAGGAAACGGGATCCGGCCGGTTTATTACAACAGGACGCGGATAATATAAATGAGATATATGCTGTATTTCATGTAGTATAGGGAGGGTATTTTGGCTATACAGATTACGATCACCGTGAAGGATAAGAAGAAAAGGTCTTCTGCCGGGGAAAAACTTTTCACAAGGAAACCGAATGCCAAGGGGAAACACCTGATTATCGTGGAGTCTCCGGCAAAGGCGAAGACGATTGAGCGTATTTTGGGCTCCGATTATAAGGTGCTTGCCTCCATGGGCCATTTACGTGATTTGCCGCAGCGTACGCTTGGTGTGGATGTGGAAAATGATTTCAAGCCGGAGTATGTTAATTCGGCGGAACGGGCCGATGTCATTGAAAATTTGCAGAAAGAAGCAAATAAGTCGAAAGATATTCTTCTGGCAACGGACCCTGATCGTGAAGGGGAAGCCATTTCCTGGCATTTGTCGAAACTTCTTGATGTGGATCCCCGGTCAAACACGCGTATCGCCTTTCATGAAATCACGCCGCCGGCGATTAAAGAGGCGGTACTCCATCCCGAACCGATTGATTTAAACCGTGTAGATGCCCAGCAGGCACGCCGCGTGCTTGACCGTCTTGTGGGGTACAAGCTTTCACCGTGGCTGTGGAAGCAGGTTTACCGCGGCCTTTCCGCGGGACGCGTACAATCGGTAGCGACACGTCTGATTTGTGAAAGGGAAGAAGAAATACGGGCGTTTAAGCCTGTGGAATACTGGACAGTGGAAGGGATTTACCGTACAGAGGAAAAGGAAAGTTTCAAGGCAAAACTGACGCAGATTGACGGGAAGGAAGCAAAAATTCATAATGCGGAAGAAGCGGATCGGGTTGTCAGGGGGATTTTAAAACAACCGGCAGAAATCACGTCGGTCACAAAAACGAAAAAGCAGCGTAAGGCAAAACCGCCGTACACGACTTCCACGATGCAGCAGGATGCGGTCAACCGTCTTAATTTCGGCTCCAAAAAGACGATGGCTCTTGCCCAGATGCTTTATGAAGGGATTGAAATACCGGGGCACGGACATGTAGGACTGATTACATACATGCGTACTGACTCGACCCGTATTTCCGATGAAATGATCAGGCAGGTACGGCCGTACATTGAACGTGTTTACGGGAAAGACTATCTGCCGCCTAAACCGAATGTATATGCCAGGGGGAAGGATTCTCAAGATGCCCATGAAGCGATTCGTCCCACGAATCTGCAGTTTGCTCCGGATATGCTGGCGGCCGTTTTGTCCCGTGACCAGCTCCGGCTGTATACATTGATCTGGAACCGATTCCTTGCAAGCCAGATGGCGCCCCAGATTTCCCAGGCAACGAATGCAGTGCTCCAAAGCGGCATTTACACACTTCGCGCGACAGGGACGCAGGTATTGTTTGATGGGTTTACGGTACTCCGGACGGTAAAAGAAAAGAAGCAGGATAATGAAGAGCTTCCTCTTCTGCCGGCGCTCCATAAAGGACATACGGTACTCAATACAAAGGCGGAAGGAGAGCAGCATTTCACCGCGCCGCCGCCAAGGTACACGGAAGCCAGCCTAATCAAGACGCTTGAGGAGAAGGGGATAGGCCGGCCGTCCACATATGCGCCTATTTTGGATACCATCCAGAGGCGTAAGTATGTGGAAAAAGAGGGAAAACAGTTTGTTCCCACGGATATCGGGTTCAAAGTGACAGATCTTTTAAAGAAATATTTTGCCGGTATTGTCAGTGTGGATTTCACCGCGCAGCTGGAAACCTGGCTGGATAAAATTGCTGACGGCAAAGCAACGTATAAAAAGGTCATGAGCGGGTTCTGGGATGTTTTTGAAAAGGAACTGCAGAACGCCAACCTGGAGGCAGCGAAAGCGAAGGAAGAAAATCAGGAAGTATCCGATGTAATCTGCGAAAAATGCGGTGCCCATATGATTGTGAAGATGAGCCGTTACGGAAAATATCTTGCCTGCCCGAATTTCCCTTCCTGTAAAAATATCAAGCCTTATCACACAGGAGAAGAAAAGGAAGAGATTTCCGATGTGGATTGTGACAAGTGCGGCGCGAAGATGGTGTACCGCCAGGGGCCGTACGGCAGATATCTGAAGTGCCCGGAATGCGGCCAGAACAAAGCGATCGTTATTGATACGGGCATAGAGTGTCCGAAATGCCATGAGGGGAATTTGGTGAAGCGCCGCTCAAAGCGGGGACGTTATTTCTATGGCTGCAGCCGTTATCCGGCCTGCGATATGGCAGTCTGGGATGAACCGGTTAATGAGTTCTGCTCTGTCTGCGGCGCGATCAAGGTAAAGAAGGTTCGGAAAAATAAGGAGGAAGAGATTATCTGCTCTAATCCCGAGTGCACAACGCATCCGAAAAAGAAAACTGTAACGAAAACTTCGGCGGCAAAGAAAAAGACGACAACTGCAAAGAAGACGACTGCCGGGGCGGCGGGGAAAACAAAAACAGGAGCCGGCGATTGATGGAGAAGGTTACGGTAATCGGTGCCGGTTTAGCAGGAAGCGAGGCTGCCTGGCAGCTGGCGGAAATGGGGGTTCCCGTGAAGCTGGCGGAAATGCGTCCGGCAATCGGAACGCCTGCCCATCATACGGGATATTGTGCGGAACTGGTTTGCAGCAATTCTTTCCGTGCGGCGGCTCTTACCAATGCGGTAGGACTTCTGAAAGAAGAGATGCGCCGGCTCGGGTCGGTGATTATGGAATGTGCCGATGCCCACCGTGTCCCTGCAGGCGGTGCTTTAGCGGTGGATCGTAACGGATACGCGGCGGCAGTGACAAAAAAGATAAAAAGTCATCCGCTGATTGAATTTGTCAATGAAGAAATCAGGGAAATACCGGAAGAAGGGATCGTGATTATCGCGACCGGTCCGCTGACAGACGGCGCTCTTGCGGACAGCATAGAAAGTTTCTGCGGCGGTGAAGGACTTCACTTCTATGATGCCGCAGCGCCCATCGTGATGAAAGAATCCCTTGATATGGACATCGTGTACCGGATGTCCCGCTACAATAAGGGAGAGGCGGCATACCTGAACTGCCCCATGAACGAAGAGGAATACAATGCATTTTATGAGGCGCTCAGGACGGCGGAGACAGCGGAAGTCCACGGATTTGAAGAAGGAAATGTCTTTGAAGGGTGTATGCCTGTGGAAGTGATGGCGCAGCGCGGTAAGGATACGATGCGTTTCGGGCCGATGAAACCGGTAGGACTTCCTGACCCGCGGACAGGGAAGGAACCGTATGCTGTTGTCCAGCTGCGTCAGGATAATGAAGAAGATACGATGTACAATATTGTCGGTTTCCAGACTCATCTGAAATGGGGTGAGCAGAAACGGGTTTTCGGCATGATTCCCGGACTTGCTGATGCGGAGTTTGTCCGCTATGGCGTGATGCATCGGAATACCTATATCCATTCGCCCGATTTGCTGGAAGCCACCATGGAAGCGCGGGTACGGAAGGGACTCTTCTTTGCAGGGCAGATGACAGGCGTCGAAGGGTATGTGGAATCGGCAGCATCGGGAATCGTGGCAGCCTATTCCGCTTTCGCGCGGGCGGCGGGGAAGGAGCCGCGGGCATTCCCGAAGGAGACGGCAATTGGCGCGCTCTGCCGTTATATTTCTCATTTCATCAGAAAAGATTTTCAGCCGATGAATGTGAATTTCGGATTGCTGCCTCCTTTGCCTGAAAGGGTAAAGAAAAAAGAAAAGAATGAAAAGCTGGCGGCGCGGGCATTGTCCGTTCTGGATGCATTTATAAAGAAATAGAACAAAGCCGTTTCTTTTGGGGGAACGGCTTTTATCGCGGGAGTATAATAAAGGAAGTCAACCATAGAAGTACAAGGAGGAAATATGTTTACTGCAACAACGATACTGGCTGTAAAGAAAGACGGACAGACGGCTGTGGCCGGTGACGGGCAGGTTACGATGGGCAATGCCGTGGTGATGAAGAATACGGCGCGGAAGGTGCGCCGCCTGTATCATGGAAAGGTTATCGCCGGATTTGCCGGTTCCGTGGCGGATGCATTTGCCCTTTTTGACAAATTTGAAGGGAAACTTTCCGATTGCAATGGAAATCTGGTGCGTGCTGCCGTGGAGTTCGCCAAAGAGTGGAGGCGGGATCGGGTGCTCCAAAAGCTGGAAGCTCTTTTGATTATGACGGATGGTGACCATTTATTTCTTGTATCAGGCAGCGGAGAGGTTATCGAGCCGGATGACGGCATACTGGCAATCGGGAGCGGCGGGAATTATGCTCTTGCTGCAGCTCGTGCTTTGTGTTCGGTGTCGGATTTATCGGCGCGGGAGATTGCGGAACGGTCACTCCATGTGGCGGCGGATATCTGCGTATATACGAATCATAATGTGATTGTGGAGGAAATAGGATGAAAGATCTGACACCACGGAAAATTGTGGAATATCTTGATGAATACATTGTGGGACAGCAGAATGCGAAACGGTCTGTCGCTGTCGCCCTGCGCAATCGTTGGCGCAGCAGCCGGCTTCCTAAAGAAATTGCCCGTGAAGTGAGTCCGAAGAATATTCTTCTTATCGGTCCCACCGGAGTGGGGAAAACGGAAGTTGCCCGCCGTATCGCTGCTTTGACGGGTGCCCCTTTCGTAAAGGTGGAAGCGACGAAGTACACGGAAGTCGGCTATGTGGGCCGCGATGTGGAATCTATGGTGCGCGACCTGGCGGAAGAAGCGGTGCGCCTTGTGAAGAAGCAGGAATCAGGCCGTCACGGGAAAGATGCGGAAGAGGCGGCGGTGCAGAAAATTGCTGAAATCATGTGGCCTGCAAAGAAAAAGGAAACGAGATCTCCTATGGAAATTATTTTAGGGGAAAAGGCGGAGAAGACAGGTGTTTCAGATGAAGGGGAAAGGGAGAGAAGAAAGGATCTGCTTGCCCGTATCAGGAGCGGCGAATTGGACGACCGTCAAATAGAAGTGGAATTGGAAGAAAAAGGAAACATTGAAGATACAGCGGACAATGAACAGGCGAACCGGATTTCTCAAATATTCGCATCCATGATGCCGAAAAAGATGAAGAAGAGGAAAATGACAGTGCGCATGGCCAAAACTGTTCTTGCGGAGGTTTCTGCCGAAGAGATGGTGGATATGGATGTTGTCCGTGACAGGGCGGTTGCGCTTGCTGAAGAACGGGGCATTATTTTTATTGATGAAATCGATAAGATTGCGGGGAGACACGGTGCATCCGGCGGGCCTGACGTATCCCGTGAAGGGGTGCAGCGGGATATCCTTCCCATTGTGGAAGGGGCGACGGTGAAGACCAAGTACGGACGAATAAAGACGGATCATATTCTTTTCATGGCGGCTGGTGCGTTCCATGTATCAAAACCGAGCGATTTGATTCCTGAGCTGCAGGGACGGTTCCCGATCCGTGTAGAATTAAAAAGCCTTACAGAGGAGGATCTGCGGAAGATTTTAACAGAGCCGCGGCAGGCTTTGATCCGGCAGTACACGGCGCTTTTGGAAACGGAAGGCGTCACAGTGACGTTTACGGAAGATTCTGTCAGTGCGATTGCGGAAATCGCATCTGCGGTGAATTCGGAAACGGAAGATATCGGTGCGAGGCGGCTTTATACGATTCTGGAGCGGGTACTGGAGGAGTTGTCTTTTGAAGCATCTGAGCTGGAAAATAAAGAAGTTACCATTGACGGTGCTTATGTGAGGCAAAAGCTTGGGGAAATCACGAAGGATATGGATACATCAAATTACATTTTGTAAAAAGAAGAAAGGGAGCCTCCAAAACGGCTCTCTTTTTAATGTAAAGGTCGTAAATGAAATAAGTTGACGAAGGGATTGCCGAAAATTATAATGAAGGAAAGTTCTGAAAGGAAAAGGAGGATATTATGCGCAATGAAATACTGGAGTATTTCCGCAAAGCAAATGGAAATTATGTGTCGGGGGAACAGATATCCAGAGATTTAAACGTATCCCGTACAGCAATCTGGAAGCATATCAATATTCTGAAAAGCAGGGGATATATTTTTGAATCAAGCACACGGAAAGGATATCGGCTGATTTATGCGCCGAATTTACTGACACCTTTGGAAATTGCCAGTGTTCTCCATACGGAAACGCTTGGAAAGAAAGTGGTTTATTTTGAATCGACACCGTCCACAAATGAAGAAGCCAAAAAGATTGCAAGGGAAGGCGCGGAAGAGGGGACGATCGTCGTGGCAGAGGAACAAACGACCGGCCGCGGACGCCTTACAAGGCATTTTTATTCTCCTTTTGCGAAAGGGATTTGGTTTTCTGTCATTTTCCGTCCCACGTTTTTCCCGATGGAGGCATCAAAGAGCACGCTCCTTGCAGCAGTAGGAGTCTGCCGCGGTATCCGCCGTCTCGGACTTGCTGATGCAGGTATCAAGTGGCCCAACGATATTCTCTATCATGGGAAGAAATTGGTGGGGATGCTTTGCGAGATATCGGCTTCTATGGAAAAGATTGATTATATTATTATGGGAATCGGCATCAATACGGGAATGAAGGAAAAGGAATTCCCTGAAGATTTCCGCGGCCATGCGACGTCTTTCCTGAACGAAGGGGTTAATGTGTCCCG
>UMAR01025818.1_pt1 | contig 13187 bp, 9 predicted proteins | sample 1963761 | NCBI WGS metagenome assembly UMAR01 (sample SAMEA4835921, study PRJEB28245) | human gut metagenome | biome: gut microbiome; material: fecal sample | place: Denmark | collected 2008 | reverse complement strand
ATGAACAAAAAAGAAATTTCTGAAATCAAGAAACAGTTCACTCCCGAGAACTGTTCTCTCACCCGCATCTGCGGATGTTACGTTGACGGAGAAAAGAATAAAAAAACCGAACTGAAAGAAGCATTTCTCTCTTTATCAGAAGAAGAAATGTTCAAATACTTTGAAATTTTCCGCAAATCCCTTTCCGGAACAATAGGAAAAAATCTGATGAACATGGAATTTCCTCTCGAGCAGGAAACGGAGGGCGGAACTCAACATTTTCTTATGAAACTGAGAGAAAGCAAACTGACCGATGATGCACTGGTAGAAAGTTTCTACGATAAGATCATTGAAAACTATGATTATCCCGAAAACTACTACATCATCCTGATCCATGGAGTATATGATATCCCCGGAAAGTCTTCCGACGGTGCAGAAATGTTTGATGCATCTGATGAGATTTATGAGCACATCATGTGCTGTATCTGTCCTGTAAAACTCTCTAAGGCAGGTCTTTGCTACAATGCCGAAACCAACAGCATCCAGGACCGTATCCGCGACTGGATCGTGGAACTTCCGGATGTTGCTTTCCTTTTCCCGCAGTTTAACGACCGCAGCACTGACATCCATGGTGTCCTTTATTATAGTAAAAATGCAAACGAGCTTCGGGATATTTTTATCGATGAACTGCTTGGATGTACAGCACCTCTTTCTGCAGGAGGACAGCGTGATTCCTTTAACGCACTGGTTGAAGATACTCTGGGCGACGACTGCAGATATGACACTGTATTAAGCATTCACGAGAAATTAAACGACCTGATCGAATCACAGAAGGATGAGCCGGAACCTGTAGTTCTGACCAAATCTGAGGTAAAACGCCTCTTTGAAGAATGCGGCGTAGAAGATGAAAAACTACAGTCATTTGATGAACAATACGAGATCACAGCCGGGGAAAAATCCTCTCTGGTTGCTTCCAACATCACCAATACAAAAAGATTCGAGATCAAAACCCCGGATGTTGTAGTCCACGTAGATCCTGAACGTGCCGATCTTGTGGAAACACGCATAATTGACGGACGCAAGTGCCTTGTGATCCCAATGGAAGGCGAAGTTGAACTGAACGGAATCCGCGTACATACAGGAAATGAAAATCCTTCTGATGACGAATTTTATGACAATACAGATACTGAGACAGAGGAGACATCTGATGGAGAATAATCGTAAACTCTTATTTTTTGACATTGACAAAACCCTGTTAACCCCTTACCCATGGACAGTTCCGGACAGTGCGAAACAGGCTTTAAAAGAAGCCCGCTATAATGGTCATCTCCTTTTCATCAATTCCGGACGTACCTATACAATGATTCCGGAAATCATTAAAGAAATGGGATTCGACGGCTATGTATGCGGATGCGGTAGCCAGATTTATATGAATGAAGAGCTTTTGTTTTCCAGTTCTATTCCAAATCCGCTTTGCCGTAAAACAACAGAATTACTGCGGGAATGCAGAATTCCTGCGTTTTTTGAACGCCCGGATAAGATTTTATATGACAGCAGTTCATGTGCTGTTCCTGAAACTGTTCAGAAGCTGAAAGCAGAAGTTATAGTAGAAGATCTGGCTCTCTACCCGCCCGAAACATACAACCATTTTACATTTGACAAGTTTCTGGCTTTTCCGTCTGCTGATTCTGATATGGAAACTTTCCGCAAATTTGCAGATGAACATTTTCTGTGTTTCATACATGAAGACAAGGCCTGGGAACTGACTCAGAAAAATCTCAGCAAAGCAACCGGAATCCGGTTTCTGGCAGACCGTCTTGGGGTTCCGGTCAAAGACACCTATGCATTCGGTGACAGCACGAACGATCTTCTTATGCTGCAGTTCGCCGGAAACAGCATCGCAATGGGCGACTCGGATCCCCTGATCCTGCCTCACTGCACTTACCAGACAACCAATATCGAAGATAACGGAATTGCCAATGCTTTGAAGCATTTCCATCTCATTTAGCAGAACATACAAAATAACGTATTATCATATCTCTATTTATCTGTGTTATTTTTGCATATTTAGGAGAATGATTTCGGATTTATTTAAACTTAAAAACAGCTATGTGAAAACACTCAGGTTTTCATCATAGCTGTTTTAATTTACAATACTCAATTCCTATCAGCAAGCTACTGACAGTTCGGATTTTCTTATTTAGCTGCTTCTGTCGGTGTTGCTTCCGGTGTTTCAGTAGTTTCTGCTGCTTCTTCCTCTGCCGCAGGTGTCTCAGTCACATCTGTATCTTCTGCTGCAGGTGTTTCTGTAACTTCCTCTGTTTCCGGTGTTGGAGTTGCCTCTTCTGTCACTTCAGGTGTCGGTGTTTCCGGAACCGGAGTAGGAGTCGGCGCCATGAAGGTATGTTTGTCAGTGATCTTAAGTGTCTTAAGGACTTTCTTAACCGCCTTTACATCTGCCTCATCCAGCCATTTGGCAGTTGTATCTGTAAAATAGGTATTTTCTTTGGAATTCTGAAGAGATTCTCGCTTGGAAGCTGTGGCATCTTCATCATTGATCTTGTCAAGTCTTACTACATAGTATCCTGTGTCAGTCTCAATAATATTGTCTGCAACTTCTCCATCCTTCAGTCCTCTCAGAACCTTCAGAACCTCATCCGGATATGCCTCGCTGCCGGAATCTTCATCCTCGTCTTCGCTCTCTTTTGTTGTAAAATTACCCTGTACTGCAGAATAACTGTCATCTACACCTTTGGCAATCTCACTCATGTCTGCTGTAGGATCCTCTTTCATCTTATCCAGAATCTCCTGAGCCTGTTCTTTCTTAGTCTTTTTCTCCTCATCAGTTATATCATCACCGCTTGTAGAGATACTTACATAAGTGAAGGTTGTCTGATTCGCTTCATCATCAGAAACTGTGATCTTTCCTTCTGCTACAACCGGATCATACATCTTCTTCTGAATTGTCTGAAGCTCCAGAAGTGTTTTTACCTGATCTTCCGTTACCGCAAGTTCCTTAATTGTCTCTTCACTGTTTGCAGCCATAAACTGTGATGCTGCATCTGCGATCGCTGCTTCATCATCATCTGTAAGCTCTACGTTATAATCCGCAGCCTTCTCTTTGAGAATATACATCTTCTCAACAGACTCCAGACTGCTTGTCACTGCCTGATCACCATAAGTCTCATCTGAATCATCACCTGCTGTCTGATCCCAGATATTATCTGCACTTCCCATATAATTTAAATACATGGTTGTTGTCTGCTGTTGTTGTTCGCGGGCATAAAGACTTACAACTCCAAGCGGAATATCTGTTCCGTCAACAGTAGCCACTGTCTTTGTTCCATCTAATGTTTTACTTCCACAGCCGGAAAGCATACCAACTGACATCACACCTGCCAGTGTCACAACGGCTGTTCTCTTTACCATTTTTTTCATTTCTTCCTCCATATTATCAATCTGGTCTTTCTTCCATACCACTTTCCCAGAATGTACTGTTATTAGAGTATAAACTTTTTTCCTGCGAAGGGCAAGGCAAATCGAAAAATATGTAGTATATTTCACATATTTTCCGCCATGCTCTTAAGTTCCTCTGCAAATTCCGTCAATGCCAGGATCAGATTCCCCTGTGGTTCCAGGATAAATTTCGGTTCCTGCTCATTCTTAAACTGCAGACCTCTTCTGTATTTCTGCATAAGAGCCGGAAAGCCTTCTGTATTCAGCCTTGCTTTCTCATAAAGGGTAAACCGGACTGTTTTTCCAGTCTGCTTTATTTCCGTTACGTACCCCTGATGAGCAATCGCCTTTAACTTCGCAATCGCCAGAAGATTCAGCACTGCCTTTCCGGGTTCTCCGAAACGGTCCAGAAGTTCTTCCAGCATATCATCATAATCCTGTTGTGTCTCAATCCCCGCAATTCTTTTATAAATATCCAGCTTCTGAAATTCATTACTGATGTAGGAATCAGGAATATACGCATCAACATTCAGATCAACCGATGTCTCGAAATCCTCCATTGTATGAATACCCTTCGCCTCTTTCACTGCTTCATTGAGCATCTTACAATAAAGATCATATCCAACCGCATTCATATGTCCATGTTGCTGCGCGCCCAGCAGATTTCCGGCACCTCGAAGTTCCAGATCTCTCATTGCAATCTTAAATCCGCTTCCCAGATCCGTATACTCGCGGATCGCAGCCAGACGCTTCTCAGCCGTCTCCTTCAGCATCACATTCTTTCTGTACATCAGAAACGCATAGGCAGTTCTGTTGGAACGCCCGATCCTTCCCCGAAGCTGATAAAGCTGAGAAAGCCCGTATCTATCTGAATCATGGATAATCATAGTATTTACATTGGAAATATCCAGCCCTGTCTCAATGATCGTGGTGGAAACCAGCACATCAATATCCCCGTTTACAAAGGAATACATCACATTCTCCAGTTCCCTCTCACTCATCTGGCCATGAGCAAAATCCACCCTTGCATCCGGCACCAGCTTCGCAATACGCAGGGCAACATCTGCAATATCCGTCACTCGATTATAAACATAATAAACCTGTCCGCCTCTGCGCAATTCCCTGTTGATAGCCTCTCGGACCGTCTCTTCATCATATTCCATAACATATGTCTGGATCGGCATTCTGTCCATAGGAGGCTCCTCCAGGACACTCATATCCCGGATTCCGATCAGGCTCATATGAAGAGTACGGGGAATGGGCGTTGCAGTCAGTGTAAGGACATCCACATCCTTCTTTAACTGCTTGATTTTTTCCTTATGCGTAACTCCAAACCGCTGTTCCTCATCAACGATCAACAGGCCAAGATTTTTGAACTGTACGTCTTTGGAAAGGATTCTGTGCGTTCCAATGATCACATCCACCTGACCTTTTTTCAGATCTTCGATTGCCTTCTTCTGTTGTGCCGGGGTCCGGAATCTGCACAACAGTTCCACACGTACCGGAAATTCCTTCATCCTCTGCACAAAGGTATTATAAATCTGCTGCGCAAGGATCGTTGTAGGTGCAAGATAAGCTACCTGTCTGCTCTCCTGTACTTCCTTAAATGCGGCACGCAGCGCCACTTCTGTTTTGCCGTATCCCACATCCCCGCAGATAAGCCGGTCCATAATCCTGGTACTCTCCATATCACGTTTGGCATCCTCAATAGCACTGAGCTGATCCTCTGTCTCTTCATATGGAAACATTTCTTCAAATTCTCTCTGCCATACAGTATCAGGACCACAGACATATCCTTCCTTTTCCTGACGCACTGCATAAAGCTCTACCAGTTCTTTTGCAATATTTTTAACTGCCCCACGAACCTTGCTCTTTGTTTTATTCCACTCCTGAGTACCAAGTTTGTTCAGCTTCGGAGCCTTTGAAGCATCTGCCCCTGAATATTTCTGCAGACAGTCAAGCTGAGTAGCAGGAATATAGAGATTGCTTCCGCCTCTGTATTCAATTTTAATATAATCTTTAACGATCCTGTCTACTTCAACTTTTTCAATTCCTCGGTAAATACCAAGACCATGCTTTTCATGGACAACAAAATCGCCGATAGAAAGCTCCGCAAAATCCTGAATACGGCTTCCACTGTAATTTTTTTTCTTCTTTTTTTTCTGTTCCTGTCCAAAAATGTCAGATTCTGTCATTACCGCAAACTTGATCAACGGGTATTCAAAGCCCTTCTTTGCATGGCCATAAACCACCATGATCTCGCCCGGACAGATCTCCCTGTCATAATCTTGTCCATAAAAGGCTGCCAGTCCCTCTTCCTGAAGATCCTTTGCCAGCCTCTCGGCCCTTGTGCGGGAACCGGAAAGCAACGCGATCCTGTATCCCTGTTTCTTATACTGATGAAGATCTTTTACCAGAAGTTCAAAACTGTTGTTATAAGCGCTGATTGATTTTACCTCCAGGTAAAATTTCTCCCGCACTTTCCAGCCTGCCTGTTTCGGTTCCAGCGCACATACAGAAATACAGTTGCGTTTATTCAGTTCTTTTTGAAGCTGTTCAAAAGAACAAAGCCAGTTTTCCGGCAGATTCCGGCTGCCTTTTTCCTCTCTGTGCATACGGCTCTGTCTGTACTCTTCTTCTACAGCCCCGCCTTTCTCAGTCAGTCGGTTTGGTTCATCCAGAAAGATTATGGTTCTTTTCTCCGGAAAATAATCCAGGAAGGAAACCATATCCTTGTCCCCTATATGCTCCACCGCCGGATAGATCGTAAGTTCTTCCAGATTTTCCAGAGAACGCTGACTCTCCGGATCAAAACTCCGGATAGAATCAATCTCATCTCCCCAAAGCTCGATTCTCCATGGATTTTTCTCAGTGAGACAGTAAATATCCACAATACCGCCACGCACAGAGAACTGCCCCGGCATTTCCACCTGTCCTACCCGCTCGTAACCTAAAGCCACCAGCTGGTTCTTCAGCTGTTCTATGTCTACGGTGCTGTCACTTTCGTAATGAATCAGCTGTTCTTTTATCTTTTCCAGAGATTCCAGAAAATCCATACATCCGTCAATACTTGTAACAACTGTCAGTTCTTTCTCTTCCAGTAACGCCTTAATGACCTTCATTCTCTGACGTATCAGCAGATTTCCATGGATATCTGCCTGAAAAAACAGAAGATCTTTCGCAGGATAAGAATACACTTTTCTGTCATAAAATCTGTAATCTTCATAAATTTCTCTGGCGCGGCGTTCGTCCTCCGCCAGGATCAGACGATAAGGCGCAATCCCGGAAAGTCCGTACATCAGATGAGATTTCTGCGATTCCATACACCCCGAAACCTGCAGGATTCCCTTATTCGTTTTGCTTTTTTCTTTAATCTGTTCAAACTCTGCAAGCCCCTGCAGAGGTGTTAAAAATGCTTTCATCTTCACCCCTCATGATCCTTCGACGTAATAAAAGCGGCTTCTGTTTCCAGTTACCGCTTTCTATACCTTTTGCTGAACAATCATCTGTTTCCTGTCTGCTTATTTCTGTACAGGTACTTTTCTGTTATATTCGTTCATGGCTGCATCTGTACCCTGTGAGATTATGATATCCACAGCCTTTGCCGCCTTTGCTATTGCTTCATCCACAAGTTTCCTGTCTTCTGTGGAAAATCTGCCAAGTACATGATCTGCCAGATCCCATCCCTTCGGCTTTGCACCAACTCCTACTTTGATACGGAGAAATTTCTCTGTGCCAAGCTGGCGGATAATATCTTTGATCCCGTTATGTCCACCCGCACTTCCCTGCTTGCGGATGCGAAGCTGCCCGGGTTCCAGATCAATATCATCATAAATAACAATAAGCTCTGATTCCGGATCAATTTTAAAATAATTCGCCATCTCACGAACAGGACCACCACTCAGGTTCATAAAAGAAAGCGGCTTCATAAGAATCACTTTCTCTCCGCCGATCATGGTTTTACCGTACATGGCATTAAATTTCACACCACCCTGAGGGACATTGTAATCCTCTACCAGACGGTCAACGGTATCAAATCCCATATTGTGGCGTGTTGCTTCATACTGTTTCCCGGGATTTCCCAGGCCAACTACTAAATACATATATGTGTCTCCTGCTTAATTTAACACCATTTTCCGGAATTACCATACCTGTCCTGATGTCAAATTTATTTTTTTACATCCTCTAAAGTGTGTTCAAAAAACCAATCCTGCAAATTGTAACGCACATCTTGCGGAAAGCATTTTTCAAACACACGCTAAGATAATTAATTAAAATATACCATCTCTTCCTTAAGCGGCTCGCATTCTTTCACATCACTTGCATAAAGAACAATGCCCTCACCCTGATATTCTGTACGGTTCTCAAATGCGGCCTTCGCTGTTACTTCTACCCAGCTGCCTTCTTTGATATGCGGTGCATAATCGCTTCTGCACACGTATCCAAGGAATGTGGTATCATCTGCGCAGCAGGTCATTGCCACACGTCCCGGAACAAAGAATTTACTTCCCATTCCACGTGGTTTCATGACACGTCCTTTAAAGCGGACAATTTTGTCTACATATTTATCCGGATTATCCATGGCATCCACAAACCAGATACCATAATCTTCTGGTGGAATCTCAATGATCGGTGCATTGATATCAAACGGCATCTCATCCTGGAAAATGTCATCCATCTCGCCCTCTTCATTTTCAAAGATAACCTCTGCACTCTGATTTGCGACCTTGATCCCTCGTCTGTATGCAGGAAGCGGATCTCCCTCTTTACAGCGGTTAAATACAACCATATCTGTATTTCTGATCATATCCATGAACAGAGATTTCATGTTTGCCATATAAACCTGATAAGTAGTTGCATCCACACAGGTAATCTCCTGCTCAATGCCCCAGCCTTCCGGAAGCTCCATCTGCTCAAACTTACTTACAAGCCACATTCCGTTGTACTCGATCACAACACGCTCCGGCTGATGGATGATATCCATGGCAGCCAGACGCTGTGGTGTCAGATCTTCTTCATCCTCGATCACTTCCACAACTGTGTTTGTAAGTTTCAGTTTATCCATATCATATTCTTCTTCGCCTTCTTCGCAAAGGATCAACAGAGTTTTGCCGTCAATGGCAAAGTACTCCTGCTGCAGTGTAAAATCCAGGAAAGTAGTCTTTCCGCTTTCCAGGAATCCCGTAACCAAATAAATGGGAACTCTGATATCATCCATCATATAATTTATTCCTTTATCTTTATTCTGATTCTGTTATTATCTGCCGAAATCATTCAGTCTCGCATCTATGACACAGGATTTCATGCTCCGATGAGCTGAATCCAGATGCTGTATTTTAGAGGATTGCCATAAATCGCTGCTTCCTCATGATCATTATGCAAGCCCAAATAATTCTGCAAGTTTATCTTCTTTCAGTTTAGAGCCGATTACGCAGAGACGACCTGTGTATTCCGGTGCACCTTCACGGATCTCTGTTTCCTCCGGAACCATGTCAAAATAAATCCATGTTCCGTCTTCTGCAGGAAGCATTCCCTTTGCACGAAGAATAATACCGTAATCTTCAGAAGCGGAAAGAGCCTCAAGCATCTTCTCAAGACCTTCTCTTGTGTATTTCCTGATCGTCTCACATCCCCAGCTTGTAAATACCTCATCTGCGTGATGATGGTGATGATCATGATGATCATGTCCGCAACCGCATTCATGGTCGTGATCGTGGTGATGATGCTCATGTTCCTCATGATCATGTCCACAGCCGCATTCATGGTCGTGGTCATGGTGATGATGTTCATGTTCTTCGTGATCATGTCCACAGCCACATTCATGGTCGTGGTCATGGTGATGATGTTCATGTTCTTCGTGATCATGTCCACAACCACATTCATGATCATGGTCGTGATCGTGATGATGATGCTCTCCATGTTCATGTACATGTCCGCACTCCGGGCATACCTCTTCCTCAGACATCAGTTCTTCCTCAAGAGATACCGGTTTCTCCATAACCTCAAGGATTTTCTTTCCGTCCAGTTTCTCAATCGGAGTGGTGATGATAGCAGCTTTCGCATTAATTCCACGAAGAAGTTCCATTGCCTGCTGTGCTTTTTTCTCATCAATGATATCTGTACGGCTCATGATGATCGCACCTGCATATTCAACCTGATTATCAAAGAACTCACCAAAGTTTCTCATATACATTTTGCACTTCTTTGCATCAACTACAGTTGTATAGCTGTTCAGAACGATATCCACATCTCCCTGAACACCCTGTACTGCCTTGATAACATCTGAAAGTTTACCAACACCTGATGGCTCGATCAGGATTCTGTCCGGATGATATTTGTCCACAACCTCTTTCAGAGAAGTGCCGAAATCTCCCACTAATGAACAGCAGATACATCCGGAATTCATTTCCCGGATCTGGATTCCCGCTTCCTTCAGGAAACCACCGTCAATACCAATCTCACCAAATTCGTTCTCGATCAGTACAACCTGCTCATCTGCATAAGCCTCTTTCAGAAGTTTCTTAATCAATGTAGTTTTACCGGCTCCAAGGAAACCGGAAATAATATCAATCTTAGTTGCCATTGTCTTATTTCTCCTCTTCGTTAAAATTTATATTTCTGAATAACTGCCATATAGCCGTCATTTTTTATATTCTGCCATTTTTATGAACAAACAGAATAACTTTTGGAACTGCCATCATTATCTGTCTGTTTATATATTTACCTATAACGTACTCATTATACATAAGATATCCAATGTATTCAAGTCTGCCATCAACGCACTTTGACCAGGAAACGCCTGTGCCCCCTGGTTTACAAATATCCTGCAGCTGTTCAATACCTTCAGAACAACCTGCCTGTTCACATCAAAGAAAGGGGCATGATCCACCATCATGCCCCCGCCTGTATACACTAATGATCAACCGTTGATCATAAAGCTCATTAATTTATCAATATCGTCTTTCTCATAAGCAACGATCTCAAGTTCCGGAATCTCTCCGCCTGAGAAAATGTTTGCCAGAGATACATACTGGGATAATTTAGATTTAAGGTTCAGTCTGTCACCTTCGCCTGTTACTAATTCTACTCTGCCTTCGCAGCTGTCAACTACAGCAAAAAATTTATCGATGTCTTTAATGTTAGATACTTTCATGTTCATTCTCCTTTCAACATGGAAACCATTATTCTCTCTATTCCTTGTGTTCGCGATAATTATAACGCAGATAAATTTCAAAAGCAATTATTTATATTTCACGAATTTTTCATATATTATCATGCTTACTCTGCAATATTGTCAAATAAATAACATACCCCTGACAATAATTCTCTCAGATATTTACATATATCCCGAAATCATTCCGAAAAATTAATATATAAAAATCGCAACCCCATAAGCCGGCAATGGATATGCGAAGGAAAACTCTCTGTTATCACATTCCTGTTTCACTGCCTTAAATGTCTTTGGCTGCTCCAGAAGTCCATTCTCGTCCATGATCAGCTTGTACTGTTTTTTCTTCGGAACACCAACTCTGTAATCCGGACGGTCAACAGGTGTAAAGTTAACTATGTAAAGAATATTGTTTCTCTTTGTAGGAGACTTTCTCACAAAGCTGAAAATACTTCTGTCCCCGTCATTCGCATTGATCCACTCAAATCCTTCCGGATTATTATCACCGGCATAAAGTGCCGGATATTTCTTATAAATAGTCAGGAGATCATGCACATAATTCTGAAGTTCCTTGTGTGGCTCTTCATTCAGAAGGAACCAGTCAAGTTCTCTCTCCTCACTCCATTCACGAAGCTGTCCGAATTCCTGTCCCATGAACAGAAGCTTCTTACCCGGATGGCAGTTCATAAATGAATAGGCAGCCTTTAAATTCCTGAATTTGTCCGGTAACTCTCCCGGCATCTTCTCAAGCATGGAGCATTTCAGATGAACCACCTCATCATGAGAAAGAACTAATACATATCTCTCACTGTATGCATATGACATGGAGAAAGTCATCTTATTATGATTAAATTTACGGAAATACGGATCCAGCTTCATATATTCCAGGAAGTCATTCATCCATCCCATATTCCACTTCAGACTAAAACCAAGTCCGTCCTTCTCTGCATCCCCTGTAACCATCGGCCATGCAGTAGATTCCTCAGCGATCATCACAGTTCCATGATTCCTTCCAAGAACTACTGTATTCAGATGCTTAAAGAATTCAATAGCCTCCAGATTCTGATTTCCGCCATATTTATTTGCGATCCATTCTCCATCCTTCTTACCATAATCAAGATAAAGCATGGAAGCAACAGCATCCACACGAAGTCCGTCTACGTGGCACTCCTCCACCCAGTAAAGGGCATTTGCGATCAGGAAGTTCTTAACCTCCGGGCGTCCGTAATTATAAATCTTGGTACCCCAGTCCGGATGTTCTCCCTGTCTCGGATCTGCGTGCTCATATACTGCGGTTCCGTCAAAGTTTGCAAGACCATGGGCATCTTTCGGAAAATGTGCAGGTACCCAGTCAAGGATAACTCCAATCTTATTCTGATGTAAATAATCCACCATATACTTGAAATCCTGTGGCGTTCCATATCTGGAAGTCGGTGCATAATATCCGGTCACCTGATATCCCCAGGAACCGTCAAAAGGATGCTCTGCGATTCCCATAAGCTCTACATGGGTATATCCCATTTCCTTCACATAAGCTGCCAGGGCATGTGCGAATTCTCTATAGTTATAAAATCCTTTTTCATTTTCCTCTGACTGCGGATGCTTCTTCCATGAACCCGGATGAACCTCATAGATTGCCATAGGCTCTACCTGCTCATCAAACTTCTCTCTGTTCTTGATCCATGTGGCATCCTTCCATTTATAGTCTGTGATATCTGTGATCCTGGAGGCTGTACCCGGACGGAGTTCAGCTTCATTTGCATAAGGATCTGCTTTATATAGCTTCTCTCCATGCGCACCCACGATAAAGAATTTATACAGTTGTCCGATCTTTGCCCCCGGAACAAACACTTCATAAACACCGATCGGCCCAACCTTCTCCATCGGGTTTGCTTCTTCCTCCCAGTCATTAAATTCACCGATTACAGAAACAGACTGTGCATTCGGTGCCCAGACCGCAAAATATACACCTTTTTTTCGTCTGTATGTAGTCGGATGGGCACCCAGTTTCTTATATACTTCATAATTGGTTCCCTGTCCAAATAAATATTGATCCAAATCTGTAAATTTCATACTCACACCCATCTGGAGTCCTCCCTTAACTTCGGTTTCTATCTTTTTTGCAGATACTGATTCCATAAAATAATACTGTAACAGGATATCTTACGTTACTGTTCACTCCATTCTCAGTAACGTAGCCAAAGTTCATTCCAGATTGCCTGCGGCAATGGAATTTTGGCGTATGAACAGTAACTATCTTACAGCAAGTTCAATCAGGAATACGAACTGACTTTTAGTCATTCTATAAGCCTTATTATACCAACGGACATTCCATACGTCAATTAAAAATATGTGTATATTTAACAATTTTTTTATATATTTTATGTGTTTTTTGTAAAAAACATAAAGAGCAAAGAAGTACCATTGCTCTCTTCTTTGCTCTTTCGTATGTTCGTAATTACTCTGTATGATCCACACTGCAGGATTGCATATGTTTTTTATTCCGTTCCATCTCCGTAATCTACAGAATCATCACTGTAATCTTCCGAATCATCTGAACTTCCATCATCATAACTTCCGTCAT
>UMAR01062451.1_pt1 | contig 13641 bp, 9 predicted proteins | sample 1963761 | NCBI WGS metagenome assembly UMAR01 (sample SAMEA4835921, study PRJEB28245) | human gut metagenome | biome: gut microbiome; material: fecal sample | place: Denmark | collected 2008 | reverse complement strand
GCCGACGACCGCGATCTCCGGACGGCAGTAGATGCAGCTCGGCACGACGGACATGGATGTGTGATTTTCCCTTCCGTAGAGCAGGTCGACGCAGGCGATGCCCTGCGCGGTCGCCACATGGGCGAGCTGAATTTTGGCCGAGACGTCGCCGATGGCGTAGATGTGGGGGATGCTCGTCTCGTAGCGCTCGTTCACGGCGATGCTGCGGCGGTTCATCTCGACAGAAATGCCATCCGCGAACAGGCCGTCGCAGTACGGGCGGCGGCCGATGGCGCAGAGCACGGCCTCGCCGGAGACGGTCTCGCTCTTTTCCTTGCAGGTGAAGTTGACGGCGATATCCTCACCCGTCTTCTCGACGCTCTGGACCATCGCGTTCGTGAAGACCTTCACGCCCTGCTTTTTGAGGATGAGCGCGAGGCTCTGGCCGAGCTCCTTGTCCATGTTGGGCAGCAGGCGATCCATGCCTTCGATGACGGTCACTTCACAGCCGAGGTCTGCGTAAAACGTCGCAAACTCGATGCCGATGACGCCGCCGCCGATGATGACGATGGAGCGGTACAGGTGGTCGCACCCCTCAAGCAGCTCGTCGGAGGTCATCGCGAACTCAAGTCCGGGAATCGGCGGGCGGGACGGGACGGAGCCGGTGGCGATGAGAATATCGTCGCAGGTGTAGTCGTTGGTACCGCCCTCGGCGTCCGTCACGCGGACAGCGCCGGGTGCGGTGATGAGCGCCGTGCCGCGCAGAAAGTCGATCTTTGCGGTCTTGAAAAGCGATTCAATGCCGGAGGACAGCTTTTGCGAAATTTCGCGCTTGTAGGCAAAAATCTCCGTCATGTCGGCGCGGATATCGTCGGTGTGGATGCCGGCGTGTGCGCCGTGCTTGGCGTCGTGGAAGATCTGAGAAGAGTGCAGCAGCGTTTTCGTCGGGATGCAGCCGCGGTTTAAGCAGGTGCCGCCCGCTTCGCGTTTCTCGACGACGGCGACCTTCTTGCCGAGCTTGGCCGCATGGAGCGCGGCTTCGTAGCCGCCGGGGCCCGCGCCGATGACGATGAGTTCATAATGAGCCATAATAGTTCGTTCCTTTTTGAGAGCAATGCCGCCGACTTTTCGGCGGCATTGCGTGATGTTAAGATATGCGCTGCCTTCGTCAGGCAAACTGATAACGTAAAACCATGTTGCGCGCCGCGCCGACCTCGTCGAGACGGCGGACGGGCGTGGAGTGGGGAGCGGTGTGGAGCGTCTCGGGATCGGAGTGCGCGAGTTCAAAGAGCTTGCAGTAGATGCCGCAGACCTCATCCATGGTCTCTTTGCTCTCAGTCTCGCAGGGCTCGATCATGAGCGCCTCATGGACGATGAGCGGGAAGTACATCGTGGGCGGGTGTAGGCCAAAGTCGAGCATGCCCTTGGCAAGGTCGAGCGCGGAGACGCCCGTCTCCTTGTGGAGATCGACGAGCGACATGACGAACTCGTGCATGCAGATCTCGTCATAGGCCATGGTGAAGGTATCCTTGAGCCTGACGCGCATGTAGTTCGCGTTCAGCACGGCGTTCATCGCCGCCTCGCGGATGCCGGACTTGCCGAGCGTGAGCACGTAGGTCAGCGCGCGCACGACGACGTCGAAGTTGCCGTAGAACATCTTCACGCGGCCGATGGACTTTTCGGGGTATGCAAAGCCGTACTTGCCGTCCTTTTTGACGACCAGCGGGCCGGGCATGTACTTTTTGAGGAATTCCTTGCAGCCGACCGCGCCTGCGCCGGGGCCGCCGCCGCCGTGCGGTGTGGCGAACGTCTTATGCAGGTTACTGTGGATGCAGTCAAAGCCCATGTCACCGGGACGGACGACGCCCATGACGGCGTTGAGGTTCGCGCCGTCGTAATAGCACAGGCCGCCCGCATCGTGAATGATCTTCGTGATCTCGAGGATGTTCTTGTCGAAAATACCGACGGTGTTGGGGTTCGTCAGCATCAATCCCGCGGTGTCGGGGCCGACGGCGGCGCGCAGCGCGTCGAGGTCGACGCAGCCGTCCACGCCGGACGGGATGTTGATGACCTGGAAGCCGCACATCGCGGCGGTTGCGGGATTTGTGCCGTGGGCGGAGTCGGGCACGATGATCTTCGTGCGGTTAAAATCGCCGCGGTCGGTGTGATAGGCCTTGATGAGCAGAACGCCGGTGAACTCACCGTGCGCGCCCGCCGCGGGTTGGAACGTGACAGCGTCCATGCCGAAGACCTCGCCAAGCTCAGAGCCTAACGTGTGCAGCGCCTCGAGCGCGCCCTGCGCGGTCTCGATGGGCTGGAGCGGGTGGAGCTGGGTGAAGCCCGGCAGCGCCGCCATGTCCTCGTCGATCTTGGGGTTGTACTTCATCGTGCACGAGCCGAGGGGATAGAAGCCGTCGTTCACGCCATGGATGCGCTTGCAAAGGGCGGTGTAGTGGCGGGTGAGCTCGTTTTCGCTCACGTGGGGCAGGTGCAGCGCCTCGCTGCGCTCTTCGGAGAGCTGATATTCGGGGACGCCACACTCCGGCATGAGGGTCATGCCGCGGCCTTCGACGCCAAGTTCAAAAATGAGCTTCATTTACAGCACCTCCTTCACGATGGCGACAGCTTTGTCGAGCTGCGACTTGGAGACGAGCTCGGTCACGCACCAGAGGATGCCGCCCTCGACCTCCGCGCCGCCGAGGATGCCCTCGGCCTCGAGCGCGTCGAGGATCTTCCTGCGGCAGTTGGGGCATTCGACTTCGGTGACGAACTCGTGGAAGAATTCACCCTTGTACTTCAAGGTGCAGCCGATCTTTTCAAGTTCAGAGGCGAAATAGTGCGCCTTCGAAGTGCAGAGCCGCGCGCACTGCTTCATGCCCTTTTCGCCCATCGCGGCCATGTAGACGCCGGCGGCGAAGGCGCATAGCGCCTGGTTGGAGCAGATGTTGGAGCTGGCCTTTTCGCGGCGGATGTGCTGCTCGCGCGCGGACAGCGTCAGCACGTAGCCAACCTCGCTGTCCACATCCTTCGTCTGGCCGACGATGCGGCCGGGGAGCTTTCTCGTCATGGCGGATGTCGTGACCATGAAGCCGAGGAACGGGCCGCCGAACGCCGTGTCGAGGCCGAGGGGCTGACCGTCGCCGACGGCGACATCCGCGCCCATCGCGCGCGGCGTGGGCAGAATGGCGCAGGCGATGGGGTTCACGCCCATGACGAACTTGGCGCCCGCGGCGTGGACGATCTCACCGGCCGCCTTCGCGTCTTCGATCTGGCCGAAGTAGTTCGGCTGCTGGAGGTAGAAGCACGCGGCGTCATCGCCGAGCGCTTCCTTGAGCGCGTCGAGATCGGTCTTGCCGTCCTTTGCGGGGACGACAAAAAGCTCGGTATTCGAGGCGAAGCAGTAGGTCTTCATGACCTCGATGACCTGCGGATGGGCACAGGCGGAGACGTAAGCCTTCGTGCGCTTGCGGTCCTTGCACATGGGGATCGTCTCGGCTGCGGCGGTCGCGCCGTCGTAGTGCGAGGCGTTGGAAACGTCCATGCCGGTCAGCTCGCAGATCATCGTCTGGAATTCAAACGTGCCCTGCAGCACACCCTGGCTGATCTCCGCCTGATAGGGGGTGTAGCAGGTGACAAGCTCTTCGCGGGAGGTGACGGATTTGACGACCGACGGGATGAAGTGGCGGTAGGCGCCCGCGCCGCGAAGAACGGTTTTGAAGACCTTGTTCTTTTCGGCCATGGCGGTGACGGCCTCGCGCACCTCAAGCTCGCTCAGGCCCTCGGGGATGTTCAGCCCGCCGCTCCGCAGGAGCATTTCCTGCGGGACGGCCTTGTACAGCCCTTCCAGGCTGTCGACCCCGATGGCGGCGAGCATTTCTTCCCGTTCCGCAGCCGTGGTGGGAACGTAAGAGCCCATCTCAGCCCTCCTGCGCGCAATGCGCTTCGTAAGCGGCGGCGTCAAGCAGCGCCTCAGTGTCGGTCACGGGGGAGACCTTGATGATCCATGCGCCGTAGGGGTCGGAGTTCAGCGTCTCGGGCGCGTCGGCCAGCGCTTCGTTGACCTCGCAGATCGTGCCGCTGACGGGACAGATCACGTCGGAGACCGCCTTGACGGACTCGACATCGCCGAAGCTCTCACCGGCGGTGACGCTGTCGCCCTCGGCGGGCAGGTTGATAAAGACCACATCGCCCAACGCATCCTGGGCAAAATCAGAAATGCCGATCACGGCGACGTCGCCGTCCATCTTGACCCACTCGTGGGACTTGGAATACTTCAGCTCAGCGGGAAAATTCATCATGTGTTCCTCCTTGAATTTGATAGAGTTGTTCTTATGTCAATGTACTTAGCGCTCCAGTTTGTAGAACGGCATCGGCACGATCTCGAGCTCGACCATGCGGCCGCGCACGTCGGCGTTGAGGTGCTTGCCGATCTCGATATCTTGGGCGGGGATATAGCCCATCGCGACGCCGCAGCCGATATAGGGTGCGAACGTGCCGGAGGATGCCCAGCCGATCTTTTCTCCGTCCATCGTGTAGAGGTCGCAGTGCTCGCGCACGATGCCGCGGCCGACGACCTTCATGCCGATGCGCTTCATTTTCGGCGCGCCGAGCGCGACAAGCGCGTCGCGGCCGATGAAGTCCTTACCCGTGAGCTTGCACGGAAGTCCCGCCATCTTCGGCGTGATCTCGTCGTTCATCTCGTGGCCGTAGAGCGGCATCGAAGCCTCTAAGCGCAGCGTGTCGCGCGCGCCGAGGCCGCAGGGGATCAACCCCTCGGGCTCGCCCGCCTTCAGAAGCGCTTTCCACAGGTCGACGGTGTCCTCGGCCTTGCAGTAGATCTCAAAGCCGTATTCACCGGTGTAGCCCGTCTGGGAGACGAGGGCGCGGATCGTGCGCTCGCCGAGGTTCAGGGGCACGTCTTCGGTGAAGGTGTAGTACTTGGCGGGGATGTACTGCTCGTCGCAGAGTTTTTTGAGAATGTCGCCGGACTTGGGGCCCTGCAGGGCGATCTGGCCCCAGTCGTTGCCCTCGTCGCGGTAGTCGACGTCGCCGGAGAGATGGCTCTCGACCCAGGCGGCGTCCTTTTCGCGGTTGCCCGCGTTGACGACGAGCCAGTAGTTGTCCGCTGCGCAGCGGTAGACGATAAAATCGTCGATGATGCCGCCATTGTCGTTGCAGAACATCGAGTACTTGATCTCGCCGTCTTTCATGTTTGAAATGTCGGCGGTGATGATCTTCTGGACGTTGGCGACGGCGTCGGGGCCCTTGAGGCGAAGCTCGCCCATGTGGGAAACGTCGAACAGACCGGCCTTTTCACGAACGGCCATGTGCTCGGCAATTACGCCGTTGGGATACTGCACGGGCATCAGGAAGCCGCCGAATTCGACGATCTTGCCGCCCATGTCCACGTGCGTTTGGTAAAGTGGGGTCTTCTTTTCCATAGTGCGCATCCTCCGAAAACAATAATTTTAATGAATATTATAAAAATTATTAAAATTAAGCATCAAAAAAGAGGCACAAAACTCCCTTTTGAGCTTTGTGCCTCCGTTGATCACCTGAGAGATTCCCCGCCCGAGTCATCGCGGCAGGTTGCACCTTCGGCGTGCGTAAACGCACTTTTCGGAGCGTCGTCCGAGTTCGGCCCTTTTGCCTGAGAGCTTCTGCGTTCCCCTTCGGCGCCGCGGCAGAATATTCCGCGGTCTCTCCCGAACTCATCATCCGATCGGTTGATTCATTTTGCTTTTTAAAGCTAACATAAGAATGCGCCTTTGTCAAGAAAGAAAAAATAATATTTTTTTAAAATATTTCAAGCGGAAATTCGGCAAACCGAAAACTGCCGAAACGGGTCAAAATCTGAAAGCATCCCGTTGTTATGACTGCGTTGCCGGCCAGGTTCCATTTCGCTTCGGCATAGCTTTATTTGTATTTCGCATTTGCATTTTGCCTAAAGCGGCGGCGGAGAAGTGATGGGGTGTCTATTTTCTTCGACGAAATCCGTCCTGCGCGGACAAAATTGTATTGACAACGGCGTAGGATGGGTCTATTGTACACACATCATTCGTCAAATGCTTTGAGCAGGATACGACTTCCCCGGATCACCGCTTTCAGAGAGCCGTTGGTGGTGCAAAACGGCAGCAAGGAACGGGCAGGCCATCCCCTGTGAGCAGCCGCGGTGAAAGGTGCAAACGCCGAGTAATCGCAGCCGGTCCCCCACCGTTAACAGGGTGCGCTCTCCGATCCATTCGGGCAGCGGTCGAGCGGCCGGTTTTCCGGCAAGCAAAGTGGTAACGCGGAAGTTGAGATCTGCGGCGGATATCGCCGCGATATTGGCCTTCGTCTTTGCGATGGGTTTTCGTTGTGGAAAATCCGCAGCAGAGGCGGGGCTTTTCTTTTTGCTCCCGGCATTGACGAAGAACACAGCTTTTTTAGGAAAGAAAGGGAAATCACATGAACACACTCGTCATCGTGCTGATCGCGGCGGTCGTCCTCGTCGCTGCCTATGCACTCTATGGGCGCTGGCTCGCCAAGACCTGGGGCATCGACCCCAAGGCGCAGACGCCCGCCGTCAAGTATAACGACGGCAAGGACTTTGTCCCCACCAACGGCTGGACCGTCTTCAGCCACCAGTTCTCCTCCATCGCGGGCGCGGGCCCTGTCACCGGCGCGATCCAGGCCGCCGCGTTCGGCTGGCTGCCGGTGCTGCTGTGGGTGCTGCTCGGCGGCGTCTTCTTCGGCGCTGTGACGGACTTTGGCGCGCTGTACGCCTCCGTCAAAAACGACGGCAAGTCCATGGGCATGCTGATCGAAAAGTACATCGGCAAGCTCGGCCGCAAGCTGTTTCTGCTGTTCTGCTGGCTGTTCTGCCTGATCGTCATCGCGGCGTTCGCCGACATGGTCGCCGGCACGTTCAACGCCTACACCGTGGTCGACGGCGTGACGCAGCTTGCTGACGCCGCGCAGACCAACGGCGCAGCCGGTATGGTGTCCATCATGTTCATGGTGTTCGCCGTCGTCTTCGGCCTTGTGCAGAAGAAGCTGAACCTCTCGGGCTGGAAGGAAGCCGTGCTCGGCATCCTCTGCATCGTTGCCTCGTTCGCCGTCGGCATGAACTGCCCACTCATCTTCGGCAAGGCGACTTGGAGCTACATCACGTTCGTCTACATCTTCTTCGCCGCCGTTCTCCCGATGTGGCTTTTGAAGCAGCCGCGCGACTACATGACCACCTTCATGTTCATCTGCATGATCGCGGGCGCGGTCGTCGGCCTTCTCGTTGCGCATCCGACGATGAACCTCCCCGTCTTCACGGGCTTCAACAATGAAAAGCTCGGCACGATGTTCCCCATCCTGTTCGTCACCGTCGCCTGCGGCGCGGTGTCCGGCTTCCACAGCCTCGTCTCCTCCGGCACGTCGTCCAAGACGGTCGAAAACGAGAAGGACATGCTCAAGGTCGGCTACGGCGCGATGATCCTCGAGAGCCTGCTTGCCGTGCTCGCGCTCTGCGTGGCCGGTGCGGCCGCCGCGGCGGACGGCACTCCCGCCGCCGGTACCCCGTTCCAGATCTTCAGCCGCGGCGTTGCGGGCTTCTTCGAGATGTTCGGCGTGCCGAACTACGCCGCCACGGTCTTTATGACGATGTGCGTCTCCGCCCTCGCCCTCACGAGCCTTGACGCCGTCGCGCGTATCGCGCGCATGAGCTTCCAGGAGCTTTTCAGCGTGGACGACATGGCCCACGCCGAGCCCTGGCGCAAGCTCCTGTGCAACACGTATTTCTCCACGGTGCTGACGCTCGTGCTCGGCTACGTGCTCACGAAGATCGGCTACTCCAACATCTGGCCGCTGTTCGGCTCGGCGAACCAGCTGCTCTCCGCGCTCGTGCTCATCACGCTGTGCGTCTTCCTCAAGGTCACGGGCCGCAGCAACAAGATGCTCTTCCCGCCGCTCGTCATCATGCTCTGCGTCACGTTCACGGCGCTTGTCCAGCGCCTGATGGCCATGGTGAGCGCCATCCAAAATGCCGCTGCCGTCACCATCCCCGCGGGCGAGACGACCTGGGGCGCGGTGTTTATCGCCAACGGCTTGCAGCTCATCATCGCGGTGCTGCTCATCGTGCTCGGCGCGACCATCGTCGTGAACTCGATGAGAAGCTACGTCGCCAGCAAGCACAACAGCGAGGCCAAGGTCTAATTTTGAAAAATGTGCAAAAAAGGAGGCTTCCCGTCGGGAAGCCTCTTTTTTTGCTTTGTTACCAGCTCGCGACCGTGCCGTCGCATCTCGGTTCGGTGCCCGCGGCGTAAACGCCGTTTTCGCACTTCCAGATGATCTCGCCGCGGCCCATGGCCGTGCGGTCGTCGACGATCTCGACCTCGTGCCCCATTGCTCGCAGCTGCTCGGCGATCACCTCGCCCGCCTCGCGCTCAATCTGGAGCTTTTTGCCGCCGATCCACTGGATGCGCGGCGCGTCGAGCGCCTCCTGCGGGTTCATGGCGTAATCGATGGTGCTCGTCAGCACCTCGACCTGCCCCTGCGGCTGCATGAACGCGCCCATCACGCCGAACGGGCCGACGGCCTCGCCGTCCTTGAGCAGAAAGCCCGGGATGATCGTGTGGTAGGACTTCTTTCCGCCCTCCAAATAGTTATCGCTCTTCGGGTCGAGGGAGAAGTTCGCGCCGCGATCCTGAAGCGAGATGCCCGTGCCGGGGATGGCGATGCCCGCGCCAAAGCCGCAGTAGTTGCTTTGGATAAGCGAGACCATGTTGCCCTCTGCGTCCGCGGTGCAGAGGTAGATCGTGCCGCCGCAGTGCGGGTCGCCCGCTTTGGGCTCGAGCGCCTTATCCGTGATGAGTGCGCGGCGGGTGGCCAGATAGTCGGGCGAGAGCAGCTCGCTGACCTTTGTTTTCATATAGCGCGGGTCGGCGACGTAGGTCTTCGTGTCGGCAAAGGCGAGCTTGATGGCCTCCATGACCTTGTGATAGTAGTCCGCGTCCTCGCGCTTTTCGGGCAGCGACAGCCCGTTGAGCATGCCGAGTGCCATCAGCACCGTGATGCCGTGGCCGTTGGGCGGGATCTCGCAGACGGTGTAGCCGCGGTAGTCCTGCGTGATGGGCTCGACCCATTCGGGGTGGTAGTTCTTGAAGTCGTCCTCGCAGAAGTAGCCGCCCGTGGCGCGCGAATGGGCGACGATCCTTTCCATCAGCTCACCGCGATAATAGCTCTCGCAGTTCGTCTCGACGAGGGAGCGCATCGTGTCGGCATAGGCGGGGAAACGGAAGACATCGCCCGCGCGGTACGGCGAGCCGTCCGGCTTCATAAAGCTCTTCCACCAGTATTCATAGGGGGAGGGGTCCTGCGCCATGACCCTGGCGATGCGCCTGCTGTCGCGCGCCCAGAGCTTGCCGACATTGACGGGCACGGCATAGCCGTTTTCGGCGTAGGAAATGGCGGGGGCGAAGAGCTTGGAGAGCGGCTTTGTGCCAAAGCGCGCATTGAGCGCCGCCCAGCCCGCGGGCGCGCCCGGGACCATTGTGGGGAGCCAGCCTTCCTCGGGCACCTCGGAAAAGCCTTTTGCGCTAACCTCGTCCGCGCTCAGTGCCATCGGCGCAACGCCGCTGGCGTTCAAGCCGTAGAGCTTTTTCTCCTTCTCGATCCACACGAGCGCGAAACAGTCGGACCCAAGGCCGTTGCCCGTCGGCTCGAGCAGCGGCATCGCGCCGGCCATGGCGACGGCGGCATCGACGGCGTTGCCGCCATTTTTCAGCACGTCGAGGCCGACCTGTGCGCCGAGGGGAACGGACGTGCAGCACACGCCGTTTTTGGCGTAGACCACGTTGCGGCGGGAAGAATATCGGTAAGTTAACGGATCAAAATTCGGCATGATCGTTCTCACTTTCGTCGTTTTTTTCCAGTATAGCAGTCCGCGCGAAAAAGGACAAGAAAAAGACGCTGTGCGGCGCGGCGGCGGGAAAGTCTGCGCGAGCAATGCGGAAAACTGAATATTCACCCGATAAGAGATTGAACATTTTGCGTTTTTCCGCTTGACATCCTATAAAAATGCATTATAATACAATCAACTTCATCATCAATGCCTCCTTTGGCACCGGCCGGGGAGAAAAGGCATCCATGACTGAGCCGTAGGTATTCCGGGCGACCGGATAAGGCTGGGTCGTGGGTGCTGTTACTTTTTTATAGAGAAAAGGAGAACGATATGAACATCAAGCCCTTTGCTGTGGAAGAATGGATGAACGAGTACGAGGTGGGTGCGCTATACAACATCGCCGAGACCTGCGTCGACTCCGTTTCGCTCGACGAGCTTTTCGAGCTCACGGGCGAGAACAAGGAGGACTTTTTGAAGGACTTCTGTGCCCAGCGCTTGACCTATGGCAATATCTGGGGCAGTGAGGCGCTGCGCAGCGGCATTTCCAAGCTCTACCACACGATCAAAGCCGACGAGGTCGTGCTCACGCACGGCGCGGCGGGCGCGAACCATCATGTGTTCTGCTCGCTCATTTCCGCGGGCGACCGTGTGGTCAGCATCATGCCGACCTATCAGCAGCTCTACTCCATCCCCGAGGCCATCGGCGCGGACGTCGCCATCATGCATTTAAAGCAGGAAAACGACTATCTCCCCGACCTGAATGAGCTCAAGAGCCTCGTCACGCCCGAGACGAAAATGATCTGCATCAACAACCCCAACAACCCCACCGGTGCGCTGATGAGTAAGGAGCTGCTGGGGAGCATCGTGGAGATCGCCCGCGGCGTGGGCGCGTACATCCTCTGCGACGAGGTCTACCGCCACCTGACGCAGGAGGACGAGTGGTGCGAGTCCATCGTCGACCTCTATGAAAAGGGCATCTCGGTCAGCAGCATGTCCAAGGTCTTCTCGCTCGCGGGCCTTCGCATGGGCTGGATCGCCACGCACGATGAAGCGGCGCGCAAGGCGTTCCTGTCGCACCGCGACTACAATTTAATTAGCTGCGGCATGTTCGACGATGCGATCGCGTCCATCGCCCTGCGCTACAGCGACGTGATGCTCAAGCGCAATCAGCGCATCGTGCGCGAGAACCTCGCCATCCTCGATGACTGGATCAAGGAAAATCCGCACTTTTTCTACACCAAGCCCAAAGCCGGTACGACCGCGCTTGTTTACTACGATTTCGATATCCCCTCCTACGAGTTTTGCAAGCGCATGTACCACGAGACCGGTGCGTTCGTCACGCCGGGCGACTGCTTCGAGCAGCCCCACAGCATGCGCGTCGGCTACGCCTGCGACGTCAACACGCTCAGAGACGGCCTTGCCGCGGTGACGAAGTTTGCCGCGACGCTGTGAGCGGCGAAAACACGCGATAAATAAAAGAAATCCGTCCGGTCATCGCCCGGACGGATTTTTGACTTGTAAGGGGTTCACGCCTTGGCCCTGTTCCCGCGCATGAAGTGCAGAATAAGGCCGATGGCCGCGCCGATAAGCGTCGGGCAGATCCAGCCGAGGCCGAGGTCGGCAAACGGTAGGTACTGCTGACCGAACGCCTTGATAGCCGGACCGTGGATGGCGTTGAACACGCTCTCGGGCAGCGCGATGATCAGATCGTAAACGGCAGCGATGAGCGTGAAGCCGATCGTCCAGCAGTACACCGTGCGGTCGTGGCCGAAGAATTTACCGAGCAGCGCCAGCGCAATGAGCGCGATGGAGAGCGGATAGAGGAACATCAGCACCGGCAGCGAATAGCTGATGATGGCGCTGAGGCCGAGGTTTGCAAACAGCAGCGACACGAGGCTGAAAATGATTGCCCAGATGCGGTACTTTGGCCCGTCGGGGAAGAGCGCGCTGAACGTCTCGGCGCAGCTCGTGATGAGACCGACGGCGGTCTTGAGGCACGCGAGCGTCACCGTGGCGGCGAGGATGAAGAGACCGGCGGAGCCGAGGTAGTGCTGTGCGATCTGCGCGAGCGCCGTGCCGCCGTTCTCACTGGCTTCAAGCACGCCGCGGCTCTGCGTGCCGGCGATCGTGACGGCGATGTAGATGAACGCCATCAGAAGGCTGCTGAAAATGCCCGCGCGGACGGTGCTCCCCGCCACAGCGGTGGGATCGTCCACGCCGAGGTCACGGATGACCTGCACGACGATGATGCCGAAGGCAAGACTCGCCAGCGCGTCCATGGTGTTGTATCCTTCGAGGAAACCAGCGAAAAACGGCTGGGACGCGTAGTCGCCGAGCGGCTCGACATCCGCGATGGCCGCACTCGGAGAGAGGAGCGCGACGACGACCAGAATGGCGAGGAAGACGAGAAAGCAGGGGTTCAGAATTTTGCCGACCCAGGTCAGGATCTTGCCCGGGCGCAGTGCGAAAAAGAGCGCCGCAGCGAAAAACGCTACCGAGAAGAGCAGCAGGTACAGTGTGTTACTGCCATTTTGCGGAAGCACCTGCTCAAGTCCCACGGTGAATGACGTCGTCGCGCAGCGGGGAATGGCGAAAAACGGCCCAATGGTCAGATACAGCGCGCAGGTGAAGAACATCGCGTAGGGGCGGTTGACCTTGCTGCTCAGGTCAAAAAGACCGTTGGAGCGGCTGATGCCGAGCGCGGCCACGCCGAGCAGCGGCAGGCCCACGCCCGTGATGAGAAGCCCCAGAATGGCCTGCCAAACGTTGGAACCGGCCATCTGGCCGAGGTGCACGGGGAAAATAAGGTTACCTGCGCCGAAAAACAGGCCGAAGAGCATGCTGGCAACATAGGTGTATTCCTTGACGGTGAGCTTGCGTTTCATGGTAAAAAATTTCCTTTCATGGCGGTGGGGCAAAAATGCCCCGTCCTGAATGATTCGGGTAACAAAAAAACCGGTCTGTTCCCGCGCTCTGACATTGCAAGGGGATACTCCCATGCTTGTGGAACATTCCACAAGTGCTTTGCCAGATCAATGGAGCATACCGGATCCATGCTGCCGATCATTGCAGGCAGCGAATCAAACCGAGCCTTGGAAAATGAGGTCGATCAAACCGCTGCCGACTGCTTCGACGACATAGATTCGGACGAATGCCCCTCTACGCCAACGATCAGTCGCCAGCTTACTCCAAAATTGACATTTTTGGACGTAACCATGGTGTTCAAACGATCGCCTCCTTTACAGCGGAAATTGGCCTCATTATACCATGACATTACATTTTGTCAAGTATCAATGAGAAAATGGTATGTTAAAATCGGAAGCGAAAAATTGGGCCGATGGATGAAGCTTCATTCAGGCCACGCAAAGAAGCATGCGGCGCGATAATGCGCCACCTTGCGGTAAAGGCGCAAAAAAGGCGCGAAAGCAGACTGCTTTCGCACCTTTTCGGTAAATAAAAAGATCAGAACACAACGACGAGCAGCATCTTGAACTGCTCCTGACCGTACACCGCGTGCGGATGGCGCGCGGGCATGACGATGCTCTCACCCTCGTGCAGGATGTGCTCGACGCCGTCGATCGTGATCCTGCCCACGCCGTCGAGGCAGGTGACCATCGCGTCGCCGCCGGATTCGTGGGTGCTGATCTCCTCACCCTTGTCAAACGAGAAGAGCGTGACGCTCACGTGCTCGTTCTGCGCCAGCGTGCGGCTGACGACCTGACCGGACTGATAGGCGACCTGATCGCGCAGGGTCAGGACCTCTGCCTTGCTGATATTTTTCATACCGTCCA
>UMAR01038451.1_pt1 | contig 13745 bp, 9 predicted proteins | sample 1963761 | NCBI WGS metagenome assembly UMAR01 (sample SAMEA4835921, study PRJEB28245) | human gut metagenome | biome: gut microbiome; material: fecal sample | place: Denmark | collected 2008 | reverse complement strand
TATGATAGGATTATACCAATGAAAGAAGAACTAAGAATAGATATTGTCGGACTTGCAGGAGCCTGTTCCTATGCTTTGGACTGTATAGAAGCAGAGTTGGTAAAAATCAAAAACAAGCATGGAAAAAGAGTGGCTTATATAAGTGTATGCATGGCTGAATATCTGGCAATTCAAGGTGATGCGTTACAAGATTTAGCTATGTGTGCCTTACTGCATGATAATGCTTTGACACAATATATTACGGAAGAGCTGGAAAGGAATTATGTTATTGACATTAAAAAAGATTTGTCCGTAAGAAAAACGAATCTTCATTGTATTTATGGAGAAAAAAATATTACTAAAATTCCATTTAAAACAGATGTCTCAAATGTGATTTTGTATCATCATGAACATGCCGATGGAACTGGTCCTTTTCAAAAAAAGTGGAATGAAACCCCATTGCCTGCAAGAATTATTCATCTTGCAGATACCGTTGATATCATAGGAAATAGTATTAAATCTGATGATAATAGATGGGATTTTATATGTCAGTATCTTTCCCAAAAAAAGGATAGTCTATTTGATTCAGAATGTGTTAATGCTTTTCTTCATGTATTCACAAAAGAATCCTTTATGTGTTTAAGTGATGATTCTTTTGAAACGAAGCTATGGGAAATTATTCCAAGAGAAAAAATGGTTTTTGATTGGGAAATGTGTAAAAATGTTGCGGATTTCTTTGCAAAGATTGTAGATTATAAATCTTCTTTTACAAGCAGGCATTCTATAGGAGTAGCTGAAAAAGCCTCCCTGCTTGCCAAATATATGGGATATGATTCAATCACGGTACAGAAAATGTATTTGGCTGGTGCACTGCATGATATAGGAAAAATGGCGGTAGGCAATGAAATTCTGGAAAAACCGGATAAGCTTACGGATGATGAATTTTCTACAATGAAAAATCATGCTGGTTATACATACCTTATATTATCGGAGGTTAATGATTTTGAAGAAATACGAGATTGGGCGGCTTTCCATCATGAAAAATTAAATGGAAAAGGGTATCCTTTTGGAAAAACCGCTGATGAATTAAATGAGCAGGAACGTATGATGGCATGTGTTGATATTTATCAGGCTCTTACGGAAGACAGACCTTATAAAAAGGGATTGTCCCATGAAAAAACATGTGATATCCTTGATGACATGGCACATAAAGATTTTATTGATTCAGATATTTCAAAGACAATTAGAGAATGTTTTGGAAGAACCTGATGCCATATATGAAAACAGAGGGTGTTTCAGACAATAGTATTTTCAGTTATGTACTAGTATGACTCTTACGAGGGAACCACCGGCACGACATTCCAGATTACATCACGTTCGATCGGAGAGGTAACTGTAGAAAAAATTGGTAAAAGTGCTGTATTTTTCGGGGTGGATGGGTACAACATTTTGTGTGAAAAATAGAATAATAAAATTGTTCCCGAAATTTATTGACTTTGAGAAAAAAATTTGATATATCAGAATCGAACAAAAGAGAAAGGAAATAGCAAACTATGCCGTCAAAGAAAAATATGATGAAAAAGAACTTGGAAAATTTACATCTGAAGGAAAGGATAAACTATGGCTACAGAAAAGTCATTATTATGATGTTAGTCTCAGGTCTGTTTTCTATTGTGGTTATAGGTATGCTATTTGCCAATACGATGCATTATGTACAAAATGTTACTGTTGCAGACCGGGCGGTGAAAATCTGCAGGATAAATGTTAACTCATCAGCGAGAAATATCAGGGAAATGGCATTAAATAATGATACATCCTCTTATGACGGTTATGAGCAGACGGTAGAAAGACTGCTTGCAGAAGTTAATACCCAACTGAAAAATTTAAAGAACTCCGGAGTTATTCCGGATGCGGATTGTGAAGAATACGCATCTGCCCTTACAGACTGGGGAAACATTGGTTATTCCATCATGAAAGAAATCAAAAGCGGTGACAAGGATAAGGCAGTTGATTCAATTCTGAATGATTGTACCCCGGCATTAAATAAAGCCGTAAAAATTGCAACAAGATTAGATGAAATGACCGATGAGGTAAGCAGCCAGGCAGTCAGAATTACGGTTATTTCTGCAGTGGCAGGAATTGTGTGTATTATTATTTGTCTGGTTTTGGCATGGAAACTGGCAATAAAAACAGGCAAAAAAGTACTTGAGTCAATTTTAGTACCATTACGTGAAGTGGAAGCCGTTGCACAGGAATTAACAGATGGAAACCTGCACAGCACGCTGGACTACCATTCAGATGATGAGATTGGAATACTGGCACACAATATGCGCAAATCCATCCGCATTCTGGGAAGCTATGTAGATGATATTGGACGTTCAATGAAGATGTTTGCAGAAGGAAATTTTGATGTGCAGCCGGAAGTAGAGTGGAAAGGGGATTTCGTTGGAATTCTAAACTCCTTTATGTTGTTTGAAGAAAGCATGGCAGAGACAATAAAGGGAATCCAACATGTTTCAGATGAAGTTTCGGGTGCCGCAGATCAGGTAGCATCAAGTTCCAATGACCTTGCGGATGGAGCAACAAATCAGGCAGCAGTTGTAGAAGAACTGACCGCAACAGTCGCAGGTGTTTCTGAACAGGTAGGAAAAAATTCACAATCCGCAAAAGAAATCAGTGGAAGAGTAGACGAACTTGGAAATGCCATTCTGGAAAGCAATGGTAAAATGAGGGATATGGTTGATTCCATGAATGAGATCAACGGGGCATCAAAAGAGATTGACAAGATCATTGCAACAATCAATGAAATTGCGTCCCAGACGAATCTGCTTGCATTGAATGCTTCCATTGAGGCTGCAAGAGCAGGGGAGGCAGGAAAGGGATTTGCAGTGGTAGCGAATCAGGTCAATGTGCTGGCAGACCAGAGTGCCCAGGCAGCAAAGGAATCCGCAACATTGATTGAAACCTCTGTGAAAGCCGTGGAAAAAGGTATGGTGATTGCAGGGCAGACGGCATCACAATTGCAGGAGGTCGCTGAGAATTCCCAGATCATTACAAAAGAAGTCACAAATATTGCAGAAACGTTAGAGACACAGACAACAGAAATCCAACAGATTAATGATGGAATTGAACAGATCAATGATGTCGTACAGACGAATTCGGCAACATCTGAAGAATGTGCAGCAGCCGGTCAGGAGATGAGCAGTGAAGCAGAAAATCTGCGTGAAATGATCCAGAAATTTAAAGTTGCAGAAAATAAAAATTAAAAACGGTGCAAAAAATTATTGATGTTGAATTTACATATAAAGTTGTCGCAGGTAGGAACTATAATTTGACTTGTGACATATATAAATGCGGGAAAAGGATGCAATGAGAAAATGTGCGTTATTGGTTTTAAACTGATAACGCACATTTTAAATTATATGAATAGTAATATCATCGCAAAAAAGCATAAAAGTAGAAAAAGTTAAAAATATCGTGGATATAGTGCTAGAATTGTTGAAAAAAGTAAGTTAAAATACAGGAAAACAACAAGTGTAAAGGGGAAATTTTATGGAATATTCAGCAATTTTTCATGATATGGATAAAAGGTTTAGCTATGCGGTTGATAAGGATTTATTCGTGATACGCGTGCAGGTAAAAAAGGATGATATGAAGGAGGTAATCCTTCACTATGAGGACAAGTATATACCTATGGAGCGTAAGGATACCAGAAAGACAGTTCCGATGAAGAAGGTTGCTGTCTCACAGTTTCATGATTATTATGAAGCACAGATAAAGATGCATTTGATCTGCCTGCGTTACTTTTTCGAATTTACGGACACGCAGGGAGAAAAGGTATATTATGGAAATTATGAGTTTGATAAGGAATGCATTACAAACAGGGACAGAATGTTTGACTGTCCGCAGAACCTCCGGGAGGAAGAGATGTTTGAGGTGCCGGAGTGGGCAGCAAACAAGGTCGTGTATCAGATTTTCCCATCCCGTTTTGCAGCTACGGAGCCGGTAGACAAAGAACTGTGGTATAAAGCACCGATTACGCCTATGGATGATCTGCATGGAAATCTCAGGGGAATCATCGAACATATGGATGATATTCAGAATCTGGGAATCGATGTGCTGTATATGACACCTATCTTTCAATCAAATTCGTGCCATAAGTATGATACCACGGATTACTACCAGATAGACCCGTCCTTTGGAACAACAGAGGATCTCAAAGAGCTGGTACAAAAAGCGCATGAGCGTGGTATGAAGGTAGTCCTGGATGCGGTATACAATCATACGGGAAGAGAATTTTTTGCGTTTGCGGATATCCTGGAAAATGGTGAAAAATCCAAATACCGGGACTGGTATTTTATTGATGGATTCCCACTTAAAAGCGAATGGGGAGAGATCCCAAACTTCAAATGTTTTGGTTATTATGGCGGAATGCCAAAGTTAAACCTGAAAAATTCTGAAGTTGAAAAATACATTACGGATGTTGCATGCTACTGGATTAAGGAATGCGATATTGACGGATGGAGACTGGATGTAGGAGACGAAATCAGCCATTTCTTCTGGAAGAATTTCAGAAAAGCAGTAAAGGCAGTGAAGAAAGATATGCTGATCATTGGGGAAATCTGGCATTATGCAGGAGATTTCCTTGAGGGGGATGAATGGGATACAGTCATGAATTATCCATTTTACCTGAACCTGATCGATCTGCTTGCAGACGAAAAGATTACGGTCAGCCAGTTCGTACAAAATCTTGGATATTTGAAGGGACGCTTACACAAAAACTGCTATCCCCTTATGTGGAATCTGATCGACAGCCATGATACCGCAAGATTTTTACATCTGTGTAACGACAATAAGAAAAAGCAGCATCTGGCAGCCGCTTTTCAGTTGTTACTGCCGGGAATGCCGATGATTTATTATGGAGATGAGTATGCGATGCCGGGAGCAAACGATCCGGACTGCAGACGGGGCATGTACTGGGATGAAGAATACCAGGACAAAGAGATGTATGAATGGTACAAGCGGCTGATTCAGGTCCGGAAAAGCCATGCATGCATTGTAGAAGGCGAACTGGCTGGGAGCGTCACAGAAGATGAGGAAGGGACAGTTGTCCTGATCAGAAAAAATGGCGAGGAGACCATTGCCATGATTTTTAACTGCAGCAGCAGTGCAAAAAAATTTAATGAGTACACGCAGAAGTACAATCTGCTTACCGAAAACACCTTTGATGGAAATGTAGAGGGGTTTGATGCTGCGGTAATCGTGCTTTAAGAAGCCTTACGGCAGATGGTTTCCCGGGAGTTTGTCTGTGGGAAGAAGAGGGAAAGCACCAGTATTTCTGGTAATGTAAAGTACGGAGGATGATATGACGAATGTAAAAAAGAAGGATGGAAAACGGTTTGGGGCAATCGTACTTAGCCTGATATTATTGCTTTCCCTAGTGTTTCCATATCCTGTGATGGCAGACCAGACAGCGGCAGACCAGACAACGGCAGCTTCTGTTTATGCCATTCACAAGACAGGTGATGATAAGGAAAATTTCGTGATTGTTATCATGGGTGAGGGCTATACCCAGGAACAACAGGAACAATTTTTGAAGGATGCAACGGCAAAAGCACAGGGGCTGCTAAAGTGGTCCCCTTATAAAGAGTATTCCGACAGGATCAATATTTATGCAGTACAGACGGTGTCCAATGAAACTGGTGTGGGCGTGATGTATGGGGAGTCGAACCCGGACACATATTTTCATGTGCAGGCATTCGGAAAATCCTGCTATTTTGCAAAGGACGGGAAAGATAAAGCCGAGGCACTGAGGGCAGAGCTGGAGAGCAGATATCTGGATACCGGCGCAGCCGTTGGAACCATCCATATCATTTGTAATACGACTGCGAATATTGGTTCTTCTTCCAATGCACTCTTTTCTTTTTCGGCAAATTCGGGTGAGAATGAGCAGGGGGATGTCATGACCCATGAAATTTCCCACAGCATCGGAAGATTAGGCGATGAATATGATAAAAAGATGCAGGGAGAAAATATTTCCGACACATCGGATCCGGATAAGATTAAATGGCATAAGATGCTTGGGTTCCGTGGAATCGGAATAACGGCAGCAGGAACAGAAACGGTATTTGCGCCGAGCCGCGTCTGCATGATGCGGGATCTTGGGAATCCTTTCTGTGAAGTGTGTAAAATGGAACTGGCGCGGAGATTAAATAACCGTGATTATGTCAGCAGGCAGGCATCTGTTTATGTGTGCGATCCTGAAATTACAATCCCACATTCCAGGACAGGAACACTTGACAGGGATAGTGACCAATACCGGATCGATGAGACAAATATCACAAAAGCAAATGGAAAGGATCTGGAATTCCGTACAGTCGTACAAAATATAGTGGATGCCAAACAGCATTTGAAGATTACTTTCCGCATTATTGGAGCAGACCATACAGTCAAATATGAAAAAGAAGAAATATATACCGTTCCGCCACTCAGTAACTGGTATGATCCGGATGCTGCCAGAGAGTCCCTTTCTGTTACACTTCCTGCGGTAACTGGTCTGGTTTCCGGGGACAGACTGGAAGGAAAGATCATAGATGAGGACACTGGGAAAATTCTGGCTGACAATCAGACGGCAGGACAGGCGTGGAGTACCGTAACGATTCGTTATATGCTGCAAAACGAAGACGGAACCGAAACAACAGTGCCTGATACGGTACCCGCGACAGTCTATGTACCAAAGAATTCTGCGTATACGTTAAGAAGTCCGGATTTATATGGATATACATGTGCAGGAAACAGTGCAAATCAGGGAGAAATAAACATCACAGAGGATCGCCAGGAGATCACTTATTATTACCGGAAAAACAGTGAGATGCCGGAAATACAAACCGTACCTGTCCGCGTAACTTATGATGGAAAACCCCATACATTTGATATCAAACAGGAAGATGGTGTACAAATCAGTTACAGTTTGACAAAAAACGGATCGTATACACAAACGGAGATGCCATTTTACACAGAAGCAGGCCAGTATAAGATTTATTTTAAAGCGGAAAAGGCATCTTTTATTCCAACATACGGGGAGGCTGTTCTGGAAATCGAAAAGGCTTCCACCAGCATGCAGCTGACTGCAAAAAACGATACGGTCAAAGGTGCGGGGACAGTAGAATTACAGCTTTGCAGACAGGGGATTCCGGAAGATGCCGGGATAAAAGTAACCTGTGATGTTTCCGGGATCACATTAGAAGAAAAGGGAACGGATCACTGGATAGCAACGCTTCCGAATGAAACGAAAACATATACGTTCACCGCATGTTATAATGGGAATGGCAACTATACAGGAAGTAAGGCAGATTGTCAGGTTCGTGTAACGGCGGATCATTCCCAGACCGGGGGCGGTTCTGGTGGAAGTTCCGGAGGCAGTTCAAGTGGAGGTTCCGGTGGAATATCCGGAGGCGGTTCAAGTGGAGGTTCTGGCGGAAGTTCTGGTGGAGGTTCCGGAGAAAATGCCGGTGGAAGCACGGACGGATCATCTGGCAATGTTTCACCGGATTCCGGCACATTACCGGCACCGGATCATGCAAAAGAAGAACCGGGGAATGTGACACCGCCACCCGCAGCAGATACGTCCGTTTCTGTTAAGGATATTAATGTCAAAGCAAAATCTGCAGTTAAAAATAATACGGTCAAAGTGAAGAATATTGCAGCAGTTTTGAAAAAAGAAATTACAAAGGCAGAAAAAGAACAGGGTGGCAGGATAAAAGACCTGTCTGTTGAAATAACTTTTGATACGGCAAAAGCCGGAAACTGGAAGAATCTGCATCTTGAAATGGACGGGCAGGCGGTAAATTTACTTGTCAAAAAGAATGTAAAAGAATTGAAGGTCAATGGTGGCAATGTAAATCTTACCTTTGATTCGAAGGCATTAAAAGAATTAAAGAAAGAAATGAATACAGCTGTGGTTATCAAAATGAAACAGGCTGACAAGAAAAATCTTTCTGCCAGGGCAGGGAAAATTATTGGAAAACGTCCGGTTTATGATTTTTCCGTCACAGGAATCAAGAAAAAGCAGTCGTCTGTCCTGAAAAAGGGACGGATCAGGGTCGCTGTTTCCTATAATGCTTCGAAAAAGGAAAAAGACAAAAAGATTTTTGCATATAAAATTGATAAATACGGTGCAGCAGTTAAGATACCGGGATCTTATTATGATTCCGATACAAAGACCGTTAACTTTGTAAGCCGTGGGTTTTTCACAGTTGCAGTAGGCTGTGAAAAATGATGAAACATAAAAAATCATCGTTCACGTTAAAAAAACTGTAGTTCATGTCGAAAAAGACAAAAACCGGTTTTAATTTGGTATAATGATAGAGCTCATTTTAGTAAAAATGAGTTCATACTGTGAATGATGGAGGGGATAACAATCATCGTTTTAGAAGAAATATTAATGGCAAACGGATTGACCGTGTTAATGATGTGGTTTCTTTTGTTTTGCAGACGAAAGAACAGAGAGAGCCTTCATGTGGGAGATAAAATATATGATGGAATAGCAATCGTAAATTTAGTGGGGGCATTGTCTGAAACCATTGCTTTTCTCGTAGATGGAAAACAGTTTACTGGCAGCCGGCAGATTAATTATATCTCTAACAGCATATGCTTTATAGGGACAGTCAGTATGGGTATGCTTTGGTGTATGTACGTGGAATTGCGTATCTATCGAAATTATAAAAGAATGGTTCAAAAAGCAGGAGTGGAGATATTTCCCTGGCTGGTAGAAGTAATTATGGTTTTATGTAATCTGTTTGGAACAGGGATTATGTTTAAAATATCCGGGGAGAATGTATATCAGAGAACTGCCGGTGTGCTGGTGGGATATATTTCGCTTGTCATATATTTTGCTTACAGTATCTATCTGGTGTATCATTCCAAAAAACAAGGGGTTAACCTGAATTTTTTCCCGGTGATCTATTTCGTTGGTCCTTGTTTTGCAGGTGTAGTTCTCCAGTTCCTTTTTTATGGAATTACATCATCATGGGTGCTGGTTGCGGTCGCATTGATATTTGTGCAGATGCAGTCATACGCAGAGAGTTTGTATATGGATGAGCTTTCCGGATTATATAATCGGAGATATTTTAATGCGGTGCTTGCGGAAAAGAAAATTGCAAGCCATAAATCCTTATATGGAATCATGATGGATGTAAACGATTTCAAGCGTATTAATGACAATTTAGGTCATAGTACGGGCGATAAGGCTATTTGTACGTTGGGAAATATACTCATCAGATCCATACCGGATGATGGTATGGCAATCCGGTATGCGGGAGATGAGTTTATTGTGCTGCTGTCAGGTGTTGATACGGAGCGTGTCTTAGCGACAATGGAGGAGATTAACCATAATCTGTCCCGGTTTAATGAATCCGGGATAGAACCGTTTCGTTTAAGTGTTTCCATGGGATACACGGAATTTGGGACAGAAGATGATGCAGAAACTTTTTTAATGCATATGGATGAGAAAATGTATGAGGAAAAACGGAAATATCATATGCGAAAGAAATCAGCCGGTTTGGAAAATAAAGTATAGCATTACGTTCCTGCCATTTGTCCGATAACTGGTTGCAATGGCACAAGAAAAGAAAATATTATAATCATCAAACGAGTAGCAGACTGGTGTAAATCCGGTTTTGCTGCTCGTTTTTATATTTATGGTTATAGGCAGGGATGCTCCGGATTTCAATACAGTAAATAACCGTGTTATGGTAATGTGGTATACAATCATGTTATGAGTGCAGATGATTTCTGTATCAATAAATTTGTTCCGGGATATTTTTCCCGTATCAATGAAGACGGTTCGTATTCAAACGGCTCAGGATGTGGAAATGATACAGCATCCGAGAGAAACATGGTACGGAAATATATTGTGGATTCCGTATGCTACTGGGCAGATGTATTTGAATACTATAAGGGACTTATTAAGTTCAGAAAGGCACATCCGGCACTTCGATTATCTACATCAGAGGATGTGAAAAAATATGTAAAATCCATAGAAGGACTTGGGGATAATATTGTAGGAATTAATATAAAGGGCGGTCAGAAAGATGAAAGTGCAAAAGAGATGTATCTTCTTTTTAATGCAAACACTGACAACGCAAAAGTTACAATTCCGGAAGGAAAATAGAAAGTCTGCATAAACGGACAGAAAGCTGGCGTTGAGACAATCGAGACAATCAAGGGTGGCGAGTATACAATGGATGGTATCAGTGCACTTGTACTTGTAAAACAGGATGGTGCGGCCATGACGATTGTTATTGTTCTGATTGCAGCAGCGGTAGTTGTTGCGGCAGGAGTTGTTATTGTTGTAATGAAAAAGAAAAAAACAAATAGATAATAAAGTTTATAATTAGTGTCTGCTTACTCAGCAGGCACTAATTATTTTGTATGGAATATCTGCATGGCCCCATACCGTGATAAGGTTAAACATGTTAAAGAAATAGTATCCTAAACTTTGGACGGTAGAGGATGCTATTTTTTTGCGCGAAAATATATCGAACATTTGATTGCTTTTTGATCGAAAAATGGTAAAATAAATACATACAGAAAGCAGTATCAAAGCATAGTGCGGTAGGCGGTTTGCCCTTATTACGAGGGCTATGGTGCCCTCTGGTTGAAAGGAGGGCGATAGCATGGTTACATATTCTGAACTTTTTCAGTTTTGCATACTGATTGTTGCTATTATCAATCTGATCGTAATGATCTTTTTTAACCATAAAAAATAACCGCCCCTACCAAAGACCGGTTATTTTTTAAAACTAACTTTGGCAAACCGCCTACACGGTATTGCTTTTTGTATTTTCATAATACCATTGCGTAATTTTTTTGTCAATGATTTAAAGATCTTTGTTGGATACCGGCATAAAATAAGGTTACTGTTCAGAGGTAAACTTGTGGGAGTGGGAATAATCCAACCGTTTATGAACCCGGCGTTATCGGGGTATCGGTGGTTATCTATGACCTGAATGAGGTTAATAAGAAAGGGACACTGTATTACGGTGGGAAAAAAGATAATAAAAATGAGGATTCTTCTCCAGTAGCGTCCACCAGTGATCCGGAAGATGTAAAAAGCAAAGAAAAAATATGCGGACTCTGGCAAAGCTCCCAAAGACCAGCTGGACTACTACCCATACTGGATCGACAAAATGGGAACCACGGATAAAGGGAAAACAATCTACAAATACAGCAACAACCTGCATCATGCGATTATATCCAACATCCTTACTGGGTTTCCACACAGCCGGAAGAGACCCCGGATGTCAAATTTAACCTTATCATTCTATTGAAAAATAATTATTTTGTATGGAATATCTGCATGGCTCCATAAGTATGCGGCAAATGCGGAGCCGTGACCTTTCTCGACGGGCAGGAAAAATTCCGGCAGGTTGCGCACGTATTACACAATTGCTTGAGATTGGCGTGTGTTGTTGTATCCAGATGCAGGATCAGCGTTGCTGTCTTAAGCGGCCGGAGCATCTGCCCCTCGGTAAGCTGGATGCCATCCGGGGCAAGCCGCCCATAAATCTGTGGGAGCAGGTCAAGGGAATAGGTATCTCCCAGAAAAGATAATTCTGCAAGATACAGGCGGCTCTGACGTTCTACCACATGTGCAAACTCTTCATAAGCCTTTGACAAAAGCATCAGGCTGATGCAGTCCACAATGTAAGCCTCCTGGATCTGTTCATGGTTCAGATATAATTCCGACAGTTCATCCACTCCGTTTCCAAGCGTCACAAACCCATAGGCATAGTGAGGCAGAGAAACCCCGTCTAAATCCTGAGCCAGAGAGTAATACGCATAGGATTCAACCAGGGGAAGAAGTGCCGTATAAATTGCCTGAATATGAGGCAGGTCATCCGGAGGGAAATGGAAACGGCTGCAAAATTCGTTCCAGTCACCGGAGGATAATCCGGGAGTAAGTTTACATTTCATGGGATGCATCCTCCTTATCGGAAGCAGCCATAACGGCTGCAATTTCCTGAAAGCGGCCCGTGACCTTATCATAGTTCTTTCGGTGATGGGGAAAGCCACAGTTTATGCAGGATTTGATACCATTTTTTAAATATTCACAGTTTCCACCACAGGATTTCCCGAGTGTATAGAGGGGACAATAACAAAACAGACAGTTAAAGTCCTCCTCCGGAATTCCTTTATGGCATGGAAAATATTCACATTTTTTATTTTGAAAAAACTTATAATATTCGCTCAAAATGGTTTCCTCCAATCAAAGCACAATCATAGCATAATTATATCGGAACAACAAGCGGATCGCAAGAAATGCGAATGACATAAAAATTGCATTTCAGTGGGAAATGATACCTTTTGCCCTTTTTATCATTACATTATTTACATCTTTTTAAGAGCGAAGGTATAGTGGCTCAGGCAATTGAGGGTTTGAAGCAAAAAGTTGAAAATTAAATAAAAAATACTTGACTTAAAGTTAACTTTAAGTGGTATATTATGATAGATAAAATCGGAAGGAGAATTTATTATATGTATATCGAAAAGATTAACGGACCGGAAGATGTGAAGAAATTGAATATAGAAGAGATGACAGCTCTCGCAGAAGAAATGCGTCATGCATTATTAAAGAGGGCAAGTATTCACGGCGGGCATTTTGGCCCGAATTTTGGCATGGTAGAGGCAATCATTGCACTGCATTATGTTTTTGAGTCCCCAAAGGACAAAATGGTATTTGATGTTTCCCATCAGACCTATCCGCACAAGATGCTGACCGGTCGAAAAGATGCCTATTTATATGAAGAACATTACGATGACGTGACGGGATACAGCTGTCCGCAGGAAAGTGAACATGACCATTTTACGGTCGGACATACCTCTACATCCGTCAGTCTGGCATGCGGTCTGGCAAAGGCAAGGGATCTTCGTGGGGAAAGTGCAAATGTGATCGCAATTATCGGAGACGGTTCTTTAAGCGGAGGAGAAGCCTTAGAAGGAATGGATTTTGCGGCAGAATTAGACAGCAACATGATCATTGTAGTAAATGACAATGATATGTCAATTGCAGAAAATCATGGAGGACTTTATTCAAATCTGAAATTACTCCGCGAGACAAACGGACAGGCAGAGTGTAATTTATTTAAAGCCATGGGACTTGATTATGTCTATGTGGATCATGGAAATGACTTAAGGGAGCTGATCGGGGCTTTCAAACAGGTAAAAGACAGTAAGAAACCGGTTGTTGTCCACATTAATACATTAAAGGGAAAAGGTTATAAACCGGCAGAAGAGCATAAGGAAGAATGGCACTGGCATCTTCCATTTGATATTGAGACCGGAAAATCCCATTTTCCAGAAGTGGAAGATTATTCTTCGGTGACCTGTGAATATCTGATTGAAAAGATGAAAAAGGATCCGACAGTTGTTGCAATTACATCCGGAACCCCGACGATTCTCGGATTTACGCAGGAGAAAAGGAAACAGGCCGGCCGGCAGTTTGTAGATGTGGGAATCGCGGAGGAGACAGCGGTAGCACTTGCTTCCGGAATTGCCAAAGGTGGCGGAAAGCCGGTATACGGTGTGTATTCCAGCTTTATCCAGAGGACGTATGACCAGATTTCACAGGATCTGTGTATTGATGGGAATCCGGCAACGATTGTTGTGTATACGGGATCGGTATTTGGCATGACGGATGTTACCCATCTGGGACTGCAGGATATTCCGATGCTTTCTAATATTCCGGGACTGGTTTATCTGGCACC